>OMGS01000497.1_pt1 | contig 22183 bp, 13 predicted proteins | sample 1646081 | NCBI WGS metagenome assembly OMGS01 (sample SAMN05578591, study PRJEB25193) | human gut metagenome | biome: Human Microbiome; feature: human-associated habitat; material: feces | host: Homo sapiens | place: USA:Birmingham | reverse complement strand
CCTAGAGATTAATTAATAATCACGATTATTTAAGATAGGCAGATGGATAAGATTTTAAAATTTATAGCAAATGAGACACAAGGTGAATGTTTACCTCGTTTAAATATTGCTATGACAATGTAGCCTCTCCTGCCATTGAATATGAAGATCGGGAGAGTAACCTTCAGATATTTTTACCGTTCAAGTTGTAGCTGCATGATTGGAGAGAAGAATGGAAAAAGTTAACAGTGTGATTTTAGCAATAGCACCAAGTGTTAATTTTATCAATTAATGCATAGGAGATTGAATGTATGACTTACGATTCTTGGAATGATTTGATTTGCAAATATTATTTTAGAAACACAAGCGAATCCAAGGTAATATTTCACATCACCTTGCAGGATCTTGTTGAGTTTGTAAAGGAAGAGAATGTTGAAATCGCCAAAGACAGATTCGCAGCAGAGTTTTCGGACGAGTTTATCCGAACAGATTTTGTAAGTAAGTTTTGGATAGATATTAAGACTGGTAACAGAAATATTGATGATTTGCAAGATAAAATTATCAAGTTAAAAGAGCAGGCTGTTGCATCCCGAAATTACAAGAACCTGCTAGCTATCGTAGCCGTACTGATAATGCCTATATGTGAGAATGATGACTTAGAACTTCATGGCAACAATTACTATGGTCATCTTCTGCCATTCTTGAAGACAAACCGCTTCATCAATAAGGAGAAAAGAGTTGGCAACTTCCTCGGTGCGATAAAATTGGATGATATATGGAACTACATAGACCTATGGGCTGCAGAAAAAGACCTGCCGTTCAAGTCAAGTCTTACTGTGTCGGAGAATGGAGCTACCAGATATGTCAATTCCCTAATGAAAGAAAGTTTACTCTCACCTTCAAAGTTGCAGAAATTCCGTATCTTGTTTGATAAAGGAGGCCTTGTGCCTAGTGCAAACATTGAAGATGAGCGTCTTATGTCTACCTTCAAGACCCACTACAGTAGCATCGGATTGTCACAAACTAAATTCAAGCAACTGACAAAGAAAGATTTCAAAGATTATATTATATCCGTTCTAAGAAATGAGTACGACAACTGGGATGGCACTACTAAAATTAAAGAGAAAGACAGAAAAACTGGAAGAGTAAAGGAAGAGGCCGGCAATACTTACTATCCTCTCTATTTGCAGATGGATTATAATGTGCATTCCAACGATGCGAAGTTCGCCCTTCAACTCTTCTGTAATGACATTGACGACTTCGACGATATGCGTTTTGTTACGGAAGTAGGCAACAAACATCTTCCCGAGATTCGCATCAAGAGTGATGGCTATGCTAATCGACCTTTTGTGATAGAGGAACCCCTTTTCTCTAAGGTAATGGCTGACAAACAAGGCTGTTTTGGCATCTACGAAGAGAATATGAAATCCATTAGAGGACGTTTTGTTGTTACGGATTACTATCTTCTGAAACTATATCGAAACAAATATATTGCCACCAGCAACTTTATCAAGGGAGAGTTCTACTTCGTGCTTGTAAGAACTGAATCACTATCTTCATTTAATAGTTGGCTTCAGAGCAATGAAGCAACGACTGTAATGGAAGGCGTATTTGAAGGCAATTACAATATGTATAGGATTGAGCACGCAATAGCAGAACTTCCTCATCGAAATAATCTTACTTTCAAATCAGAGGTAAGGTGTAAGTCAGTCAATAATCTTGAGGTGAAAACTGATGGCACTTCAGATACAGTTTTGCTCTCAAACTTGATGCCTGCCCTATTTCAAATTACCGGTGTTGATGTCTACAAAGACAAAATCTATGCAGTTTCAGTAAATGATCCTCATAGAGACTCATCCGAACTGACATATGATCATGACCGCAATGTGTGGGTTCTAAAAGTTTTCACTAATATTTTCCAAATTCAGAAAGAATTCCAGCTGTACTGCAACGAAACACCAATTCCATACGGACATACTTATAAGTTCTCTGACTTCGTTCTTCCAACCAAATTCAAGGAAATCAAGTTAGATAAATGGGGTAAGGTCTCTGACGATGCGTTCAGCGATGGACTTGAATTACCAGAAAGTATTATCAGCAAGAACCTAATTAACTGGAGCGCATTGAACATGCGAATGAACAATGTGACGCAGCAAACGCTGTCTCAAGCAAAATACAATGAGCGGGATTATATGCTTTACGCTCTTACCTCAGCCTCCTACGACACCAGCAAGAATATCATTACACTTGAATGGTTGAAATCCATAAAGGATCGTCTTACGTTAGATTTGTCTGAAGAAAACGAAAAGGGGTACAAGGACAAATATGCATTACAGAACACCCTTGCAGATTATTTCCGTCTTGGTTACATCAATTATGCCTATACTAGCAACGGATTAACTATAGCAACGAATCGACCTACACTTATTCTGCTAACGCCAGAGTTCCACCGAGAAATAAATCCAGGTATGCATGGCAAAAACATTGTATCCATAAAATGTACAGAAAAGAGATATAAGTGTCTTTTGACCGGAGGTCGTACTATTGCTTTGGTCAATGAAGTAGTTAAACTACAACAGAAATACGAATATCAGGTTGAATTCATTGATGATGCAAATGCCCTCATGCCGCAAACAATTTATATACATGCGGCAAAACGTAGTTCGTTCAAGGAATTAGCCAACAGATGCAATCTGTTATACCAGGATAATATTTATGCAAATGCTTTGATCGAAACACTCCCATCTGTGATAGACTATATTGAGAAACAAAAAGCTGATGCAGAAGAACGCGATTTGTTTGAGGTGCGCAATTACCGTTCCATCGATTATAGCAAGATGGCTGAGATATATCCCAATAAGTTGGTAACAAGTAGAGCAATCTCAAATCAAGAGGTTGATAAGGAAACATTCGATACTGATAATGACATTGTAACATTCTTCCCTGGTACAAGAGACGAAGTAACAGTGATGATTACAGAAGGTCGGATGCAGGAAGTTGACAAGTATTGGGGACACTTTGTGGGAATGCATTATGCTGGCGCTAAAGTCGTACAGCACAATTCTGATGCAGCAGAATTAAGTCTTCCACAACAAATAAGGCTTCCGCTTCTCTATGCAAGAGCCCTTACTCTATTGACAGGTAAGACACCTGAGTCAACATTTGGAAGCAGAACTTATAGTATAGGAGTAAATCCGTACACCTATGCAAGTGCTAGCAGCCCGGACACCATATTATTAAAACTTGGTCAAAAATAAATAACCATCATGGCTAAATACCTTATAAACCCAATATACGCATACAAAGAGATAAAGGACAATTTCATCCTGTATGTTAAGACGGCATTCGGAACCCGTTACGAGAGTTTGGAATCGGAACGTGAGGAATTGCTGCGTACTGACGAGGTTGCATCGCGCGAACCGTGGATTGAACCACTTCCATCGTATTGCAATAAAATTCTTCCCAATGGCGAGAAATTGAGAATCTCGACTCTACGACCAGAAGATATGCCTGGAATGAATGATGAAGCACGCTCCATATTTCAAGAATTCATGCTTAAGGGTCTTGTCAAAGGTGATTATCCTATCTATCAGCATCAGGCAGATATGCTTAGAAATGCTTTGCAAGGTAATAATTGTATTATCACTTCAGGCACTGGTTCTGGTAAAACGGAATCATTCTTGTTACCTATGCTTGCAGACATTGTTGCTGAAGCAGAAAGAGAATGGAAAGCTCCTATAACCTATTCAACAAATGAGTGGTGGAAAGCAAATAATGGAGAAGCATTAAGACAAAAAGAAATCTTTGAGTTTCCTACTGATGCAGTAACAGGAACTCCAGGAAGGTTGGCCCCATGTGCAATGCAACGTCCAAATGAACAAAGAGACGCTGCTGTTAGAGCCCTGATTATCTATCCCATGAATGCTTTGGTAGAAGATCAGATGACACGCCTTCGCGATGCCCTCGACAACGACGATGTCCAAAAATGGATGGAGGAGCGCTTAAATGGCAACCGTATCTTCTTCGGACGATACAATGGCGCTACACCTACTTCTGGCTATCCAAAGTTCAAAGAGCCCTCAAATGCCCGGATATACCAGAGTCTTCTTTCGTCAATGAAGGAACTAGACGAAATGACCGAGGATACACTGAAGTTGCTTGACCCAACAGATTTGACGGAAGATGAATATAAAAAGAACCTTGCCAAATATAAAGTTCGTAGAACAATCTCACAGATGACGAAGGGCAAGGATGGAATTGCCTCATCCGAAATGCGCTCGCGTTTTGATATGCAGCAAACACCTCCCGACATACTCATTACCAACTATTCCATGTTGGCTATGATGCTGATGCGTGAAGTGGATAATCCTATTATCGAAAAAACACGTTTATGGCTCGCAAAGGATAAATCTCATATTTTCCACCTCATCATTGATGAGTTACACCTTAATCGTGGGACTTCCGGTACGGAAACTGCATATCTGATTCGTCTTCTTCTTAATCGTTTAGGACTAACTCCCGACAGCCCTCAACTAAGAATCCTGTCGTCATCAGCATCTTTGGAGATGTCCGGAGAAAAGCGCGCCGAAAGTCTTAAATTTTTAAAGGACTTCTTTGGTTGTGAGTTCACCGAAAGTAATGTGATAGAGGGGCATTATGTGCAACCTGACCAGCACTATTCGTCAGTGTTGCCAACTGCACCGTTTAAGAAGGTTTATGACTTGTTCTACGAGAACCCGCTATGTTTTGAGGAATATACGGAAAACAAAGGCGCAAAGGATAAGATTGATGCTATTTGCCATGATGTGGCTGTGGAACTCGCCGATTTTTCAGGTTACAATCTGTCAGAAGAAGATGGCTTGATACAATTACTTCATGTATTTGTATCGGACGAATTGGCTATTACCCAACGCCTAAACGATGTGTTTGACCTTGGAGAGTTGGGGCATAACAGAGCATTGCCCTTCTGCAAAGGTCGTGGTGAGAACGAATCGTCCAATATCCTCAACCGTTATTTCGCAACGGCTTTATTTGGCGATACTGTCGATAATGCAATTGCAGCTGAAGGTTTCGTAATACTCAGAGGTTTGTACGATTTGTTCAGTCAGGTCAACAGCGGAATATTGCAACGCTTCCGTTTCCATCTGTTCTACCGAAACATTGACGGATTGTGGGCAACCATAAACAAGTATGATGAGGAGAACAACAAGCCAGTAGGAAAACTCCATGCACATTCAAGAGATATTGATGGAGACAAGCGCGTGCTTGAACTTCTGTATTGTGAGCAATGTGGCACTATTTTCTATGGTGGCAAGCGTCACGCATATCACGAAGCTGGTACCCACAAATGGTTGACAAACATTCTTCCGACAAGCTCAAATCTTGAAGATCTTCCGGAGCGCCAAAGTCAGGTAATGGTAGAAAAGCGCAACTATCATGAGTTTGCCGTATTTTATCCTATTCCGACCTCGGAGGATGATGATTCTGTTGAACGCAAATTACGGGAGCATGAGGTAAAAATGTTGCACAAGGCATCATTTGGGAAAAATGCAGATGATTTCGAATGCTATTGGCAATTAGCATATCTTAATGAAAAAACCGGTTTTGTCACAATCGCTGATGATGGCGAAACTTATCCTGGTGTCAAAGGGTTCTTATACACAGTACCCTCGTTAGATACCGAACAGAATATTGAAGCGGCAAAGAATGCTCCTGCATTGCCTTGTCATTGTCCTCATTGTGCCACAAGTAAACATTCTAAAGGATTCCGATCCCCTATCCGAGGTTTTCGAACTGGTTTCAATAAAGTAACACAATTGTATGCTCGCGAACTGTTCTATCAGTTGCCCACTCTGCATAATCGTAAGTTGGTAACCTTTGCGGATAGCCGTCAAGATGCTGCAGTGGTTGCCAATAGTGTTGAAAGAAATCAGTACACCGATTTGATGCGCGACATTATTGTCCAATGTTGTACACTTGATTCATCTATTAACTATGAAGAAAAGGAACAGGAACTGGCTGAACTTTATGAGGAGAAAAAAGATGCTCAGTATACAGTGAATAATCCTACAGCATCGAATCGTGAGAAACGTAACGCTCAAAGAATTCTTGGTAGCATTGATGACGAAATAAACGGAATTAAGAATATTCTTGATAGGTCAATCTCTTTGGAAGATCTTATCAAGACAGATAATTGCATTAAGTCGCCTATCTACAAGAAATTTCGAGAGCTCTACACGAACCCTGCAGGATGTGACTCTGCAAATCAGCATTTCGAGGAAACCAGAGACGCAAATCCTGTTATGTGGTATGAAGTAGATGATAATGCCTCTGATCTCCTTGTTCAAAATGTAAACAAGAAAGCTGGCAAGGCTATTAAACAGAATCTCATGAGAATCCTCTTCGGACGCTTGCACTATAACGTAGAAAGTGCCGGAATTGGTTGGGTTACAGTTCAAAGAAACGAAGAAAAGATAAAGGATGTACTGACAGCAGCCTATACTAATGATGCTACAGCACCAGACCTTCAGAATCACATTTCCAATGATGTGTTTATACAGATTGTGAACTCTGTTATTCGACTAATTGGTAATGCTTATCGATACGAAGGTAACCCTTATGATGATGAAATATTTCCACGTGATACTGATGCTGAATTTCGAAATCTAAAGTCCAAAGATCCTATTAGATTGTACATATATGCATGCTGTGATAAATTTGGCATTCCTTACGAGCGTAGAAACGGAAGGCAGACGAAAATGCCAAATGTTTTGGGGCAAGCAGTGTTGGATTATCTTAAAGCCGTTGGTAATAAGCAGATGTTTCTGAAACCGCATACATTGAAGGTTAGATGTGTCTCACTTGAGGAAAAGGGACTTATCTGCCCTAATTGTGGTCGTGTTCACCTGAATCTATCAGCAGGTATTTGTTCTGGATGCTTCAGGAGGTTAGATGATAACCACACAATTCAAGTTGAGAAATTACGATCAAATACAGACCTGATGATAAATGTGGTCAAAGGTCGCCCTGCATGTAGATTACATAGTGAGGAACTTTCTGGTCAGACAGACAATCAAGGTGAACGACAGCTTGAATTTAGAGATATCGTAAGAATCAAGTCACAAGATAGCAACTCTGAGTATTTAGAAAAAGCACGTTCAATAGATGTGCTAAGTGTAACTACCACAATGGAGGTCGGTGTAGACATCGGTCCTCTACAAGGGGTTATGCTTACCAATATGCCACCTCAACGATTCAACTACCAGCAGCGTGTTGGCCGAGGTGGTCGTCGTGGACAGGCATACTCTGTCATACTAACTTTATGCCGTGGTCGTAGTCATGATGAGCACTACTTCCTGAATCCTCACCAAATCACTGGTGACCAACCTCCAACCCCATTCCTGTCGATGGATCAGTATGAGATTCTTCAGCGTCTATTTGCGAAGGAAATCTTGTACTATGCATTTAAAGCGTATGCATTTAATCACTCCGTAAGATTGGATGGTAACACCCATGGTGAATTTGGAACGCGTCAAGAATGGAAAAATAATGTTGAATCCATTGTTGATGAGGTAAAGTTGTGGCTGGCAGATTCCAACACCCGTACGTTCTTACATAACACAGCAAAACTGTTGACTCGTAATGAGGAGTTGATAGAACGTCTAGTCCAGTATGCTGCTAATACTGAATTAGAAGGTAGTTTGTGCGCTAATATAGACAAGGCTGTTGCTGATGATTCCATTGTTGCAGATTCGCTTGCTGAATGTTTAGCAGAAGGAGGTGTTCTCCCAATGTATGGAATGCCTACTCGCGACCGAGTATTGTATCATAGTTTACAATACCGAAACGGCAACGAGATAAGTGATGAGGTATCTACAGTATCACGTCCTATTGACCAAGCTATTACAGCATTTGCTCCAGGTGCATCCATTACAAAGGATAAGCACATCCTTACATCTATCGGATTTACGCAGCCATCCATAATTTATGGTGATGGCATGAATGGAAAGAAGTGCATCAAAACCAAAAGTGCCCCTGACTCCCCAATTTTCCCATTGAGAATGACCTTCTGGGAGTGCAAAAATCCCAGCTGCAAAAAAATTGTAACGAAACTGCCTGACCCTAATTGTACAGATTTGTTGTGTGATTCATGTAACTCGCCAATGGTACCTTCAACAATCTGTACACCAGCTGCTTTCATTACAAGTCTTTCAAAAGGTTTTGACCAAAGAGACGATTCAGAGATTCTCGTTAAGAGAAATGGTATCCGCATGGAAAATGATGCAACTCCTCAGATACAAAACGGAACTTCTGGACAAAATCTCACACTTACATTGAGAAAAGGTGGTAAGACATGGAGAGTTAGCGACAAAGAAATAGAAGGATGTAAATGTCATGTAAGGTATCGATTAGGTGGCACACATTTCTATTCGTCAGCTCAGCAATGGGTAGCTACACCTGTGTATAATGGTACGGATGACCCCAAACAGCTCTATACCGATGATGTTGTACTTGAATCATCAGACAACAAGGATGTCAAGACAATCATTGAGCCAAAAGAGCCACTTGAGAAAATCCATCTTGCAGCTCAGAAGATAACGAATGTCATAACTCTTTCACCTCGTAACCGTGTCAATGGGTTGGTTCTTGAGCCATTCCATTGCAATGACCAAGGAAAACTGGATTTCCGAACACAAGGTGTAAGAGCCGCATACTATACACTTTCATTCCTTATTCAGCGAGCGATTGCCTCAAAACTTGATATTGATCCTACAGAAATTGATATCGTGGAAGTTCTCGCCAAAGCTGGTAAATTAGGCGAGGTGTGTCTTGCTGATGAGAAGATAAACGGTTCTGGTTTCGTCGCTGATTTCTATTCCAACTTTGAGGATTATTCAAGAAGGATTTTAAATGGTGACGACCTGTACTTTAAACAAATGTTAAGCGACCAACACATAGCAGAGTGTGATTCTTCCTGCTATAAGTGTTTGAAAACATATCGCAACATGCCATACCACGGCTTGCTGGATTGGCGTCTGGGTATTGCGCTGTTCCGTATAATGATTGACAACACATACAAAGCAGGTGCAGATGGTAATTTTGATTATCCCGAATTAAAGGGATGGAAAGATTTGGCACGAACACTTTTAACAGCATTGAACGAAGGGTTCTTCCGCAAGAGCGATGGCCGGTTGGTTTATGAGCTGTCAGAGACAACCTGTGGAATTCCATACCTTTACGATCCAGACAAGACAAGGATGCCGATTTTTGCATCTCATCCTCTATGGGAAGGTGTTGCTGAAACACAAATATTAGCGGATGCTGTATTTGAGGCATCAATGGAGCAAGAGGAGGATTGGAATAGCGACAATGTTATTACAATTGATACGTTCAATCTGTTACGCCGCACTAGCAATTGTTATGAATATGTTCAAAATCAACAGAATCGCCAGTAATGAAATTTGAACAGATACCAAATATAGATAAGGCTTGGGATAGTGTTTCTATAGAAACACTATCTCCAAGTACCTTTTCGTGGATTCATAATGGTTGTGCTTACCAAGTATTGCTCAATAGGCTTCTTAATGCCCATCCCTCATGTCAGCTTCCTCCTCATAAAAACACTACTATTGGCACAATAGTGCACAAAATTTACGAATTAACGACAAAAGGCCAATTGTGTAGTTTTGCAGAGATGCGTGACAAATGGGAAGAAATGATAAAAATTGAAGAGGATAAATTAGCAATTAAGTATCCTACGTTAAAGAGTATAAATCTCAATGATTACGACAAACGCAACAAAGCAATAAAGTACGCGTTATGGATAACCAAGAATAGAAAGCCTAAAGTTGAAGAATCCTCAAATGTGTCGGTACTTTCAGAAAAATACCTTGACTGCAAGGAAATAGGATTAAAAGGCGTTGCAGACAAACTAGTCATTGCAAATGGTGAGATAAGTATTATCGACTACAAATCTGGACAAGTTTTTGATAAAGATGGCAATATAAAGAAGGAATATATAACTCAGCTTCACCTCTATGCCGCTATGTGTGAACATCTTCAGCTTGGTAAGATTAGTAGATTGGCTCTTATTGACATAAATGGTGAGGAGATCTTTGTAGAATATGATCAAGAGTTAAAAAGGAAATTATGTAATAATGTTAGTGCAACTATAGAACATCTAAATGATATTATACTGCGTAGGGCATTTGAAGAAGTAGTCAAGGTAGATAGCTCAATATGTAGCAAATGTGACTGTCGCCACATTTGCCAATATCGTCTTGAAAATGAAGAAGACTATTATCACACAATAGTAGGAACTGTAGTAGAACAACCCAGTACTAATATGTATGTTGTTACGGATGATTCTAGTATCAATCGTTACATATCTGGATTAGATCAGTATTCGATAGATAACGCCTCTGGATATTTTAAGAAACGACTTGTATTCATAAATGTCGTCAAATCATCACCGAACTCGGAAGATTCTGCCTATAAGGTATGTGACAGTTCAATTATTTTCGAACAATTATAAAGTATGAAGAATATAATACCGATAATATCATTCTTTTCTGGAGGAGGGTTCATGGATATGGGATTCATGGAAGCTGGCTTTGATATAGTATTTGCAAATGAGTATGACAAGGTTTTTGCAGACTTGCATGATGAAGGTATTCGTGAGTGGTGTATTGGACACAAAAAGAAGTTTTGCCCTATTACTACCACGAAATCCATAGCCGAATTGAATCCAGAAAACATTTTAAGCAACGCATTCCCACAAGGAACTCCAAAGGTATGGGGTATTATTGGTGGCCCACCATGTCAAGATTTCACAATGAATGGAGAGGGCAAAGGGTTTGAAGGCGAGAGAGGTAAAATGACTCAAGTCTTCTATAATAGGATTCGTAAAATGCGTCCATCTTTTTTCGTTATGGAAAATGTGGTAGGACTAGTAATGCGCAAGGAACCAAAGATGTATCTTGATACACTTCTACTTAACCACATTTGTGAAGATTACTATATAGACAGGATTACTCTTAATGCTCTAGATTATGGGGTGCCACAGTATAGGAAAAGAGTATTCATTGTTGGTATGCGAAAGGATTTGTTTCCTAATATTATAAATAAAGAACCAAGCATTGATAACATCTGTAGTATGGATTTCCCTTGGCCAAAGTCAAGGTATGTAAATGCTTATACTGCATTTCCGTGGCCGAATAAAGTTCCTTTTGGAACAACACCAAAGAAGCCAAAGGGAATACCTATGGAATTGTGTGTTGAAAGTTGCTTAATAAATGCAATGGAGCTGCCTAATGGAAAAGAGTTTCTTGAACTCAAAAAGGATGTTGAATCTAGAAAGTGCATCTACGAAGGCGATACAAAGCGTAGATCATTTAAGCGACTTCATCGCTACAAGTACAGTCCTACCACATGTTTCGGGAATAATGAGGTTTTTCTTCATCCATACGAAAATCGCAGATTAACCGTTCGTGAAGCATTGCGAATACAAGGCGTTGATGATAAATATGTTTGGGGTACAGATAGGCTTTCTCAAAAATTCAAGATCATAAGTAATGGAGTGCCTGTACCGCTAGCTCAAGCTGTTGCAAAGAGTGTATTTGAATTTCTTGCAAAAAATATTGTAATCGCACAAAATGTGTAAGCAAAATCTATTTCGTATACAAGTTATTCAAGAATAATAGCGTCTGACAAGATTTGCTTGTTTGCTGATGGAGCAAACTAGGAGACATCGGTTAAGATACTGAGAACCTTGCAAAACTAATCTCGAGAGCTAAGAAAATGTATTGACAGCAATAATAATCATTTGTCCGACCTTTACAAAATTTATTTGTAAGCCTCGGAAAGATGTTCATAAGATATGATTATTGCAGGATAGATACCATTTGTCCGAAGCAATTAGAAAAATTCTAATACCCTTGGACAAATGCTCTGTAGATGTCTCTGATTCGGGAGTACACTTGTCAGGCCGAATATAAAAAAGAAACCCATTTGTCCGATACTATCCGAAAAAATTGGATACCTTCGGACAAATGAGTCTCTCACATTCTAAGGTTGCTTCAACCGTTACACATCAACATCCTTCAGCGGTGCTCCATAGTTGCAATGGAGTCCCATAAAGCCGCGTTTGATGCAGGGAAGGTTGAGCGTTTGGTAATACTTGTAGTCATCATCCTCGGTGCAGAGGTGCTTATACCCGTAGCGGGGCATATACTCCTTGAAGAATCGTACAAGGTCTTTGAAGAGTTCGAAGCGGTTCTCTCGCAGTTCATCGCGGAACTCGCAGCGGGCGATGATGATACTCCAGTCGGGGTAGTTGCCCACGCCCTTGCTATACTCCCAGAAGCGGATATAAATATCCAAACTTCCCCTGTGAATACTGATGCAGATGCCATTCTCGTTCCACATAACACTGCACGCATTTCTGTAACCATATCTCTCACATAGGTAGAGATTGAAGTCACTAATCAGATCATTGTAATTAGCTTTGTACAAATACATAACACTTAATTTTTAGGGTTTAACAATAATTTATCACAATCTGAATCCACGCTTGCGCTGTGGCTTCTTTTTCTTCTTTACATATTGCTTTGCCAGCATCTCCTCTTCGGGATCGGTGGCAGGAGCTGTTGTGAGGTCGAGCAAGCCGACACTTAAGCTACTCTCTTCGCTTGGCTCTTGACGAACTACATCTTGGCGAGGCTCCACGCGCTGTTGGGTAGGAGTGCTGTTGCGTCTTGGCCAAATACCAGCATCAAAGGCGTTCTCTTCGAGTCGGCAAGCAATATTGACAAAACTGAATTGGCGGTCAATCTTGGAGCCGCTGAATTTATACCCGTTGCAGATGAACTTTACACCCTCCGCTTCACCCGTTCTGCGATTCAACTTAAACTCGGTGTCAATCTTGTAGCGTCTCAATGCCCGCCTTAACTCGCTCCAGCTTACCGCTTTCGGGACTTCGTGTCTGAGTACATGGTAAATGTAATGCTTCACTTGGTCGTGCTTACGCAGTCTGTCAAACTTCACATTTTTCTTACCCTCCGAGAAGTGTAGTCGGTAGCGAGCAGTCAGCATCTTGCACACCTTCTCATTGCGAAAACGGTCATTCTTGTCGCTTATCGTTCGCCCGTCATTATCCACTCGGTTATAGACAATGTGGCAGTGTGGATGATCGCGGTCAATGTGTCTGGCAATGATAAATTGGGTGTTCCCGATACCCATCAACTTCATATAGTCGTGGGCGATTTTGAGCATCAGTTTGTCATCGTTTGCGAGCCTTGCTGCATCCTCCGCAGAGAAGTTCAGCGATATGTGGCCAACGGTGTTTTTGACCTTATCATTAAGCAGTGTTTGCAACTCAAATTGCTCTGCCATTTCCGATGGTAAACCCTCTACTCCGACAGCCTCCAACAGGCGCGATTTTTCTTCTTTCAGCACATAGTTTACGCACCCGCCGAACGATGTGCCTTTTACAATTTTACCTATCATCTTTTATCCGTTTTATCAGTTGTGAAATCTTCAATGCTGTTGCTTGGCACTCGTCCCTCACTCGGAAAAATCCTTGTCGGTTTGCTTGCTTTGCCAACTGGTTTAGGTTGGTGCTTTCGCCTATGAGTTTTCGTATGATATCGAGGTTCTCACGAGTGATTCGTTCACGCACTGTACCTTGTTCAATGAGTGAGCGTACTACTGCGCTTTGACTCCGTTTACTTCGTCTGCTCAGTGCTCGCAGCCAACCGTATTGTTCATCCGAAAGTCGGATTGTTATTGTATTTTTCTTTTCCATTTTCAGTTGTGTTTTTAATGTTAATCTTGTGACCATCGGGAGCCGTCTCACCTGCCTTTCAGGTGAGCAAGTTGTCGGGAAATGTAATACACCGACATAAACTTGCTCTGGCTGAAAATAGATAGATTTCAGCCTTGATTCTCAAAGTCTGAAACTCCCTCTTTTCTGTTGAAATTCAAGAGAGTTTTTCCACGCCTACAACCTCTAAATCGAGCGTTGAAATGAGCGTTTCAAGGTGTGGATTTTGGTCAATCATTCTGCTTAAAACGGACTCTTTCGTCTCCGCTTGTAAGAGATAATCGGCAATGTCGTAACCCGCTTTTCGCTCCTCATCGGTGGCGTTATTCTCCATAAAATCGAAGAGTGAAACCTCAATTCCGAGCCGTTGCATCATCTCCATTTTACCCCTCCAATAGTCGGTTGCTCCGAGGTCGGGGAAGAGTAAAACTTGCCGATTTTTCAGCACGCTCATTGCCTCGCGATTGAACGCTCCGTTCTTTCCGCCCGTTGCAATCCATAGGTATTGCGGTAGAAAATGTGAGGCTATCAAAGCACTCTTTTCGCTCTCTACAAGTGCCACTGTTTGGTGGTTGTCGGCAGTCAAAAGATGCTCCCCGAAGAGGCATTGCTGCAAGTGGAATTTCTCCTTTTTCAAGAGCGAGTGCACCCAAGTAATATGGTTGTGAGGCTCCTTAATTCTTCGCCCATTTTCGGGGTTGTAGAGCATCACTTTTCCAGTGCGAATACGCCCTGAAATATCGACTTGCCAAAATACCGTTGCACCCGTCCAATGCTTCGATGATCCTACATTGTAGCGTTGCATCAGCTCACTGGTTGCCGACCTGCCAAGTACCGTTTTTAGGAAGTGATAAAGATGACTCTTCTCATAGTGCTGCATCGAGAGTTGCATCATCTTCGGCTCGATGAACGATGGTGGCGGTGGCTCAACTTTGATGGGTTTTACTACAGGTCGGGAGTCATCACTGAGTCGCTCCCTTGCATCGGGATTCTCTGCGAAGTACATCTTCGGCGTATAGTTGTAGCCGCACTTCTGTTCGTGGTTGCAGCGTCCTACATAGTCGGGAAAGCGTATCTGCTCATCGGTATCTATGTAGCGTGCGAAACAACTTTTGCGGTGGCAGTTGGGGCATATGTGCCGCGAGCTGACACCCTTGTATGGTTCTAATATGAATCGGTATCTCATTTTCTTTTTGGTTTTGTTGTTACTATCCACATTTTCGCAACTTCACAAAACCAACGGTTGCAAAATGTGGATAGTAACAAGTTATTTACTGTACTCTCCGTGATTGATTTTCTTGAATAGTGTTCCCAGATGGCGTTTCAACATCATCTTAAATGCGTGCTCCTTCATCCCATAACTCTCCGCCAAAGCGATACCCTCTGCGGTGGTAAACCTTTGCGGCAGATGGTGGTAGATAGTGCGGTGCAGTTCATTGAGTTGCTCGTTGCCTATCGAGGTCTGTACCCTTATGGCTGTGGTGCGGAAATACTCCGCGAGTTCAATGGCTCTACGCACACTCTCGATGTCGATAGCCTCCTTGTCGCACTCTCCGCAAGTCCAGCGGGCAAGTTGAATTATCAGCGCAAAGCGAATGATGTATATCTCCAACTTACAGTATATGCCGAGCAGTGCCTCGTTACTTTCCAAATCACACTTTCGTGCGTTGTCGTGCTGCCACGCATATAGTTCTCTCTTGGCCGCCTCACGAAAGGGGAGATGATGCGATTGCAGTTCGCCCTGCTCATTGAACTCACACTCTTGCTCGATGAGCCTATTGACAATGCGTTGCCACTCCTGCTCCAACTTTTCGGGTGTCTCTCTGTCGCTCCATCGGCTCTTCTGCACCGACTGCGGCATTACGAATAGTATGCGGTCAATAAATCCGTTGCTCGCTCTCTCGCCTTTACCCAACTCACCGAGTATCTTCTGCTGAATAGTCCCGACAACCGAGATATAGGGTCGCTTGATGAAGATTGAACTTTGCGAGCTCTTACGATCCGAGATTGTCGGCTTGGCGTTGAACACCGACAGCCAGAATTGCTCCTCCGAACCGCTGTTGTAGCGGTTGAAGTTCTTGAACCACGCCGATAACTCGTCTGACCATAAGCACAGCCCACGAGGATTCTGTGCGTGGATAAGGCTTAACCCTTCGGGTGTGATGTCCGACACAAGAAAACGACTGCGTGTGGGAGGAATGGGAAATTCATCTTTGCCAGCCTCCAATCGCTCTTTCTTGGTCATCGACATTGTGCGCTCATACTCGGCATATTGCTCCTGATACTCCTTGTTGTGGCGGTAGTCGTGCTCGATAAACGGTTGAAATGCGAAACTCAAAGGATGGCTTTTGTTTGCTCCCGGTCGTCCGATAAGTGCCATATATAGAATAGGACTCTCCACCCAACCACGCTTCACCTGTGCAAGATGCGAGTTACCGATGCTCACCGCCAATGCCGATAGCATAGCCGCTGCGATGTAGTCGATGGGATAGCCCTGCGAGGCGTGTAACTCGGTGATGATGCGCTGAATCTTGTGAGGAAAGACACTGATAGGAAATTCGCCACCAGATAGTTCAGCACCCATACGCATTGCCGCACCCATTATGCCCTCTGCTGTCAATTTACTGTTCATAGCCGAGTGCATTAGAGGTTAAAACCGCCTTTGGGTTTGCGTTTTACGCCGAGGACAATCTCTGCCGCTTGCTCTTGGAGGTTGAGTGCTTGTAACGGCTTTCGCCCCGACTCAATCCATTGCAGCAACTCATCTTCGTAGAAGTAGAGTTTCTTGCCACGCTTGTAGGCAGGAATCAACCCCTTGCGTGCGAGTGTGTAGATAGTAGGTTTCGCCTTGCGTGTGATTTTGCACGCCTCATCAATCTCTACAATGCGGTGCTTGTCGGTTGTGGTCTGCGGTTGCAATGCCTCCACAATTTTGTGGATTCGTTCCACCTGTTCTGTCAGATAACCCACCGCCTGCGGCAGCTTATCAAAAGTAATTTCATTTGCCATATGCGAATTAGTTTTAATGATTTGATGGCAAAGGAAATCGGTGTTATAATGGTGGAATCACCCACCAAAATATAACTGCAAAATAACTTTTGGATGGTGGTTGGTGGTGAGTTAAAGTGCTGATTTTCGTAAAATGTGGAATGAGTGATGATAAAATATGTTTGTAAAACGCTAAGTATGATAAGTTTTTGGTAATTTTGTGGTATAGATAATAGGATTGATCGTTATGGAAAATGAGCAACTATTAAAAAAGACCGTTCAAAAAGCAGATGCAAAAAAGGCTGAAACTAAAAATCAGCATTATGTGCCTCAATTTTATCAAAGATATTTTTCAATAGATGGGAAAAATATAGGTACATATGTAGTAGCTACTGAGAAAAATATTTTTTCTGCTCCGATTAAACACCAAGCAAGCAAAGAGTATTTTTATTCGGATAATATGAATATCGAGAAAGCTCTAGGAGGTATAGAGGGAATTGCAAAAGGTATTATTGACAAAGTAACAACTGAAGATAATATTGTATTGTCAAAAGAAGAAGCATATTCACTGTATTGCTTTACAATGATGCAAGTCGGAAGAACGCCTTCTCAAGTTAAGCTTATATCAGATGCTATAACGGCGATAATTAAGACTCTTATTAAAAAGGAAGTAGAAATAAAGCGTGATAGTGAAAAATGTAGCGAGGTTGATGGTATTACTGATGAAATTATACAACAATTAGTGGTTAATTTTACCCAACCTGGCATGTTTGCTGTAGGTACACAAGCGCAACTTATTAATACTTGTATAGACCTTAAATGTAAATTTTTGATTAACAAAACAAGAATTCCATTTATCACTAGTGATAATCCTGCTGTAATTTATAATCAGTTTTTAGAGAGGATGAAACAAGAATCATACGCTTTAGGCTCACGCGGTTTACAAATTTATTTTCCCTTAACACCTAAAATAGCAGTAATATATTATGATTCAGAGTGCTATAAAATTGGATGTAAAAAGAGAAATTATGTTGATATAACGCAACCTTCAGATGTGTTAGAGCTAAATAAATTATCCGCGGTAAATGCAGAAAGTGTGCTTTATTATATGAATGGCTCTATTCCTGATAATCAACTACAATTATTAGCAAGCTATAATAAAAAATATAAACCTAATATTAGGGCTGAAATGTATCCAGATATTACATTATCAGAAAAAGAAGAAATCATTGGAGTACATAATAATCCTATACAATGTAAATTAACTCTCTCATTTGTTAAAGAACTTACTAAATATAAGATGCTTAATGTGAATGATTTCGACCCGTCGAAACACAGATATAGAGATATTGCATATTTAAAGGATGAAATAGTAAAGCGTAGTTTCAATGTAGATAAAAAATAATTGGTGATTATATACATATGATTGTTGTGTCTAACTTAATTTTGCACTCCGATTCTGTATGCGACATCTTGCGCTCGATGGTTGAGACTTCGATGTCGCGGAGAGCGTGAGCAAAGACATTCTTAATGAATGTGGCGGTGTGAATGCGTTTCTTGCCGAATGCTTTGCCGATATTCCAGCCGAAGTGCATCAGGTCGATGCTTTTGAGTGCAGAATCAACCGATACGGGCGATACCTCGCAAGGCGTATCGCCCAAACTATACTCTGTGATGTAGCCACACAAGCGATCTAACTCCGCCTCACTCATATAGGCAACCATCGTCTGCTTTGTATAGTCAAGAACACAATCCAATTTCGCTTGCGATGCACGCTCACGCTCAGCAATAGCACTGGCACGCAAAACCTCATACTCCGATGGTTGTGGGGTAGTCTCTGCAACAGCGACCTCCTCGATAGGTTTAACAACGATAGTAGGAGTGTTGGCAACAACTGCCATCTCCTCCAACTTTTGAAAGGCTGGAAAGCGCATCAAGAACTTCTCCATTCGGGGCAGCAGCAACTCATTGAGCGTCATTTGCAGACTGATATAGAGTGCTGATAACACAACCACCGTTGCTAAGAATCCAACAGCTGCACTGAACTCATCATACCCCTTGACAAGCACAAATTTTCGCGCTAATACACCAAAGAGCAATATCGCTCCAAACACGAACAAATAGAGTGCAATATATTCCGTTTGTCTCTTATTCATAGTCATCTTTGTTAATCGTTCGAGAGCAAAGATATATGAATAATCAACACAAAAAATGGCTTACAAGCCTCTACACGCCCTTTTGACCGCACGTGTCATAGGTTGTCCTATCGTGTCATAGCTGCTCTATTTTTACACCATATTCTGCATTTGAGGAAATTTTACTTATCTTTGTTACGGCTTGCGACTTTAAGCGATAAGCCAATACATATTTGTAGACATTTATTGTCGTAATCTTTCGTACCGAAACTTGGCCGTTTGTGTAACACGAAGATACGCAATCAGATGTCCACGATAGGTGTATATATCCACTACTGACATTGGCTCAGTGTGTGCTTATATATCATCCTGCGTGGGCTATCTGTGTTGCTTGTTCGTGTTACAGGTAGCCAAGACCTCGGTACGGGATAAGTTAATGCAGTGGCCTGCGCTTTTTTATGGACTTATCTGGTAACAAAGAGTTGTTGGATAGATATTTGGTTGCCTTCTTCGCATCCCGCACAGCACCGCCTGAGGCTCTTGACCTCGCCAAGCGGTGGGCGCACGAAATTGCTCAAACTGATAAGATTGTAATTAGCGGCTTTCACTCTCCAATTGAGCGAGCTGTACTCGATATACTCCTCGCTAATGGCTGTTCTGTCGTGGTCGCATTGGGGCGTTCACTATACCGCAAAATCCCAAACCACTTGCAAGCGGCTTACAATGAAAATAGGGTGTTGTTCGTATCGTTCCGAGACTACTCACGCCCCTCATTCTCCAACTCTCAAATCCGTAATTGGCTCACCGCCGACCTCGCCTCGGAAGTCGTCTTTGCACCGTTCGACAACTCAAGCCAACTCTCGTCATTACATTATAGCATAGCGCATAGCTCGACACCTTGCACCATTCTAAAATAAAATCTGCACCATTCATCGCTGAATGATGCAGATAGTAATAATGGAGTTTTCTCCCTACCTTTCCAGAGTTTTCACCCTACCTCTTGGCGGTTTTCTCCCTATTTTAACGAAATCTTGTTGGCGGTTTCGCGCTTCTTGGAGTTCACAAGGTGTAGGCTCGGTAAACAACGCCTTTCCGCTTTACAGCGGTAGGTTTTCGTTTATCTGCCCCCGAACCGTACTTACACGTCTCCATGTATACGGCTCTCCATCTGTAACATCATCTTACTTGACACATCTCTGGATTTTTGCGTTACACTCCGCACATACAACCAAAGTCTTTCTGTGCATGTAGAGCATTTTGCGTTCCCAGTCATTTTTACCTTTTAACTCTTTGAGTGTGCGAACATGGTGCATTACCACTTCTCCGTGCTTGCCACATAGTTCGCACGTTTTTGTTGTAAGCCTTTCTATCAGACTCAACGATGGCGTTTTGAACATGTACGGCAGATTGTCACTTGGGGCTGTTTCACAATCCGTTTTGCGGGCATATCCCTCATTATAGAATACCCTGTACTTGGTTTCTCCTCCCTTGTTTACAAAAGGCACTGCAAAGAGATTGTCCTTGCGGTATCTTTCAATGACTTTTCTCACTGACATATTCAGCTTTTGAGCAAGAGTTTTGTACATGGAGAACTTCATAATACAGCCGAAAGAGCGTCCCAAAGCCGATGCATTGTTTGCTATTGAGTAATAGTTGTAGAACCCTCGTATTTCGGTATTAAACTGAGATACAATCTCGTGCGCTTCATTGTCAATCATATAAGTCCTGCCTTTTGACACCCATGTCTCCTTGCCGTGTTTGGTGACAACTTTCATGGCTTCGAGGCTGAGCAGCTTGTTCTTGATTACTTCTCTTGAAACGTGTAGTATCACATTCCCGTTGAAGTATCTGCGCACTGTTCCGTTACTGTTTCTCTTTGTGGCATAGTCTTTACGGACATATATTTCGTAACCCAAAAATTTTGCGCTGTCTTGTGCATTTGTAATCAAAGTCTTTTCCTGTGACATCTCCAGCCTTAACTTTTCCTGCATAAACTTAGTGATGTCAGCTTTGATTGTCTCACATTCGTTTTTCGTTCCGATAACTCCGATAAGGAAATCATCGGCATAGCGCACGTATTTCAACCTGCGAAAGTTTACATCCATATCATTGCCACTTGGCATTGTAAGTATCAGCTTCTGCTTTTCGTGCAGTTCTTCTACCATCCTTGTTCTTACGTTTACATCCTCTACTTCATTTATCCTACGTTTTAGGTAGTGTACTCTGCTGTTGAGTTTGCAAATATCCTTGTTGCGGCTTCTTGCTGTCCCTTTATTGAATTTGTTGGCATATTCATCCATGTACTTATCGAACTTGTCTAGGTATATGTTTGCCAAAATAGGGCTTATGATACCACCTTGCGGTGTCCCTGAATAAGTCTTGTTGAATTGCCACTCTTCCATGTACCCTGCATTGAGGAATTTCCGTATCAGACGAAGAAATCTGTCGTCTGCTATTCTGCCTTTCATTATTTCTATCAGCACATTATGGTCTATGTTGTCAAAGAAGCCTTTTATATCTCCCTCAATGAACCATTTTGCACCGTTGAAATTGTTTTGTAGACTTTTCAGTGCTGTGTGGCAGCTTCGGTTGGGTCTGAAACCGTGCGATGTCCACTCAAAGTGTCCCTCATATATGGCTTCAAGCACCATTCTTACTACCTCTTGAACCAATTTGTCTTCAAAAGACGGTATTCCTAGCGGACGCATCTTCCCATTCTTTTTCGGAATGTAAGTTCTCTTTGCAGGATTGGGACTATAAGTCTCATCCTTTATACTCTCTATGAGTTTGTTTATCCTATCAATGCTCATTTCATCCTCAGTTTTGCCATCTGTGCCGGGTGTCATGTTGCCCGGCTTTGCATACATACGTTGGTAGGCGACAAAGAACATCTGTTCATTGAATAGAATACGGTAAAGCCTTTCGTATTTATACTCGGGCTCATTGCTGTGTCCAGCTAAAATGTTTAATACTTGCTCTGGATTTCTCATACGTCTCTCACGTTTTCCGTTGTTTGTATTAAAGTTACAGACTACTTCCCTTCGCCATGTACAAGGCTTTCCCTTGCTCAGACTACTACGGAAGTTCCGTTACCATATCGGATATTCAAAAGCTTTCTTTATAGCTGTTTGTTCCAGCGTTCCGACTTAGGTAATCCCCAGTTAGTTCTCTTAATAACTATTAGCACGACATACTGTCGGATGTGACTTTCGTTCTTGTCCGCTTATTGCGGCTGTGTCATAGTCGGTTCTTTATGCTC
>OMGS01000493.1_pt1 | contig 22334 bp, 18 predicted proteins | sample 1646081 | NCBI WGS metagenome assembly OMGS01 (sample SAMN05578591, study PRJEB25193) | human gut metagenome | biome: Human Microbiome; feature: human-associated habitat; material: feces | host: Homo sapiens | place: USA:Birmingham | reverse complement strand
CGCAGTAAAAAGTGCTCTAATTGAGAAATCGATAGAATACATGAATAAGTTTAACTCCTTCATGAGGTCTGAAATCGCACAAGATGCAATAAAAAAAATAGCGGATTTTAATCAATCAGAAAATCCAGACAATAGTTTTATTGAGGCATTATCCAAAGCAAAAGAAAATGCGCCTGATATAAATATTGAATTATCACAGTTAAGTGGTTTGAAAGAATTTAGATTAAATCCTAATTATACTACATGGTTTAAACAGCGCTCAACCGAACATTTACAATTAGCATGTGAATATACCGTCTTTCTATCAAACATAGATAATGTCATCAACAATCAATATAAAATAGATTTCTATAGAAACTTTTTGGTACCCCTCAAAGTTGGAAAAATAAAAAAGATAATACTGGATCTTAGAGGAAATGGTGGCGGTATGGTACTTGATGCAAGAACATTTACAGATCGTTTTATCACTAAAGATGCTATATTTGGCTACCAAAGATTTAAGGAAGATAACAATCCATTCAGTTATACCCCATGGACACCTTGCATGACAAAAACAACAGGCATTGGGATAAAAAAGGAAATACCGATAGTTATTCTTTTAGATAACAATAGTGCTAGTATGTCCGAAATCAGCACTTTAATGTTAAAAAGCCAAGGAAAACATGTCACAGTCGTAGGAGGCTATAGCGCTGGTGCAACTGCTGGATTGGGAGATTCGGATCAATTCAACGGAGGAATAAGAGGAAAGGTTAGTGACTATTTAGAGTTTTATATGCCTTTACTTGCAATGCAGGATGCAACCCATACTGTAATAGAAGGAATAGGTATCAAACCGGACCTACTAGTAGACCCACTAACAGAAGATGAAGTTCGTGAAATGGCTCTTTCACCTTTTACTCATATTGATCGTACATTAAAACAGGCAATAGAAGTCTTGAGCAATAATTAACACTTCTTTTTACAACTAAAACCGATGAGGTTCGAAAACCTACTAGATATTGGTTACCGCATTGATATTCCAATCACGATGTACTCTATTCAGTATACATCTATTGATAGAATATCAAGCGGTAATTTATCAAAAAGTGTGATTTTTTGTAGTCCTGCAGAAACTTATCGTTCATGCAGGACTTCCTAAACCATATCACATATCAGACGTCATACCCCATATAATAACATATAAAAACGCTCCTATTACGCCACCAATAAACATTTCCGGCAATGGATCATAATTTAAAAAACACTCCTCATTTCCACAGCGAGAAATAAAAATCCAAAAACAAGTCCCTGCTATAATCCCTAAAACAGTAGACAAAATAAACAGCCATTTGGCAGACAGACCTCTCCAATTTTGAGAATATGGCTTTTTTAGTTTTCTCATAGGTCGTTTTTTTAGAGTTCAACAGCAGACAAATCTGCCAAAGCCTTTTCAAAATCACGCTCGGCGGCCAACGTCTGATTAACTGTGTCATAATACAGGCCTATCTCAACGATATAGTTTAACAAGGATATCTCACCCACATCCAGTGCTTTCATCAGTAACGCGGTATTATTGAGTGCCTTGAGGGACTCACGATAGGCAATGGCTGTCTGCTGGAGACCACTGGCACGCATATATAAATTCCGGAGCCTGTCATAGAACTGCTGTTTGCTATCCTGCTCTCTGGCCTGTGCCGCCACAACACCAGCTTTAGCCTGCTTCACCCGATTCTTATTCTCCCATAAAGGGATGGAAATCCCCACACTTATTCCCTGATATTTTTGTCCAAGGGTCCTTTCCAGCGAATAACCGGCTGAAAATTTCGGAAGTGTCATGGCCTTACCGAGCTTAACCTGCTCCTTACTGACCTCTATCTGTTGCTTTACGTATTGCAGTAGCGGATTCTTTTGTTGAGCCGACAGATACCAGTCTTCAAAATTGACAGGCAGCGAAGCCGGAGAATAGTTGCTCGCCTCAAAAATCACATCCATACCACCATTCAATCGTTTGAGTTCGGAAAGAAGAGCGTTCCTCTCCACTTCTATTCTTGACATCTCCCCTTGCACGGTGGAAAGATTCAACTGAACCTTATTGTACTCCAGAATACTGGCGTCTCCACGATCCAGTCGTTGTCGATAAGCATCGGCTATGGCTTGTGCATGTCGTAACCGGACTTTAAGTTCTTTTTTCAAACCGTTATAATAAACCAGATCAATGCAATATTGCTTCGCCTCCAAAAGCAGGTTAATTCTTTCAGAAGCATACTGAAGTTCTACCAGCTTATTCTGGTTGCCGGCCAAGCGACTTCGCATCCCGGTAAGGGTCGGAATGTCAAAAGTCTGTTTGATACTGAAATCCTGGCGATTACCGATCTTTCCGGGATTTCCCCAAAGATAACCAAACTCTACATCAGGGTCGGACAAGTATATACCTGTCTTATTCCCCAATTTCTGAGCGTTTGTTTCTTCTCTCAATGCTTTCAGGGTTGAATTATTCTCCTCAATGGAGAAAAGTATGCTGTCTATGTTTTCTTGGGCGACAAGTGACACACTTGCCAGCAACGCCATTATTAATATAATTGTTCTCATTTTAGTCTTCAGTTAGTTCAATTGTTTCAATTTTCTTTTCTTGTTTACGACTGATATACAGGTACATAATAGGAATAATAAATCCATTGAGGATAGTTGAACTCAAAAGTCCTCCCAAGATAACTTTGGCCATAGGACTTTGAATTTCATTACCGGGCAGTTCACCTCCCAATGCCAGCGGTATCAATGCCAATCCGGAAGACAAAGCTGTCATCAGAATCGGATTCAGACGGTCCAGAGAACCGTGCAGGATACTGTCATTCACAGACATTCCGGAAGCTCTCAGGCTATTATACCTGTCTATCAACAGCATACCGTTACGGGTTGCAATACCAAAAAGAGAAATAAACCCGATAATGGCCGGGATACTCAATATACCGGATGTGAAATAGATACTGAACACACCTCCAATCAGTGCAAGTGGCAGATTCAGCAGGATTACCAATGACTGAATCGCACTCTTGAACTCTTTGAACAAGAGCAGGAAAATAACCAGGATAGAGAAAATGGAAGTGATAGTGATAATACGCGAAGCAGCCTGCTCACTTTCAAACTGTCCGCCATATTCAATATGATATCCTTCGGGTAATTGTATCTCACTGTCAACTTTCGACTGAATATCATTTACTACTCCCCGTAAATCACGACCGGCAACATTGGCTGAAATAACAATCTTACGAGCCACATTCTCACGGCTAATCGTATTAGGCCCCATCGATGATGTCACATTGGCAATATTTTCTAACGGCACTTTACGACCATTGGCGTCCACGATCAGCTTGCGTATACTCTCGGCACTAGCACGACTGGCATCATTCACCTTCAGCGTCAAATCAAAAGACCTATTTTCCTCGTATACCTGAGACACTGCCTCACCTCCCAGCATGACATTTACAATATCACCAAACTGAGGAAGTGTAACGCCATATTTAGCCAACATCTCCCGTTTGGGCTCGATCTTTAACTGTGGACGTTCTACCTGCTGCTCCACATTCAGGTCGGCTACACCTTCAATATCCTGAATCGAATTTTTTATCTGGTTTCCGATTTCATACATCCTGTTCAAGTCCGTACCAAACAACTTTATGGCGATATTAGCTCTCGATCCGGATAACATAGCATTGATACGGTGTGTAATAGGTGCACCAATTTCAATATTCACACCCGGAATAACCTTTATTTTCTCCCGGATTTCTGTCAGAACTTCATCCTTTGAACGCTTGTCGAGTATAAACGGCGCCTCTATTTCGGAAGTGTTCACACCCAAGGCATGCTCATCCAGTTCAGCACGTCCGGTCTTTCGTCCTACAGTCTGTACCTCCGGTACCGAGAGAAGTATATCTTCGGCCATCCGGCCTATCTTATCAGACTCTTCCAGAGAAATACCGGGCAAAGTACTGATGCTCACGGTGAACGAGCCTTCATTGAAAGGTGGAAGAAAACTACGTCCAAAGGAAGCCATCATCACCAACGAAACAATCAAAATGGCTCCGATAGCTCCCAAAACCACTTTCTTATGGCATAACGTCCACCGCAAAGCCATCCCATAACCGGATTTCAACTTACGAACCAAATAAGGGTCATGTTCCTCACCATTGTTCTTTGGTTTATTCAGCAGGTAACTGCATAAAACCGGTGTAAGGGTCAGAGCAACCACAGTGGAAGCAAAAAGTGAAATAACGAAAGTAATGCCCAATGGTGCCAACATCCTGCCTTCCATTCCGGAAAGGAAGAAAAGAGGAACAAAACTGGCTACAATAATCAGAGTGGAGTTTAAGATAGGCATACGTACTTCCTTGGAGGCCTCAAAGACAACTGTCAGAACATTTTTTTGTTCCTCTTTAGGTTTTTGCCTGTTCTCCCGCAAGCGTTTGAATACATTCTCCACATCCACAATTGCATCATCCACTAAAGAACCGATAGCTATGGCAATACCTCCCAAACTCATCGTATTGATGGTAAGCCCCAAAGCCTTCAGGGTAAGAATAGCTACAATAACCGAAAGCGGTATGGTAATCAATGAAATAACGGTAGTACGTATATTCATCAGGAATAAGAGCAGTACAATAATTACAAAGATACCGCCTTCATATAAAGACTTCTGAACATTATCAATCGAATTATTAATAAAACGGGATTGACGGAAAATATCGGTAGTAACCTTCACATCTTTAGGTAATACCTTTTGCAAATCCTCCAAAGACTTATCCAACTTACCGGTCAGATCAAGGGTACTTGTGTTGGGTTGCTTGGTGACAGTCAACAATATACCGGCTTTACCGCGTTCGGAAGCCAGTCCCATCTTGGGAGCCTTAGCACCGGTTTTAACCTCAGCAATATTCTCCAGTGTAATGGGCACTTCATCAACATTCTTAATTACAGCCTTACGAAGGGCCTCCACCTTATTAGTGGATAATACGCCACGAACAATAAATTCATTTCCAAATTCATACAAAACACCACCGGCGGCATTCTGATTCATATCTTTCACTACGTCTATGACCTCGTTCAAGCCGATTCCATAATGTTTCATCTTACCCGGATCAAGTAATATCTGGTACTCTTTAATATCACCCCCTAAAACTGTTACCTGGGCTACACCGCCAGTAGACAACAAACGGGGACGGATAGTCCAGTCTGCCATCGTTCGCAAATCCTGTAGGGATACACTATCGGAGGTCAAACCGATAATAAGCAACTCTCCCAGAATGGAGGACTGTGGACCCAAGGTTGGCTTACCTACATTGGAAGGCAAGGCGTCACCCAACACAGCCAACTTCTCGGAGACTATCTGACGGGCACGATAAATATCCGTACCCCAATTAAATTCGACCCATACAATAGAAAAACCTGTAGTAGAAGAAGAACGCACACGACGTACGTCAGTGGCACCATTTACAGCGGTTTCTACCGGAAAAGTCACCAGACGCTCCACCTCTTCAGGAGCCATCCCTTTAGCCTCCGTCATCACAACAACAGTAGGGGCATTCAGATCCGGGAAAACATCCACTTCCATATTCACAGCAGTATAAGTTCCCGCAATAATCAATAATAGAGCCCCTATCAGAACAACAATACGGTTGTTCAGAGAGAATTTTATAATTTTATTCAACATGATTTCTTCCTTTTATAATTAATGACTATGCCCTTCGGGCAACACCGATGAACTAGAAGCCAGCTTTACCTGATAAGCACCTTTAACGACCACTCTCTCACCCCCTTTCAAGCCAGAAAGTATTCTCACGTTTTTACCGTCACTCTCTCCGATACCGACTTCACGCTTCACGAACTCCTCCTCTGCTATTTGCAGGTAGACAAAATAGATACCCTGTTCTTCCGCCAATGCAGTAACAGGAATGGAAAATACGTTATTTTGGGGAGTGGTGAGCAGGTATACCTCTACATAAGAACCGGGAATGAAATCACCGATATTATCGAACTCAAAAGTAATCGGGATATAGAAAGAAGATTCAGCAGCGGCTTTGCCAAAGGATAATAAACGCCCGTGAAGATCTTCCAACCTATAAACCTTGTTATTGTAGGATACCATGAAGTTGGCTCCCCTGATTTTCTTAAGTTCATTGAAATAGTTTTCTGAAACATCGGCTCGCAGTTGCAATCTCCGGTTCTTGGAAATTGTAGCAACAGGCTGTCCGACAGTCACGTATTCCCCCTGACTCACCAGCCTGTTTTTGACATATCCACTGATGGGAGAAGTAACTTTTACCCCGGAAACAGTTACATTGGCAGCTTGGGCTTCATAAGCAGTTCTGGCATTTTCATATTTCATACGAGTCTGTTCGAACTCTTTAGCGGAAATAATCTTATCCTTTACCAGACCTTCTGCACGCTGATACTCTTTCAAGGCAGTTTCATAGGCAATCTTGGCTTTTGCCACCGGATCTCCTTCATAAAGATTTTTAGCTGAAATGGTTACAATAGTACTTCCCACACCAACAGTTGCTCCTTCGATGATGTTTTGTCCGGGAAAAGATACGACACCATTGGTCGTGGCGACAATAGTTTCTTCATCTCCTTGGGCTGCCTGTATCTGTCCGCTGGTTCTGATTACCTGTGCAAAAGATCCGGGTACCACATTATATATCTCCAACCCGATAGCTTCCGCCTGTTGCCGAGTGAAAATGATTTCGTCCTCATGTCCCTTGCCGGAGTTCTCTATTTCACTATGGTTGTCTCCATCACTTTCCCGATGATCATGACCGTCGTCATTCCGGTGAACCTCTGAGGAAGAGGCCGAGCGGGTGTCACTCTGTTTCGAATCGCAAGATATCAGGGAGATTGAAGTGGCCGCAGCCAGTATAATAAATATATATATTTTCATTTTTGTTATATTTTAAAGTTGAATTGAAAAGGAAGGACAACCTTGCCAACCATTGTAAAACAACGCAAAGACAAGGCTACTCCCCCATTTTTTTTGTTTGAGAGTTTCCTCTGTAATACAGAATAGTGCCAATAAACAACACGAATACTGAGAATACCCATTCCGGCATCTGCAAGCATATCACCGAACTAATAATCGTTGCCCCCAAGAAGCCCTGTTCAGGCAGCAATGGTCTATCTGAAAGGGAAAATATCGTCTATCCAAAATTTCGATTTCACATTGATTGACAACCTCATATTTTGTTCCATAATTGATTAGCCAAGAAAGTTTTAACCGTGTCATAAACAGTCAGAGCACATATCCCTGTCATTACCGATTCTGGTTCGTTTGGGCTTTCTCCCAAAGTGGTGAAATCTAATTATCAAAAGATAAATATTGGAGGTAACTGATTACAGTTACCGGAAAGAATAGCAGATATTACAGTATTATAAACCCTGCAATAAATACTTAAGAGAAAAAATAGGGAGGAGCACGCAATCCGCTGCTCTCACCCAGCACTACGGACGTATAAGAGACAACATACCTATCGTATGTGTTTTCAGGGATTGGTATATCGAAATGAATAGTCAGAATGTCAGCAAACAGATATAGAACCGGCAAGTGGATATTCATCAGGCTTCCATCATGCAGATTACTTTTATCAACGCTGGAAGGAAAAATATAACCAGCTTGTGATACACAGGTGTTTTCATTATGTGCATCTTGCCCCGCCTCATGATCCGTATGCCCATCATTGTAGATATCGTCTTGTTCACATAATTCCATCACCGTACACATCATCTCTTTATGATGGTGATGCGGAATAGCGGAAAGCACTATTAAGAATAGTGTCGCTATGGCAAGTGGATATACGAAAAAGATACGCTTCATCTGTTTGGTTTTTACTTTCGGGACAAAAATAGAGTATATTTCTTGCAACCAAGTTGCAAACATGTTACAATGTTATTTTTCTCAATTTTTTGTTCTAACCCCCATTTGTTATAGAACCTATTATTTTAACTTCACAAACAGATTCATATTAATATATCAAGTTACTCAAAGGCCATTTGGTGGTAAGTTTTCTTTTACTCATGGAATCTAATTCAGTTTTCAGAAGTGTAAACCCTCGTTTATAGTTGACAAAAAAGCAAGTATCCCAGCTTTCTCCTGAAGAATCCATCCGTGAAGTGAAGAAGCGTATTTTATACCAAACCAGCTGAAAATCAATATCTTTAAAAAGTAAGATTTCTGTCTTCAAAAGCTTTGTTTTAACACAGAGTTAAAGCTTGTTCTTTGGATGTGAATAAGAAGTTCTTTAAATGCAAAAGACTTGTTATTTGCGCACAAGAACCTGACAACCTGCAAAAGGCGTTAACAATGTTAATTGAAAAAAGGTACAAGGATGAAGATACCGGTTCAGACGGCGTAAACTCACTTCCGAAACTTAAGTTATCTTATTCAGCCTGTGTCTATTTTTTCTTATAAAAGCAAACAAAAAGAACAATTATCAACTTGAAAATAAAGAAATAAAGAATTTACCACCAAATTTAAAGAAGAACCGAAAAATAGACAATCAACACTTTTTCATCCCCGAAAGGTTCGACAGGTTCTTCCGGTTTTTCAACCGGAGATGTACTTGGCAAATCCGTTTAGGGTTCACCTGCGGAACAGCCCGTAACGGGCAACACAAGCCATACAAAGAAAAATAAGAGTTTCGTTTTCATGTCTGCTATTTTTAAGTTATTCCTTTGATACAAAGGCAAAAGCAAAGCCCCACAACGTCTTTGCTGCGAGGCTCAATTTGTTTTGTCAGGAAGTTCACTACCTTTTTTCTTGATTATTCAGTACCGGACTGAATGTGACTTGATTCACTTATCTGTTTCTTCACTCCATTGTTTACCGAAACTCGTCTGTTCCGTTTCCACACACCCACGATGTCCGTGTACCTTACATTCATCCAACGCTGATTGTAGCTGCCGGAATTCATCATCGTAAAGCGTGACATTCCAAGCTCCCAGATTCTCCAGAATCCTTTCCTGATTCTTGGAACCGGGAATAGGTACGACATTGGGATATTTATGGAGCATCCACGCAAGCGATATCTGGGCGTTGGTAGCATGTTTCTCCACAGCGAACCGATGCAGCAAATCGAGTATGGGCTGGTTGGCCTCGATATTCTCTTTCGATAATTGGGGGACGAATTTCCGCACGTCATCGAAGCCGAACTGATCCTGTGGCGTTACCTTGCCCGAAAGGAATCCGCTTGCAATCGGCGAGAACGGTACGACTCCGATTCCTTTTTCAAGGCATACCGGAAAAATCTCCGTTTCGCAATCGCGTTCCACCATCGAATAGATGTTCTGGACGGCGGATAATGGAGTAATCTTATGTGCCGCCCGTATCTGGTCGGCCGATACTTGCGACAATCCCCAACCACGTATCAGTCCTTCCTGAATAAGCCGTCCCATGACGGTTGCCACATCCTCAAGCCGGACTGCCTCACTGATACGGTGCAGGTAATACAGGTCGATATAATCCGTACGAAGTCTGCTCATGGAATCTTCAAGATGCCGGCGTACCTCCCGGTAGAGATTCGTCTCGTCCGGTTTCGAGAGTTCACCAATATGAAATTTGGTGGCGAGCACCACCTTCTTACGGAACGGTTCAATCGCCTTACCCACCAATTCCTCGTTATGTCCGGCGTAGAATTGTTCTTTGCCATAGGCTTCCGCCGTATCGAAATGCGTGCAGCCGTAGTCGTATGCCCCGCGGATGGCTTCTATGGCATACGCTTCGGGTGGCACTTGCCCGTAACCGTGGCTGAATCCCATACATCCCATTCCTATCGGAGATACTTCCAGCTGTCCTAATTTCCTTTTATCCATACTATTATTTTTTTAGAGTGAGATTATTATTGAATTACTTTATTTCCTTATTTTTAACCACTTCCCATAAGTCAGCATCCGCCAGCCCCATTCCAGAGGCCCAAAGCGGAAATAGGAGAGCCATAAGGCACTGAATGCCATCTGGACAAGAAAGACGTAGAAAGCTATGGATTCTGTTCCTGTCAATCCAATGCCGGCCCCCAGTCCGAAGCCGATACCGTAGAAGAGAACCATGCCCCATACCGACTGTCCCACGTAATTAGTCAGTGCCATTCTCCCCGGAGCGGCAAGACAGCGCCACAAGCGCCACTCTCTACCATGCAGGTACAGGAGACAGATAGCGGAAACGTATGCAAAACCTAAAGGATAGACACTTGCCGTATAGATGGCGGTGTGTGCAGTCGTTCCGAAAGGATGCCCGTTTACCGCACTCCAGGCATAGAGAACGGATAGGGGAAGTCCCAGCAGAAAACCGTATGTCACCGTTTTTTTCAGTAGTACCCGATTGGCCTCAAGATCGGCGTATATTTGCTTTCGTCCGATGTAGAAGCCCAATAAGAACAATCCCAATACCTTAAAATAGCGATTGCCGTCGATAAATTCCTGCAAGCGCACCCATGCACCTTGTACCAGGAATTGAAAGACCCCTCCGTAGTTTTCCGCGTCGCGTAGCCAGATTCCGAAGTTATATTCCGTTATACCATATAAATTGCAATAGTGCTGTTGCATTCGCACTGCGGGAGCCGACCGGGACACTCCGAATGTACCGGCCAACCAATCAATCAGAATAGGAAGTAGCAATAAGACAGCGGAAGTCCCCAGCAACACTCTGTCCGAAACATGCCGGAAAAGAGGGAGCAACATGCCCAATAAGGCATACAACAACAAGATGTCCCCACTCCAGATAAACATCAGATGCAGAAAACCAATGGCGGCCAGAACAATCATCCGCCGGTAAAAAATACGGAATCCGTCCGTTCCCTTTTTAACCGCGTTGCTGATTATGATTGAGAATCCGATACCGAACAGCAGCGAGAATATGGTGTAGAACTTACCGTCCACGAAAAGGTATTGAAGAAAGCGGACTACCTTGTCTATTTCCGCCGTAGGCATAGCCTCCGTAATTTCCGGTTTTTGAAAAGTGTAAAGCGAGAATTCCGGAAAGTTGGCAAGGCAGATTCCCAGCAATGCAAATCCTCTTAGAGCATCGAGGATGACATGGCGTTCCGAGGCCTTCACAGGTGCCATGTCTTTTATGTCTATTTCCTTATTCATTGATTCTTTCTTTTACCGGATTCTTACAAGCATGAGTGGAGAAAATTCCTACCAATTTTTACTTAAAATTTAAAGCCTATTTCTCTTTTAAGGCATTCTTAAAAAAAGCATCTATCTTGTCGAACGGAATCACGTTGAGATTATCGTACAAATCGACATGGTTGGCTCCGGGTATAATCAACAGTTCCTTGTTACTACCCGTCAGCCGTTTGTAGGCATCCTCACTGAAATAGCGGGAATGAGCTTTTTCTCCATGAATCATCAACACGGCACTGCGGATTTCGCTGATATAGGTGAGCAGCGGCATATTGATGAATGCCAATACGCTGGTTTTCGTGATTCCCTCGTTGGAGTTCGGTGAACGGCGATGGTAGCCTCGTTCCGTCTTGTAGTAGTCGTGATACTCCTTGACGAATTGCGGAGTATCGTCCGTTACGGGGTCAAGTACGCCACCATCGCGTACATAGCTGTCATCACGATAATCCTCAGTACGCTGTGCGTTGAGTTGTTCGCGCAATTTGTAACGGTCATCGGAGCTCATGGCGTCGAAATACCCGTTGGCATTTACCCGGCTCATATCATACATAGTGGATGTTACCGTCGCTTTGATACGAGGGTCATTGGCCGCAGCATTAAGTGCAAACCCGCCCCAACCGCAGATACCTAAGATTCCGATACGTTCCGGACCGACGTCCGCACGGGATGTCAGATAATCGACTGCCGCGCTGAAATCCTCCGTACTGATTTCGGGTGACGTAAGATAGCGAGGTGTACCACCACTTTCGCCGTAATAGGAGGGATCGAAAGCAATGGTCAGAAAGCCTCGTTCGGCAAGTGTCTGGGCATAACGGCCTGACACTTGTTCTTTCACCGCACCGTAAGGGCCACTGACGGCAATGGCTGCCAGACGTCCTTGCGTATTTTTCGGCTTGTAAAGGTCTGCGGCAAGCGTGATGCCGTAACGGTTGTGAAACGTGATTTTCGTATGTTCCACCTTATCGCTCTGCGGAAAGGTCTTATCCCATTCCTGCGTCAATTTCAATGCTTCCATATCGGTTGAATTTATATATTTTGCTGTTGTCGTTTCTTGTGCCATGACATTCTCAAAGATCAGGAACGTCAATATGGCGATTGCTTGTAACTTCATAGCCGTATTATTTTATTTTATAGCGGAGCCAGACAATATCTGTTTCCCATTGTTCCACACTCTCTTATTTCAGCTTGTACGGGTTACATTCCATACGGGAAATTCCATCGAAAACCGCCGTTTGTCCCTTGCGACCGTCGATACCCGGGGCTACCATAATACTCACTTCGTCAATCAGTCCGGCCTCCAGGAAACCGCCACAGATATGCCCTCCCCCGACAATCGCCAAGCGTTCGACGCCGAAATGTTCGTGAAGCAACTCCATCGCTTCCGGCAAGTCAATGCGTTCCGTACCAGCGGCAATCCACGAAATACCCAATGTGCGCAGCGTTTCAAGATATTCCTCGGACACCCGTTCACTAACAATACAAAGTAGAGGATACCCGTCAGCTTCCCCCTCCTGCCAGCGCAGTTTCCCATAGGTATCGGCAATGATCGTATATTCGTCCGATTTACTGGCGACATATACGGATTTATGACCTATTGAAGTTCCCTCCATGGAGGTACTTTCCTCTTTGACGGCGGAACATTCGAGTGCGGTAGTTATTCGTCCTGACAGTTTCGAGCAAGGCCCCAGTTTTTCCAAGGCTATGTAATATTCATCCGTACTCAGTTGCCCGACCATCGGGCAGTCGATGCGGCCATCGACCGAAGTCATCATGTGACTGATTATATATGGTCTCATATTCTTGGTTTTTATTTATAATGCAAAAGTAAGGCAGCTTCTCCACTCTGCCGGTAGACAAATTACGGATTATACTACCTTATTTACTGATTCTTTATCGGCCTACCTGACGTTGCTGTTCCGCATTGTACCGGTCTCCCACAACGGGAATAGCAGCCACGGCATCCTCTAACTCTTTCCACTCCCCAGAGCTGATGTTGAAGTCGAGTGTGCGCAGGTTTTCCTCCAGATGAGACAGTTTTGTCGTTCCCGGAATCGGTACGATCCACGGTGCTTTCTGAAGCAACCAGCCAAGAGCCACCTGTGCCGAGGTCATGCCCCGTGTGCGCCCGAAAGCTTGCAGCGCATTTACAATGCGGGTATTCGCACGCATCGCTTCCGGCTGGAAACGCGGCAAGGTCTGACGGTTGTCGTTGCTAATGCTATTGATGGTAATTTTTCCATATCCAATTTCTTTTTTCGTTATTCAATTTCTAATTCACATTGCAAAATTACACGGTTCAAAATGATCCGTTTGTAGACGATTTACGGATATTTATATCCAAATACTCGATTTCAATCTTTTAACAGCATTCCAATACACGGGCCATCCGCTCCAGACCATCGGCAAGTAATGTGCGGGGACAGGCAATGTTCAGACGGATGAATCCCTCTCCACCGGGTCCGTACATCGTACCGGAGTTGACCATCAGCTTCTGCTGCTCTTGCAGATGCAGGGTCGTGGCGTCGGAACCGATACCGAGTGCCCGGCAGTCTATCCAGACCAAATAAGTTCCTTCGAGCGGCAATACGGGATATTGAGGCAGCCTTTCGGCGAAAAAATGGCATAGATATTCATAATTCCCTCGCAGGTATTTTCGCAAAGCATCGAGCCACTCGCCACCCTCATTATAAGCGGCAATTGTAGCGATCACGCCGAACGGGTTGACGTCGCACACCTCGTTGATGTTAATAGCACGGTCGATGCGGCGACGCACCTCTTCGTCCAAGGCGACGATATTGGCGATTTGCAGTCCGGCAAGGTTGAACGCCTTGCTTGGCGAAATGCAAGTCACGGAATTTTGTTGGAAGCGTTCGGAGAGAGAGGCAAAAGGCGTATAGTCGTGTCCCTCGTAGGTCAGTTCGCAATGAATTTCATCTGCCACAACAAACACTCCGTTGCACAAACAGATGTCGCCGATATGCCGCAGTTCTTCCGGTGTCCAGACCCGCCCGACCGGATTGTGAGGATTACATAGTAACAGGATTTTCGCCTTCGGATCAGCCGCTTTCGCTGCGAGGTCGTCGAAGTCTATCTCATATAGCGACCGTCCCGATAAATTAGATTATTGGCCGATAGCTCGCATCCGTCGTTGCGAATCGACGAATAGAAGCAGTTGTATGCCGGAGTTTGGACAATTACTTTATCGCCCGGTGCGGTCAGGGCTTTGATAATGGCCGACAGAGCCGGTACGACACCGCTTGTATAGATAATCCACCGGGGATCTATCTGCCAGCGATGACGGCTCTCGAACCACCGGACGACCGCATCGTAATAGGTTTCGGGTACTTTGGTATAACCGAAAATACCGTGTGCAACCCGCCTTTGTAAGGCTTCTACAATGGCGGGTGCCGTACGGAAATCCATATCCGCTACCCACATAGGTAGCACATTTTTCTCTTCGGGAGTATCCCATTTGTAGGAGTTCGTCCCGCGACGCGGGACAATCGTATCGAAATCGTATTTCATAACTTATCTATTTATTCGTAATTTATAAATCCAGTTACTGCCCCAAAGTCTCGCGAGGAAGATTACTCCCCGGAAACAAAGCTCGATGCACATGGCAAGCCACACGCCGCGTAGTCCCATCGTGGGAGCGAGCCATACCGCCAGTGTCAGTCGCACGCCCCAAATGCTGCCGAAGTTCATCAGACTAGGTACGAATGTATTACCCACACCCACGAATATACCGTAGGCTACGATAGACGCCGCGAACATCGGCTCCGCAAAGGCTTCTATCCGCAGAATCTCGATTCCCAACGTGCGGATTTCCTCCACGGGAGTCATCACTCCGATGATTTGTGGAGCTGCCATATACATCAATGCTCCCATGACACCCATAATCAACATTCCCGACCAGACGGTAATATTGGCGAAACGACGGAGCAACCGGATACGGTTCGCTCCGAGGCTCTGACCGACCAACGTCGTGGCAGCCTCCGAGATACCGTAGCCGGGCATATAGCAGAGACTTTCGGCAGTGATGGCGAACGAGTTGGCGGCAATGGCGATGATACCGAGTGGAGCGACGATCACCGTCGTTGCAATCTGCGCCCCGCAAATGGCCATGTGCTCGAATCCCATCGGCAGGGAGATGCGGAAAGCTTTACGCAGCGTCTCTTTTCGAGGTAGGAAACTTCCCCATTCTCCGGATAGTCTCAACATGGGCGAGCGATGGCAAAGATACCACATCATTCCTCCGGCAGTGATGAGTTCGGCCAGCACCGTTCCCAATATCGCGCCTTCCACGCCTAAGCCTGCACCTGGAGCGGTAAATTCCACCCCTAACCATTCCACCTGCCTCGAAGGGAAAATCAGGAAGAAGTTGAACACGATATCCAGAAGACACATCAGCACGTTCAGCATACTGGGCACACGCATATTTCCACTGCATCGCAACATGCCACCCGCAAGGAAATTCAACTGCAAGGCAGGAAGGAAAAGTGCGAATATCCAAAAGTAGAGGGATGAATCGCTCCGTATTACTTCATCACCGCCCAACCAGCCGGGAAGCATACCACTGATGGAAATGCCGACAGCCGCCAACAATAAGCTGAAAACCAATGTGGCAGCAATCGACTGGCGGAGTATCTTTCGTGCTCCCACGAAATCCCCGGCTCCGATTTTATGCGCTACTTGAACGGAGAAGCCCGTTGCGGCGGCTGCACACAGCTCCCAAAACAGCCATGTCGTGGTCGAGACCAATCCGATGGAAGCAGCGGCATTCGCGCCCAGGCTGCCCACCATCGAGGCATCGATATACTGCATGGCGATGGAAGATATCTGTGCCATAATGGCAGGGACACTGAGGTATGCAGTCAGGCGCAACTGTTGCCCCAGTGTCATCTGCTTCCCTTCGCGGATAAGCGATAGCAGGTAATCTGTCTTTCCCTTTCCTGTTCCCATCAGGTTATGTACAAGGGCATTAGTCTGTGAAACAAGTTTTCTCGTCCCAGAGTTTCAGCTTGCAATCGGCGGGAGCCTTGATATTCTCGTCGAGGATAATCTCCCCGTAGCTCTCGGCGGTGATACAGCCCGTTCGCGGATTCTTCACCCCACCTATTGCGCCTTTGATGGTCGCCTGCACCGAACTGTACTCGAAAGCCCGGTCGCAGTCGGGGCCGAACGTACAATTTTCCAATACGAGGTCGTGGGCGTAGCAGAGCGGCTGCTCGCCGGTAATGTGACAGTTTACCAACCGAAGGTTGTGCGAATGCCAGCCCAAGTATTCACCGTTGAGTTCTGAATCGTAGATTGTCACATTCTCCACTTCCCAAAAGGCATCTTTCGTGGTGATTTTGGCATTGCGCAGTTCCACATTCTTCACGTACTGGAATACGTACTTACTGTCACTCTCCAATCCGTCTATACGGATATTGCTGCTGAACATGAACGGATAAGTGCCGCCATGCAGTTTCAGATTTTTGATGTCCAAATTCTTGCAACGCCAGAACACTTCGTCGGCATCTTTTATCTCTACGTTCTCAATTTCGATGTCGTGCATCTCGCGGAACATCTTGGGGGCGTCGATGCGTGTGTTCGTCATTTTCAGATTATCGGAGTACCACAGAGCCGAACGCCCGCCGACATCGAAGAAACAACGGTCGATAACGAAACCGTGCACGTGCCAGAAGGGATAATTTCCCTCGAACCGGCAATCAACGGCTTCGATGTTGCTGCATTCCTTGATGGCTGATTCTCCGGCACGGATAATTACATTCTCCAAACGTAAGTCATGTGATTCGAACAAAGGTCTTTCACCTCCGAATTCTGCATTTGATATTACTTTCATACTTTCCTTATTTTTAATTATTATTCATATTCAACTTGTAACAACGCAAAAGTACGAAGCTCCCTCCATAACAACTTTGCTTCAAGGCTCAAACTACTTTGTTCTGAAGTTCACCTTGTAATGGTGAGGTAATATTTTATCTCTCTGATCCAAAAATAGATGGTATCTGCCACATGCTTTGTAGACGAATTCCCGGTATTCATACCCAAATTACGGATTATGCTTATGCCTATTCCTACACAAATTGCCTAAAGCCTAATCTAACTCTGTTTTAACGTGTAGTAGTGGATTATATTATTCCGATACCGGCTCTTTGGTCCAAACGATTGAATGAAGTTACCAATTGACCGAAGAAGAAACAAAATCTGGATTTTGGGGATTCCCGATAAGGGGCTGTCCTTTGTCAAGGGCCCGCAGTATCTCCATTTCGTTATCGAACATTTCGAGATTTTCCTTCATACGTTCGATGTGTGTCGTTTTTGGGATAACAACCATACCCGACTGGATCTAAAAGCGCTATACCACTTGGCGTACCGTCTTGTGATAGCGGTCGACGATATACTGCAATACTCGTCATCGTAGATTTCATTGATCTTACCCTGTCCCAACGGGACCATCACTGAACTTGAATACCTTTGGCAAAAGTGTTGCCCACGACCTCCTGATGTTCCATGTAGGGATGAATCTTGATCTGGTTGACGACAGGCTTGATACGAGCGTATGCCAGCAATTCGTCCACATGATGCAGATTGAAGTTGCTCACCCCGATGGCACGGATCTTCCCCACATCGACATACTTTTCCATGATTCTCCATCTCTCCTTGACCTTTCTAGCTACCGGCCAATGAATCAGCATCAGGTCAACATACGTTCCCCCGAATGCTTCAATAGTCCGGTCGAGCGACTCGCGTACCTTTCCGCTACGCACGGCATCGGGAGAGACTTTCGAAATAATGAACACTTCACTCCGGCCGATACCGCTTTCCTTGATTCCGTACCACACTTCGGCCTCGTTGTCGTAGCCTTGCGCCACATCGACCAAACGGTATCCCAGTCCGATGGCGTGTTTCACACACTCTGCGGCAGTCTCCTTGAGAGTAGACGTGCCAACACCCAACTGCGGCATCTCTATCCCGTTGTTCAGCACGACACGGAGAATGGCAGGCAGTGTATCGGCCGTTTGAGCCGTTTGTCCGTTGTTGGAAGTTCTGCCCCACAACCTGTCAGTATGGTTCCTGTCAGGAAACACTTTTGTAGGACATGCCGACCAGCATCCTTTGGTCAGCGTGATAGATTACGATACCGTCACGCCCATCTTGCATACGCACAGCCAATTTTCAGTCTATGCACTTTATAAAGGGATGGGCGTTACTCTTCTCTCCGGACTTGTTGCATGGAACTCCGTTGGGTAATCACATCAAAGACTTCTCTTTCTTTTCTTATCAGTCCAATGAAGCCGGAGAGCACATCCGTTGTCATATCATCGATATGGCCAAAAGTAAACTTATCAACGGAGAACAAATCACGTAGACCGCTTATGACTTGGGGTTCGAATACCCGCAACATTTAAGTCGTATATTCAAAAAACAGACCGGACAGACTCTCTCGGAATACAGTAGAGATATAAGGGAACGAAAGTTCCGATAACCTTATCGATTACCGGAACTTCAGAAAAATCGAGAAAATGTCTGTCATGCAGGACACTCAATACCATAGAGTCGCTGTACTTCTTCCGGAGCGTGTAGGTCGAGAATCATATTGTATCCCATATTCATGGAAGCAATTGCGGCCATATCCTCCGGTGTCAGCATGAAATCCCCGATATTGAAATTCTCTTGCATCCGCTGCCGATGTACCGATTTGGGAATGGAGACAACTCCGCGCTGTAAGTGCCAGCGCAGTACGACCTGTGCTGCCGATTTATCATATTTGCGAGCGATACCGGTCAGAATATCGTCCGTGAACAATCCGTTCCGTCCTTCGGCCAAAGGCCCCCATGCCTCTGCTTGTATGCCGAGTTCCTGCATGGTCCGTATCGCATCGGTTTGCGGAGTATAAGGATGCACCTCTATCTGATTGACCGCCGGAATAACATTAGCATTATGGCATAAATCCAACAATCTGTCCGGCTCGAAATTGCATACCCCGATAGCCCGCACACGTCCTTTCGCATAAAGTTTTTCCATAGCCCGCCATGCTCCGTAATAGTCGCCGAAAGGCATGTGGATCAGATAGAGGTCGAGGTAATCCAATCCCAAACGGGCGAGCGAAGTGTCTAATGCTCGTAATGTCCGTTCATAACCCATTTCTGAAATCCATGCTTTGGTCGTGATGAACAGTTCCTCACGCGGAATACCACTTTTCCGAATAGCCATACCGACCGCCCGTTCATTTCCATAGACCGAAGCGGTGTCGATGAGCCGATAGCCGACGGCAAGCGCATCGGTAACAACTCTTTCGCACTCGGTGGCATCGGGTATCTGAAAGACACCAAAGCCTTGTATCGGCATCTTTACTCCGTTATTCAATTCTTTGAAATCCATACCATAATATCGTTATAATTAGTTTTTCAAGATATTCAATCATGATTGTAGATACACTCCGAATCCATTCCAATAACCTGAATAAAAAACATTATCTATTGCATGAAGTTATTGAGTTTGTTGGCCGGATTGAGCGGTGTCTGGTCGGACAATACCAACGATTTGACCATATGCAACGTTCCCTGCTTGTACTTCTGAAAGTGTTCCGAAGCGATATGCTGCTCGTATGCTTCACGGCTCGCATAGGTTTCGAGAATCGTTACTTTACAGGGATTCTCCTTTTCGCCGACAGCATACATCGTCAGTACGCCCGGTTCGGTACGCAGGGAGATTTCACCTACCTCGGTTGCATAGTTCATATACTCGTCAAGATACTGCGGATAAACCTCTATTTTCGACAGCCGTACGATACCATCGGTCGTCATCGGCTCTTTAACGCACATACCCGGCTTATCCGGATTCAGACATTTGCCGATGATCTCTCCTGTCGCAAGGTAGGAGTAGGTCGGGAACTCGAATAATACGGGTTTTAGTTTCGTATAGTCGAGTTTGCCATCGCTGTCAAGCACATCGGAAGCAGCGTATGTATTGACTATCGCGCAAATGAAATTGTCGAAACCGTCGGTTTCATAAATGTCCACCACTTCACACTCCATCGTGAGTGGTGATGCGTCTATAACGGGCGTATCGTTCTCTCCGATATGGTAAGCAAACACCTCCGACTTATCGACCGTCGCACCACTTACACTTCCTACATAGTCAGCTTTCGGTAACATCTCACGACTCACAAGATTGACGGAAAGTCGTTTTGATTTTTTAATACCTTGATTGGTATAATGACTTTTACTCATGCTGACCAGTATCCGGTCATGGCCGATGACTCCCGTGTGTCCTACCACGAGCCAGTTTACTTTCCCTTCGACCTCCGCCCCGACAACCGTCATTGGTTTGGGATAGAGTGCCAACAGATTTCCGAGATTTTTCTTGTTTGTCTCCATTATATCGGGTTGTGTAGTGTTCTCTTTCACGGCAGTGCTGCACGACAACATGACAAGCAGTGACAGAACACCTAAGATTATTTTTACCATGATTGATTTATTTATCTATTTGACTTTCGGTGAACGGATCGGCACGATGCCCCATCAAATCGATTTTGGCATACTCCTTATCAAACTCCTCCATCTCCCAAGCTGAGAGACGGACCGTTCCCGCACCGAGCAGGTCATCCAAGTGTGCCGGATTGGTCGTTCCGGGTATCGGAGCAATCCACGATTTGCGAGATAACATCCATAGCAAAGCGAATTGCGCGAGTGTCACTCCCTTGCGCTCGGCCCATTTGCGAACCAAGGCGATAAGCGGCATATTGTGCTTCAAAGCTTCGGGCGTGAATTGCGGCAAGTTCCAACGCCGGTCTCCCTCGTAGAAACGGCTGCTTTCATTGATTATCCCAGTGAGAAACGCACGCCCCAGCGGACAATAAGGCACGAAGCCGATACCGAGTTTTTCCAATGTCGGGAAGATTTTGGTTTCAGGCTCCCGCCACCAAATGGCATACTCGCTCTGCACGGCGGAAAGCGGGCAGACGGCATGCGCCCGACGGATGGAACTGACACTCGCTTCCGACAGCCCCCAATGCAGCACTTTGCCCTCCTGCATCAAATCCTTGACAGTTCCGGCCACCTCTTCCATCGGCACTTTCGGATCGACACGGTGTTGATACAAGAGGTCGATATGGTCAGTACGCAGGCGTTTCAAAGAGCCCTCCACCGCCCGACGAATATGATCGGGACGGCTATTGATAGCAGTCGGTTGTTTCTCCTCGACACCGAAGCCGAACTTCGTTCCGATTTTCACTTTGTCGCGAAACGGAGCGAGTGCTTCGCCGACCCACTCTTCGCTGGTGTAAGGGCCATAAACCTCCGCCGTATCGAAAAAAGTGACACCTTTGTCGTATGCCCGGCGAATCAGAGCGATCATATCCTTTTTGTCGTACTTCCCACCGTAATATCCCACCATTGGCAGACAACCCAGACCAATAGCTGATACGTCCAGCTCTCCGAGCTTGCGATACTCCATCGTATCGTCCGCATTTGGCGTATTTTTATCAGATAAATTTCCTGATAAAGAAGAGATAGGGGATTCGGTAAACACACGGGAAACACCCGTTGTAGCTCCGGCCGCGAGTAGTGCAAAACTTGATGCCGTCCTTAAGAAATTTCTGCGATCCATAATCTTCTATTTTTTCATTGTTCATTTTCTGATTGCAAATTTACCGCGATTGGATAAGTTGGCTTGTATACGATTTACGGATATTTATACCCGAATCCTCGAAATAGTGCATGAGCTCAGATTTCCTTCGATACAATATTTCAGTTTTCTTTTTAAGAAGATAATGGGGTTTGCTCCTAATGAATATCGGTTAATAAATTAACAAAAAGGGAGGGACAGTACATGATGACATATCCCCTAGGTATGGGTAGCAGTCTGGACGCTCTTTAGCAGGGATTCAAGAAAATACCGTTCTTTCCTTGTATCCTGTCATACAAAACAACAAACAACCGATATTCTTATTGTTCGGATACAGAATTTTCATCAGATGCTATCAGAAATACAGACTTTCCCAGCTACGCAATCTGACCACGATACTTATTACCATTTCAATGGAACGAGCAGCCTTACGGACAACTAATATATAACATTCATCAAATCAAATAGTTATAACACATGAATGTTACGTATGGATTGGTCGCACGGGTTACTAATAGTTGGTCGCACATTATGCACACTATTTTTAAAAG
>OMGS01000486.1_pt1 | contig 22856 bp, 11 predicted proteins | sample 1646081 | NCBI WGS metagenome assembly OMGS01 (sample SAMN05578591, study PRJEB25193) | human gut metagenome | biome: Human Microbiome; feature: human-associated habitat; material: feces | host: Homo sapiens | place: USA:Birmingham | reverse complement strand
CCAGATGACGCCGCCAGCGCCAAAAAGGCTGGTTTTGACGGATAATCTCGTCAAATAAGAGGTCAGCAAAAGCTGAAATTAGATGCGTCTGCCCTGATCCCGACAGAACCACCGGGCAGAAAGGACTCCGCCGCTTAATAACGCACTGCACATAGGGAACGTTGCCTGTCACATCAAAGAGCCTGTTTCTCTCTGCGCATTCGCATGCGCCGTATCGGAACAGGTATCTCCGCACGGCTCGAAGCAGCGTGCAAGAATGCTCCATACCCTTTATCCCCAGTTTTACGCGCCCGTCCCAAGTTTGGCTTCAGGAGTATCCGAACCGCGTCCTTGAACCTTCGCCGTCCTTGAGGCAGAGTGAGGCACCAGCCACCAGGAGGGCCGGAGGAGCATGCCCAGACCACTATCCCGACATCCGGCCTTGCGGCGCGCGGCCCTGGCCCTGTTGCCCGGCCTGGCCGTCAGCGGCCTGATGCTGTTGCTGTACCTGTTGCAGCCGCCCCTGCTCCGGCAGCTCGACAATGAAATATACGATCTTTTCCTGACCTCCCGGCAGGCGGCGCCGCCCTCGGATGCGCCCGTGGTGGTGGACATCGACGAAAAAAGCCTGGCCGCATACGGCCAGTGGCCCTGGCCCCGCTACCTGGTGGCCCGGCTTATCGACAATCTGACCCAAAACGGCGCGGCCTCCGTGGCCTTGGATATTCTGCTGGCCGAGCCGGACCGCAGTTCGCCCAATTTGCTGCGCCAGCGCCTGCACAGGGATTTCGGGGTGGAGCTCGACCTGGAAAAACTGCCCCCCGACCTGGCGGACAATGATGCCATGCTGGCCGCGACGCTGGCCCGCAGCCCCGCGGTACTCGGCGTGTTCATGCGGTTCGACCCGTATAAAGGCCCGCCCTCCTCCCTGCCCCGGCCCACGGGCCTGGCCGAGCAGACGCCCGCGGGCGCGCCGCCGCCGCGCGACACCGTGCTGCGCGCCACGTCGGCCCTGCTGCCCCTGCCCGCTTTCAGCCGGGCCGCGCCGGTGGGGGCCATCAACGTGGCCCCCGGCACTGACGGCGTGGTGCGCGAAGTGCCCCTGCTCTACCGCCTGGGCGACAATATTTACGCCAACCTCTCCCTGCGAGCCCTGATGCGCGGCCTGGACGTCAAAACCATGATTCTGCGCTCCGGCCCCGAGGGCCTCACGGAAATCCGGCTGGGGCCCTACCGCGTCCCGGTTTCGGCGCAAGGCCTGATGCGTGTGCCCTTCAAGGGCCCGCGCGGGGTCTATCCCTATTACAGCGCCGTGGACATTCTGGAAAAACGCGTGCCGCCGGAGCATCTGGAGGGGCGCGTCGTGTTCGTGGGCACGTCCGCGGCCGGGCTTCAGGATATTCGGGCCACGCCCTTCGACGCGGTCTATCCCGGCGTGGAGGTGCACGCCGCTGTGGTGGACGCCATCCTGAACCAGGACCACATCGTGCAGCCGGACGCCACGCCCGGCATCCAGGCCCTGGCGATTCTGCTGGCCGGTCTGGCCGCGGCTTTGATATTCAGTTTTACCCGGGCTTTTATTTACGGCCCGGCCTGTCTGCTCCTGGCAGGGGGCGCGATCTGGGGCTCCGGCCATCTCTTCGCCCAGGGCCAGTTCATTTCCCCGCTCTACGTGGTGCTGACCATTCTGGCTCAGGGGCTCTGCATCCTGCCCATGCGCTTCTGGCAGGAGGAAAAACAGAAGCGCGTGCTGCGCCAGGCCTTCAGCCGCTATGTGGCTCCGGAGGTCGTGGCCCGCATCGCCGCGCGCGAAGGCGACATTTTCGCCGGTGAGGAGCGCGACGTCAGTGTGCTGTTCACCGACATACGCGGCTTCACCAGCCTCTCGGAAAAACTGGACCCGCAACAGGTGGTGACCCTGCTTAACCGCTATTTCACACCCATGACCGCCTGTGTGCGGGACAGCGGCGGCACGCTGGACAAGTTCATCGGCGACGCCATCATGGCCTTCTGGAACGCCCCCCTGGACGTGCCGGACCATCCCCGGCGCGCCGTGGCCGCCGCCGTGCGCATGCAGGCCCTGCTGCGTGAGCTCAATCCCGCGCTGGAAAAGGAATTCGGCGTGCGCCTGCGCATCGGCGCGGGCCTGCACTGCGGACCGGTTTATGTGGGCAATATGGGTTCCGAGGACCTGCTGGACTACACCTGCATCGGCGACACGGTCAATCTGGCCTCGCGCCTGGAGGGCATGTGCGCCAAATACGGGGTAAGCGTCGTGGTCAGCGGCGCCGTGGCGGAGCGCTGCGGCGCGGCCTTTTACTTCCGCGCCCTGGACAGCATCCGGGTCAAAGGCAAATCCAGGCCGGTAGCCATCTTTTCCGTGCATGAGCAGGAGGAGGCCCGGCACCGCGAAGCGGAATTCGCCACAGCCCGGGAAGCGCTGCAACTCTATATACGGGGGAATTTCGCCGACGCCGGACGACTATTCGATCGCTTGCGCGAATCCTCTGCGGAGAGTAACGTACTTTACGAATTATACAGCGGCCGTTGCGCGGCGCTTTGTGCGGACCCGCCCGGAAATTGGGATGGTATCTGGACATTTAACAGCAAATGAGATTGATATGAAAATCCGGCTGTGGGGGACGCGAGGTTCCGTCCCCGTGTCCTCGCCGCAAATGACGCGCTACGGGGGCGACACGACCTGTATTGAAGTCAGGAGCGAATCAGGCGGCCGCCTGATTCTGGATGCCGGTACCGGCATCCACGCCCTGGGCGACAGCATGGACCATGAAATCCCCACGGATTGCACCATCTGTTTCAGCCACGCCCATTGGGACCACCTTCAGGGCCTGCCGCATTTCAAACCGCTTTACAATCCCAACTGGCGACTGAGCCTGCGCGGCCCCGTTCTGGCCGAGGACGTCCCTTTTTCCCAAAACCTGCTGGAAATTTTTGACGAAAAACATTTTCCCGTGCCCTGGCGGGAACTGCCCCGGCGGCCCATCCTGGAATTCACGCCCGGCGAGCAATTCCAGGTGGGCGACATGACGGTGAAAACCTGTCCCACGGTCCACCCCGGTTCCTGCGCGGCCTACCGCATTGAGGCCGACGGCTGGAGCTTCGTTTTTACCGGCGACCACGAATGCGGCGACAAGGGCGACAGCGAGGCCACAAAACGCCTGCTGGATTTCATGGCCGGCGCGGATGTGGCCTTGGTGGACGGGCATTATTTTCTCAAGGACTACCCCCTGCACCAAGGCTGGGGGCACAGCGCCCTGGAGCAATGGCCCGCGCTCCTGGCCGGGCGCGGCGTCAAGCATCTGGTCTACACCCACTACGACCCTTCCTACTGCGACCGGGAGCTGGATAAGGTCTTTGACGCCCTGCGCGAAAACTGCCGCCTGCCCATTTCCCTCCAATTGGGCTGCCAGGGCATGCTGATCACGGCTGACGGCGGTGAAATGGAAGAACGGGAAGAAAGCCTGGAGTCCATTAACTGCAAGCTCTGCGATTTCTTCCACCGCATTTCGCACTTTTCCGACACCAACGTCGTTCTGGACAGCGTTCTGAACCAGGCCCGCGCCTTGGGCAACGCCGACGCGGGCACCATCTACCTGGTGGAAAACAACAGCCTGGTTTTTTCCTACGCGGCCAACGACACGCTGTTTCCCGGCTCGGAAGCCAATAAATACGCCTACCTTAACGCCAGCCTGCCCCTGGACACCGGCTCCATCGCCGGTTTCGTTGCCTGCACGGGCCGCGTCCTGAACATCCCGGACGTGCGCGCCATTCCCCAGAGCGAACCCTACGCCTTCAACGACGCCTTTGACCTTGCCACGGGCTACCGCACGGTTTCCATGCTCACCGTGCCCTTTACGGACGTGCAGAACAGGATTCTCGGCGTCCTGCAATTGATCAACAGCGTAAAAAACGGCCGGATCCAGGCCTTCCCGCCCAACACGGTACGCTATGTGGGCCGCCTGGTGATGCTGGCAGGCAATTCCCTGGAACGGGCGCGCCTGGCCAATGACCTGATCCTGCGCATGCTCAGGACGGCCTCGTTGCGCGACCCGCGCGAGACGGCCAGCCATGTGCGCCGGGTGGGGGCCATGGCCGCTGAAATCTACCACCACTGGGCGGAGAAACACGGCCTGACCGCCGAGGAAATCCGCGCGGCCAAGGGACGCTTGCGCCTGGCGGCCATGCTCCATGACGTGGGCAAGGTGGGCATACCCGACGCCATTCTGAAAAAACCCGGGCGCCTCACGCCCGAGGAACGCAGGATCATGGAAAAGCATGCGGTCATGGGCGCCCGGCTGTTTGAGAACGCCACGCAGGATGTGGATATGCTGGCCCACACCATAGCCCTGCACCACCATCAGAAATGGGACGGTTCGGGCTATACCGGTTCGGACAAGCATCCCCTGCTGTCCGGTACGGACATTCCTCTGGAGGCCCGGATCACGGCCATCGCCGATGTCTATGACGCGCTTATTTCCCGGCGCTGCTACAAAGATGCCTGGGATGTGAAAGACGCTCTGGACATTCTGCGCAACGACGCGGGAAGCCATTTCGACCCGGAACTGGTGGATGTTTTCATGGAAATCCACGAAGTGATTACCGCCATCTGCAAGCGCTTTCCTGATCTGGAGGACGCGTGAACGCCAGAGAGAGAGAGAGAGAGAGAGAGAGAGAGAGAGAGAGAGCATATAGTGAAGAGAGCCGCCATATGACGTTTCCCGTTTCGCGCATTCTGAGCGTGCTTCTGGTCATCTGTTTTCTGTCGGCTCCTCTCCCCTTGCGCGCCGCGGAAGGCATGGAAACCGTCCGCGTCGGCTATTATGAGGACGGGGACTACATGTCCCGCAACCAGGCCGGCGAATATGTCGGCTTCAACTTTGAATATCTACAGGAAATCGCCAAGTTCAGCGGTCTGCACTACCGCATGGTGGACGGCGTGAGTTGGGAAAACACCTTGTCCCTGCTGGAAAAAGGCGAAATCGACATCCTGCCTGCCGTGTACTATACGCCGGAGCGGGCCAAGAAAATGCTTTTTTCCGAGCTGCCCATGCTGAGCCTGTTCACCACGCTCAATGTCAGACAGAACGACCAGCGCTATACCTATGAAGACTTTCCCTCCTTCCAGGGCATGAAGGTGGGGATCATCGCCAACAGCAAAGACGGCGAAAAATTCCGCCAGTACTGCCGGGACAACAATCTCGATCTGACCATTATTCCCTATGCGGAAACCGGCACGCTGCTGGCCGCCCTGGCGGACAAAACCCTGGACGGCGTGGCCATTACCCATCTCGGCCGCAACAGCGTCTTCCGCAGCGTGGCCCAGTTCTCCGCGGAACCCATGTACATTGCCGTGGCCAAGGACAGGCCGGACCTCCTGGCCCGCATCAACAAGGCCATGAACGTCATCTCACTGCGCGATCCCTATTACGCCCTGCGCCTGCACGCCAAATATTTTTCGGTCAGCGCGGAGCAGAAACCTGTGTTTACCGAGCAGGAAGAAGCCTTTATCGCGCGCAAGCCGATCATCAGGGCCGCCTATGACCCGACCTGGGCTCCTTTGGAATACACGGACCCCAGAACGGGACTTTTTTCCGGCGTGGTGGCGGACCTCTTCAAACATATCACAAATGAAAGCGGCCTGATCTTCCATTTTGAGCCCATGCCCCAAAACCAGGCTCTGGAGATGGCCTCCAAGGGCGAAATCGACGTGGTCTGCACGCTTACCGGCGACTATCTCTGGAACGAGCGCTATCAGCTCAACGCCACCGGCGAGTATCTGAGCACGCCCGCCCTGCTGGTCCGCCCGCGCGGGGCCGGTGAGATCAAAACCATCGCCCTGCAGCAGGGCTACTGGCTTTCCCAAAAAATCACCCAGGACAATCCCGGTAAGCGCATCCTCTACTATGGCACCGTGGAGGAGTGTTTTGACGCCCTGCTGGCGGGCAAAGCCGACGCCGCCTACGCCAATACCCACATCGTCAACTACTTGCGGGCCGAGCCGCGCTACGCCGTCCTTGACGCCACGCCCCTGGGCAATTTCACCGGCGAATTGCGCATCGGCGTCTCCCGCCATGCCGATCCCAGGCTGTTCGCCATTCTGGACAAATGCGTCCAGTACACGTCCACGGAAGAGATGGACGATCTGGTGCTGAAAAACGCCATCAAACCCCGCAGCATCAGACTGCGGGATTTTGTGGCCGAACACCCGGCGAAAGTCATCAGCGCCGTCGCGGCGGTGTGCGGACTGATCATTCTGCTGCTGGCCTACAGCCTGGCCATCAAGTCCAGACACAGCGCGCAGATTCAGTCCCTGCTCTATCGCGACCGCCTGACCGGCCTGGACAATCTCGACAAATTCTACACGGAATGCGGCCGCCTGCTGGGCGGAACCGAACATGAATATGCCCTGCTCTACGGCGACATCAGCCAGTTCAAGATCATCAACGACAACTTCGGCTTTGCCGTGGGCGACGAACTGCTCCGCGCCTACGCGGCCATTCTGCGGGACAGCGTCGGCCAGGACGAGCGTTGCGCCCGCGTGTCCGCGGACCACTTCATCCTGATGCTGCGCTATCACGGCTGGGAACAACTGGCGGCCCGGACCAAGGACATGGCCCAGTCTCTGGACGTCTGGCGCTACGCCTGGGGCATGCCCTACAAAATAGGCACGGTCTTCGGCGTATACTTGGTCAATGCCGCGGAAAAGCACAACATCCATCTCATGCTGGATCTGGCCAACTACGCCCGCAGAAACGCCAAGCTGACCATGCGCGGCCCCCTGGTGCTCTATGACGAAAAAATGCGCCAAGACGCCCTGTTGCAACAGGAATTGAGCGGCCACCTGGAAAATGCCCTGGAACAGGGCGAACTGACAGCATGGTTCCAGCCCAAGGTGGACATGCCCAGCGGTGAAATTATCGGCAGCGAAGCACTGGTGCGCTGGAACCACCCGGCGCGCGGCCTGCTCATGCCGGGCAGCTTCATGCCCCTGTTCGAGCGCAACGGCGCGGTGGTCCAGATCGACATCTACGTTTTCGAACAGGTCTGCAAGGCTCTGAAGCAGTGGAGCAAGCAGGGGCTGCCCATTCATAGGGTTTCCTGCAACTTTTCCAGCCTGCATTTCGACCGTGCGGATTTTCCGCAGCAACTGGCGGACATCGCCGCCCGCTATGAAGTGCCCCACGCGCTGCTGGAAGTGGAAATCACCGAGAGTTCCATCATGCGCAACCCGGAATCCGCCTGCGCCCAGATCATGCAACTGAAGGAACGCGGCTTCCTGATTGCCATCGACGATTTCGGTTCCGGCTATTCCTCACTGGGGCAGATCCAGCAGATCATGGCCGACGTGCTCAAGCTGGACCGCAGCTTTGTCCAGCGCAACATCCTCGGCACGCGGGAACAGATCGTGCTCAGCAATGTCATCCGCATGGCTACGGAACTGGGCATGTCGGTCATTTGCGAAGGAGTGGAAACCGGGGAGCAGGCGGAGATCCTCATCCAGTTGGGCTGCCGCAACGCCCAGGGCTTTTTCTACGCCAAGCCCATGCCCGGACGGGATTTTGAACAACTTCTGCAAAAGGGAGCCCGGCTGCCGGTGTAAGTCCCCTCTGAGCTGGTTTGCCTCAGGATGCTGAAAATTGCCGCCCGGCAGGGATTCAAAAAAATCCGTGCCGGGCGGCTCGGCGTTTCAGGGCAACCGTTTCCAGGCGAAGAAGATTTTCAGGCAGCTCCGTTCCGCGCTGCCATGCTTTCCAGCACCAGCTTCCGCAAACGTTTCACCTGGACGGCGGCGTCATAGTCCCGCCGTACGGCGTTGCGCGCCTCCTGTCCGATAAAGGCCAGCCGGGGCGCGCGCTCCGCCACTCCGGCCACGGTTTCGGCCATGGCCCGCGCATCCCAGAAATCGCAGAGAAAACCGTTGACCCCATGGCTGATCACTTCGCGCACGGGCGCGGTGTCCGACCCCACCACCAGGCCGCCGCAGGCCATGGCCTCCAGAATGCCGGTGGACAGGGCATACGGGGCCGTCAGATAGACGTGCACCGTGGAGGCCCGCAACATCCGGCGGTACTCATTCAGCGGGCGCGGGCCCAGCAGGTGCACCCGGGCGCGGGCCTCGGGCGGAAGCGGCAGGTCCTCGCGGCACCGGCACAGGGCTTCCGCCTCGCCCCGCTTGGCCTCCTCGCCGGAACGGCCGCCACGGCTCTCCGGCGCGGGCCAGGCCACCAGCACATGGCAGGAAGGGCGCAATTCCAGCAGGCGCGGCAGGCAACGCGTAAACTGCGCGAAACCGCGCGCCGCGTCGTGCAGCGGGCCGGAAAAACTTATCAACTCGTCCGTGCCGGCAAGGTCAAGGCCGCCGCCCACAAAACCCGCCACGGGCGCGGGTGAAAAAAAAGCCGTGTCCACGCCGCTGTGCAGCACCCGGAGGCGTTGTGCCAGAAATTCGGGGTACTGGTCGCGTTGCCATTTCGAGGAGATTGTCGCCAGATCCGCGTCGCCCAGGGCATTGTATTCCCAGAGATTGCGCACCCTGGCCGGGGCAAAGTCCGCCGGGGGGCGGGGACGTCCCCGATTGAAAAAACAATGGCTCTCCCCCTGGTTGTAAAACCAGTCCGCCCGCACCAGATAGAATGCCTCGGGGAAAATATCCCGTACATAGAGGCTGCCGCCCGCGGACGACGAGGCGCAGACCAGATCGGGCGCAAAGCCGTCTTTGCGCAGGCCCAGCATGGCATTGCCCGCCCTGGCCCCGCGCCGGAAACGGAGCACGGCCTCGCGCTCGGCCGGGTCGTCGCCGGCGTGGTTGAGCGGCGGGGCCAGGCGCAGACGGCGCACGCCGGGCAGCCCCCCCTTCTGGCCGGTTTCGGACAGAAAGAGCACCGTGTTTTCCTGCTCGGCCCCGAAACTGTGGGCCAACAGCCGGAACGGGCCGGGAAAGGAGCCGTGTAGAAATAAAATACGCATATGGCCGCCTTATGTCGGAATGCCGCCCGCCCCATGCTGAGCGCTCGCTTCTCCCCCGCTGTTCCGGGCCTCGTCCTCCCCGCCGCCGCTCTTTTCCTCGCGCAGCTTCTGCAAAAATTCCCGGCCTTGGCCGGTCTGCAAAAAGCCCTGCAGAGCCCGCACCACCTGCGGATCATATTTGCGGGGCGTCTCATTGAGAATTGCCATGGCCCGCTCCATACCGTGGGCCGTGCGGTAGGAGCGCGGCCGCACCAGGGCGCAGAAGGTATTGGCCACGGCCAGGATGCGGGCGTTGAGGCAGATCTGGTCGCCCTTGAGCCCGTCCGGATAGCCCGAGCCGTCCAGCCGCTCATACATCTGGCTGATGGCCTCCAGCACGGGCAGGCCGAAATCGATGCCGGTAAGGGCTCGCCGGGCGTAGTCCACATGGCGCTGCAACTGGGCCCGTTCCTCGACGGAAAGCGCGCCTGTCTTGTTCAGCAGTTCACTGGGCAGCTGGATCATGCCGATCTGGGACAGGCTGGCCGCCGTGCGCAGGGTCGCCAGGGTCTCGGCGTCGTTGAGGCCCAGGCAGTAGGCCAGGGTCACGGAAAGCTGGGCCGTGAAGGTTGACTGGCCGCAGAGATAGGGGTCCACGGCTTCGATGGCCCGCACAAAGACCGCCACGGTCTGGGTGATCATATGCTGGGCGCGCTGCTGGGCCAGCACCAGTTCGGTAATGTCGCTGTACACCGAAACCACGCCCGACATCCGGCCCTTGTCGTCCCGGAAGGGCGAGCAGGCCGTAAGGAAATGGCGCGCCTGCCCTTCCACGGGCAGGGCTTCGGTAAAGCTGGCCATGCCTTCCGTCTGGTTCACGGCCAAGGTATGCGTCACCAGGCTACGGGCCAGATCCGGCGGCAACTGGCTGTGGGGCAGGCCGCGCAATTGCTCCACGCTCAGGCCCGTCATCCGGGCGTAACTCTGGTTGGCATAGTAGATCACGCCGCTCAGGTCATTGAGCACAATGCCCGCCGACAGCGCGGAATTGACCCCGTCCATGATCTGCTTCTGCTGGTTGACCACCAGATAGAGGCGGCGCATCTGGTCGGCCACGGCGCGTTCCTGGCGGCCCACCAGCCACCACCACAGGGCCACCAGTACGATGCCGGCCAGGGCCGTCACCAGTCCGGCGGCGATCAGCACGTTTTTTCGGAAGTCCGCGTACTGGGCCTCGGCCTGGGCCGCGTCCACGCCCTGCATGACCAGCCAGGGCATGCCCGGCACGGGCAGGGCCAGGGTATAAGCCCGCACTTCCCCGCCCTTGGCCGTGGGCTCGTCGCGCAGGCTCAAGGGCAGACGGCCGCCGTCCAGGCGCCAGCCGGGCAGCTCCAGCGAACCGGAACGCGCGGCGGGATTGATGAGCCGCACGTCCTGCCGATGGGCCTGAACGATGCCGGAACTGAATATGCCGTCGTCGCCGGTACGGGTGATGGCCCTGGCCACGGGCAGCACATTATAGGTAGCCACCAGGATGGAAACCACCCTCTCGCCCGAGGCATCCACATAGAGGGGCGCGAAGACCGGAAAGGCCATGTCCATGACCAGTTCGCCCTCCTGGCGGCGCACGGGCAGCATGACGGGCCGCCGGGTTTGCAGCACGGTTGCCAGAAAAGACCGCTGGTCCTCGCTGAATTGCGGCGCATCGGACGGAGCCAGATAAACCTCAAGATTCGCGTTCAGCAGATACGCGCCCCAGAGGCTGTTTTTCTCGATAAAATCCTTCAACTGCCTGAGCATCATGGGCAGGCGCGGAGCCAGGCTGTCCAGGGGATCGGGATCGCCCGCGTAGCCGCCCCCGCCTGAAGCCGTGCCGCCCGGCTCCGTCAGGTCCGCAGAAAGACCCGAGGGCATTTCAGGCGGAATTTCCGGCGGCGGGGGCACGTCATGCTCCGGCTGTTGGGCCAGTTCCAGCAGTTTTTCCGCCGGAATCCTGGAGGCGTCCGCCTCGGCCGCGAACAGGCGCAGCAGGTCCAGGCCGGCAAAGGCTTCCACCTGGCCCTTGAGCGTGCCGGACCAGACCGTGAGCAAAGCCACCTTGTTGCCCGCCTGGGTGCTCATGTTCTGTTCCATGTCCCGCAGCAGCCGCTTTTGGGAAGTCTGCAGAATCCAGTGCGCGGCCACGGCCGCGGCAACCGCCACAAGCACCAGCAAGGCCAGCATGATCAGCGCGGTGCGCCGCTTGCGGCGCGAGCTTTGAGTTGAGGAATCCTGTGCCATGATGTTTTCCTTACGTAACGACTCAACGCTCTCGCAGCGCATTCTGCTTGGCTTTCAGAATGGGCTTGAGCAGATAGTCGAGCACCGTCTTTTTGCCGATCAGAATGTCCGCGGTCACGATCATGCCGGGAATAATGGGCAGCACTTCATTGTGGTAGGTGATGGCCGTCTTTTGCGTGCGCACCTTGACCAGATAATGATAGTTGCCCTTCTTGTCTTCGATGGTGTCGGCGCTGATGGACTCCAGCTTGCCCTCCAGGCCGCCGTAGATGGAGAAATCATAGGCCGAAACCTTGACCATCACCTCCTGGCCGGGCCGCAGAAAAGCCACGTCCTTGGGGCTGACCTTGGCTTCCACCAGCAGGGTGTCGTCCAGAGGCACGATATCCATGATGGGTTCGCCGGGCTTGACCACGCCGCCCACGGTGTTGATGTAGATCTGCTTCACCGTGCCGCGCACCGGGGTGCGCAGTTCCGTACGGGTCACGCGGTCGCTGCCCGCGGCCAGTGTTTCACGCAGGGAGTTCAGTTCCAGACGGCGCTTGTTGATTTCCTCGGTGATGGCCGCATTCTGCTCCGCCCTGCGCGAGGCGATGCGCTGCTTCGATTCCTCGGCGGCGGCCTGGGCCTTGGGAATGCTGGCCGCCAGCATGTCTATCTGGCCCTGGAGTTCCACGACCTTCTGTTGCAGGCCCAGGTATTCCATACGCGAAAAGTTGTTGCGCTGCACCAGGGCATAAGCCGTGTCGCGCTGCTCGATGGACAGGGCCAGACTGCGGTCCAGCTGGGTCTTGCGGGCAATCTGCTCTTCCACATCGTGCCGCCGCTGATCATACTGGGACTTGAGCACCTCGATTTCGGCATTGAGCTGATTCTGGCGCGACTGCCAGGCGTTTTCCTGGTCGCGGATGATCTGCCGGGCGCGGGCCAGCGTGTTCTCATCCACCTTGTGGCCGGTGAGTCTGGCGGCCCAGTCCTGAAGGTCTTCGGGGAAAACAGGACGCTGGTCCTTGAGTTCCGCTTCCAGGCGGGCAATAGCCAGGCTGTTTTCCATGGCCTTGTTCACGGCGTCGCGGTAGGAGGATTCGGCCAGCTCATTGTCCAGTTGGGCCAGCACGTCGCCCTTGTTCACGATCTGCCCTTCACGCACCAGCACGGCGCGCAGAATGCCGCCTTCCAGGTTCTGAATGGTCTGGGTGCGTTGCGAGCCCACCACCTGGCCCTCGGCATGGGTCACCTCGTCGACCTTGGCAAAAGCCGCCCAGACCAGCAGGCAGGCGAACATCACCGCCACGGTGATCGAAAGGGCGCGCACGCCGAAACGCGGCCGCCGGGCCAGGGCGGCGTCCACTTCGCCGGCAAACTGGATGTCGTCGGGGGTGAGCCCGTGCAGGGGCGCGTCCATGGCCGCGAACAAACCGGCATTGGGGCCCGCATCCGGGCCCGCGTTCGGACCGGAATGGGAACCCGGCCCGGCCCCGGGCGCATCCGCTCCGCCCTCCCCGCCGGTCTCGCCGCTTTTGCCCTTGTGGAGCACGGCCTCGCGGATGGACTGGATCAGACTATGGTCCGGCCTTTGCTCATGCTCGTCGCCCACGAACAGGGCGCGCAAAAAGGCCAGCGCGCCGCCGCCCTTTGCCGCCGTGTCCTTGGTCCCGGCCAGAGCCAGGGCCGCAAGCTCATCCTCGGACGGCAGCATGGGTTCGGGCATGGGCGGAAGATCGGTTCCGGCCTCCGGGCTCTGCGGGGTCCGGGACGTTGAAACACTCTTCCCTGCCGCGCCTGAAGCACCGGGCATCAGCGGCATGAAATCCGTCAGTTTTTGCGGAATTCCGCCTTCAGGAACTTCCAGCGGCGGTTCCGGCACGGAACCGCCCGGCTGCGGAGCCCATGCCGTCGGAGCGGGCTCCGCAGCCGGGGATTTTTCCCCTTTCCAGGCGGCAAGATCCGTGGCGCGCGCGGCGCGTTCGTCCAGCATGGCGGCAAAGGGCGTAGCGGCATCAGCCGCATGGGCCGCGCCGGGCATGGCGGGCATTTCCCCGCCGGAGCCCGCTTCCGCCCGAGGACGGCGTTCTTCCTCCACGGCCGCCGGAGCATTCTTTTTACCGGAACTCAGCTGCATCTCAGTTCTCCACCGGTCGCGTACGCGCGGGCCGTTCACCGTTGCCGGCGGCGTTCATGCTTTGCCGGGAGCGCTCGCGCAGGCGCTGGAGCACCATGTCGCGCGGGCCGTCCATCTTGATCTGGCCGTTTTCCATGACGATCAGGCGTTCCACAATGCGCAGCATGGACAAACGGTGTGTGACCAGCACCACAGTGCGCCCGTCCATAACGGTTTGCAGGCGCTTCTGGAGCATCAGTTCGGAATCCGTGTCCATATTGCTGGTGGGCTCGTCCAGGATCAGCACTTCCGGGTCGCGCACCAGGGCGCGGGCCAGGGCCACGGACTGCCGCTGCCCGCCGGAAAGCGCCTTGCCCTGCTCGCCCACCTGGGCCGCGAAGCCTGCGGGATTGTTGCGCAAAAAGTCCGTCACCCCGGCCAGGGCCGCGGCGCGCAGAATCAGATGGTCGTTGATGGAGGGGTCGCCCAGGGCGATATTGTCCCGCACGCTGCCGTAAAAAAGCACCACGTCCTGCGGCAGCACGCCCACCCTGCCCCGCAGGTCCGAACTGGGAATCTGGCGGATGTCCACATCCCCGAATTTCACGGCCCCATCCTTGGGCTGGTACAGGCCGATCAGCAGCTTGGACAGCGTGCTCTTGCCCGAGCCCATGGGCCCGATGATGCCCACCCGTTCGCCCGGCTCGATGTGCAGGGACACGCGGTCCAGAGCCAGCCGCTCGGAACGGGGATAGGCGAAGGAGACGTTCTCCATGGTGAAGGAAGGCCGCAGCATGCCGAAATCCATGCAGGTCCGCTCGGCCTGATTCTCCGACGGCAGCTCCATGAGCATGTCCAGAGCCTTGAGAGTCACGTGCGAATTCTGCATGCGGGTGAGCAGCGAAGCCATCTGGAGCAACGGGGCCATGGTCCGGCCCACCAGAATATTGCAGCCGATGAGCGCGCCCATGGTCATCAGGCCGTCGGTGATCCGGTACACGCCCCAGACGATCATGGCCACGGTCACGATCTGGGTGATGAGCATGGAGGCCGTGATGGCCAGGTTGTTGTATTTGCGGGCCTCGCTGGTGGATTTGGCGGAAAGCCCCACCACCGACTCCCAGAGCCGCTGCATGCGGCTTTCCGCCATGCAGGACTTGAGGGTTTCCAGGCCGCCCACGATTTCCACCAGCAGGGCGTTTTTCTGCATGTTCTGCTTGTAGCTGGCTTCGGCGCACCGGCGGGAGCGGTGTTGCAGGAGCAGGCCCACGCCCAGCAGTACGGGGATGGCCGCGATGGGCAGGAAGACCAGCGGGCCGCCGATAAAGCCGATCAGCAGCAGAAAAATCACCAGAAACGGCAGGTCGATGCAGGCCAGCAGGCTGGACGAGCTGAAAAATTCCCGCAACTGCTCGAATTCACGCAAATTGTTGACCATGGCCCCGGTGGATTCCGGCTTGGCGTCCAGGCGCATGGAAAGCACTTTGTCCACCAAGGTGCTGGAAAGCACGATGTCCGCGTTGCGCCCGGCCACATCCACAAAATGGGTGCGCAGGGACGAGAGCAGGAAGTTGAACAGGTAGATGATCAGAATGCCCACGGCCAGCACCCAGAGCGTCTCCGTGGCGTTGTTGGGCACCACGCGGTCGTAGACGTTCATGACAAAAAGCGGGCTGGCCACGGCGATGAGGTTGATGACCACGCTTGCCAGGGCCACATGGCGGTAAATGGGCGCGTAGTAGCGCAACACGTCCCAGAACCAGCGCTTGCCCTTGGACAGGGTCAGCTTTTCCGCGCGCTCGTCGGGCGCGGCCTGCACGGCGGCAAAGAGGGCATACCCGGAATATTCCTCCTTGAGGGCGGCCAGGGGCACGCTTTGCGCGCTGTCGCTGATTTCGGGAAAGATCACTTCCGCCGTGTCCCCCCGCAAAGCCGTGAGCACGCAGGAGCGGTCTTTGGTAAGCAGAAGAATGCAGGGCAGCACCAGGGTGGGGATGTCTTCCAGCACGGGGCGGAAGGCAATGCGGCCCGAAAGCCCCGCCTTGCGCGCCGCTCGCAGGCAGGCCTGCGGCGTCACCCTGCTGCCGGTGAGCCCGGCCATCAGAAATTGCGGCGAAACCGCCTTGCCCCGCAGGCGCAAAAGCACGGACAGGCTGCGCAGCAGGCCGGGCATGAAATCCACATCCGAGGGGCGCAACGGCCCCATGGCCTTCCCCTTGGCCGGGGCCTGCGCCGCGTCGCGGGCGTCGGGAGCATCAGGGGCAGCGGCATCAGGGGCGGACGGCGCGCCGGTCTCGCCGGAGTGGGGAGCGGCAGCCTTGTCGCTTGCGGCCGGAGGGACTTTGGCTTCCTCCCCGGAAGCAGGGGCGGCCATGCCCGCCACGGCGGAACGCGCCCTCAGGGCTGAGGCGACGGACCCCGTGAGCGTGGCGGCATGCGGCGCGGCGGGCTGCCCGTCCTCACGCGGCGCGCCATGCGCATCATGCGTATCGGGGGAAGCGGCCTGACCGGAGACGGACCGCGCAGCCGGATCGGATCGGGTCGCTCCGGAGGGGGCCTGTTCTTCAAGATTGCCGGGAACGGCGGAAGACATCCGCCCGATGTGTGTCGTACTGGGCTTATCCATGATTTTTCCGTTGCTGTGGGGCAAAAGCCCGCGGGCTTTTGCGGAGCGGTGTTGTTGCCGCCCCATTGCCCCTGCCCGGAAGCGAACTCCGTCCGCGCGGGGCAATGCTGATTCCGTCAACAACTCCGGCGGCCTGAACGCCGGAGACAGTCAACCGCTTGAAGCCTATCCCAAGGGGGGAGGCAGCACAAGCTCCCTTCCTGGCGTACGCCGCCATATGCGTACGCGGGAAGGCCAAAATCGGATTCAGCCCGGCGCTGGCGCGCCGGGCTGAATCCCCTCTTACTTAAACCAACCGGGCGCGAATGCCTCGCGCGGATCCTCGCGGTCCTCCGGAGGTTTTTGCCCCAGCGGCCCGGTGTTTATGGACATCTGCGGCAGCAGATTGCCGGTGAGCGCGCACAGTCTGTATGCGCCCACCAGGATATTGCCGCGCGCAGTTTCCGCCTGAGTGGATGAATTGTACAGCTCGCTTTCCGTGTCCAGCACGTCCAGCAGGCTGCGCTTGCCGATCTGGAACTGCTCCAGATAGGCAGTACGGGTATATTTATTGTATTCGATGGCCTTGGAGTAGTGCTTGTACTGCTCCTGGGCGGCCTGATAGTTGGTCCAGGTGCTCTCGATATCCAGTTTGAGGTCGTCGATGTAATTGTACATCACCTGCCGTGACTGGCGGATGCGCGCCGAAGCGGCCTTCCGCTCGGCCAGGTCGGCCCCGCTGTTGAAAATGTTCCAACGCACGGTGCCCAGCACGTCGAAGCTGTAGATCCAGCGGTCACTGGCGCCGCCCCGGTCTGTATAGTCCGGCCCGGCCTCCAGGTTGAAAGTGGGATAAAAGGCGGAATCCGCCAGTTCCCGTTCGCCCCGGGCGGCCCGGATGTCCTGCATGTAGGCCGCCAGCTTGGGATTGTTCTTCTCGGCCAGCTCAAAAACCGGTTCAGGGCCCTTGAAGATCTCGGGCGGCATGGTCACCGGCATAAGCTTGCCGTAGGCCTGCATGCCGGTCAGCCGGGTATAGGTTTCCTCGGCCACCAGCAGGGAGGCCTTGGCTTCGGAAAGGCTCGACAAGGCGCGGGAAAGGCGCGACTGCGCCTGACTCACGTCGGCCGCCGTATCCGCGCCCAGATTGGCGCGGTCCTCGGCCTGCCCCAGAATGGCCTTGTGCTGGGCCACGTTTTTCTCGGACAGAGCATAGATAGTGCGGCGGCGCAGCAGGTCAATATGGGCAATGATGCCGTCCAGGGAAAGGGAGGTGGCGGTATCAAACACCCGCTCCTTGACCGAATCCAAAGTGGATTGCGCGCTGCGCACGCGCGAACGGGTTGCGAAGCCGTCCCAGATGGGCTGTACCAGCTTGGCGCTGACACCGGCCAGGCCCCACATCTGTTCGTCCAGATTTTGGCCTCTGGTGGTGGAATCGCTCAAAATGCTGCCGCCGGCCCGGCCGGTGACGTCCACGCGCGGACCGAAACCGGCTTTGGCCCGGTCCACCTCATGCTCCAGCACCTGGCGGTTTTCCAGCATGCCGCGCAGGCTGCGGTGCGTGCGTAAAACGCCGTACACCGTGTCCTCGACGGTAATGGGTTGACCGGGGGGAGGCGGAGGGGGGTAGGCGGCTTCCGCCGCCGCGACTGCTGCGGGAAGCAGCAGAGCCAAAACAGAGAGGGAGAAGGATAATAGTTTCACGGTTCACTCCAAAATAAGGGAAAATCACCCCGTTGCGGCGTTTTCCCGCTGATGGCATGTCAGCCACGATGGCCCACATTACCGCCGGGACAGGCGGGGTCCGTCAATCCCGCACCGGCAACGGCATGCCATGCTGCCGCCACTGCCTTTATGGCGGCCTGAACACTTATACGGCAAGTGTTGGATTTAGCTTTAGCACAAGCGAAATAAAAAAGTCCACAAGTAGAAAATTTTTTCTCTAGAAAAGGTTTAGGGCAAAAGAATTTTTTTTCTAGAAAGAATGCAAACGCCGCCCTGCACAGTTTAATCGGGCGCCACATCCCGGAAAATTATAAATCTTTCGCGTTGAAGAAATACTGCGTAAAAATAAAATTTATTCTGTCCCAATATCAAGACGTACAGTAGAAACATAGCTATAAAAGCAAAACGGACAACTATAAATAATAATATATATTTTATATCCATTTATAATTAAAAAACTTTATTCCCGTAAAATCATTCAAAAATCATCAAAAAGCATCGCCTGCTCGAAGCAACTGCAGGCATAAAAAATAAATATATATTTTATAGCATGGTAACTTATTTTTTTAATTGACAACTATGTATGTAAAAATGTAGATGCGTACCATACTATTACTTTATATACAGAGACATATGTATATATTTATTCATATTTTTTGCATAAATAAATCAATATAGCATTCACTTATTCATAATAATTACGTGCACAGATATCTATTGAAAGAGCATATGGACAACGGTCGATCACTTCCCTGCCCGGCTATCAGAGGGAATGGGCCAAAATTACGGCAAAAGGCGCGCTCGCTCCGGCGTATAGCGGCGTACGTGGATTGCGCGCGTTTGGGCGGCGAAACGCAGCCGACCGGGCGGGGACAGCAAGGGACTTACAGCGGCGGGCCGATGCGCAAAATCGCTTAGAGCGGTTGACGCATTTCATGCGTGGACTACGAAATGCGAGGAAATGCGAGGAAATGCGAGTGGGCGGGTTTTGCTCGCCGGAAACGAGCATTTCAAGCATTAAATTCCCCAAGCCCGCCCCATTGGCCGCTCAAGGAAAAAACAGTTGTAATACGCCCAGCCTTTTGGGCGCAAAAGGCACCCGGCCCGGCGGCGTTCCCAGAGAAAGAACGCAACGGCCTGACCACGGGCTGCAGGGGGGTATCCGGGCTGTTTCCGACCACCACGGCGCGTCGGCCGTCGGCCGTTTCCACCACGCTGCCCACAGGGTATGCGCCCAGGCAGCGGATAACATGCTCCAGCACGTCCCGGTCAAAAGCGGCGCCGCCCAGGTCGCGCAGACGCGCCAGAGCCAGGTGCGGCGGCAGGGGCGCACTGTGCGGATGAACACAGATCAGGGCGTCGTAGCTGTCCGCCACGGCGAGGATTTTCCCCGCCAGGCTGATCCGCTCCCCGCTCAGGCCCACGGGATAGCCCGTGCCGTCAACCCGTTCATGGTGCTCCGCAATGCCCCGCAATATTTCCCGGCACCGGACGTTGTGGGCCAGGCAGCCGAGACCCAGCACCGGGTGCTGCCGGAAGGCGTCGACGCCGCCTTCCGCCGGGAGCGTCAAAGGATGCGGGCAGTCGGGAATATCCGGGAGCAGGGCCATGCCCACATCGCAGAACATGGCGGACAGGCCGAGATTCCGCGCCCGTTCCGGCGACAGACCGAGCTGGAGCCCGGCCAGAAGAGCAAGAATGGAGGTGCGCGCGCAGTGGGCGGGCCTGTATTCCCCGTCAAGGTCGCCCATCATGACGCCGAGCAGGGCATTGTAATTCAGGCTCAAAACAGCGGCAGTCTCGTCAAGCAGGGCGCGGGCCCGCTCCAGAGGCGGCTGCCGCGCCGTGTTGAATTCCCGCAGCATGTCGCCGCAAAAGGCGCGCAGGGCGTTGAAAACCCGTGAGGCCGCAAAATAGACCTTCTCCAGCGGAAGCCTGGGGGGAATCTTGTCATAGCCCGGTGCGGGAGGCAGGCGGAAATCCTGCGCGGGAAAGCTCTTTTTCAGCACAATGACAACAGTTGTTGATTGTTCACCGCCAAGCGCGGGCGGCCTGACGGCCTCCCGGCTCGGCACGGGGGCTGCTGTCGGAGCCGGACGGGCGAAGAAGCCGCCACGCCGACAATACGCCTTTTGTGCCGCCTTTTTGGCTAATACAGTTTTTAGATATAGTCAATACGTGTTTTAGTGCATTTTTTTTCACGCCTCCAACTGAAAGTATGCGTAAAAAGGATACGCGGGAGGTTCAGGTGTCCCAGGCGACTCGAAAATTAGCCAAACTGGTCGGAACCAACATTCAGGAACGGCGCAAAAAGCTGGGACTGACTCAGGAATGTCTGGCGGAAAAAATCGGCGTGGGCCAGCAGTCGCTTTCGCGTATGGAGCGTGGCGACATCGCCCCCAAACTGGAGCGGCTGCCGGATGTGGCCGCCACCCTGCGCTGCTCCGTGGCGGATCTTTTCCGCGCGTCGGGCGCGGACGACCATGCCCTGACGCGCGCGCTCGAAGACGCCCTGGCCGGTCTCAATATCCACGAAAAGGAATATCTCGTACGAATGACGGGCGATCTGGCAGCCCTGCTGCGGGAGGCCAGAAAGTCGGAATGAGAGGACGGTTCCGGAAGGCGGTTCACGCCTTGAGCCAGCGTTCCAGAACCGCGAACAGGCGGAGCGGATCAATGGGCTTGGTCAGATGGTCGTTCATACCGGCGGCCAGACTTTTTTCCCAGTCCCCGCGCATGGCGTGGGCCGTCATGGCGATGATCGGCAGATCAGCAGGCACGCCCGGCAGGGCGCGGATGCGTCGGGTGGCCTCCAGCCCGTCCATCAGCGGCATCTGAACGTCCATGAGAATCAGGTCATAGCGGTTCGCGGCGGCCTCCCGCACGGCGTCCGCGCCGTTGGCGGCAATGCCCACCTCCAGGCCCGCCTCGGCCAGAATGGCCGTGGCCACTTCCTGATTGATTTCATTATCTTCTACCACCAACACGCGGCGGCCCGCCAGCTGGACGGCGGGCGCGGTCTCCCCGTCCGGCCAGACCGCAGCCGGAATAGCGGCGTCAGGCAGTTTAAAGGGCAGCTCAAAACAAAAAATGCTGCCACGGCCCGGTTCGCTGCTCACGCTGATCTTGCCGCCCATCATTTCCACCAGCTCCTTGCAGATCACCAGGCCCAGGCCCGTGCCGCCGTAGCGCCTGGTGATGGAGGTATCGGTCTGCGTAAAGGGTCGGAAAATACGCGCCACTTCCTCCCGGCTCATGCCGATGCCCGTATCGCGCACCTCAAACAGCGCCAGCAGGCTGTCTTCCCGGCGGTGTCGCGGAGATACCGATACCGCCACTTCTCCCCTCTCCGTGAACTTCACGGCATTACTGACCAGGTTGATCAGCACCTGGCTCACCCGCAGCGCATCGCCCACCAGCTCTCCAGGCATATCCGGCGACGCCGCGACAGACAGGCGAATGCCCTTTTCCGCGGCGCGCACGCCGGCCACGTTCCGGATGCCGTCCAGCATTTCCGCCAGGGGGAAAGGGGCTGTTTCAACATCGAATTTGCCGGATTCGATTTTAGAAAAATCCAGAATGTCGTTGATGATGTCCAACAGATTGCGGGCCGCCTGCCGGGTTTTGCACAGGTAGTCGCGCTGCTGCTCCGACAGCCCGGTGTTCAGCAGCAGGTGGCACATACCCAGAATAGCGTTCATGGGAGTGCGGATTTCATGGCTCATGCGGGCCAGGAAATCGCTTTTGGCTCTGGTGCCCGCCTCCGCCTCTTCCTTGGCCAGACGCAACGCCCGGTTGAGCTCGCGCCGCCGGATGCTCGCGCCCAGCAGAATGCCCGCCGCGCGCAAGGCTTCCTCTTCCGCGCAATTCCACTTCCGTTCCCGATGGCAGTCGTCAAGGCCGATAAAGCCCCAGACGCCGCCGTCCAGCAAAATGGGCGTCACCAGCAGGGAAAGAATGCCCTGCGGCTCCAGAACTTCCCGCTCTTTCGGGGACATTTCGCGCACCAGACCAGCCACCACCCGGCCCTCGCCGAAGGCTCGCTTCCAGTCGGGCATCGCGTCGTCATAGGAAACATTTCTGACCAGTTCCTTCCGTTGCAGGGGTATCGCGCCGCCGGACCATTCATAGAGCTGGTCGCAGTAGAGACGGCCGTCCTCGCCGACCCGATTGGCCCAGACATAGGCCCTGTCCGCCCTGGCCGCCGTGCCCAGGGCCGCCAGCATCCGGTAGGCCATGCCGCCGATCTCGTCGTTGTCCTCGCCCAGCAGCAGCATCTCGGCGGCATTATTGACCACCCGCAACAGGCTGTTGCTGTGCCGCAGGTCCTCGTTGCGCTTGCGCAGCGCCTCTTCCAGCCGACGGATTTCGCGCAGTTCATAGACATAACTGGCAACATAGCACTCGCCCCGGATTTCCAGCCGCTCCAGCGAGACTTCCACAGGCATGGGATCGCCCGTGATGGTGCAATGGGTCCAGGGGAATTTGGCATGCCCCTCCACGAAAGCCTGCCGCAGTTTCTGCAAAATCGTCGCCTCGGAAAGACTTCCGTCGTTTTGGCGCTCCGGCGAAAGCGCAAAAAAACGTTTCAGAAAACTTTGTTTGTCCGGCAGGCCGAATAAACGGACGGCCGCCTCATTGCAGTCCACGACGCGCATATGGGCGTCCCAGAGGCTGTAGGCTATGGGAGCGGCATCCAGGCATTGCCTGAGGCGTTCACTGAGGGATTCGGAGGCATGGGCGCGGAAGGAGGTGACATCGTGCAGCATCAGCCAGCAGCAGAGCTCCCCGGCCATGCGGCGCATGACCAGGCGCAGAAAAAAGAAGCGCTCTTGCGCGCCGCCGCCCATGGCCAGCAGGATTTCAGCCGCCTTTCCGGCCAGGGCAGTTTCCCAGGCGGCCTGGAAGCTCTTCCGCTGCGGGCCGTTCAAAGCCGCGCCGAAGAAGCCGCCCACGGGAAAATGGTCCGCGCTGAACGGCGGCGGCAGTTCCGGACCGGCGAAAAGCACGCGCTGTTCCATGTCCAGAATTATCAGAGGGCAGGGAAAAAGACGGAGTACTTCCCCCGTGCCGGAATGCGCGCCGCGCAAAGACGTCATAGTCATCAGCCTTCTCGTAAACCGGTATGAACCGCGCCGCTCAGAGCATTTTCACTTTGAAATTGCTCTAACGCCGCACACGGTGCGGCGCGCCGCG
>OMGS01000479.1_pt1 | contig 23095 bp, 19 predicted proteins | sample 1646081 | NCBI WGS metagenome assembly OMGS01 (sample SAMN05578591, study PRJEB25193) | human gut metagenome | biome: Human Microbiome; feature: human-associated habitat; material: feces | host: Homo sapiens | place: USA:Birmingham | reverse complement strand
GTAGGTAGTAGGGACTGGCGGCCATGGTTCATGCCCTCACCCCACGGATGCGGTACACCTGCCGAGCGCGTTCGCGGGTCAGGCCGAAGGAGCGGCGAGCTTCTTCTTCAGTCGGGAAGACAGCCACCGACTCTTCGACCCAGCGTTGGCATTCCACGCGGGAACCACCCTGATGGACACGATGCCAGCGACGTTGCCGGGTCGGGCCGTGGAAGGTGCACATCTCTACGAGGTACTTAATCACCGTCGTAATCCCCCTGGCAGAAGATCGACTTGCCCCGGTCGAGGTCGCGGCGGATGCGGTGCAGGTTCACCACGCGGCGGCGGCCAATCTTGGCGGTCGGAATCGTCTTGGTTTCCACCCAGCCCCGCACCACGTCTTCCGTGATGTCTTCCAGGCCCAGCATCTGCGCGAAGACCGCCTGCGAGCAGAACGGCGCGGTGCGGAAGTCCGTGACCTTTTCCACAGCACCCGTGACGGTGAACCCCACTATTCCAGACTCTTCCATGCGAACCCCCTATAATCCCAAGCTGCTACCACTCAAGTCATTTGAGTAACAATTACTCATGAGTGAATATTACTCATGCCAATCAACTGAGTAAACTCTACTCCGATTGAATTTTTCACTTATGGATGCAGTTAGAGATAGAGCGCTTCAATTGATACGGACCGTGGGCCCGAAACACTTGAGCGAGCTAGGTGGAAAAAACTACGAACGCTGGAGAAATATCAGCGGCGGAAAGATCAGGATCAGTACTGAGGAAGTCGGCATCCTGGCAGACGCCTTTCCGCAATATGCCTTGTGGCTGATATCTGGAAGAATCGAGCCTCAGAACGGCCACGTAAGCCCGGCATTCGACGAGGCAAATAAAAACTTAAGCAGTCCCAACGCGGGATAGCGATCACCAGGAGAGCAGCGGAACGCTGGTTCGCTTCAAGGATCGGAGAGAGGGAATGAGAGCAGTTGCATCCACCATCGTACTTTTGACGCTGTGCGGCTGCGCATACGCAGAAGAATCCAAGCCTTTAGCGACTCAGGCCGGCGAGGCGACAGCCCCCATCGCGGAAGCTATCGGTTCTGGATTTAGCCGCATCGTTACTGAGTTCATGGCAGGTACAGATGGCATGGTAGGGGACGCCGCTAGGAAGAGCCTCAAGATGCAGGACAAACGCGAAAAGGAAGCTAATAGAGGCGTGCGTAAGTCCATGAAGGAATGTATTAAGCCCGGAAATGTTATCGACGATGACGTGAAAGAATGTATGGAAGGATTACGAGTCAAAGAGTGGTAAGGGGTAGTTATGGTACAGTCAGTAGCTGCGGCAGTTATCTACCTGAATGACAAAGTCCTTATTACTCGCCGAGCTCCAGGCGAGAAACTAGCGGGCATCTGGGAGTTTCCAGGCGGCAAGCTTGAAGCTGGCGAAACTCCGCAAACTTGCATTGTCCGTGAGTTACGCGAAGAGCTTGGCGTCGAATCTGTGGCCGGTGAAATACTTACCACATCCCTGTACACATATCCGGGCGGCGCCGTCGAGCTAATTGCGGTAGTAGTCTCCCTACGTTCTACAGCACTCAAGCTCCAGGTCCACGACTTGGCTAAATGGATCCCACCCCAGGAGTTACTAAGCTACGACCTGGCTCCCGCAGATATCCCGATTGCCGAAGAGATTATCCGCACGTATGGCTAGCTTTACGCCGCCAGCACCTGGCGCAACGCTCAATAATCACGAACTCACCGCGATATTTCTATGCAGCGGACAGGGCGGCATGCGCCGTTCCAAAAGAACCAACACGCTGGTTATCGTCTCTAACCATGTAGAGTCAGTATATGACGATCGTTGGATAAACGACGTGCTGCATTACACTGGAATGGGTCAGGTTGGCCCTCAAACACTTGAGTTCAACCAGAACAGGACGCTGAGCGAGTCACCTACCAACGGCGTAGCGGTCCACCTGTTCGAGGTTTTCATCAAGCGCGTTTACACCTATATCGGTGAGGTTGTTCTGGCCGGAGATCCCTATCAAGAACAGCAACTAGATGCAGAAGGAAACGATCGTTCGGTATGGGTATTCCCACTGCGGTTGAAGGCGGGTTGTTTGCCAGAAATACCAGATACAGCGTTGAAAGCGCTTGAAAAAATTAAAGAGAAACAAGCTCGCCACTTAAACGACGGAGAAGTCGAGAAACTGGCAAAGCAGCAGGGGCAGACAAAGGTAGGCACGCGCAACGTCAGCGCCACTCAATACCAACGCTCTCCATGGGTGGCCGAGAACGCGCGGCGTCGAGCTAAAGGTTGCTGTGAGTTATGCGGTGAGCCAGCGCCGTTTAAGAAAAAAGACGGTACCCCCTATCTGGAAACACACCATATCGAGTGGCTTGCAAATGGCGGGGCGGACACGGTAGAGAACACCGTTGCACTTTGCCCCAATTGCCATCGGAAGATGCATATAGTTAACGATGCTGAAGATCAGAAAAAATTAAAAAACACAGCAATTTCAAATTAGTCAAAGTGATGTAGAATTTTTAGGCATATTAAAATCCCGCCTTACATCTCTCAAAAGAGAAGCGAACTAGTATCTAGTTTGTGAAACAGACTGGGACTGATCGCTATCGGTGGGATAATGTCCGAAGCGGGAAAGTCGGGATCAACGTCGCCGAAACCATAGTACTTTTGACACTGTACGGTTTCGCATACGCAGAAGATAACTAGGCAGGCGAGGCAACAGCGCTCAACGCGGAGGCATCAGCTCAGGTTTTGGCTGCATAATGACCGAGCTCATGGCAGGTACGGATGGCATGCTAGGGGACGCCGCACGGAAGAGTTTAAAGAAGCAGGACAAACGCGAAAGGGAAGCCAATAGAGGAATGCATTAAGTCTGGAAACGTCATAGATAGTGACGTGAAAGAATCTACTTAAAGAGTTTGAGAAATAACTTGGCAAAGTAACCCCTCCAGTGCCCCTATTAACCAAAAAGCCGACCAGACAAACGGTTCATCTCCTGTTTTTTCTCATTCCAATATACCGAAACCAGATAAGAAAAAAGCTCTTCCTTAGCTCGATCCTCAGTCCAATTCTTCCTCTGCGCCAATTGATTCGCCATCATATCAAATACCCTCTTACACTCCGCCCTTAACTCACCATCTCGCAGACTATTAATCCTAGAGAAATATGCACTTCTAAATCCAATTTCCACAACCCCACAATATCTACCAAACCCGTAAACATGCTTTTTATAAGATCTTGAAAATAACTCACACACTCCAACCTCAGGGGTCCAAGGCAAAAATTCTACTCTATCCCTTAAGTCTCGATACAAATTCTGGCTAACGCTAAGCTCTGGAATTTCTCCCCCATCTTGGACAACAGGCGGCAAACACTTATTTTTCACATCCAAATCCAAAGCAGCTACGGTTCTCACATTACCCGGAATAAAACTCGCCCCCCTCTGCAAAAATTTAAGAACCTCATTATACCCACCAACAACTACAACCCTTACAGACGGAAAGCTGTGTGCAGCATTCTTACTCTGTACACAATAACGCCATATAGCATCCACACAACTCTTGGCTGAAACATCCTCAACAAAAACCAGACAATCAGGGTAGTTGTCATCCTCAACAGTTATATATTGCAAAGCATATGTAGGGTAAACATTTCGATGAACAGTCACATCTCCATCATTGTTCTCCAAGTAAATCAGATCCGAACGACGAGCATTCCGAATCAAACTTGCGGAGTGAGTAGAAACCAGAACCGCACACTTTTTACTTTTTGCCAATCTCTTAATTTGCTCAAAAAGTCGAATTTGCGCAGCCGGATGTAAAGCCATTTCAAACTCGTCGATAATATACAAAGCTCTTGCTTTAGCGGCCAAAAGCTTTTTAGCCAGCCTCATTACACAAAGCTCACCTAAACTAAAGCTTTTTTCAGAGTACCAAGATTTCTTCCTAGCACCCTCTACAGTCACATCTATTAAATGTGCAACAGCATTACGACCACGCAGAGTCACATAATGCATATCATCAAACTTCTCCGTATCAAATACGGAATTTAAAAAAACCTTCAAATCATTACCAACGGGATGCTTCTTTATACCTTTCAGTTCATTAGCTGTCGGTTCAACCCTCGAAGAGTCAGCTTTAAGAAAATGCACAGAAGAAAAAGCTTCTGTTACCAGCTTACTATTAGCCTTAGGAGTAGCAGACCACCGAACATCATTATAACGGTAGGCGACCAAGCGACCATTTATTTCATATTCAATAACGGCATCTTCAAGTCCATCAATTCCATTGGCTTGCTTAGCACCTGGAAACCCGGTTTGAAAAGCGTTTGACGCGCCCATTCTATGTAGCGCTACAAGAAGCGAGGTTTTACCACATCCATTCGCACCAGAAATTATATAAGCCCCACTCATAGGGACATCAAATTCTAGATTTTTGATAGACTTTAAGTTTGAAATCTTAACCTTAACCGCCACATTTCCTCCTCAAAGTCTCAAAATTCAAAACCAAACATTAAGAGTTATTATCAAAAACAAATCATAGCCGTTAGCCATCAAAGCTAGCCTGAGAAGCCTATCTCGTAAAGAGGCTAGTGACCACATAAGGGAAATTATCAGTAACCGCATGCAAAAACGAGGTCAATCCAACCCGAAAACCCTTGAATGTAGCGGTATCCAGCAGCTACGTGGGCATACTCAAGCGATTCATAATGCTGATGTCCCAGGTTCAAGTCCCGGTGTAGCCACCATATTTTTCAAGGGGTTAGCGCAAGCTAACCCCTTTTTGTTTTGGTCGGCAGACTACAAACCGACTACAAACCGTCTACGCCCCCCTTTACCGATTTACGGTTCGCATAAAAAAGCCCCGCATCTGCGGGGCTCTACGATCAACGTCACTGCTATCCGTGAGCAAGCAGCGGCTCAATCTCATGTTCGATCTGCTTGCCATTCGCCGCATAAGCAGTTGCTAACGAATACTCACTCTGGAGATTCATCCAGAACTGAGCGGACGTATCAAAGTAACGCCCCAGACGAATCGCCATATCTGCGGAGATACCACGCTGCTCACGAACGATATCGTTCACTGTCGGAGCGGAGACTTTCAAAGCGCGTGCTAGAGCAGCTGGAGAGATATCAAACTCCATCAGAAACTCATCGCGCAATATTTCCCCAGGATGGATGGGGCGCATACCATTGGTAGCCATGGTCCACCTCCTCAGTGGTAATCAACTATTTCGACTTCTTCGGGACCCGCATCCGTCCAGACGAAACAGACACGCCACTGGTCATTGATCCTGATGCTATGTTGGCCCGCCCGCTTTCCCTGCAACGGCTCCAACCGGTTTCCAGGTGGAGAGCGCAGGTCTCGAAGCTCCGTAGCCGCATGAAGCATTGTGAGCTTACGCGTAGCGACTGTGAGGATCGCTCCCCACCGCCTCGAAAGACCCGTCTCAAAAAGCTGACGAGCCTCGTCGCAGCGAAAGGTCAGAATCATTCATTAACTCTTAACGTTAAGCGTTAACTTCACTACAGATTACCACAGATCCTCATGTGGTCAATTTGTAGCCAGACTGAGTAATCGGAGAAAAGCGCATCGCCGATTCCAAGTGCTCCGGCGTTAGGTGCGCATACCGCATCGTCATCGAGGAATGCCCGAGGATCCGCTGTAGGGCCACGCCATGCGCAGCGCCCCGTGTCAGGCATTTCATCTTGCTTTGGAAGCCAGGCATGCCGCATTGAAACAGTTCGAATCATTTGATAATCATTATCGATTTGTTTAGCTTTGCCGCCCATCAAAACAACAGCAACTCGGACATTTCCTCATGCCCCGCTCCATCCCTTCGCGCCCGGCTCCCCTGGCGCTTTCCCTGTCCCTCTTCGCTTCGTTTTCCGCTCCTGCGCTGGCTGCCGATCCGGTGGAGCAGCAGATGGTGGTGATCGGCTCGCGCGCGCCGACCAGCATCAGCGAGTTGCCCGGCACGGTCTGGGTGATCGAGCGCGAGCAACTGGACCAGCAGACCCAGGCCGGCGTGCCGCTGAAGGAGGCGTTGGGACAATTGATCCCGGGCCTGGATATCGGCTCCCAGGGTCGTACCAACAACGGCCAGAACCTGCGCGGACGCAGCGTACTGGTGATGATCGACGGGGTGTCGCTGAACAGTTCGCGGGGCATCAGCCGGCAGTTCGACTCCATCGACCCATTCAACATCGAGCGCATCGAGGTGATGTCCGGCGCCAGCGCGGTGTACGGCGGTGGCGCCACCGGCGGGATCATCAACATCGTGACCAAGAAGGGCGTCGGCGGCGACACTCGCTTCAACACCGAGCTGGGCGCCCGCAGCGGCTTCCAGAGCCATGAGGACCACGACCTGCGCGCGGCGCAGTCGATCAGCGGCGGCAACGACCTGTTCAACGGCCGCCTGGCCATCGCCTACCAGAAGAACGGCGCGGCCTACGACGGCAGTGGCGACCAGGTACTGACGGACATCACCCAGACCGACCTGCAGTACAACAGGTCGGTGGACCTGATGGGCAGCCTTGGCTTCACTTTCGCCAATGGCCACAGCCTCGATCTCGGCCTGCAGTACTACGACTCCGGCTACGACGGCGACCGCGGCCTCGATCTTGGGCGCAACTTCGATGCCCTGCGCGGACGGGCACCCTATTCGATCAAGGGCGGCGTCGACCTCGACCGCGAGCCGGAGAGCAAGCGCCATCAGTTCAACGCCACCTACCACGCGCCGGAAGTGCTGGGTCACGACCTCTACCTGCAGGCCTACTACCGCAACGAGAAGATGGCCTTCAATCCCTTCCCTACCATCCGCTACAGCAATAGCGGCGCGATCAACTACGGCACCTCCTACTACTCGGCCTCGCAGCAGGACACCGACTACTACGGGATGAAACTGGCCCTGGTGAAGACCTGGGAGCGCGCCAGCCTGACCTACGGGGTGGACCTGGACCGGGAAAAATTCACGTCCGACCAGATGCTCTTCAACCTGCCGCTCGCCGCCGCCAGCGGCGGGCTGGTAGCCAGTGAACAGGCCAAACTGGGGCGCTACCCGGACATCGATACCGACAGCCGCGCCTTCTTCCTCCAGGGCAGTTGGAAGGCCACCGACGACCTGACCCTGAGCGCCGGCGTGCGGCGCCAGTCGATGAGCACCGACGTCAGCGACTTCGTTGCGGCGAACCAGCAGATCCTCATCGCCAACGGCCTCGGCAAGACCGCCGACGCGGTTCCGGGCGGGAGCAAGGACTACGACGTCAACCTGGTCAACGTCGGCGCCATCTACAAGCTGAACCTGCAACAACAGGTCTGGGCCAACTACAGCGAAGGCTTCGAGCTGCCGGATCCGGCCAAGTACTACGGTTTCGGACGCTACGGCGCAGCCGACGGCAATGGCCACTACCCGCTGTTGCAGGGGGTCAGCGTGAACGACTCGCCGCTGGACGGGATCAAGACCAAGCAGGTCGAGCTGGGCTGGCGGCACACCGACGGTGCCCTGGATACCCAGGTGGCGGCGTTCTATTCCTGGTCGGACAAGAGCATCAAGTACGACTCGAAGACCCTGGCGGTGCTGCAGCAGGACACCAAGAAGCGCAACTACGGCCTGGAGGGCCAGGCTACCTACTGGCTGGACGATCACTGGCAGGTCGGCGTCAACGGCCTGGCCATCCGCTCCCAGGAAAAGGTCGACGGCCGCTGGCTGAAGCAGGACGTGACCTCGGCCAGCCCGTCCAAGGCCGGCGCCTTCGTCGGCTGGAAGGACGACCAGCGCAGCCTGCGCCTGCAGGGCGTGCGCACCTTCAACCTGAACGACGAGCCGGGCAACAAGATCGACGGCTACGCGCTGTTCGACCTGCTCGGCACCCAGGCGCTGCCGGTGGGCACCCTCACCGCGGGCATCCAGAACCTGCTGGACAAGGACTACACCACGGTCTGGGGACAACGCGCCCAGGTCTACTACGGCGGGCTCGCACCAGCGGGACTGTTCGACTACAAGGGACGGGGGCGGACCTACAGCCTGACGTATAGCGTGGAGTTCTGAAGCCGTCCTCGACAGTTCCCCTGTCCCTCCAGGGAGAGGGGAACTCGTGGGAAAGAGCTTCCGCCTCTCTCAGCAGCAACCGCCCAGCGGACTCAAGCGATACTGCGGCGGCAACTGGTCGAGGCCGCTGACGGTGACGTTGAGGTTCTTCCACAGGCCATCCTTGATCCCGTAGATGCAGCCATGCACGGACAGCGACTGGCCGCGGTGCCAGGCGTTCTGGACGATGCTGGTGTGGCTGACGTTGGCCACCTGCTGGATCACGTTGAGCTCACAGAGGCGATCGACGCGCTCTTCCTCGGTCGGCAACTGCTCCAGGTGCTCGCGGTATTCGTAGGCGAGGTCGCGAATGCTGCGCAGCCAGCCGTCGATCAGGCCGAGCTGGTCGTTGTGCAGGGAGGCGCGCACGCCGCCGCAGCCGTAGTGGCCGGTGACCAGGATGTGCTTGACCTTGAGCACGTCGACGGCGAACTGGATCACCGACAGGCAGTTGAGGTCGGTGTGCAGCACGACGTTGGCGACGTTGCGATGGACGAACAGGTCGCCGGGCAGCATGCCGACGATTTCGTTGGCCGGCACCCGCGCGTCGGAGCAGCCGATCCAGAGGTACTCGGGGGTCTGCTGGCGGGCCAGCTTGGCGAAGAAGTCCGGGTCTTCCTGCTTGATCGCTTCGGCCCAGCGGACGTTGTTCTCGAACAGTTGCTGCAAGTCGCTCATGGCATGCCCCTCGTTTGACCGGTGCAGCACCTTACGGAAGGCGATGCCCGTTTGACAAGCGTCACAGCGCGGCGTGGCTACGCCACCAGCGCTGCTGCGCCAGCGGCTGCATGGCGACCTGATCATGCCAACAGGCGTGCCAGGCTGCGGCGTCCTCTGCCAGGCGCGGCCAGTCGGGCTGTTCGAGGTCGGCGAAGAGTTCCCGTTCCAGCCAATCACGGCCGCTGCGCAGGAGCCGGCGGAAGGCGCGGTCGGTGAGCGCGCGGCGGTGCACCGCCTCGAAGCGCCACCAGGGGGACTCCTGTACCGCCTCGCGCGGCTGGCTGAGCACGGCGGCGCCGGAGGCCGGATCGAAGGACAGCGGCTGGAACAGTCCCAGGCACGGCGCCGAAGTACCGGTGGCGGCCAGCAGCGGGCCGTCGTCGCGCAAGCGGGCGACCAGACTGGCGGTGGTCTGCGAAGGCCGCCAGAAGCTGCCGGCGTGCATGCATACCTGGCGGTTGTTGTGGCGGCGGAAGTGGTCACCGCGCGGGCCATGGTGGCGCAGCGCGGCGAACAGCGCGTGCCAGTCCGGCTCGCCAGGCAGACTGTCGAGGAAGCGCTGGTTGATCCGACAGCGCCGGTGCGCGCCGCCGACCCAGGGTAGCAGGCGGGTGTCGAAGACCCGCGCGAAGTGGAAGTCGCCGCGACCATCCCAGCAGCCCTGGCGGCGAGCCTGGTCCTCGAGGTCGCGGCTGCACAGGTCGAATTCGTGGCCAAGGGTCAGGGCGTTGGAGATGGCCCAGCGCTCGACCTTCTTCGCCGCCCACAGGTTGCCGGCGGTTTCCAGCACCCAGGCTTCGCCGGGGTCGGCGATGAGGAAGCTGTTGTCGTAGCGGATGCGCTTGTCGCGGTAGCCGGCCGGGCCGCCCTGGCCGTAACGCTGCAACAACCCGGTGATCACCTCTAGCGCCTCGCGGGCGCTGGCGCCGCGCTCCAGTCCCAGGCGCAGCAGGTCCATGCCGAGCAGCGCGGTGCCGCGCTGACGGGTCAGCTTGGTGAACACCGCTTCGTTGCCGATGGCCACGCCGTGCTCATTGACGCCCATTTCCGCGCCCCAGATCCAGCTCGGCTGGCTGATCACCAGCGCATGTCGCTGGGCGGCCTGGGGAATGTCGAGGTAGGTGGTGCGCAAGCGCGCTTCCGGATCGTTGCGCACCGCCGGCAGGCGCAGCAGACGCTGCGGTTCGGCGGGCTCGCGGTCGCTGTTCTTGGCGAACCAGGTCTGGCCCTGGTGGCGAAGGATCAGGGTGTCGCACATGGGGGGCTCCAGTCTGCGCATCCTGCCACCGGCCGCTGTCGACCTGACTTCGCACTCCCGCGAAGGGTTACCGCATGAAGGGACCTGCCTGCGGTATGCAGGCGAGAATCGGAATGCTGGTAAGGGTACGGCGGTGCCAGAAGGCCAGCCAGCTACTCCAAGTGATAGCTAGTTGCCGGCAGGGAAGCGGAGCAAGCCTCAGTCGAACAGGGTACAGGCCATGACCAGGGCGTCTTCGCGCCCGCCGACGGCGGGGTAGTAGTCGCGACGGCGGCCGATCTCGTTGAAACCGTAGCGTTCGTAGAGGCGGTAGGCGGCCTGGTTGGAAGCGCGCACTTCGAGGAAGCATTCGCGAGCCTGGTGGCCGGCCGCCTCGCGCATCAGGTGTTCGAGCAGGCGCAGACCGAGGCCACGCCCCTGGCTTTCGGGCTTCACCGTGATATTCAGCAGGTGCGCCTCGTCGAGGATGATCTGGATGACGCCATGGCCGACCTGCTGGCTACCCTCGAACATCAGCCAGCAATGGTAGTTCTTCAGGCCTTCGCTGAAGATGCCACGGGTCCAGGGGTGGCTGAAGGCGGCATATTCGATTTTCAGCACGGCATCGAGGTCCGCCTCGGTCATCGGGCGGAAGGAAATCGCATCGCTCATTGAATCTCGCTCGACCAGCGCTGACGGACACGGCGCATGGCGCGCCACAGCTCGCCCTTGAGGGCGGGTTCTTCCATGAGGGCTTCCAGGCCCGGCACGGCCCAGGTTGCGCCCAGACCGTCCACCTGCAGCTCGCGGAACAGGCTGCCCTCGTCGCCCTCGCCGGCGAAGCGGATCGCCGGCAGGCCGACCAACCACAGGCAGCGGCTACGCTCGCTCTCCTCCATGCGCGCGGCGACGAAGCTCTGGACGAACTCCAGGGCCGCTTGCGGCCCCTGGTCGAGGTTGCCGCGCGCCAGCAGCGGCCAGCGTACCGGCTCGCCGATCAGCCGCGGGCTGTCCGGCAGGCCGGCGGCGCGCAGCAGGTCGCGCAGCAGCAGGTAACCCGGATCGCGGCTGGCGAAGGGTTCGCCGGTGGGCAGTTCGACCAGCAGGGTGCAGGAGCCCGCCTGCAGCAGTTGCAAGGCGAAGCGCGGCGGCGGGGCCTGGACCGCCGGCGGCTCGGCCGGGGCCTCTTCGACCGGCGCGACCGGCTCGGCTTTCTTCGCCGCCGGGGCGCCCGGCTTCGGCAGGCTGATCGGGATCCCCCGGCCTTCCGCGGGCGCGGCGGGAGCCACGCTCGGCGCGCTGGCCGGCGCTTCGGCTTGCAGGACGCGGGCCTGCGGCGCATCGATCGCGGCGCGCGCACGCACAGGCACCGCCGGCTCTTCCCGGGGCGGGGTCTCCAGCAACTCCGGCCGCGAGGGTGCGGCGAACGGCAACGGCTGGCGGGGCAGCCAACTGGTTATCTGCATCGCGCCCAGGAAGGCGCGGCGACGCTGTTCTTCGATCAAATCTCGGGCACCGGCAATTAGGCGATGCGCGGGGACGGTTTCGCCCCCGGCGTTCAGGCAGGCAATGATAGCGGTTCTTCGACCTCGGCGGAGCGGCTTTGTCCCGCCATGCGACGGTTCGCCCTCAACGCGGGGCGACGGTGAAGATGTTGACGTTGCCCTGCAGCTTGAGGGTGCCGTCGATGCGTGCGCTGACCAGGTTGGTCTGCACCAGGCCGGGATCGGTACCGCGCGCCTTGTTGGCGCCAGCGATGGTGAAGCGCAGGTCCTGGAAGCTGGTGTCCTTCAGGCCGACGCGCAGCACCGGGCGGTTGAAGGCGGCGCCGTCGCCGCCGAAGCCGTCCTTGATGGTCACCACGTCCAGGGTGACTTCGTCGAAGCTGAACTTGCCGCTGATATCGTCGATCACCAGGTAGTTGTTGCCGCTGCCGGCCGGCTGGATCGCCAGGCGCGCGCCGCAGCCGCCGGCGCAGCGCGTCTGCGAAGGATTTTCCTGGAGATTGAGCGAGGCGCTGATGCTGATCCCGGCCTGGCCGACCACGTCGTCCAGATCGCTATCGCCCAGCGAGCGCAACTCGGCCCCGGCCGAAGCGCTGAACAGCAGCGCCAGCGCCGCGAGGATGCCGATGCCGCCTGCCAGTGGATGAGTCTGCTTGGCCATGTGCTGCGTACCTCGTTTCCCGCCGCCACCTCAGAGGTTGTGCGACGTCACCTTCAGGTAGTTGAAGCTGAGCCCGGATATCTCGTTGCGGCCCATGTTGTAGCCGCCGGTCGGTACCTGCCCGTAGCCTGGCCGGGTACCGCCGATGTTGAGGTTCTCGATCACCAGGCTGGTGCGCGGCGCATTGGCGTAGAAGTCAGCGGCGTTGGCCAGGGTCAGCTTGGGCAGTTCGAAAGTGAAGTTGCCGTCGGCGGTGACCGAGAACAGCAACGGCTGCGACTTCCCGTAGCCAAGCGCGACGCTGGCATAGGCGTTGGTCAGGTAGACGGTGCGCGCGGCCTGCTCGGCGGCGCTGACGCAACTGGGCGAGCCAGCACCGCAGGACATGATCTCGAAAGTCTTGGCGTAGAGGTTCAGGCGCATCTCGCCAACCAGTTGGCTGCGCGCGTTGGCGCCCCAGAAGCGCAGGTAGGAACCGTCCATCGCCAGTTCGGAGAAGTCCAGGTTGAGCACATCGGTGCGCGTGGAAGTGACGCCGAAGTCGAAGCGGATGCCGGCGTCGACCTTTTCGCTGGCCCGGCTCGAGCAGTTGCTGCCGGCACCGGCGTAACCAGCGATGCACGGCTGGCCGCCGGCGCCGCTCACCAGGCTGGGGAAAGCCAGCTCGATCACGTCCGCGGTGTCCGGCAAGGTGCTGACCACCCGCCCGTCGTCGAGCTGGGTGGTCAGCACCGAACCCTTGGCCAGATTCAGCTTGAACGGGAAATTGAGACGGCCGAGAGTCACCGGCGCCAGGGTGCTGCCCTTGTTGCTGCCAGTGGCGGCGACGTACAGCTCCTTTACCGTGATCGGCACGTTCTGCCCGGTGGCGGTGTTGGTCACGCCATTGATCGCGATGGTGGCCTTGTTGCCGTCGACCATGGCGCTGTCGAGGACGAAGCCGATGCCGGCACCCTGCACGTCCGACAGTTGCTCGTCGTCGAGCGCTGTCATCTCGGCATGGGCGAAGGGGGCGGCCAGCAGGGCCGCGAGCAGGCAGGCGCGACTCATCTCAGCAGCCCTTGTTCAGGCCGCCCAGGCAGGTGTCCTGCCGTGGAATGCCATTGAAGGCCTGACCGAAGTCGACCTTGATCGGCGCCGTTCCATCGGCGTTGCGCGACATGTTGAGGAAGGCACCGGCCAGCGCGGCGACCAGCTTGGAGGGATCCTGCTGGTCGCGCCACTGGACGTTCTGGCTCTGCATCGAGATGAAGAAGCCTTTCGACGAGTCGATGAAGTTCTGCGCGTTGTTCGGATCCACGGTGCCGATCGGGAACGACTGGTACTGGGCCAGGTTGAAGCAGGTCTGGGCGCCCATCAGCTTGCAGTCGTTGGAGGTCAGGAAGGGCAGCAGGACGTTCACCAGGCTGCCGATGATGGTGCTGTCGTGCATGTCCAGCGCCGTGCCGTTCTTCAGGCCGATCATGGCAGCGCGGATCGGGTCGGGGTTGCCGGAGCTGTTCACCAGTTCTGCCTGGGCGGTGTACTGAGAGCTGCCGGTGAGAGTGATGGCGGTCTTCGCCGCCAGGCAGTCGAGGGCCAGCAGGCCGCAGGAAATGCTGCCTCCCAACTGGCTGCCGGTGCCGTACAGGTCCACCGGCACGTTGCCGGTGAGGGTCTTGATATCGCCCGAGAGGTAGCCCTTGGCTTCGCCGAAACCGATACGGATGCCGACCATCTTGCTGCCGTCGTAGGCGAACTCGATGTAGGGATTGCTGATGAGGAACGGGTTGATCGCGCCGGTGGCGTCGTTGACCGTGCCCAGGGCGAAGTTGTCGATGGCGATGTCGGCACTGCCGGCAAGCTCGCCGCTGCGGTTGTACTGGCCCAACTGCAGCTTCTTCATGTTCAGTTGGGTCTCGATGTCGGCGCCGAAGTTGATGCGGGTGAAGTTCAGTCCGTTGGCGGCGTCGGTGGTGAGGTTGATGAAGGCCTGGCCGACCACGTCGGAAAGCTGGTCGTCGTCCAGCGACTCCATCCTCGCCTGGGCGGTGGCAGCCAGCAGACCGGCGCCGCAGAACAGCGCGCAACGCAGCAGGAAGGGCAGACGACGGGACATGGGCTCACCTCTTGTTCTTCTCGTGGCCGACGGCAGAGACACTGCGACCTGTAGTCACTATAGAAAGCCCCGGGCGAATCGGGGCCGACCCATAGTCGAGAAAAACCGCCGAACGACGCGGTCGCCGCGCTCGCTGCAGCGGATGAGCGGTCGCTCGGCCAGGATGGATGTTACCCATCGTCACACGGGGGTAACGTCAGCCCTTCACTGCTGGCGGAACAGGCCGATCAGATGGTCGGCAATGGCACCCTTGATGGCGTTGAGGCTGAGCAGGGAGTGTGCGCTGAGGCGGGCGGGGTTGATCCGGTGCAGGTGCAGCGAGGGCATGCGCGCTTCGTACTCGCGCAGGTCGCCCTTGACCAGGATCGGCAGGAACACGTCGTCGTGAGCCTGGTAACGCTGGATCAGCAGTTTCAACCCTTCCTGGAACGGCAATTCCTTCGACGCCACCAGGCGGTGCTCGCCGGGAATCTTCAGGTAGAGCCCGCGATAGCCCATGGTCTCGCCCGGCAGGATATGGATCCCGGTGGGCTCCACCGCGGCCAGCGGGATATCGTGGAAGGTGTCGTGCCAGGCCTGCTCGCTGGGCAGGATGGTGATGCCGCCATGGTCGCTCTCGGGAATCACGAAGCTGTAGTTGCTGTAGAGCTTCTCGACATAGGCCGAGTAGATGCACAGGCGGTTCTCGAAACGTTTGAGGAAGGCGATCGCCTCGCTGCGGTTGGTGATGGCATCCAGGTCCCAGGCAAGGTCACCCTGGTTCTGCAGTTCGGCCCAGCGGGCCTCGGCGTAGGCGGCGTCGTTCAAGAGTCGGCATTCATTTGGAATAGACAGGCCAGGGGACTTCAGCAGAAAGCGTGCCAGCCCCTGGAAGCCCCATTCCCCGGACCAGGCGGGGCAGGAAAGTCCTTACGCAGTCATAAACTGCCGCTTTTCGACACCTCGATGATAGCCAGATGCCATCCACCGATACCGGGCCCGTACCTGCGCCGCAGACGTGTCGACGGCCTGCATCGCACTCATCGGCGGCGTCTGCGTCGCCCGTGCCTTTGCAGTACAATCGGCGCTTTTTCCACGGACCGGCCCTCCCGATGATCGACCCCCGACGCGTACTGCGTGCGCTTGCCGAACACTGGGCCCTGCTCGAGCCTCTCTGCGAGCGCTTCGATGCCGGCACCCTGAGCCTGGCGGAACTGCGCAGCCAGTTGAACACCCAGTTACCGGAAAGCAACCCGGCGGAAATCACCGCCCTGCTCGACCAGTGGATCCGCCTGGATATCCTGGTCCCGGTGGCCAAGAGCCCCAACCGTTTCGAGCTGAACGCGCAGATCCACGACTTCCTCGCCTACCTGCGCCACGAGCATCGCCTTGGTCTGTGCCTGGAGATCGAGGCCTACCTGCGCCATCTGGAGCGCCTCGCCGGGTACATCCAGGACGCCTTCGAGACCCGCGACAGCCAGGACCTGGCGCGCCAGCTGCGACTGCTCGACATGCGCGTGCGCGATGTACTGAAGAAGCTCGGCAATGACGAGCAGGCACTGATCGGCGTGGCCGAGCGGGCCAAGACCAGCGACCGGCAGATTCCCCTGGCGCAGCGCTACGCGGAGGTCCTGGCGACCTGGGACGAGTACGTCGAGCCGATGATCCAGCTGGTCAGCGCCGACGGCGCCTTCGAGCAGGGCGTGCGGCGGGTCGAACAGGTCCTGCTGCGCCTGCTAGGCGAACAGCAGCGCCTCGGCCACCTGGTCGACGACGACCTGGTGCTGCGCACCCACGCGCGCATCCTCGAGATGCAGACCAACGCCCAGCTGACCCTGCGCCGCGCCCGCGAATTATTGCTGCCGCTGCGCGAGGAAGCGCGCCGGCACAACGCGGTGACCCGTGGCGCCGCCCTGGCGCTGGCGGCGATCCGGCGCAAGGGCCTGGACGCCGTGCCGCAGGCGGCGATGCCGCTGTTCACCCGGCCGCAGAGCACCTTCCTCGGCACCGCCTCGCAGGTCGAGAGCTACGTCTTCGCCCTCGCCCGCTTCGAGCCGAAGTCGGCGCAGTTCCCCAAGTCCAGCGGCACGCGCAAGAGCAACGGGCCGGCGCGACCACCGCGGACCGCGCGGGAAATGATCGAGCGCTGCCAGGCGGCGCTGCCGCTGCCGGACCTCATGCAATGGCTGCTGGCCCAGGAACCGGACGGCGCCACCGACGAGTTGCTCTACTGGTTCTCCCGGCTGTCGCGCGACGCGCGCTTCCAGCGCGAACGCCTGCAACGCCGCGAGTACGAAACCACCGAACATTGCGTCAGCCTCTGCTCCTTCGCCCTGAACCCCGCCGCCAAGGACAAGGGCCAGGCCAGGGACGCAGACACCCTTTCCGCGAGCGAAACCCATGCATCTTGATCTCTCCGAACTGACCCAGCTCGCGCCGATCTTCCGCGAGCTGTTCAAGGGCTACCACATCAGCCACCGCGACCCCGAGCTGTACACCCAGCTGTCCTCGCACCAGGACCAGTACCGCGGCCTGTTCCGCGCCATGGGCTTCGAGCTGGTCTGCGATACCCGCGGCTTCTACTACTTCGTCCCGGAGCAGGTCGGCGCCCAGGTGAACAAGACCGCCCAACGCCTGGCGCTGTTCACCTTCATCCTCGTCGAACACCTCGCCGACCAGGGCCGCGACCCGCTGTCCGTGCTGGACGGCGGCAGCATCGGCCGCGAAGAGCTGCCGCCGCTGCTGGAGAAATACCGCGACCTGTTCCTCCAGGCCGAGGTGCAGACCCAGGAAGAACTGGAAGAGAAGGTCATGCGCCGCCTGACCCAGCTCGGCTTCGCCTCCGAGGACAGCGGCGTGTACCGCTTCATGCCGCCGATGCACCGTTTCCTCGACGTCTGCCTGTCGGTGCAGCAGGACCGCAACCTGTCCGCCAGCCTGCACGCCGACCTGCCGTTGCAGACGCCGGTGCTGGTCGATGACGGCGAGATCGAACCGCTGATGGCCAGCGACGAAGAATTGTCCGAAGAGAGCGAGGAAGACGCCCTCGCCCGTGCCATCGCCGAAGAACACGCGCAACAGGAGGCTGACGCATGAGCCAGACCCGCTACGGCATCCGCCGCTTCGCCCTGCTCAATACCGCCGGCTACAGCCTGGGTATCTTCCCGCTGGAAAACCCGCTGTCGATCTACGGCGCCAACAACCTGGGCAAGAGCGCCTCGATCAACGCCCTGCAGTTCCCGATCCTTGCCCGCCTGTCGGACATGAGCTTCGGCAAGTACAGCATGGAGCAGTCGCGGCGCTTCTACTTCGCCTCGGACACCAGCTACATCCTCCTCGAACTGATGCTGCCCCACGGTCCGCACGTGATCGGCGTGGCCGGGCGCGGCCCGGGCGGCGGCTTCGGCCACCAGTTCTTCGCCTACGCCGGCGAGCTGAGCCTGGACCACTACCAGAAGAACGGTACCTGCCTGCGCCAGCGCGAGCTGTTCGCCAACCTCGAGCGCGAAGGCATCAAGGCCTACGAGGTGAAGCCGGAAGAGCTGCGCCGCCTGCTGGTCGGCGGGCACACGTCGATCCCGCTCGACCTGACCATGATCCCGCTGCGCTCCACCAGCGAGCAGAGCCTGAAGACCTTCCGCTCGCTGTTCATCAACCTGCTGCACATGCGCGAGATCACCGCGGCCAAGCTCAAGCAGCTGTTCCTCGACGCCTTCGAGCACAGCCTGCGCTCGGGTAACGTCGACTACATCGCCGCCTGCGAGGAGGCCTTCCGCGACGTGCGGCGGATGGAGCAGGACTACCAGGCGCTGGTCGCCGCCGGCCCGCTGGTGGAAGCCCTGGCCAACGGCGTGACCCAGCGCGACGTACTGCGCGGCAAGATGCACCGCCTTTCACCGCTGCTCGACAGCCTGCTCGGCACCTGGCACGACTACGCCGGGGCGCGCCGCGAGGAACTGCTGATCCAGCACGAGCAATACCGCGCCGAGCAGGACGGCCTGCAGAACGAACAGCGCGGCGGCACCCAGGAGCTGATGCGTCTGGAGCGCGAGATCGCCGGCATCCAGCGCTGGCTCGGCGAGCTGTCGGTGCTCAAGACCCGCTTCGCCCTGGTCGACGACGCCAAGGTCCTCGAACAGCAGTTGCTCGCCGCCAAGGATGCCCACGACGAACTGGCCGGCGCCCTGGCCCATTCGCGGCAGTTCTCCAGCGAAGACCTGGAAGAGCGCCTGCGCGACCTGGAAAAACGCCTGAAGAACGTCCGCCAGCAGCTCGAACACGCCGACAACAACAGCTACGCACGCCTGCGCGAGGAGTTCAGCCAGCAGGACGTGGAACGCCTGATGCGTCTGTTCAACGGCGCGCTGTTCAGCCTGCCGCTCGGCGAGAACGGGGTGAACCTGGATGACGGCGACGTCTGGGTGAAGAGCGTCGAAGCCATCCTCGACCACTTCAAGGGCGAGCATTTCGAAGCCCCTGGCCTGAGCATCGACCTGTCGCACATCGAACCGCCGGCGTTGCAGGCCCTGGCCGACCGCGCCGCCCTGCGCGACCAGAAGGAGCGCCTGGAGAAGGAGCTGAAGCAGCTCAAGACCCAGCAGAGCGTCGCCGCCGACCGCGCCGCGAGCAAGGCCCAGGCAGAGAAGCTGTACCAGGACGTGCTGGATGCGCAGAAGGCCCTGGAAGACTTCCGCCGCACCCAGACGCTGACCGCCGAGGAGCCCGAGAAGCTCGCCGAACTGGCCCAGCTGGAGGCGTCCCAGGACGAACTCAAGCGCTCCAGCGACGCCTTCGCCGAGCGCGTCCAGCAACTCTCCGCGCGCCTGCAACTGGTGGCCCGGCAACTGGGCGACCTGGAGGCCAAGGAGCGCACCCTGGAAGATGCCCTGCGCCGCCGCCAGCTACTGCCGGCCGACCTGCCCTTCGGCACGCCGTTCATGGAGCCGGTGGACGACTCGCTGGACAACCTGCTGCCGCTGCTCAACGACTACCAGGACACCTGGCAGGCGCTGCAGCGCATCGACGGGCAGATCGAGGCGCTGTACGCCCAGGTGCGCCTGAAGGGCGTCGCCAAGTTCGATAGCGAGGACGACACCGAGCGCCGCCTGAAGCTGTTGATCAACGCCTACGCGCATCGCCAGGACGAGGCCCTGACGCTGGCCAAGGCGCGCCGCGCGGCGGTCACCGACATCGCCCGGACCCTGCGCAACATCCGCAGCGACTACGACAACCTGGAACACCAGTTGGCCCTGTTCAACCGCGAGATCAACAAGCGCCAGGTTTCCAACCTGCAGAGCTTCCGCATCGTCCTCGCGCCGAACAAGGATGCGCTCAAGCACATCGACCAGATCATCCACAGCGCCGGCCAGTACGAGGAAGGCGAGAACCTCTCGGTGTTCGACCTGACCCAGAGCGCCGAGCAGGACGCGAAGAACGAGGAGGCCAAGGAATACCTGGCCCGCCTGGTCGCCGCCAACCACAACCAGTTGGGCCTGAAGGACCTGTTCGAACTGGCCTTCGAGATCACCAAGGTCAACGGCCAGCCGATCATGCACACCGACATCGACGGCGCCGCCTCCAACGGCACCACCATGACCATCAAGGCGCTGACCAACATGTACCTGTTGCTGCACCTGATGGACCGCGAGCAGGCCGGGCGCGTGCGCCTGCCCTACTACCTGGACGAGGCGGCGGACATCGACGAGCGCAACCAGGCCGCGCTGCTGGAGACCAGCCTGCAACTGGGCTTCGTGCCGATCCTGGCGAGCGTGAAGCCGCAGGTTTCCGCACACGTGGCGATCGACCTGGAAGGCGGTAGCGGCCCGAACGGCATCTATATCGACGAAGCCGACTGGAAATACATCCGTCGCCGGGATGCCGCCGCCAGCGGCGAAACCCGCGCAGCCAGCGAGCCGGAGGAAGCCGGCGAACCGGCGTGAAGCGTCTGCCACGGCCCTGCCTGACAGGGCCGTGGACTTTTCCGATAGGCCCGAAGCTCCCGCGAAGATATAATTGGTTACATTCGCATTTGTAACCCACGGGGAGAATCCATGCCTGTTCGACTTCTCAACCGTTTCCGCCACGCCGCCCTGGCGTGCCTGCTCGGTTCGCTTTCCCTCAATGCGGCGGCCGATCCCGTCACCCTTACCCTCTACAATGGCCAGCACGCCGCCACCGGTATCGCCATCGCCAAGGCCTTCCAGGACAAGACCGGCATCCAGGTGAAGATCCGCAAGGGCGGCGATGGCCAGCTCGCCAGCCAGATCACCGAGGAAGGCGCGCGCTCGCCGGCCGACGTGCTCTACACCGAGGAATCGCCACCGTTGATCCGCCTGGCCAGCGCCGGCCTGCTGGCCAAGCTGGAGCCAGAGACCCTGGCCCTGGTCGAGCCGGAGCACGCCGGCGGCAACGGCGACTGGATCGGCATCACCGCCCGCACCCGGGTACTGGCCTACAACCCGAAGAAGATCGACGAGAAGGATCTGCCGAAGAGCCTGATGGATCTTTCCGATCCGTCCTGGTCCGGCCGTTTCGGCTTCGTGCCCACCAGTGGCGCCTTCCTCGAACAGGTCGCCGCAGTGATCAAGCTCAAGGGCCAGGAGGAAGCCGAGGATTGGCTGACCGGCCTGAAGGCCTTCGGCTCGATCTACACCAACAACGTCACCGCCATGAAAGCCGTGGAGAACGGCGAGGTCGACATGGCGCTGATCAACAACTACTACTGGTACACCCTGAAGAAGGAAAAGGGCGAGTTGAACTCGCGCCTGCACTACTTCGGCAACCAGGACCCGGGCGCGCTGGTCACCGTCTCCGGCGCCGCAGTGCTCAAGTCCAGCAAGCACCCCAGGGAAGCCCAGCAGTTCGTCGCCTTCATGCTCAGCGAGGAAGGCCAGAAGGCGATCCTCAGCCAGTCCGCCGAGTACCCGATGCGCAAGGGGATGCAGGCCGATCCGGCGCTGAAGCCGTTCGCCGAACTGGACCCACCGAAACTGACCCCGGCCGACCTGGGTGAGGCCAGCGAGGCCCTCAGCCTCGAACGCGACGTTGGCCTGAATTGATCGGCGCCGCCTCCACGCCCGTGCGCCTGCGCACGGGCTCGCGCCGGCGAACGCCATTCTGGCTGCTCCTGCCGGTCCTGCTCCTCGCCCTGCTGGCCAGCCTGCCGCTGCTCTACGTCGCGGCCAAGGCCTGGGACGCCGGCTGGCACAGCGCCTGGCAACTGCTCTGGCGCCCCTACGTATTCCGCTTGCTGGGCAACACCCTGTGGCTGATGTTCGGCGTGACCCTGCTCAGCGCCCTGCTCGGCCTGGCCCTGGCCTGGTGCGTGGAGCGCAGCGACCTGCCGGCGCGGCGCTTCTGGAACGTGGTGCTGTGCCTGCCGTTCGCCATCCCCGCCTTCGTCAGCAGTTTCACCTGGGTTTCGCTGAGCCCGATGTACGAAGGCCTCGGCGGCGCCATCCTGGTCATGACCATGTCCAAGTATCCGCTGGTCTACCTGCCGGTAGCGGCGACCCTGCGCGGCATCGATCCTTCCCTGGAGGAGTCGGCGCGGATGCTCGGTCTGTCGCGGCGCCAGGTGTTCCTGCGGGTCACCCTGCCGCTGCTGCGCCCGACCCTGGCCGCCACCGGACTACTGGTGGCGCTGCACATGCTGGTGGAGTTCGGCGCGCTGTCGATCCTGCGCTACCAGACCTTCACCACAGCCATCTACCAGGAGTTCGAACTGGAGTTCAGCAACGCCACCGCGGCGATGCTCTCCTCGGTACTCCTGGCACTGTGCTTCCTGCTGCTCTGGCTGGAGTTGCGCATGCGCGGCCGCGGCCGCCTGGTACGCACCGGCCAGGGCAGCGCGCGGCGGGCCGAACGGGTCCGCCTGGGGTTCGGCAAGTGGCCGCTCCAGGCGCTGCTGGCGACGCTGGTGCTGGTCGGTACCGGTATCCCCCTGGTGATGCTCGGTTATTGGCTGTACGAAGGCTCCTCGGCCAGCTTCCCGCTGATGGAAATCGCCTCGACCCTGCTTTCCTCCCTGTCGCTGGCCTTCGGCGGGGCCCTGCTCAGTTGCCTGCTGGCGCTGCCGGTAAGCATCCTGGTGGTGCGCTACCCCGGCGCCCTGGCGCGCTGGACCCAGCGCCTGCCGTACCTCCTGCAAGCGTTGCCGGGACTGGTGATCGCACTCTCGCTGGTGTACTTCTCGCTGCACTACCTGCCAGCCACCTACCAGACCACCGGCTTGCTGCTGGTCGCCTATGCCCTGCTGTTCATGCCGCTGACCCAGGCACCGATCCGCGTGGCCCTGGAAAAGGCCTCGCCGCAGTTGGAGGAAGCCGCCCGCACTCTCGGCCAGACGCCCTTGATGGCCTTCCTGCGGATCACCCTGCCGATCATCTCGCCGGCCATCGGCGCCGGCTTCGTGCTGGTGTTCCTCGACACCATGAAGGAACTGACCGCCACCCTGGTGCTAGGTCCCACCGGGCTGTCGACCCTGGCCACCTCGGTCTGGGTGCACACCGCCAACCTGGAGTACGCTGCCGCCGCACCCTACGCCGCGCTGCTGATCCTGATCTCCGGCTTGCCGGTGTACCTGCTGACCACCCGGGCGCATCTCAGCACTCACTGACACCCACTCCCCAGCAGGCATGCATGAACGAAAACGCCGCTTACCCAGGTAAGCGGCGTTTCTTTTTGCCGGTCCGACAATCAGCGGCGGGCGGTTTCCTTCAGAGGAATCTTCGGCGCCCACTCCAACCATTCGTCATTGGCCGAATCGAACAGGGCGAAGGTCTGCCCCGGCTTGGCGGGC
>OMGS01000475.1_pt1 | contig 23230 bp, 29 predicted proteins | sample 1646081 | NCBI WGS metagenome assembly OMGS01 (sample SAMN05578591, study PRJEB25193) | human gut metagenome | biome: Human Microbiome; feature: human-associated habitat; material: feces | host: Homo sapiens | place: USA:Birmingham | reverse complement strand
TGATGGCTATTGCTTCACATATCGGTAATAATCGTAAAAAAGAAATTCAATATAAGGAGAGTTTATATGAATGAGGATAGACAACAGATGTTTAATCAATACCTGACTTACTTGTATGGTTCTACAGGGAAAAGTTATGACTATATCGGTAGATACATTAAATATGTTAAAGATTTTTTGGAATATACGCCAAATGTCACTAAAGCGGGTTATAAGAGTTATATAAAAAACAATTCTTGTAAAATAGTAAAGGAACCCTTGATGGCTGATGCTATTCGAGATTTCTTAAACTTTAAAGGGATTGGTTATAGTCGGAAAAGGAAAGAGGTTGTCATAGATAAACCATTAGATAAATTGAGTGCCATTTCGGATAAAAATAAGAAGCTAATAAATGACTTTATTAGCAATTTGACTCAAGAGGAAGATTATTCTCCACATACATTACGTATCTATTCGGATTCGGTGAAAATTTTTTTTGAATATTGTAATGAGATAACTACGGAGAACTGCCGTCGTTTCATTAAGACTTTAGAAGAAGAAGGTAGGAAACCTTCAACTATCCGTTTACGAATTACCGCCTTGGAAAAGCTAGGTAAGTTTGTAAAAACTCCTATAGTTTTAAAGCGTCCTAAATATTATAAGAATCTTGATACTGACAATGTTCCTACTGAAGCGGAGTATAACAAACTTCTTTCTTATTTATATTCACTCCCTAATAAAGACAGATATTTTTTCATAAAAATATTAGGTACTACTGGTGCAAGAGTTTCTGAATTTGTTCAGTTTACATGGGAAGATATATTGGCTGGAGAAGTAACATTAAAGGGAAAGGGGAATAAATATCGTCGTTTCTTCTTTAGTAAGAATTTACAGAAAGAAGTGAAAGAATATCTGAAAGAAAATCCTAGAACAGGAATAATCGCAGTTGGTAGGTTTGGTCGTATAAGTACAAGAGGGATAGCTCAATTGATAAAGGAATGGGGCAAAAAATGCGGGATCGATTTAAAGAAAATGCATCCTCATGCTTTCCGCCACTTCTTTGCAAAGATGTTTTTGAAGAAAAATAAGGATGTCATTCAGCTAGCTGATATTCTGGGTCATGGAAGCATTGATACAACGAGAATTTATTTACAGAAAAGTTATGAAGAGCAGAAAAAAGAATTTAATAGAAGCGTTACATGGTAGTGTAGCCCAGCTCAATGAATTGTCGGATATGACTGAAGGCATAGATGTTTATGATGCTGCCGGATATGTTGATACTGAATTTCTTATGGAAGCGCTTTCCTGTGTTAATACTTTTATGGATGCGAGTAATATGGTTATTACGAAAATATCCTCACTGTTAGCGCCGGACGCTCCGGTTGATGAAAGGAAGAGCCAGGCTGATGAAGGTAAGAAATGGAATGTGGAAGAGATACTGAAGCATTGTACTCTTGAGGATAGTGTTCTTAAACTTCCGAAAGTACAATTCAATAAGAAATCCTATGCTGAAGCTAAAAAATGGATAGAAGAAGCTGGCGGCTCATGGCAGGGAGGTAAGATACAGGGATTCACATTTCCTTTTAATCCGGAACGTGTGTTCTCCATCTTGAAAGAAGGTAAGCGATGCGATTTGCAAAAAGATTTTCAGTTTTTTGAAACACCTGCTGATATTGCAGACTGGCTGGTAATGCTTGCCGGTGGAATTCATGAAACAGATACCGTACTTGAACCAAGTGCCGGACGCGGTGCTTTGGTAAAAGCGATTCATCGGTCGTGCCCGTCAGTAACAGTTGAATGCTATGAACTGATGCCGGAAAACAGGGAGTTCCTTCATACACTTGATAACGTAATATTGCTTGATGAAGATTTTACGAAAGACAGTGTAGGGCATTACACTAAGATTATTGCTAATCCTCCATTTTCCGGTAATCAGGATATTGACCATGTAAGACTTATGTATGAACGCTTGGAAGAAGGTGGAATTCTTGCAGCTATAACTAGTCAGCATTGGAAATTCTCGTCTGAAAAGAAATGTGTTGGGTTCCGGGAATGGTTGGAAAAAGTTCATGGAGAAGTTTTTGAAATTGAAGCCGGTGAATTCAAAGAAAGTGGAACGACTGTTAGTACTATGGCGGTTGTAATAAAAAAGTAATTCAAAATAATAAAGATATGAAACAGACATTAGAAGAAGCAGCAAAAGAATATGCAAATGAAAATTGCTGGATTCCAGAAGAGCTACATGATTCAGAGATTCCTGATTATATGGAACATTTTGCCAAGCACTTTATCGCTGGTGCTGAATGGCATGCAAAGCAATCCCCGTGGATAAGCGTGAAAGAACGATTGCCGGAAGAAAAACAACGTGTTTTAGTTGTCCGTAATAATGGGTTAATCTGTGAATCTTGTTGCAATTTAAGAAACAAGAGCTGGCTTATATATGGATTTGGATATGTATATGATGTTGTCGGATGGATGCCTATCCCTTCTTTCGATGAAATACTTGAAGCCAACAGAGATGTACTAGAACGGATTAAAGAGAAAGGAGATTAATATGGAAATAACTAAGGTAACAATTAAAAACAAAAAATGATTTAATCATGACTCGCAATCAATTTATTCATTACTCTTATCGGCATAGCGAAATCATTATCTGGCACCAAAAGCACCCAGAAATAGATATTGAATGTATGTTGATAGGAGTAGACTTTGATCACGAATTATTTCATCTTGTTCCCATTGACTTAGATTATTATGAAGATAGATCGTATTGGCTTCCTTATACATCGTGCGACAAACAGTTTAAAAAGCCTAAGATGAAAGTAGTAAGGGGTGATAGAACAATAGTAACAAAGTAGTTAAAACGAATAACAATGAGTATATTATCAGACGAATGGTGTTGCATGAATTGTGTACACCAAGAAGAATGTTTATTGGACGATCCAGAGTTGAACTTATTAGGATATTGTATGCAATACGAAGACGAAGAATGGGAGGACTAACTATGTCAACAATACTAAAATTGTGAGATTTACTACGCCTGAGTTTATATCATATTTAAACTAATAGACTAATTTTATAATAATGAAACCATTTGATTTAGAAAAAGCAAAAGCTGGTTCACCTGTGTGTACTAGAAGTGGAGAGAAAGTCCGAATTATATGTTTTGATGCAAATAATGATCAATATCCTATTATAGCATTAGCAAGTGTGGTTGGAGAGAATAGGGAGATTGTATATTCTTATACTAAAGAAGGGAGATATTTCATAGGATCAGAAAAAAGTTCAAAGGATTTATTCATGGTCGGCGAAAAGAAAGAAGGGTGGATAAACCTATATTCATTTCTTGAAGACGAGGAGTGTATAGGCCGTGTTTATGCTACAAGAGAGGAGGCTATGAGTAAAAGGCTTAGAGAAGATTATAAGTACATAGATACCATAAAGATAGAGTGGGAGGAATAAGTATGCACAACGTAATACTCTATCTTTATGGTACGCGATGATATGTTTAGAAAATAATTATGATTAATGAAAGGTAAATATGAAAGACAAGAAGCAATTAAAGTTTGTGAGCATTCAGTCGAAGGTGTCTCCTGAGACTGCCGATAGGATTGATCGGATCGTTGAGGAGGGAAAATTCGGTAGTAGATATGAGCTTATGCAATATCTGTTGTCTGCATTCCTAAAGTATGCAGATAAGGAAATGGAAGAAAGTGACGAGATAAATGAGTTTGCTAAGATGTTCGAGGGATATCAAAATAAAAAGAACCGGATTATAACGACTAAGCCGGGCGGAAATCGAAGTCTGAAACTGAGTGAAAGTATCAATATTTTCAGCGAGGTGGGAAGGAGGGGATATGTATGCAGACGGATAGTTATCAACGGGGAAAAGGAGAGTGTGACTTCTAATTCGGAGAATGCGTTACGTTCAATTCTAAGAAAGCTATTTCCGGAAATGGCAAGATATATAGAAGCAGTTGGCAATGACATCGGAGAATGCAACTATATAAGGATATTGGAGTTCTTGATTGACAAGAGTGTGGATGATGATATCAAAAGGATGGTAGAAAAGGACTTTGAATCCTTGAAACAAGAGACAAGGTATGGTCGCGTACCGGTGCGTGCGAAACGTGAAACAATAAACAAGTATGAGTAAGAATGCGGATTATACAAGAATGATACAGTCTAAAAGGTGGAAAGTGCTGAGAAAGAAAAAGATCAGCGCTAATCCAATATGTGAAGACTGTATGGTAAAAGGAATAGTAGAACCGGCAACTGAGGTGCACCATATTATTCCGGCTGAAACAGCGTTAGATGTTGATGAAATGGAAGGACTGATGTTTGATTACGATAATCTTCGTTCGTTGTGTGCGGAATGTCATGTCAGTGCTCATGTTCTTATCGGTTCGAGAAAGAAAGAGAATGTGCAGGAGAATTGCCGCCGTGTTACAGAGAGATTTGCGAAACGTTACTTTTAGTTAAGGAAGGTGAATTTCAGAGACACAGGGGGGGGAGTTTTTTCTTACCCCGTCAATCACTCAAATCCACTGCCCCTAAAGAGAGAAATTTTTTGGTTTTTTGGAAAATGCCCGTGGGGGTAAGGATAAGACCTGAAAAACCACTATGTTCAATTAGCAAAAATAGGTATGCTTAAAATATTTAACACATGGAAATAAATAAGGAATATGACAATAAAGTCAAGGCTTTAAAGCAGAGGATTCAGAAATTGCTGGTCGAGAAGGATGAGTATTCTCCGGAATTTACTTATCAGGTAGAAATCACGGCTTCCATATTGGTTGTATTCCGGGATGTGGCAAGGCAGGTCTACGGGAAGAAGGTTTCGTTGATTGAAAAAAGCCGGGAGGATAAGGATCGTGCGATAAAGAATCCCGCGTATGATACTTACTGTATGCTGGCTAAGGCTGCGCAGGCTTCTCTACGGTCCTTGACTATGAATAAGGAGATCCGTTCGGAAAAAAAGAATATGAATGAAGAAGATGATGCTCTGACTAAGTTGTTGAACGATGTAAAGGAGGAATAATGTGCTTGATGTATCTACCAGAGAATACAAGAATGAGAGAATACAAGAATTATTATCCGTTGATGTAGAGAGATATCAACTGGACACGATAGATGTCCGACTGCTGACATATGTAGAAGACGTAAGGAGCCGTGCCGATCAGCACAATCTATATGAGATTTTGGCTGTGACAAAGTTCTTCCGTCTAATGGATACGTATGTTTTCCGTCCGTCTAAGGTGAAGAAATTTGCGAAACTGTATGAAAGTTTGAAATTCTCGGGAATGGATGGTAGAAGATGTTATAGATTGACTCCTATACAGTATTTTCAGTTTGCCTCAATACTTGGCTTTTATCGGTGGGAGAGAGTTGGAGATGCAAAAGGAATGCCGGATGAAGAAGGGTTGGCCAGTAAGATAGAGGGTGAAGTAAGGTATGAGCTGAGGCGCTTGGTTCGGGAGGCTATTCTTTTCGTCCCCCGAAAGTTTTCAAAAACTACAAGTACTGCGTCTCTGGCGGTCAATGAGTTTTTGTTTGGTGATGTAAATGCCCAGGCGTATACTGCTGCCAACAGCTACAAACAGGCGAAGATCTGTTTTGAAGAAATACGAAAGATTGTAAAGCAACTGGATCCGAAGAAGAAATACTTTAAATCAACCAGAGAGACACTTCATTGGAAGCCGAATAAATTCGGACGTGAATCATTTGTGGAATGTCTTACCGGTGGCGGAGACACTAAGGATGGTTTGAACGCTTCTCTGGTTATATTCGATGAGTACGCACAGGCAAAGTATGTGCGTGATCATTCGGACGGTGCGGAACTCTTGCAGGTATTGACCTCATCAATGGGGACAAGGCGTGAACCTCTTACTATTATCATAACGACTGCCAGCCGTGTGGAAGACGGTCCCTTTTCTCGGGAGCTGGAAAATGCCAAAAGGATATTGGAAGGTGAATACTCTGATGATTCACAGTTCTCCTCCCTGTTTATGCCGGATGCATGGGAAATGTGTGATGAGGAAATGTCCAAGCCTTCTGTATGGAAAAAGTGTAATCCTCATATTGGAATAACAGTTCAGGAGAATTATTATAAGCAGAGGTGGGATAAAGCTCAGCATGATGCTGAGGCTATGATTGAGTTTAAAACCAAGCTGTTGAACATCTTTGTATCCGGAGGTGTCAAGGATTGGATCCCTCAAAGTTTGGCAAGATCATTAATGGTGGATTTCAATATAGAAGATATACAGGGAAGGCCGGAAACTATGGCGGCTCTTGATTTGTCCGTCAGTGATGATTTTTCCGCAGTAGTGTATAACATATACAGTCGTGCACAACGTAAGTTCTATTTATGGCTGGATTGCTACATTCCGGAAGAAACGCTTAATAATCATCCCAATAAGGAATTGTATAAAATCTGGGTAAATGCGGGATATATGAAGGTTTGTCCGGGTGCGGTTATAAGTGATAGTATGATAGTTGAGGATGTGTTGCGGCGAAACAAGAAATTGACGATATTGCAGATAGGCTATGATGCGTATAAATCGCAGGAGGTGGTGAATGCGTTGGCTGCTGCGATAATGGCTTTGGATACTAAACCGGAAAAGATCCTCAAGGCGATACCGCAAACATACGGCGCTTTTACTTCCCCTGTGGAAACTTTTGAAATGGCGGCAAAGAGCAGGCCCTCGAAAGTTGCCATGTCTATGAACCCCATTCTTCCGTATTGTTTTGGTAATTGCTATTTGGATGAGGACCGGATGTGCAACAAGAAACCTATCAAGAGAAAGGAGAATTTGAAGATTGACGGTGCGATTGCGTCTCTTATGACGTTCTGGCTTTACAACAATTACAAACAATAAGGTAGCCTAAATCACGTATTGGACTGTATTATGTAACAGTTTAATATGATGAATTATAATATTATAAAACTATTCAGGAGAGAAATCATTGCAGAAGGAAGGAATGAGAAGAAAAGTTCTTCCGGCGGTGATTACAAGCAAAACGTAGTGTATGTGTCAAGCGCGGAAACGGCCATGAAGATAGCGGCTGTTTACCGTGCTGTAAATCTGATATCCTCCTCTGTCGCTTCGTTGACGTTGCAATACAAGAGAAAGGATCGGATTGGCAATTACTTCAAAATGTACGATGATAAAGACGGAAGGCTTATAAATTATCTGTTAAGTGTCCGCCCAAATGAACGGATGAACTCTTTTGTCCTGATGAAGAATGCGGTATCGTTGATTCTGTTGAGGGGTAACGCTTATATTTATCCGGAAAAGAACAGGGCCGGTGTTATGACAAAGATGTATCTGTGTTCCCCCGGTTCGGTGGTGTATGATATGTATCAAAATGCATATACGATCAATGATGCAACCAACCAGATATATAAGACTGTCAGTGCTGATGAGATTATCCATTTGAAGAATGTAAGTAGAGATGGAGGATATACGGGAGTATCTACGATTACTTATGCCGCTACAACGTTGAGTATTGCATCTACTGCCGATAATGAGACTTTGAAAAGGTTTGCTACCGGTGGTCGCTTCAAGGCCATTCTGCAAAATGATACTTCAGTAAAGGGCTTCGGAGAATATCAGGACAGGCAAATGGCGGGAATGAGCGAAGATCTTCAAGATGCATTAAATCGTGGTGATGATATCCTGCAATTAAAGGGAGACGGAACTTTGACTCCTATCAGTATGAGTTCTGCGGATATGCAGTTTCTTGAAAACAAAAAATTCACGCTTCGCGAAATAGCAAGATTCTTCAATGTCCCTCCTTCTAAATTAATGGATGACAGTAATGCTAACTACAAGAGTGTAGAGGTTAGTAATATAGCATTTTATACCGAAGCATTACAGCCGATTGTCACTGAGATAGAACGGGAGTTTACGTCCAAGCTTTTAAATGAAAATACTTATCTGGATTATAAGTTCAAATATGATTTGAGCAGCCTGTATGCCTTGGATTTGGAAAGTAAGGCTAAATGGGATAAGGCGCGTCTCGATAACGGTCAGGCGAGTGTGAACGATTTGCGCCGGGAAAGCGATAAGAACCCGGTAGATAAGGGGGATGATGTTTACCTGAGTGTCAATCTTGCGCCTTTGGGCAGCGCTAAACTAAGCGGAGAAACAACTTCAACAAATAACAAACCATCAGAAAACGGAGAGGAAAATCTATGAAAACAAATCAGGTTATGATTCGCCCAATGGGAGAATTTAAGGTAATTCAGCGAACTAAAGATGCGTTTTTCAATGCTACGGATTTATTAAAACAGTGGAATCAATTAAAAGGAATGAAGAAAGAAGTTAATGACTACTTCGATTTGTCTTCTACTAAAGAGTTCATTTACACTATAATGGAAAGGGAAAATTATGATACGGGTAATTACCCCTATCATAAATCAAGGGCAAATAAGGGTGATAATGCGGGCACATGGATGCATCCACTGCTTTTTATTGATTTTGCAATGTGGATAAATCCCTCATTTAAATATGATGTCCTCAAATTTGTATATGATGAAATGATAAAATTCCGCAATCTTGCCGGTGATGCATACCCAACCATGTGTAAGGCTGTCAGTTCTATCTTACCTGATGATATATTCAAGCAAAAAGTTAGGGATTTGGCTAAATCTCTTAATATCATAGTCTATGGCAAGCATGAATCAGAAATGCGCAATAAGGTTGGTGATGAGTCTAAAATTCGCGAATTGTACGAGTTGGAATCACAGATAGCCCAGTGGATAAATTTGGGCTTGGTCACAAACTATGGACAACTTAAGAATGCATTGCAAAGATTGTATTATCAGAAGCATCCTGTGATGCTTCCGCTTTAATTAGGAGGAAGGTTATGAGTGATTTACGAGTAGTGACATTGGATGAACTAAAGGCTCAGATGCGTGTGGATTTCGAAGATGAAGATGAGATTATCAAGTTGTACGGTTGTGCTGCGGAAGATGCGATAATTTCCGGAACTTACCGGACGCTGGAGGAGTTGAAACGTATAGGTTATGCAGAAAAAAACAATGGTTCCCAGGAAGGCGAATCATTTCCTGACAGGTTGAGGCTTGCCATATTGATACTTGCTGCCCATAACTATCGGAATCGGGAACCTGTGGCTTCTATTTCTCAGAATCCGGTCCCGTATTCCATTGATGTGTATTGCAAACCATATAGAAAACTAACGGACAGGGAGGTATAAAATGTTAAGAGCGGGTAGTTTGAATGAGCGTGTGGATATCCTCCTTCCGGAAGTTTCAAGAGGAAATTTCGGAGAGCAAAAGGTTGAGTTTGTAAAGAGTAAGACTGTGTGGGCGGATGTCGTATATCAGAGAGGGGCGCAGGCTTTGACGGCAGGTGAGACATGGATGTCGAGAAGTATAAGTGTCAGCATGCGGGACAATTCGTTGGTTAATGATCGCTGCCGTTTGAAATGGGACGGGAAAACTTATGCCATTGAGAGTTTTAATAGAAGCAAGAGCGATGGAAGTATATCACTTGTTTGCAATGTGATCGATGAAGGGAGCAATGTCGAAAATGAGTAACCTAAAATGGCTGAAAGAAGGTAATATAGAAAGAGTAAAAAATGGCATCCTCTATGAGATGCATCCTTTATAGAGTTATTTTCGAATAGGCTGCATCTTCTAAGGGAGCACCTGTTGAATGTTTGATTAGTTATGGAAGAAAGAAAAAGAGAGATACGTAGTGCATCTGGCGGATATTTCCAGCCACGTTTGCGGGAAGTCACCGAAGGCGGGGAATCAAAACGTGTTATTGAAGGTTACGCGATTGTTTTTGGCGTTGAGAGCCGTATGCTGGTTGATTATTGGGAAGACTACCGTGAGATCATAGAACCGGGGGCTATCACGGCGGATGAACTGGCGCAAATGGATATCAAGATGACGATGTGGCATAACCGTGAGAAACTTCTTGCCAGAAGTAACAAGGGTGTCGGTACGTTAAAGCTGTCGGTTGATGATATAGGGGTAAAGTATGAATTTGAGGCTCCGAACACTTCTGACGGAAGGAATGCCTATGAGCTGGTAAAGCGTGGGGATATGTCCGGTAGTTCATTTACGTATTGGAGTGACGAAGGATCGTCTGTCAGTTACACTAAGGACGATGATGATATTATGATACGTCATGTGAAGAAGATAAACATGGTCTACGAGATGACTTTAGCCAGTGATCCGGCATACGTGCAGACTAACGTGACAGCCCGTGAAATAACATTGGCCGGCTTTAATATAGAGCGTAAGGAGGAGTCAAAAGACGAGAATACGGATGAACTCCGTAAGCGTGAGCAGGCAATAAGTGATGTAAGAAAAAGAAGTAAACAACATTTTTTTAATTAGGAAAATATGAATAAGGACAAAAAAGTAAGTGTACAACAGTACATCAAGAGACGAGAAGACATTGTTATCCGTATGAATGAAATTGCGGATGCTGCGGAGAACGAGAACAAGCGGGAATTTACCGATCCGGAGAAGGAAGAACTAAAGGTTCTTGAACGGGAGATGAACGTACTGGATGTAAGGATTGCGAGTGCCGAGAAAACGGGCTATGTGACAGTAACCAGCCGTGAAGCCGCTTTTGATGCGTTTTTGAGGGAGAATATGAAGAAAATGGATCAATTCCAATTGAAACGCGAATATACCGGTATGATGGTCGCCGGTGCGGAACCGTTGATTCCTTTGACGATAAACGACATTCTGCCTCCCTTGGAAGAAGGATTGATTCTGAGTAAGGTGGGCCTTCCTTTAATGACGGGTCTTTCCGGTGATTATCTGTGGCCGACCGTTGGATCCATTGAAGCGGAAGTAGCGGGTGAAGGCGTGGAATTGACTGATAAGAAGGTTGATTTTGGAAAGATTAAACCGGAACCGACACGCGTGGGTGTAACTGTGAAAATGACAAACCAGACCATTATGCAGACGGAAGGTGTTGCTTATGATGTGGTAAGACAGCAGCTTCCCCAGGCAATGGCGCGCACTCTTAACAAGATGATGTTTACCACATCGAGCACTATCTCGCATAAGCTTGTAGGCCCGTTTGCCGCCATTGCAAAAACTTCTCCGGTTGCTATTAGTACATTAACAACAAAAGCAAAGAGAAAAGCGGCCAATTATATTGCTTTCGAAGGTGCTATTCCTACTTATAAGGAATTGATTCTGATGCGTGCATTGGCACTTCTTAAGGGTATTGAGGGGCTGAATCCTTGCTTTGTCATGGATGAATATACTAAGGGTGAACTGGAATCCACGGAACGCACTCCGGGCAGTGGTAGAATGATTGTTGAGAATGGTACTGTCGCCGGTATCCCTATCTTTACAACAAACTATATCAATGACGATACCAATACGTATGTGGGCTTCGGTTATTGGGGATATGAACCATTGCAAGGTTTTGGCCAACAGCGTTTTATCATTGATCCGTATACCGGTGCTACCAGTGACTCTGTCCGCTTGACATTGAATGCGGATTGGTCCATGACTACATTGCGTCCGGAAGCCTTTGTTCTTGGAAAGTGTGCATCTGAATAATGCCGTTCTTCTGTTTTTTATTTTGGTTTTGTAAGTTTCTTATTTTGCGGGCGGACATTTGTTTCCGCCCGTTTTTACTTAACGGATAATGGTATGGCAAATTTAATCACGCGTCTTATAATGGACGCTTCGAAATATGATAGTGGACTGCAAAAAGCGCAAAAGAGTATAGATAAGTTTATCGATAAGAACACTTCATTGAATAATGTTATGAAAGGCGCTCAGGGGACTATAGCAAAAATGGCCGGCACGCTAGGTATAGCTGTAGGTGCTGGTGAAGCGTTTAATAAAGTATTAAACTCATCTCAGGTTTTGGGTGATGCAACAGCCGCGACTATAGAAAGCGCAAAGAAAAGTATCGATGAATTTTTTTATTCTTTAGGATCAGGTGATTTTTCTGCATTTATTAATGGATTGGATAATATAATAGCGAAATCTAAGGAGGCTCATAGTGCTTTGGATCAACTGGGGAATACAAAGATTTCATTTGATTATTATCAGGGTAAATTTGATGAGGCGATAGCGAAAGCAAGGTTAAATGCGAAAAATAAGCAACTTGATGAAGCTGAAAGAAAAAAGGCGTTTAAAGCATGGGATGATGAGTTAAAGGCAAAAGAAACTGCGGGACAAACGGTTGCAAAAGACGCTTTAAATGCGCTTACAAAATCTATTGTTGTTGGAACCCAATTGAGGGCTTCGGATATAAAGCTTAAAGATTTTGAGAAAGTGATGGAAATCGATTTAATGCCTTCAAAATCAAGAAGTGAAGCCAAAAGCTATTGGGCGAAGCAATATGAAGATTATAGAAAATTGGCAGATAGGATAGAGAGTGATCGAAGGGTGGACGTTGCGAGAACAAATGACTATGGTCGGACTAAATCAATCAATGACGCTGCTAAAATAGCGCAAGAAGGTGTTGCAGCAAAATATAAAGACGCGATAATATATAACAAGTTATTGAATAAATTGAGTGATGATGAACTAATAAAATTGACAGAACTGGGTAAGCAATATTATTCTGTATCTCAATTGGTTTCTCAACAAAGACAGGAGTTTAATGAATCAACAACAGAATTTAATAATTCAATCACTGCGTCAGCTAAAGCAAAAGAAACTGCGGCTGCTGCGGCAGCAAAAGCAATAAAAGAGGCCAAAGAAAAAAACATAGATCCCTTCCTTGGTAATGAACAACTAAATGAGGAAATAAAAGCCGTAATATCCGGTAAGGATGCAATGAGTCAGGAGGTATTGGATGCAATCGGTACCGGTAAAACCCTCCCGATATTGACTCAACCTATCCAGGCTACAATGATAAACAGTGAAGATGAGGTAGTTGAAGGAGAGGATCCGGCGGACGCACTCCGGAGGAAGCTGGAAATGTATACTCTTGCCCAGAGTAAGATACAAGAATATACCAATATGTTGTCTGTGGCTAACGAGGAAGAGAAAGCATATTTGAACGAGCAGATTGAGATATGGAGGAGGTATTCAGAGGAAATAGGGATAGGAACTAGGAGAAATGGTACCGATGAATTAGCCTCTGACTTGGATAAAGTAAGTGACGCTCTTATTAGAATGGGTGGATTATCAGATAGTGTGTTTGGTTCTATGCTCAGTTATATCGGAGGGATATCCGGTACTATTGTATCGGCAATTCCAGCCATAGATGCTATGATAGACGCTCAGAATAGACAAGCAAACGCTAACATAAAGGCTGCCGTATCCGGCGCCGCTTCGTCTGTTGCTAATATTCCCATAGTAGGGGCTATAATGGCCGTTTCTGCCGTAGCTTCGGTTTTGGCGGCAATAAATAATATCCCCAACTTCGCCGAAGGCGGTATCGTTGGCGGTCATAACTATATGGACGGTATAACAGCCCGTGTAAGTAGCGGGGAGATGTTTATCAATGAAGCCGATCAGAAAAAGTTGTACGACTCTATCCATTCCGGAGATTTGGGCGGAGGGAATAGTGGTAGAACGGTTATAACCGGGGAACAGATAGTTACCGTTGTCAACAACTATGGCAAGAGAACGGGAAAGGGTGTTATTTTGAAGGGGTAAGGCTATGGAAGGAATAAATGTAGGCTATGTTATAAAAACTCCTGTAATACAAATGGATGCCCGTGGTGCATTAGGCTTGTTGAAACGTCTGAGTTATGATGAGATCCTTAAGAAGAAAGATATCAGAAAGTTGCTCCGTAAGAGTCTGAACGAAGCCAAAAAGGAGGTTCAATCTGCTGCAAGAAACGTGTTGCGTAATGATCCAAGAAAGGCGTATATGGGAGTAAAGGTTGGTATGTATAGAAGGGTATTGGGTGGTAATGTTTCTCTGTATAATCAACGGTCTGCCGGTAAATCGAGTTCGTATGAACCTCCAAGAGGAGGCCGGAGTGGTATTCGCCGTAATAGAAAGAAAAGTCCGCGCACAATGCAGGTTGATTCTTATTATGGAAAGGACCGTGCTTTCATATTGAGAATGCACAATCAGGGAACCAAAGATCGTATGGCTTTTAAAAGAACCAAAAGCAGAAATGGGAAAACCGCCAATCGTGGTTCATTAAGATCGTTGAATTTCTTCTCCGTGTCTGATGCGGCGGTAAGGAAAGCTGCCGATTCGTTATCGAATAGATTGGAGAAGGCTATTGTGGAAGCAGGCTATGGCAAGTAACCTAAAACGCATAAATGCAGGTAATATAAAAAAGGCATGAGTTTATTGATTGGGATTCATATAAAAGAGGTCTTGCTGAAAGATGAGGCTTTGCGGAAGGATATCGGGGACAGGGTTTATCCTCTTGTAATTCCCGAAGGCGCTCCGCAATACCCTTTTGTTGTATATGAAAGTACAGGTATTCAGCCTTTCAATACAAAGGACGGGAGTTGTGAGGATAGTGTGGGTGTGTCTGTCGCAATAGTTTCCAAGAGCTATGAGTCGGCGATCGGGATTGCTAATACCGTCAGATATGATTTGGAAGGTAAAACAGCTGCTTACACGGGATTCGAGGTGACAGAATGTGTTTTGTTTGGAAGCGCCGAGGATTATCTTCCCGATATAGACGCAGTGTGTGTGACGCTGAGTTTTAATATGAAGACAATAGATTATTGAATGTTTAATTAAACAATAAATGATATGGGAAAAGCTAAAAGTTTAAATGGAAAAGATTTGATGCTGTGGATTGAAGACAAGGTCATAGCATTATCAACGAGTTGTAAGATTAGTCTGGCCGCTAATACAGTAGACAGCGCTACAAAGGATGATGGTTTTTGGGATGCTGCGGAAATAGGTAATATGAACTGGAGTGCGACCAATGAATCAGTGGATAGTGCGGATAAGGATCGCACCAATGATTATGTATATGATAAACTGTTTGATCTGTTTGTGGCAGGTAAACCTCTCGACATAACGGTAGGTTTTCCTACCAATGCGAGTAACGATGGATTGCCGGAAGCGGGTTGGACTATGCCTACTTCGGGAATGTATCAGGGGAAGGCACATATTACCGCATTGGATAGAGATGCGACTAAGGGAAGCAATGCCAGTGTTTCCGTATCTCTGACTGGCTATGGTGCATTGAAAAAAGTAGAGGCCGGATCATGACAGTATTAATTAAAGGCAAGGAGTATGAGTTCTCGTTTGATAGTATATGGGGACCCTTATACACTTATGAGGTAATGGCCGGAAAAAGCATGCCATTTGATCCGGGAAGTACCTTGTGTCTTCACATCATGTATTATTGTATTCTATATCGCGCCAACCAGGATTTTACTCTGTCTTTCGATGATTATATGGAATCGTTGAATAATATAGACTTGGTAAGAGATATGAATAAGTATTATGTCGAACGCATGGAAGTGCTGACGGCAGAAGCGAATGAAGACGAAAAAAAAAAGAAGAAAAGGATTCGTCCGGCGGCGCGAAAAAATTGACAGCCCGTGAAATGTATCAATTAATAGTCGGAGAGGGCGGTTGTTCTCCCGACTATTTTTTTAACCGTATGGGCGCTGCGGAGGCCAGGGATTATGTCATTGGTATGAATAGGCGATACCGGCAGGACTGGGAGCGTAGCAGAATGGAGGTTCAAGTACTCCATAAGGTGCAGACGGGCAAAGATTTGGAACTTGAATTTCCTTGGGAAACGGAAGATAAACCGGAAGTTACGGAGGAGGAAATAGATGCATTACGTGAAAAGGCAAAAATGTTGGAAACCTTAATGAATAAAGATTATGGCAAGAAAAATTCGCTGGCAGGTGAAGTTCAAGACACTGAAAGAAAATGATGCAAGAATCGATATATATGAAGAAGGCTGGACGGGCGGTATCGCAGAACTGGAACCGGCGGAAAATCCATTCACTACTGAGGAAGATTCGGATGACGATTATTTAAAACCTGTAAGAACGCATACCGGATATCTACGAGTTATAGATAACGGTGATTTGGAAGGGTTGATGCCCGAAGATAATAGTCAGCACTATATAGAGTTGTATATAAAAAACAACTTGGAATGGTGTGGGTATATGCAGGCTGATACTTTCTCGGAGGATTGGGACATAACTCCTTTGGTTATGGAGTATCCTGTTATATCTTCCTTGGGTATATTGGACGGAATATATTTGGATCAGAATAAAGGTATGGGAGTTGTTATGCTGGCAGAATTGCTGTTGGAGTGCATAGAAGCGACCGGTGTTGATTTTGATAGAATCTATTTCCCTCGGGAGGTATGGTTCAGTGAAGATGAGAGCGCTCAAACCCCGTTTAGTGTGAGTCTTTCCCGGCAGACATTTTTCACGGACAACGGATCGGATGAACGTGAAGCGGAAGACTGGGAGAGATATGATGCGGATACTTGCCTTTCTTTTTTGGAGGAGTTCTGTAAGTTTTGGGGTTGGACATTATATGAGAGACAGAAGACGTTATATTTTCTTGGAAATTCCGAATTGCATTATATAACAACGGTGGAGGATTTAAGAAAGATTGTTTATAATGGAAACCCTTCATTCAGTATAACTTCAATAGCCCGTTCTAATCTTTCTTCTTTGCCGTTGGATGGAAATGATAATAAGAAGGAGATATTGCAGGGCGTTAATAAGGTAAAGATAATATCGAAAATAGATATTGTAGGAACGGTTGTTCCTACAATTGATGAAGGGTATATGAATGTAGTACATGTCGGAACGGAAAGATCAGGTGTTATTGGTAAAGAGTATAAGAGGGTAATAGCGTATGAGAACGACAGTCCGAATGTGGAAATGTACGTTTATAATATTGATGAAAATTCCGGTGTATATGTACGGAAGGAATATACCTATTCTGATATGCGTGCTGGAATAGGTGCTATGTATGTAAAAAGAGATATATATTCTTCCGGTGATTTGAATAATAAAAGAAATTATGATTATAAAAGTGGAATATGGATAAATAACAGACCTGATAAAGGTATAGAAAGTCCGGATCCGCCGTCATTGTCTTCGGCGAGAAATATGCCGATATTGATAGTGAGATCATCCGGGGCTGCAAAATATAGCAATGGTGCTTTCGTCTTGTCTGCGCAAATATATAGTTATAATATGATTATTCAAACCGGTGCCTTGGAAGAAAGCAATGGTAGTGCGGCTCTAGGTCCCGGAGTTATGGAAATAAAATTCAGAGTAGGTGATAAATATTGGAATGGTAGCGGTTGGACTAGTGCGGACACATGGTTTGATATTCAATTAGGAAGCGAACAGGGAAAATCGATTCCTGGGAAAATAATAAGTACAAAAACTCTGGATATGCCATATAATGGTGCTGATGGATATGTTATGCCAATAAATGAGGATTTATCCGGAATTGTTGAGTTGACAATACATGCTACTACTTATGGTGAGATGATGACCAGTCCACCAAAATATCAAAATAACCAGTTGTATCTTGATAATCTGAAAGTAGATTATTATAAAAGTGATGATATTGCTAATCTTGGGAAATCGGATAAAAATGAAAATGTATACGTATCCATGCTTAAGAGAAGTTCTTCAGGAGAGAAAGAGTTAAATCTGAAAATAGCAAGTAAAAATAATAATCCGGCTGCTTATAATACATTGTCGGGGGCCGGTCGGGATGTCGGACCACTATATTTTGTGGAGGAAGGTATTAATACGTTACCGGAACAGCATCTTTTGGGTATACTAAAACAGGTTTACGGACGAGTTATAGAGAAGTTGAATATAACAGTTGAACAGAGTTATTTGAATCCGATGATGAGGCTTGTTCGAAATGGTAAGGAGTATCGTATTCTTTCAGAAAAAATAGAGTGGGCGGATGATTCGGAGGAGATAATGATTGAAAATATACCTGATTGATATGCCTAAGATAAAAGGAAATAATCTGATATTGTTTGTTCGGAAAGAGGAAAGGTATAAGGCTTTTGCTTTTTCCACAACGTGTGAGATTGATATACAGGCTGACACTATAACGGTTGGCAGTCCTGATACCGGTCAATGGGAGAAAAAGAAAAAGAGAAGAAAGAGGTGGAAGATAAGCAGTGGTTATTTGGTTGGTAATTCTAAGCAGGTAACGGAAGTTTATAATATGCTTTTAAGTGATACTCCTGTTGCTGTAATGCTTGGAACAGTTGCGGATCATGCTCATTCAATCGATGCCGATGATTATGTTACGGATAATGAGTTGACGATGAAAGGGGAGGCCTTGATAACCCGAATGACAATAACGGGTAGAAAAGGGGATTTTGTAACAATGTCAATGGAGTTGGAAGGATGTAGCAGTTTGGAACTTTCTGCAATAATAGATTTGATTGATGTGTATCCTGTCAATCTTGACTTTGGAACTTCGTTAGAACCTATGAAAGTGGTTGTGGCCTCTAAGAGGCCTTGGAATGCATATATTTTAAATAATACAAAATAGAAATCTAATAATTTAATTGTTATGGGAAAGTATTTTAATATTAATCCGACAACGGGTACGGGTGGTTTGAAAACAGAAGAAATATCGGTAACTCCAACGCCTGACTTCACAGGTAGAGGTCCGGTAACTGAAAATTTAATTGTTGAGCTTCAAGATGATGCGGGTGTGAAACAAACAGTTACTTGCAGTAGAACGGGGGTGAAAAACACGCAATCGGATTTAATTTCATCTCTTACATATCAGAGATCAACAAGTACTAGTGATACAATACCGGAATCCGGTTGGGAGAATATCGTTGCGGATGTTGAAGGAAACGAGGCGCTTTTAAAGATTTCTAATAGTGCGTGTTGGTTGAAATTTTCATACAAACTAAATCTTTCTGCCTGTGATTATGTAGCGGATTATACTGAGAATAATGGAAATATTCCCAAATTCTTTGTTCGTATTAATGGGAAATATTTGTCAAATAATGGGAAGCTAATATCAACAGCTACTGAATATACGCCTAAAAAGGCAGATGATTCTAGTTTAATATCAACTGTGGAAATAGAGAATGATCCGGGAAAAACAGAACAAATGTCAGTTGAGGTTATTATGAAATTATCTGAGATAAGTGATCTGGCTTTGGGCGGAGTCGTTATATTATGGGATGATAGTTCGGGATCTGGCGCTAATGATGTTTCTATTAAATTTACAATTGCATTTCAGCAAAGTTCGGGGTTGGGGTTATCTGTATCTCCTGCAAGTTTGAATTTTGAAACATCTACCTCGGAAAAAAAAATTTCAGTTAAAGCCATTAGCCCCTGGAGAGCATATATTCAAAACGCTTAAAAACGGATAAACCTATGATTCTACTAGTATTAATGTCATTCATCCTCATCGCCGGATATGTCTTCGCGATGATAAAGAAGGGTAAAGAAATCCCTTATTCAATCAGTGATACCTACTACGCCCTGACGCATAAGTTTTGGTTTACTCTTTGTATGGTCGGTTCCGGTGCATTGCTTCTTCCGGCTGCATTTGAAGCCAGTTCCGAGAACAGCCAGTTTCTTGTATTCCTTTCGGTTGTCGGAATGATTGTATTGGGTGTGTCTCCCAATTTCAAAGGAAGCCAGAAAACCGCCCACTGTATCGGTGCCGCCATGTCCTTAATCTTCTCCCAGATATGGGTAGGTTGTAATGCCTGGTATTGGCTCTTCTTATGGGTGGGATTTATTGCATATTTGGCTATTGAAATAAGTGAGAACTGGACGGGTAACTTCATTGTGACTCTTGTCAAAAGGAAGCCTATGTTCTGGATTGAGGTAATTTCGTTGTTAACCGTTTATCTGACTTGCTTGATATGAAGAAGAATACAAAAGAAGATATACAGGTATGGACCGCAGTAGGAATGTTGTTTGCAGGAGTCGGACTATCCGTTGCGGGTTTTGTTGTAGAGCCGTTAGGACAGATCCATGATAGCGTATTATGGTTTTTTGCTCAATGTCTGATATATGCTGGTAGTATATTTGGTATTGGCATCTATGTTAACGGTAAGTTTAACAGTTTAGTTGATAGACTGAATAATAAAGAAACAAAGAATGATGAGCTGGATAAGGGAAAGTAACCGTATGAAGCACTTGCTCTACGCTATTCCGGCAGGTATACTTCTGACGATCTTGTTTGTCGCGGGGCTGGCTGCCGGCATGGAATTTAAAGACCGCGCATATGGGAATAAATGGGATTGGCTTGATATTGCTGCTACATTAATAGGAGGAGTTATTGGTCAGGTGATCCAGGTTGTAGTATTAATATTGATTTTATAGGAGGAAAGATATATGGGAAAGTATTTCACGATAGCCGAAATGGTAAAGAGTGAAACGGCGGATAGGTGCGGCATTGACAATCGTCTGCCAAAATCATTAATATGTAATGTGAATGGTTTAATAGACAATGTTCTTGATCCTCTCCGTGAAGCCTATGGTAAGCCTGTCACTGTAACGAGTGGGTATCGTTGTGAGGTCTTGAATAAGGCCGTAGGAGGAAGTAAGACCAGTGAACATATGAAAGGAATGGCTGCTGATATAGTTGGTACCCCGAATACAAAAGAGGAAAACAAAAGGCTGTTCAATCTCATACAGGAGCTTGACCTTCCTTTTACACAGCTAATAGACGAGAAGAATTTCTCATGGGTCCACGTTAGCTATGATAGCTGTAACGTGAAAAAGCAGGTTTTAAAATTATAAATTATAGGAGGAACAGTCATGGCAGATTTACAATTTACTAAAATAGAAAATTTAGATCTTTACGCAGCAGAGGTAGTAGTTAACAGCAATTTCAATATTCATTTTAATCGTGCTTCCGGTTCGGGGATCAGAATCTATCAGAAGACAGGCGATGAAATAGAGATAATGGATGATAGAACGGCCGATGCCCGAGGTTTTGATCCCGTGCTTCTTCCGGGGTATATACAAGATGATTCCGGTAAGGTGTTTGATTATGATTTTGACGCCCTAGTTTATCCGAAGGTGATTCGCATCGAAAGCTATACCGAGGTAACAAGTGGAATATTAACCGAATCCGGCAATGAAGCTTAACAAGTTGTCATTAAATACAATAGGGTTGAACCGTATCGGCTTGAATCGAATCGGTTCAACTTCCGTTGGCTCTTCCGCTACCGACCGTCCCTACATCTCTCCCGATGTATTGTCTGCCTTGGCAGGTGTATGGATAGCTGACGGAAAGAGCAACGCTGATCCCGACCGCAATATCATCAAGAACAAGCTTCCTGGCAGGGGAGGGGATTTTGAGATACTTAATGCTGCGTATGAGGGTATGTCAGGTTGTAATGGTTATCCAGTAGTGTTCGGTGCTAATAAAACATGGAGGTATGAAGCTCCTGGTGGGGGCAGTAGTTATATTTATACTATTAATGATAATAAGTATAATTTTACACAGATATATACTGTTGCTGCTTGGGCTTATTCTTATATAAAACAAAATGGAGAATTAACTGATTATAATAAAGATGTAACATCTTTTAAAATTAAAGTTACTGGATTAGAACCTGATAAATTTCTTATAAAATATAATTATCTAAGTTCTACAGATGCAACGGTTACATCTGGTTTTGTTATTAACTCTGACGGTATCTATGAACTGCCTAAGTCATTTGCAAATGATGGAAGTTTAATTGATAATTATGGTTGGGTAGGATTTGGTTTTGCTAAAAGGTCGACTGATATTCCTAATACAATAACAGGTGTAAATGTAACTATTGAAGTTCTTCCAGAATATGAAGGCGCCTTTGTTACTGACGGAGTAGACGACATGATTGTAAGTCAGAATCCTGTATCCGAGATGCTGGGCGGAAGCAATGAGCTAACGGTTGTGTCCATGATTCACCAGATATCACCAGTCCCTGATAGCTATGGATTTACTAATTATATAAGAGAAGGTTCTATATGGAGTAGAACCAATGTTAAGACTTCCGGTAAAACAGGTATCTATGGATATAAGATATCTAAAGGTAATACAGAGGTGGGAGCAAGTAATCTAATCAACAATATACTTGGTGATAAGGCTGATTACGAAGCAATGGGTTATAATATAACTAATTATAGTGATATTAATTATAGTGTTGCTGGTTATATCAAGGACGGTAGCCCTACGGAAGTTTCCTCTGTTGCCTGGTACTGGACTTTCATCGCCAAACGAGCATTGACCACTGACGAGATTAATCAAGTAATAGCCTACTACAACTTGGACAAGTATGTTAAGCCTGATATTTACTACAATGTGAAGAAGCAAGGTCTTACTAATGATACTCCCGATGAAGATTGGTATCTTAAAGACTTTAGTGGTAATGGACGTGATATGACGTTATATAATTATGCTAGAACTCCAGAAAGTGGTATTAACGAAGAAGGAGGTTTGCAATCAGACGGAGTAGATGACTATGGTCAGTTTGTAGGTGATTTGGGATTGAAGGATTACACTGTGGCTGTCGATAGAGCGTATCAGGATGAAAATGTAAATTGTGTCCCATTTATATCTTCTGTTGGAAGAACGGGAGGTGCTCCTTTTTTAATGGAAATGGTGCATCCAACGTCTCATGTTACCTATCCTTATAGTTTTGGTACTCCAACAGAAAGCGTTGTATTAAATTCGTCAAGACAGATCTCATATCAGTCTACTTATGTATATAACAGGAACAGTATAGCTAGAGGTAACTCTGTTAAGACGGGTGACGGACTAACAATAGGCTCAAATGAGGGAGTCTCACAATATTCTAAATTATGCTTGTGGTCTTTCCTTCTATTCCCATACACCCTTTCTGAGTTTCTGTTGGAGCGCCAACTAAAGAAGCACAAACTAGGCACTCTGTATCCGGGTATGGTGGAGTTCAGACCAATAATTAGTGGTAGAACTGACTTAATAAAAGAAATAAAGTGGTATAGTGATAGATGGAGCAAAAGAATTTATGTTGGCGATTATATTCCCAAAGGTGTTGATGTAACAGCTAATATATTGCTTAATGATAATACATCCGAATTAGTTAAAGCTACTTATGGTAATAATTACACCGAAGTCAGAAAACAAGTTAATTGGTCAGAAACAAATAATGAATGGGATTTGATAATCCATAATATCGGCAAATCTCCTCAGAAGATAGGCATCACGATTGACGAGTACATCAGATACGAGGATATTGTACAGCCATATCCATCTTTATTTACTCTTATTGATTATGATACAGAAGAGGTATATAGTTGGGGAAGTAAACTTAGAGTAGGTGCAAAGTTTAAGGG
>OMGS01000469.1_pt1 | contig 23654 bp, 21 predicted proteins | sample 1646081 | NCBI WGS metagenome assembly OMGS01 (sample SAMN05578591, study PRJEB25193) | human gut metagenome | biome: Human Microbiome; feature: human-associated habitat; material: feces | host: Homo sapiens | place: USA:Birmingham | reverse complement strand
AAGCCACGGACACGGCCAGCGCCAGCGCCTATGAAAAAACACTGCGCGCGGGCCTCAGCCTGACCCTGGAACAGAATCTGACCAGCAACGCCCAGCAGGTCTACCAGAATGCCAAGACCGCCGTAGAAGCTAGCGGCCTTTTGGATTCGGCACAGAGCGGCTTCAAGGCCGTCAACGGGGTGAGCCAGACTCTGACCAACTCCAGCGCTTCCGCCAGCCTGACGCTGGGTGTGAATGCCAGCCAGAGCAGCAGCGAAAGCCATGCCACTACAGCAGTGCCGACAGAACTTGCCGCCGGACAGGATATGAACCTCACTGCCGGGCAGGACCTGACCATGCAGGGCACCCAGGCCCAAGCGGGCAAGGACATGACCTTGGTCGCCGGGCGAGATCTGAATATCCACGCCGCCGTCTCCACGGCGGACAGTGACTCCCAGAACAGCTCCTGGGGCGCGAGCGTGGGGCTGAAAGCCACCGTCAGTAAAAACGGCCCGGATTTTAGTCTCAGTGCCGACGGCCAATTGGGTATGGGCTGGAGCGACAATGAGGGAACGTTCTATCACAACGCCAAGGTGACCGCCGGGGAAAAGCTGACGACGGTCTCCGGTCAGGACACCACTGTGGCCGGGGGCAATCTTACGGGCAAGGACGTGGACATGACCGTGGGCCGCAATCTCACCGTGGCCAGCAAGCAGGACACCGGCGAAGGCTCGTCCGGCCAGTTTACTGTCAGCGCCGGGGCTACTGTTGGCTATGGGGCCGATCTGAAGCTGCCCGGCCTTTCCAATGCCGTCGATGCGGCTAAATCCACCACCCCCAAAGCCGGACTCACTGTCGGCAACGGCAGCGCCGAAAAGCGTTGGGTCACGGAGCAGTCCTCCATTCTGGGCACGGACAGCGTAACTATCCGCACGGAAAAAAATACCCATGTGGCGGGCGCCATCATTGCCGCGCTTAATGACAACCTCAAGTTGGATACCGGTACCCTGAGTTATGCGAACCTCCACGGTGTGGATAATTCGTCCAACACCTCGTGGGGGGTCAATTGGGTGAACCAGTTCAAGTGGAATGAAAAGAATGGACAATCTGAAGATGTAGGAAAGGAAGATGGATCTGCAACTTTGAATCCGCAAAAAAATTCAGAAAGTAATGATGGTAAGATAGAAATTCCGCATTTTGCATGGGTAGATGGAATATTAAATGGTCAAGATGCGTTGCAAAGTGGCTGGAAAAAGGTAAAAGAAAAACTCATGTTCTCGCCTGGTGCATACAGCCACCAGAGCACGGAGAAAACTCAGATCGCCTATGCCACCATCGGCAAGGGTGAAATCATTGTGCGTGACAATCCCGGCCAATCTCTGGGTGGACTGAACCGCGATCAGAACAAGACCACCAGTGAAAGCCAGAGCGTGACCAATATTAATTACAAAGCAACCTTCACCTATGTAGATGATGTTATTGCCATGCAAGGCATTCCCTATGCCCTGAAGGATGCCAATGAAATGTGGGAGGATCCCAAGAATTTTTTGGGGAACCAGTGGGTGAACGTCCAGAATGCCTTTACTGGCCTAAAAACTTCTTTCAGCCAGCTTTGGGATAAACTGAGTGGAAAAAAGGAACAGTTGGAGCCTTCCCAACCAACGCCGCCTATTGGCAATAATCCGCAACAGCAGGGCAAGGGAGGCTAGACATGCGCATGTTTTTGACACCATTTTGCTTTGCTTTGCGGTTGCCGCAGCATAGGAAGCGTTACCCAGCAAGATTTTGCAAAAATATGGTTTCCTCCTGAAACAAGAGGTATGTATGGTGAAAGAGATATACGGGCACTTACAGAATGGAAACGTTGTCGGGATGGATATTATATCGGATTTTCAATTCATAATATGGATGGAAGAAAACTACAAACTTGTAAATCAATAGAAGATGGAAAAACAATGTGTGCATATTATTATGAATATGAATTAGACGATGGAGGTGGAAATAATATTCCATGGATTGCAGTCTTTAATATAAAATATAATTCACAGGGTGTTGTATACGGATGTAAGGCACAGAGGACAATGGGGTATGCGTATTGAAGTTGTAGTTTGAAAGAAACTATATGTTTAATATAGATGATCCAGGGAAAAAAGATGAGAATTTTTTTCAGCATAGCACTTTGCTGTCTCCTTGCTGCATGTGGCGGAAAGACTGTGGACAATAAATTGTTTGCTGTGGCTTGGGCTCCACAGGATGCGCCGCAGAGTGAGATAAGCCCGGAACAGGCGGCCACGGAGATTTCACGTTGCCTGGGGCAAAAAGATGTCGGCACGGCCATAACCGATCCGGCATTTGATAAAGAGAGAGCTTTCGCTGTCAAACAGTTGCAAGATGGAGATATGCGTTATGCCCAGATTTATTACTACTATGGCGACACGTTCATGTTGATTACGGAACGCTTTGCCATTGCGCTGAATTTTACCACGGACAGCAAGGGGAAGATCAGGGAATGCCTTGTAGAAAAGATCAGCGAGTTGGTCCACAAATAGTGCGCAAATGAGCAAGGCCTCCCGGCGAAGGGAGGCCTTGCTCATTTTGTAGAGGGCGGTAATTTTGCAGGAAGCGGTCATAACATAAGTTTATTTTTATATAATAATATATTTTATATAAAATACCTTTTTCCACGGTGGCAGCAAAGGAAGAAATTACTGTGCGTGATAATCCCGACCAGTGGACAGCCTGAATCGCAACCCTTCAAGAGCAAGCAGGCCGACAATCACTTTTTACCCGCCTCATTGTCCTCCACCAGCATCAGGCCGCTGTTCGGACCCGGCCGCCATAATGGCTGGCCGGGTCCGTCAACGCCTCACAAAAGCCCTCCCCTATTTCCAGCGGGCCAGGAAATCCGCCGCGCTTTCACCGGCATCCACGTGTTTCAGCAAAGCGCTGCCGAAGACCACGGCGTCGGGCCAGGCCTCGGTGGGCAGTTCCGAAAGCTGCGAGGGCTCGCGCAGGCCGAAGCCCAAGGCCAGCGGCAGGGAAAAAACCTTGCGCGCCCGTTTCATGGTGGCCGCCACCTGTGGAGCCAGGCCGCCGCGTTCGCCCGTTATGCCCATGACCGAAACCACATAGACATAGCCCTGGCCTTCGGCGGCATAGAGAGCCATGCGCTCCTCGCTGGTATTGGGCCCCACCAGAGGAATCAGAGCGATGCCGTATTTGCCCAGCGCGGCCCGCATGGGCGCGGACTCCTCATGCGGCAGGTCCGGCACGATCAGGCCGTGCACCCCGGCTTTTTCCGCGTCGCGGCCCAGTTCTTCCAGACCATACTGCAAAAAGGGATTGAGATAGCCCATAAGCACCACGCCCGCCTTGATCAGACCCTTGCGCCGGGCCATCTCCTTCAGAAGGTCGCGCAGGTTGACGCCGTCGCTCAAGGCGCGGCGCGAGGCCTCCTCCACCACCGGGCCGTCGGCCACGGGATCGGAAAAGGGCACGCCGATTTCAATGACGTCCGCGCCGTTTTCATCCAATTCCATCAGCGTGGGCCAGAAGCGGGCGCTGTCGGGAAAGCCTGCGGTCAGAAAGGGGACCAGCGCCGGACGTCCGGCGGCCGTGGCCTTGCGGATTTTTTCTTCAAGCACATGCATGACTATACCTCTTTTTCGGCAAGCGCCGCGCGAATGATATCCATGTCCTTGTCGCCCCGGCCCGAGAGATTGACCACCACGTGGCTGCCGGGCGTGAATTCCTGCGGATGGTCCAGCACCCAGGCCAGCGCGTGCGAGGATTCCAGGGCGGGCAGTATGCCCTCGCTCCGGCAGAGCCGCAAAAAGGCGGCCAGGGCGTTGGCGTCCTTGACCATGCCGTAATGCACGCGGCCGCTTTTGTGCAGGAAGGCGTGTTCCGGCCCCACGCCGGGATAGTCCAGACCGGCGGAAATGGAGTGCGAAGGCTCGATCTGGCCGTCATTGTTCTGCAACAGCATGCTGTAATTGCCGTGCAGCACGCCGGGCGTGCCCAGGTTCAGCGGCGCGGAATTGAAGCAGCCCGTCTCGCCGGTGCCCGCTGCCTCCACGCCGACAAGCCGCACGTCGGCATCCTCCAGGAAAGGATGAAACATGCCGATGGCATTGGAGCCGCCGCCCACGCAGGCCACCACGGCATCCGGCAGCCTGCCGGTCTTTTCCAGCATCTGGGCGCGGGTTTCCCGGCCGATGACGCTTTGCAGCCTGCGTACCAGGGTAGGGAAAGGGTGCGGCCCGGCGGCCGTGCCGAAACAGTAATGGGTTGTCTGCTGGCTGGCGATCCAGGCCCGCAGGGCCTCGTTGATGGCGTCCTTGAGCGTGCGGGTGCCGCTCTGCACGGCGTGCACCTCGGCGCCCAGCAGTTTCATGCGCCGGACATTGGCGGACTGACGCTCCACATCCTCGCCGCCCATGTAGATGACGCAATCCATGCCCAGACGCGCGGCGGCCGCCGCCGTGGCCACGCCGTGCTGGCCCGCGCCGGTTTCCGCCACCAGGGCCGTCTTGCCCATGTATTTCGCCAGCAGGGCCTGGCCCAGGGTATTGTTGACCTTGTGCGCGCCGGTATGCAGCAAATCCTCGCGCTTGAGCCAGAGGTTGAAACCCAGTTCCTCCGAAAGCGTGGGGCAAAGGGTCAGAGGCGTGGCCCGACCGGCGTAATTGCGCAGGAGGTCGTCCAGCTCCGCCTGAAATTCGGGCGTGGGCATGATCTCGCGCATGGCCGCTTCCACTTCCAGCAGCGGCGGCATGAGCAGCTCGGGCACAAAGCAGCCCCCGAATTCACCGAAATAACTGTCTTTCATTTCACTTACCCGTTGCCTTTGGTTGTGCCGCGGCTCTCACGGCCGCCGCCATTTTCCGCAAATTTTTCCGGCCCGGCGCATCCTCGATGCCGGAATTGAAATCCACGCCGTCAGGCGCGCACTGCTTCAACGCCCGTTCCACATTGTCCGCGTTAAGCCCTCCGGCCAGCAGCCAGGGATGCGGAGCTCTGAGCCCGTACAGGTCCTGCCATTCCAGACGCCTGCCGCTGCCGCCCCCGGCCAGGCCCGCGTCCAGCAGATACCAGGCGCAGGTTTCGGCATACTTTTGCAGCTCATTGTGCAGCAGGGCCCGATGCATGTAGCGGTCCGGCCAGAGCACCCGGATGACCCGCTCCGCGCCCACGTCCCGCGCGCAGGCCACGCTCTGTCCGCCGTGCAGCTGGGCCAGATCCAGCCGGGCTTCGCGCATGATGCGCGCGATCTCACCGGCGTTCTGCTCCACAAACACGCCCACCCGCTGCATGGAGCCGCTTTGCAGGCGCGCGGCCTGTTCCGGAGCGATGGAGCGCGGACTTTTGGGGTGAAAAATAAAACCGCAGAAACGCGCGCCCAGACGCGCGGCTTCATCCACATCCTCCTGACGGGTCAGGCCGCAGATTTTACTCAGCATGACTATTCTCTCCCCTAAGTTCGTCGCTGTCCACTGCCTCCGACACAGAACAATGGCCCAGTTTGTCGCCGGACAGGGGACGGTCCGACAGGGCCGCCAGGGCCGCGCCGGGCTTCCCCTTCTCCATCAGAGCCGTACCCACCAGGGCGGCCTGGTAGCCCGCTTCGGCGGCCTGGACCAGATGTTCCGCGTGGCTGATGCCGCTGGCCGCCACCCAGATTTCGCCGTTTTCCGGCGGGCAGGAACGGGCCAGAGACAGGCAGGCCGCGCGGTCCACGGCAAAAGTCTGCAGATCCCTGGCATTGACCTGGATGATGCGCGCCCCGCTCTCGCGGGCCAGGCGCAGATCCGCCGCGTCAAAGATTTCCACCACGGCGTGCAGACCGAAGCCTTCGGCCTCTTCCCGCAATTGCCGCAGCAGGCGGGCCTCTGGCGTGAGCCGCACGATAAGCAGCAGGGCTGAAGCCGGGGTGGCCGCCGTGGCCCGGACCTGCAGGGAATCAAAGATAAAGTCCTTGCGCAGCAGCGGCAGAGGCGCGGCCGGATACAGGCCGGGCGCGGCCGCCCGCGTCAGAAAATCCAGCCTGCCGTGAAACCAGATTTCTTCCGTGAGGATGGACAGGGCGTCGGCCCCGGCCGCCGCGTACTGGCGGACCACCTCTTCCACGTCCAGATCCTCGCGGATGACCCCGCGCGAGGGCGAGGCCCGCTTGTACTCGGCCACCACGGCCAGGGGAGCTCCCGAGGCGGGCAGGCTCAGAGCCGCTGCAAAATCCGGCCGGGGGGACGTCAGCGGTTCGGGCAGGGTCCCCCGCTCCGCCGCCAGCCGCAGGGCCGCCACTTCGGCCTGCTTGGCCTGATGAAAACGTTCAAGCCGCATGCAGCACCTTCCTGCCCAGACCGGCGCTGACCGCTTCGCGGGCGCGGGCCATACACAGGGCCATATCCATGTTTTCCTCCAGCAGGTAGACGGCCAGGCCCACGTTCAGCGCCACCATGTCCAGCATGGCGCGGGAGCCGTTGCCCTCCAGCAGTTCCTTGAGCACATCCACGGCTTCCTCCTTGCTGTGCACGGCCAGATCCTCGGGCGTGCAGGAGCGGATGCCGAAATCCGCCGGGTCCAAGGCCAGGGGCTTGATTGTGCCGTTATGCAGCAGGGAGATTTCAGCCGGACCCATGGGCGTCAGCTCATCGTAGCCGCCCGCGCCGCAGACCACGGCGGCCCGGTAGAGCGGCGACTGAAGCAGGGTTTCCGCCACCAGGGGCACCAGTTCGGGACGGGCCACGCCCATCAGCAGATGGCTGGGCCGGGCCGGGTTGATCATGGGGCCCAGGATGTTGAAGAGCGTGCGAACGCCCAGTTCCTTGCGCAACGGGCCGATGTTCCTGAAAGCCGGATGGAAATGCGGGGCAAAGAGAAAAGCGAAATTGCGCCGCCGCACCATTTCGGCCACGGAAGCCGGATTTTCGTCCAGGGCGATGCCCAGGGCTTCCAGCGCGTCGGCGCTGCCGCACTTGGAGGACACGGCCCGGTTGCCGTGCTTGACCACCTTGTAGCCCATGCCCGCCAGCACCAGGGAGGTGGCTGTGGAACAATTAAAGGAATTGCGCCCGTCGCCGCCCGTGCCCACCACGTCGATGCTCGTACCGGAAATGCCGTCCACCCGCACGGCGCGGGCCAGGGCAGCGCGGGTGGCGTGGGCCAGCTCCAGGGCGCTTTCGCCCTTCATGCGCAGGCCCATGAGAAAGCTGCCCGCCTGGGCCGGACTCATCTTGCCGTCCATGAGCGAAGAAAACCCCGTGGCGGCCATTTCAGCCGTGAGATCCTCCTTGCGGGCCAGGCACTCCAGTATGGCGGTGAGGCTGGCGGCCTCGTTATCCTTGCTCAGGACGGCCCGCGGGAAATTGCCCAGCAGGCGCAGCCCCTCGGGCGTGAGCACGGATTCGGGATGAAACTGCACGCCGACCCAGGGCCGGTCATTGTAGCGCAGGGCCATGACCTCGCCTTCCGGGGCCCGCGCGGTGACCGTGAAGCGGGGATTGGCAGCGTCCTCGTCGGCGCGGACCACCAGAGAGTGATAGCGCCCCACCTTCATGGGATTGGGCAGGCCGCTGAACAGGCCCGTGCCGTCGTGCACGATTTCCGACTGTTTGCCGTGCATGATGCAGGGGCCCACTTCCACTCCGGCCCCGGCGTGCAGACCCAGAAGCTGATGCCCCAGGCAGACGCCGAGCACCGGTACGCGCGGATCGACGCGCTTGAGGAATTCCGGGCAGAGGCCCGCGTCGGCGGGATGTCCCGGCCCCGGCGAGATGCAGACCATGCTCAGCCCCGGGTCCGAGGCCGCCTCCAGCACGGCGGGGTCATCGTTGCGCAGCACGCGCGGCGTATGCCCCAGGGCGTAAAAAGCCTGCACCAGATTGTAGGTGAAGGAATCATAATTATCGATGAGCAGAAACATATTCTTCGTCCTCCGCCCGCAAGACCAGGCGCATGATGGCTGATTTGTTGCACACTTCCTTCCATTCCAGTTCCGGGTCGGAATCATGGACAATGCCGCCGCCCGCCTGCCAGAAGAGCTTGCCGTCGCGCACCCACATGCTGCGGATGGTGATGCCCGTGTCCAGGTTGACGCTCCCCCGGTCCAGGCCCAGCCAGCCGATGCAGCCCGCGTAGGGCCCGCGCGCCCGGCCTTCCAGTGTGCGGATGATTTCCATGGCCCGCACCTTGGGTGCGCCGGAAACCGTGCCCGCCGGAAAGGAAGCGGCCAGCACGTCCAAAGCGTCCAGTCCGTCGGCCAGACGCGCCGTGACCCGGCTGGTCAGGTGCATGACGTGGGAGTAGCGTTCCACTTCCATGTAGCGTTCCAGATTGACGCTGCCCGGCCGGGCCACGCGGCCCAGGTCGTTGCGGCCCAGATCCACCAGCATGACATGCTCGGCCCGCTCCTTGGGGTCGTCGCGCAATTCGGCGGCCAGCCGGGCGTCTTCCAGATCGTCCCTGCCCCGCCGCCGTGTGCCCGCGATGGGCGAGAGCTGCAAACGCCCTTCCGTGCAGCGGACCATGACCTCCGGCGAGGAGCCGAACAGGGTCAGATCCGGGAAGCGCATGTAAAACATGTAGGGAGAGGCATTGAAGCGGCGCATGCGCCGGTAAAGCTCAAAGGGATTGCCCGCGAAAGGCGTGAAAAACCGCACCGACGGCACGACCTGAATGGCTTCGCCCCGGCGCAGCATCTCCCTGATCCGCTCCACATAGGCCTTGTAGCCCGCCTCGCCGGGTTCCGCTCTGATTGCGTCCGGATCAAGCCCCGTGCCGCTGTTTCCGTTGGCGGCGGACTCGACCGCCTCATGGGCGCTGCGCAGGGGACGATGCTCGCCCAGGCTGATCTGGCAGAGGCGATTGTAGAGATGGTCGAAAACCAGCACCGTGCCGGGCAGGGCCAGCAGGCAGTCCGCCTCTTCCGGGGGCATGACGGAGGCCAGCTTGGCGTTGAACAGCCCGGCCATGCCGAAGCCCAGATAGCCGTACAGGGCACGGGTGATAGGCGGCAGACCGGCGATGTTTTCCGGCGGCGTGATCTCCAGGCGACGCATGAGCGCGCGCAGGCCTTCCACAAAGGGCTGCCCCTCCAGGTCGCCGAGCGGCGCGAAGCGCTGGTCCTCCACGCGCAGGGCCAGCCTGCCCTCCCGGCAGGAGATGAACAGGGCCATGTCGCAGGCCAGAATGCTGTACCGGCCCCAGCGTCCGTCCACTTCGGCGCTTTCCAGCAAGATGCCGTTGCCCGCGCCCACCATGCCCATAAACAGGCTGATGGGCGTGTCCATATCCGCCGGCAGCCAGCGTGCGGATTGCCGCACTTTCAGCGGCGGCCGCGCATTCCCTGTGTCTTTCATCTTCCTTGTCCTTGTGTGTGGTGGAAACAAAAAAAAAGCGCCGTCTCACGGGGAGACGGCGCTCACAATAGCTGACCTGAACGAACGGAACTCTTATGCCCGCACGTCTCCCCCCCGCATGTTGATGCGCCACCACCAGCCCATAAAGCTGTCAGCAAAGAAGGTGGTCGGGAAAGCGTGCATCGCAAAATCCTTGGCTGTTTTCAAAATCCGTTGTGTTTACAGGTTCTACACAAAGTGCCGGAGCTTGTCAAGACCGGGCGATGTTTATCAGGGGCATTCCGGCAAACGCTTCCTCGGTAATTATTTTAGTGGGCTTGTCGCATGGATGAGGTTTTGTGTGCCCTTCGGCAAGTAGACTTTATGCCTTCCGGCGTCTGGGCCGCCTATCGTTATCGTTGCTGTCTTTATCCGTACGGCTCGCAAGCTCGCCTACGGCTAAAGCTCGAGGCGCGCGGCAGGGGGCCGGGGCGAAGCTGCCCCCAGACCCCCTACAAGCCCCTGCCCCCGCTGGGCATTGTAATGCTTGAACGCGGCGTCCCACGGGTCTTGCTCGCGTGGCTCGCTGCGCCCCGAAATCGCCGCGTGTCAACGTTCAACGGCTGAACATCTCCTTCTCAACGACCGTCAGCGGATGGCATTGCGCGACGCGGAGGGAGGCGGAAGCCGTTTGCGGCTTGCCGCATTATGGATGCCGACAGCAACGATAGACGCCCAAAACGGCAACGGAGTGGTGTGCTCTGCCCGGCTTTATGCCGGGTTTCTTTTTGGGTTTGCACCCATATCAGCATTATTGCCGGGTCGATAGCTCCTAATACAAAACCCCTCGGGGAAATAAGAGCAGCGCTCCATGTAGCGTAGTTGAGTCCCGGCATTTCTCATTTAAAAATGCCGACGCAACTAACTACATAGAGTTTTTATATCAGGTCCAACCCCTCATTCTATCGGCATCCCCATCGACACTATTACCGCTCTGGTCGGCAAGCGACAGGAAACGGCGGAAGCCATGCTGCCTTTTGCCGTTACGCGAGCATTGAAAAGGATTCAGCAAAAACGGAAGACGGCGCGAAACTCACCGGGCACGGCCATAAGCCGGGAGAATACTGTCAGTACCACTTGCCGCCGTATGCCCTCACGGAAAAAAGCGAGCTTCTTGAGCAGTATAAGGCCGAGAATATCGCCGCCGCCCTGGACGCCATTTACAACGAGTTTTTCGCCACGGTCTTTCTTATGAAGGGCTATGACGCCGACAGCAAGATAACCAACTTCACTCTTTACCAGATTGGAGAACTGCTGTCGCGTTCGCTGGGATGTTGAGCCAAACCGGTTCCGTCCTGGCCGATTATAACTTGATGCATGTGCGGCGGATTCCGACCGCGTAAGATAAAGGCGGTCCCGGAAAATCTCCGGGGCCGCCTTCTAGAGCAGTTTACACTTAAAATTATCGCTTAACGGCGAAGTAAATTCACGTTGAGATATTTTCAATATCAAAACGCTCTATTCTTTATTCCGCAGCTGGTGCAGTGACGCATTTCATGCGTGAACCGCTCTACTCAGGGCATGGACGCCCGCTATTTGCCGAACAGAATTTCCTGGTAGTTGGGCAAAGCCCACAAATCGTCGGCCACGCGGGTTTCCAGCAGGTCCGCATAGTGACGCACCTCTTTCATGAGAGGCAGCACCTCTTCACAGTAGCGCTGGGCGGCGTCCAGGCTTTCGCCCAGTTGGCCCACGTCGGCCAGCACGTCCTCCAGCCGGGCCGTGGCCGTCTGCAGGCCGCGCAGATGCGCGGTGACCTCGTCCAGGGTCATGGTTTTGTAATCCTTGCCGATGGCCTGCATCTGCGCGGCCGTGCCCGCCAGTTCGCCCTGGTAGCGCATGCCCGCCGGGAAAATGATGGTGCGGGCCATGCGGATGGCCAGATTGGCCTCGGTACGCACGGTCTTGCAGTACTGCTCCAGATAGATGTCCTGGCGGGCCTTGAGCTCGGCCCGGTTCAGCACGCCCTGCCCTTCGTACAGGGCAATGACCTCGGGCCGGGTGAGTTCCGGCAGGGCCTCGGGCGTGTTGCGCAGGTCGGGCAGACCGCGCCGCCGGGCCTCGTTGTGCCAGACTTCCGAATAGCCGTCGCCGTTGAAGATCACGGCGCTGTGTTCCTCAATGACGTGGCTGATAAAGGATTCCACGGCGGCATTGAAAGCCGTGCCGGACTTGATTTCCCGTTCCAGCCAGTCGGCGGCGAAGCCCAGGGAATCGGCCATCATGGCGTTGAGCGCGGTGATGGAACCGGCGGCGGACTGGCTGGAGCCCACGGCCCGGAATTCAAAGCGGTTGCCGGTAAAGGCCACGGGGCTGGTGCGGTTGCGGTCGCCGGGGTCCGTGGGCAGGGGCGGCAGGGTATCCACCCCCACATTCATGACCCGTCCGCTTTTGCCGTTGGCCGCGTCACCGATGCGTCCGGCCCGGAAAGCCTCAAAGACCTCGGTGAGCTGATCGCCCAAAAAGATGGACATGATGGCCGGAGGGGCCTCATGCGCGCCCAAACGGTGATCGTTGCCGGCGCTGGCCACAGTGGCCCGCAACAGGCCGCCGAACTTATGCACGGCGCGGATCATGGCCGCGCAGAAAACCAGGAACTTGGCATTGGCGTGCGGGGTTTCGCCGGGATCAAAAAGCGTGCCCAGCTCCGCGTTGCCGATGGAATAATTGACGTGCTTGCCCGAGCCGTTGATGCCGCTGAAGGGTTTTTCGTGCAGCAGGCATTTCAGGCCGTAGCGCTTGGCCACGTTGCGCAGGGTGGCCATGATGATGTGGTTGTGGTCCACGGCCAGGTTGCTGGGCTCGTAGAGCGGCGCGATCTCGTACTGGCTGGGGGCCGCCTCGTTGTGGCGGGTGCGCACGGGCACGCCCAGCTTGTAGAGTTCGCGCTCCACTTCCATCATGCAGGACAGGACGCGCTGCGGAATGACCCCGAAATACTGGTCGCTGAATTCCTGCCCCTTGGCCGGGCGCGCGCCGAACAGCGAACGCCCGGCGATTTGCAGATCGGGGCGGGCGAAGTTGAAGTTGTGGTCGATGAGAAAATATTCCTGCTCCAGACCGGCATAGGAAATCACCGGTAGATCCGTATGGATGTTGAACAGGGCCAGCACCCGCTGGGCCTCGCGGTTCAGGGCCTGGCCGGAGCGCAGCAGCGGCGTCTTTTTGTCCAGGGCCACGCCCGTCCAGGACAGGAACATGGTCGGGATGCACAGAAAGGTGCCGTTGGGATTTTCCATGATGTAGGCCGGGCTGGTCACATCCCAGGCCGTGTAGCCGCGCGCCTCAAAAGTGGAGCGCAGCCCCCCGGAGGGGAAGGAGGAGGCGTCGGGTTCGCCCCGGATCAGCATGGAGCCGGAAAACTCGGCAATCACGCCGCCCGTGCCGTCGGGCATCAGGAAGCTGTCATGCTTTTCGGCGGTCTGGCCGGTAAGCGGATAAAAGACGTGCGTGAAATGGGTGGCCCCTTTTTCAATGGCCCAGTCTTTCATCACCGCTGCCACGGTGTCGGCAATGGAGGGATCCATGCGTTCGCCGAAGGCAATGGTCTTGTGCAGCGACTTGTACACGTCTTTGGGCAGGCGCTCGCGCATGACGCGGTCATTGAAGACATTGCTGCCGAAAATGTCCGTGGGTCTGGTGTCCGCGAAATTGAGCGGAGCCGCGTCCGGCTTGTAGGTGGTAATGGCCTGGATGGCGCTGTGACGGGCGGTATTGCTGCTCATGCGTGCTCCTCGCAAGTCAAGGCGAAAACGGCTTACTTTACCTCGACGATCTCAATCTCGAAGGTCAATTCCTTGCCCGCCAGCGGGTGGTTGGCGTCAAGCGTGATTTCATCCGCGCCCACTTCAGTGATGGTCACGTCCATCTGGCCCTGCTCGTTGGAAAGCTGCAAGGGCACGCCCGCTTCCAGGGGAATGTGCGACGGCACCTGGGCGCGGGCCACGGTGAAGACCAGTTCAGGGTCGGCGTCGCCGTAAGCCTGGTCAGGCGGAATGGTCACGGTGACGGTTTCCCCGGCTTCATGGCCTTCCACAGCGGCCTCGAAACCCGGGATCAGCATGCCCTTGCCCAGGGTGAATTCCAGGGGGTCGCGCTCCCTGGAGGAATCGAAAACCGTGCCGTCAGCCAGTGTACCGGTGTAATGCACACGCACCGTGTCGCCTTTTTTAATGGACATGGAGAACTCCCTGAAACCCGCGTGGCGGGCTGTTTAGGAAGCACTGAAATGGTCTTTTTGCCCTCTGCCCGCGTCAGGCTCACTCTGTACGAAGGTCGGGTTTGGATATCCCCCCTCCGCCCGCAGCTCACCTTGCTTTAGCCGTTGCGACGCAGGAACTTTAGTCGTAGGCGAACTTGTGAGCCGTACGAATAAAGCAAGCTGCCGGCGCGGCAACGGCTAGCGCCCTTGGCAGAGAACAAAAATCCTCATTAATCAGTGCTTCCTTTATTTTTAGTGAGGTGGGGGCGTGTTCCGGCCTGGCGTCGAATGAGGTCAGGAGGGGAAAACCGCCAGTCGCATAAAAAGAAAGCAAAACACGGCGCGGTGCTGATGTCAATGCGCCTTCGGCGGACGCGCAGGGCAAACGCATCTAATTACAGACTTTACAGGCCTTTTATTTGCCGTGATGGTCCGTCAAAACCAGCCTTTTGTGTGCCGGCTGCGTCATCCGGCGCTTTTTGCCGCTCATGTACTTGAGTACAGCCCTGCTCTTGATGCCCGTAAGGCTCGCACGGCTCGCCAACGGGCACGGCCCTTTGGGCCGCCTTTCGGTCGGTTTCCGCGCAAAAAGTGCCGTTTTCCTTGCCGGCACGCAAAAATCCTGCTTCAGCCGTTGCGACGCAGGAGCTTTAGCCGTAGGTGGCTTCTCCTCTTTTCTGCTTGTTCCCCGATCTATCGGGAAATAAAGACTTTTTAGATGCGTCTGCCCTAAGCGGACACGGCCCTGCTCCGGAGCGTGTCCGGCTTGACAGCAAAGGCTTTGCCAAGGATAATTGAAAACTGTTCCTAACGCCATATTGACGTCAGGGCAGGGATTAAACACGCCGCCGCCCGGCGCCAGCCGGAACGGCGTTTTACACGCACACATCGGCCTTTGCAGAGCGAAGGCCGCAGTAATCTTATTTCGAGGTACACATGTCCGACATCCGCTCCGCTTACACCGACAGCCTCCATTTCTACGGCAGGCACACTCCCCGCGAGTTGGCCGAGACCTACGGCACGCCGCTCTACGTCTACAATGAAAATGTCCTGCGCCAGCGCTGCCGCGACCTGACGGCCCTTTCCGGCCAGCCCGGCTTCGGGGTCAACTATTCGATCAAGGCCAACGCCAACCCCGTGCTGCTGCGGATGATCCGCGAAGAAGGCCTGGTGGTGGACGCCATGAGCCCGGGCGAGCTGTTCATGAACGATCTGGCCGGTTTTACGCCCGCCGAAATCCTGTACATCTCCAACAACAATTCCGACACGGAATTGCAGAACGCCCTGGTGCACGGCCTGCTGGTCAGCGTGGACTCCCTTTCCCAGCTGGATACCTTGGGCCGCCTCAATCGCGGCGGCAAGGTCATGGTGCGCTTCAATCCCGGCATCGGGGCCGGGCATCACGCCAAGGTGGTCACCGCGGGCAAGGAAACCAAGTTCGGCGTCACGCCGGACAAAATGGACGAAGTCTTCGCCCTGCTCGCCAGGCATGAGCTGACCCTGGCCGGCATCAATCAGCATATCGGCTCGCTGTTCATGGAGCCCGACGGTTATCTGAACGCGGCCCGGGTGCTGCTGGATCTGGCCGAAACCCTGCCCGACGGCGCGCTGGACAGACTGGAAATCATCGACTTCGGAGGCGGCTTCGGCATTCCCTACCACAAGTATGAGGGCGAGGCGCGCCTGGACATGGCCGATCTGGGCCGTCGCCTGCATGCCATGATCAGCGGCTGGGCCGCCAGCGCCGGTTACAAGGGGCGCTTTCTGGTGGAGCCGGGCCGCTATGTGGCCGCCGAATGCGGCGTGCTGCTGGGCCGGGTCCATGCCGTGAAAAACAACGGCGACAAGCGCTATGTGGGCACGGACCTGGGCTTCAACGTGCTGGTGCGCCCGGCCATGTACGATTCCTTCCATGATGTGGAGATCTACCGTGGCGAGAAGGGCGCGGCGGATGCCGAACCCATGCGCCAGACCATTGTGGGCAATATCTGCGAAAGCGGCGATATTCTCGCCAAAGACCGCCTGCTGCCGGTCATGCGCGAAGGGGACGTGCTGGGCATTCTTGATGCCGGAGCCTACGGCTTCACCATGGCTTCCAATTACAATCAGCGCCGTCGCCCCGCCGAAGTGCTGATCCAGAGTGACGGCACGGCCCGCCTGATTCGCCGCCGCGAAACCCTGGAAGATCTGGCCCGTTGCCTTGACGGCCTGCTGTAGCTCGACGGGCGTCGCGTCAGAACGCAGGGGCGGTTCGCATGCCCACGCCTGATCTGAGCACTTCTCCGCGCGCCATCTGGCGGCTGACCTGGCCCCAGATGCTCATGATGTACCTTGTGTTCTTCATGGGCTTCAACACGGTCTGGGTGGCCGGGCAGATCAGCGCCGACGTGCAGGCCGCCCTGGGCATGGTGACCCAGTGCGCCATTTTCCTGATGGTGGTGATCATGGCCGTGTCCAGCGGGGCCACGGCCGCGGTCAGCCAGTCTCTGGGCGCGCGCAAAATGCGCCGCGCCCAGCGTTATGTGGGCACCACCGTGCTTGGCAGCCTGGGTCTGGGCCTGCTGGTGGCCGTGGGCGGCTGGTTTTTCGGCGACGGCATATTGCGCCTGCTCATGGTGCCGGAAAGAATTCTGCCCATCGCCCGCGAACTCTGGCAGGTCACCATGTTGGCCCTGCCCGCCCAGTACATCTATTCCGCCACCGGGGTCATGTTTCGTGCCACGCGCCAGGTATTGCCGCCGCTCTGGGTGGCCGCCCTGGTCTGCGTGGTCAACCTGCTGGCCTGCCTGGGCTTCGGTCTGGGCTGGTTCGGCCTGCCCGCCTTCGGCTACATGGGCCTGGTCTGGGCCAACCTGGGCGCGCAATGCCTGGGGGCCCTCTGCAACTGCCTGCTGCTGGCCAACTCCGGCTATCTGCAACGCCGAGCCCTGCCCACGTTGCGCTGGCTCAAGTCCGGTCTGCCCTATCTGTTGCGGGTGGCCCTGCCTGCGGGCGCGGCCCAGATCGTCTGGCAATCCGGCTATCTCACCCTGTTCGTGCTGGTGGCCTCGCTGCCCACGGACAGCGTCAACGCCCTGGCCGGACTGACCGCCGGACTCAGGGTGGAAGCCCTGCTTTTTCTGCCGGGCATGGCCTTCAACATGACCGTGGCCGTGCTGGTGGGCAACAGCCTGGGCGCGGGCAAACCGGAGGAAGCCAAACGCCTGGCCCTGAATCTGGTGGGCCTGGCCGCCCTGGCCATGAGTCTGGTGGCGGCCCTGCTCTGGCCCTTCCGCCGGGAGCTGGCGGAACTGCTTTCCCAGGAACCCGGCACCCAGGCCCAGATCATCAGTTATCTGACCTACAACCTGATCTCCACGCCCTTTTCCATCGCCAGCACGGTCATGGGCGGCATCATGGTGGGCGCCGGGGCCACCCAGTACAATCTGATGGTCTACGGCGGCACCTTCTGGCTGGTACGCCTGCCCCTGGGCTGGCTGCTGGGGCATCTGCTCTGGGGCACGGCCTCGGGGGTTTTCGCGGCCATGCTGTTTTCACAATGTCTGCAAACCTGCATCATGCTCTATGTGGTGCTTTACCGCGACTGGGCGCGTTTCGCCATGAGGCGCTGGCGGGAGCACCACACGGAACGCAAGCCCGCCTGACGGGCCGGACGCCGTCGCCCGCTTACGCGGCGGGGCCTGAAAAGGAGAACATCTTCATGGACAAGAATTTCACGCCGGTAAGCCTGGACGGCAGCCGGGATTTTTACAGTCTCTGGCAGCGCACGCCGCGCCGCTCCCTGGACTACACCCTGCCCAATCTCTGGGGCTGGCAGGAATATTACGGCCTGGAATGGTGCTTTGACGACGCGCTCTGCTGGATTCGCCAGACCCGTCCCCGGCTGGTCTGCTGGGCTCCGGTGGGCGACTGGAGCACCGTGGACTGGAGCCGCGTCCTGCCCGCCGCGTTCAGCGAGGCGGCGCATGATTTCGTGCGCGTGCCCGAGGAACTGCTGCGCATCTGGCAAGAGGCCCTGCCCGGCCTGGTGGACCCCGAGGAAGATCGCGGCCAGTGGGAATATCTCTACAAGCAGGAGGAACTGGCCGATCTGCCCGGCAACCGTTTCCACAAGAAAAGAAATCACATCAACAGCTATATCAAGGCCTACGGCAAACCGGACTACCGCCCGCTGGACGACGCCATGGTGGAGGATGTGCTGGCCGTGCAGGATGACTGGTGCCAATGGCACGAGTGCGAGGATTCTCCGTCGCTGCAGGCGGAAAATGACGCCATCAACCGCGTGCTCTCGCACTGGGACAGGTTCAGCGGGCTCCACGGCGGCTCCCTCTATGTGGATGGCCGGATGATAGCCTTCAGCGTGGGTGAAAAGCTGGACGAACTGAGCCTGGGCGTGCACTACGAGAAAGGCCTCAACGGCTTCCGGGGCGTATACCAGACCATCAACTGCGAATTCGCCCGGCATGCGGGCGCGGGCTTCACCTATATCAACCGGGCCCAGGATCTGGATGAGGAAGGGCTGCGCCAAGCTAAGATGACCTACATGCCCACGGATTTTCTGCGTAAATACAAGGTGCGCGTACGCAAGTCCTGACAGGCCGGAACGCTATACGTCCGTAAGGCAAAGCCCCGCGTCGTATGGCGCGGGGCTTTGCCTTACCCCTGCCTGCGGGCCGGTCCGCGACAATGGCAGTGGCCCCGCATCCCGCCTCTGTGGGCCGGGCTCATGCCTGCCGTACGAGGCCGCCCCCATTGATCCGGAAGATCGCGGCCAGGGCCGCCGTTGCAGGCGTGGCCGCCCTGACGACCGTGGGCATTGCCGTCGCCCGGGGCCTTCTTCTGCCCATGCCCGGCCGCGTGTCCGCAACCGCTTTCCCGCTTGTCATCCGGGCCGTGTTGCCGCTCATGCACGCGCCCGCATTTCCGGACGTCGGTCCGGCCATGTCGCTTGCCGTGCCGCTGATGTCCCGTCAGTTCATCCGCAGCCTGTCCACAGCCATTCCCATTCAGCTTGGTTTCCATGTGTTCTTCCACGAGATTGCTCCTTTTTGGAATATATTTCATATTCTTGTTCAAGAAAAGCCGGGATGGGCATACTGCCTCCCGGCAGGGGCTCACAGCCTCAGCACGTCGCCAGGAAAAGCCCCAGCGGCATGGCCGCTTCCAAAAAATCGGCGCGGCTCAGACGTCCGGCGTCATAGCGCAAAAGTACCGAGCCGGTGGCCGCCTTGAATTCCACCGCAGTAAACTGCCCCGTTTGCTCCAGGGCCTGGCGCAAGGCCGCATGAATGGCCTGTTTCTTAAAGGCTTCGTGCCGCAGGCGCACGCGCCCGTCCGTAAAGCTGGCGATATGCCGCATGAGCGCCTCCAGTGCCGCTTCACGTCGGGCGTCAAGCGGGCCTTCTCCGGCAACGGAAGCTTCCTCGGCGCGCACGTCGCTGATTTGATCAGCATGGGGGTGAACGGCGCAAGCTCCGGGCGGGAGGCGGTTTCCAGCCGCGCTCCGGTTGCAGCCCGGTCTTTGTCCAGCAAGGCGGCAAAAGCCTCTTCCAGGGGGGCTGCGTTCTGGTTGCGGCCGCGTCCCTTGCCGCCCTGCCCGCCACGGCCTCCGCCGCATCCCTGACCGCCGCCGGACTTACCGCCCAGCAGGGAAAGCACGGAAGAGCCGCCGCCTCCCTTGCCGGCACCGCCCGCACACTTTTTGCCCACGGCCGACAGCACCGACCCGGCCGCTCCGCCGCCGCTCAACAGGCTCTTGCCCACAAAACCCAACAGCCCCAACCCCATTTTGCCCATCATTGTATGTCCTCCATGGCGTCACGGCGGCTTCGCACTCCCTGTTCCGAACCGGTTCCCGCACGTCCCGCGCCGTGCCCCCGGCCACTGTCGTGCCCGCGCCGCCGTCCGGTATGCTCGGGGCGTACACAGGAGTCGGCCCCGTCCCGGCCGTCCGTGATCCCCATCTCCGTCGCGCAGGGGTCCGGCATGCTATCGTGTTCCACGGCAAGAGCCGCATCCCGGCCCAGCACCGCGACGGAACCCGGTCCCCCCTGCCCGCGCCCATGGCATCCGTGACCGAGTGGCCCACCGGACCAGAGTTGCCCGCAGGGGCGCACCGTCACATTGCCGCCGTCACAGCGCAGAGCCCAGCCGTCGCGCAGAGCCATGGCTATACGCCGCCTGGCCTCGCCCAGCAGACGACAGAGGGTCGGCGTGGAAATCCCCATACTGCGCGCCGCCGCGTCCTGCGGCAGCCCCTCGGCGTCTACCAGGCGCATGGCCTCGAACATATCAAGACTCACCACTATTTCCGCCGCGTTCGGGCGGCCTTCGGGCAGATAACGCCGCCATCCGGGAAGGGCGTCAATAATACGGATTTTCTGTGGTCTCATTCTTTATTCCATGCGGCAATGCGGTTTTGTTTTGAAATATATTTCATATATAGGCAGCACCCCTTCCCCTGTCAAGGGATCGACCGAAAACGCTTCGTCTGGACGGATTAGGCTGTTTTCCGCCGCTTAGCACGGAGATTCAGAGCGCTGGACCTTGATTGCATCCGGCCCCTGGCCAAGGACCGAATACGGAGGATTCATGGCCTGCCTCGCTTTTCCGCTTTCTCCGATCACTGACGCATGGATATCTGAAACGCCCCTCCCATCGCGGTCTACTTTCCACCGTGCGGGCATAGACTTTGCTCGCCAGCCGCACTCTGTGTGAAATAGAGTTGCCTGTGCAAATTTTATACAAGCCTGGAGTACGTATGTATAAAAGATAGACACTGTCATTCAAGGCTCCACTCCGCGAGAAGAATAAAATTCTCTTGAATTATAATATATTACCTATTTTATCCAGCTTTGGCACGAGCATTGCTATATTCAAGACATGGTGCACGAAATATCGGGCACTGGTTAACAAAAGAAAATATCTGCCGACTGGCGGTTAAATATATACGAAAAGATAAAACAGATTTTCCGTGCCGCTCCCAGCCCCCATCAGGGATGGCGCGGAACCCCCGAAAAACCTCCTCCACTGAATAGAACAATTCTAACCATCAGAACATCCTCCCTCTTTGCGGCCTCCGGTCCCCCCGGCGGCCGCCCCTCTTTTTAGATGCAACACGCAATCACGCGAAGTTATATGTTCGCCCTTGAAATGCATAAGCCCCTAACTTAGAGACTCGTCCTGCAAACCGTGCTGTGCGATATCTCATCCGGCCTTGCCGTAGGCTCCTTCGCGCCCGGCCCCGCGCATATCTGGAACTCGGGGAAAATGGCGGAGCTGAAACGCCTCATATGATCAGAACCTCCTCGGACACGCTGCCCCGTCTGGGCGGGAGCCGCAACAACCGCGCTACGTCCTGAGGATGACGCTTCTGGATGTGGAAGAACGCATGCGCCAGGGGGGGAAACGGGCCATCCCGCTTTTCACGCACTCACTGGCCCATGCAGCCCCTGAAACACCCACTCGCGTCGGCCTACTTTTCGCCGCACGGGCACAGGCTTTCCATGCCAACCGCACCTGTGTGGAATATGACCACCTATGCAAATTTTATACAGGCCTGGAGCATATCTGTATAAAAAATATACGCCTTTATTTCGGATTTCATCGTTTCGAAAAATAAAATCCTATTGAATTATAAAGTATTAGCTGTTCTATCCAACTTTGGCACGGACATTGCTACAGCTAAAGGCAACAGCACACGAAATACCGTGTACCGGAAACGACAGAACTACGACCCCAGAGAAATGCTACTAATCCTAATGGCAAGGTTGTTAGGGTATGGCATGGGCCAAGACTAAAACAGAATTTTCAACCCGCTTCACCATCAACTTGTTTATCCGCCGACGGGCGGTCAATATATACGAAAAAGAATAAAACAGATTTCCGCGCCGTCCCCAGCCCCCATCAGGGGCGGCGCGGAGCCCCCCCTCGAAAAACCTCCTCCTTTGAACAAAATTCTCTAACCATCGGAACATCCTCCCTCTCTACGGCCGCCGGTTGCCCCCGGCGGCCGCCTCTCTTTTTTAAGCAGGCTGCGCTTGAAATTTCCACTTTACGGCGGACAAAGCTCCGCCGGCACCGTGCCTGCCCGGAACTATTCGCGCTTGTCGGCGGCTAGGTGCCCGATCTTCGTGGGCTGTTTCTGCGTGGTCACGGGGGGAATTCGGCTGAGTGGGGTACAATTCAAGCCGATCTTATCAAAGACCATGTGCACATATCGTATCACACGGATCGAGCTTCGGATGGATCAGGCTATCTTACAACCGGGGGAGTGTTGGAATATGCGCCCGCAAGGACTGGCCCTGTGGAAGAGGGAGGCATTGAAAACCGCCCCGTCACTAAGGCCGTCCGCCATCTGATCCGCGCCCGGCCTTAGTGTGGGTACAAGCCTTGCTCGTCAATCGCCCTCTGTGTGAAATATAGTCATCTGTGTAAATTTTATACTGGCTTGGTACAGGCCTGCATAAAAAATATACACTTCCATTTCAGGCTTCCAGTCAAAAATCATATTAAATTACAGTATATTAACTATACCATCCAACTTTGGCACGAGCATTGCAGTAAGAAAGGCAATGACGTCCCAATAAGGGCACCGGGTAAGAAAATATCTGCCGACAGGCGGTCAATATATACGAAAGAATAAAACAAATTTCCGTACCGCCCCAGCCCCCATCAGGGGCGGCGCGGAGCCCCCGAAAAACCTCATCCGTTGAATAGAATCCTCTAACCATCGGAACATCCCCCTCTTTGCGGCCGCCGGTTATCTCCGGTGGCCGCCCCTCTTTTGTAGAGCATGTTACGCTTGAGATTCCCGCTTTACGGAGGTCAAAGCCCCGTCAACGCGCGTACCCGGAGCTGTTGCTCTTGTGGGGCCAACAGTGCCGGATTACCGGGGGGTGCATTTGCGCGGCGTCGGGGGGAATAGCCCGGCGTCGGGCGTTTATCAGCACTTTGAAATTCGGAACCACAACCACGCGATGAACACATGTGCGTACAATACGGGGGGCGGTGGTTTCCGTCTGCCAAATGGGATAACCCGGCATGCATACAGCAAATACAGGGGGTGATGAAACACGCCCTATGAATAAGGCGGTCAGATATTTCATAAGAGCTACCCCGCAAAGTGTAAACGGCATGATGGTGGACTCCACGCGCGGTTTTTTGCCTTGCTTGCATGGGGTTTGCCCGGATAAAGTTCTTCCGTCCTGCAAAGGACAAATACGGGGCCTCCTCTCCGACTCAGGCTGGGATGGAAACGGTACTTGGTTCGGTAATGGCGTCGGCTTCGACCTCTCTCATGTCGTGCCGACAAATGCCGCAGTCCGCTACCTGATCCGGCGCCCGACCTTGACTGTTTCCCAGGGCTCTGAGCGCGTACTTGGAGCCGTTTACGCTGATCGGCAGTCGGGTGTCTTGATTGCGGGGATTGTTTCTTGATGCACGGAGCAAGCTATTACCGTCTCCGGAAGTGCCGCCAGAGCTTTATCGTTCGCGGTGGAACCATTTTCCGCGCTCATATATCCTGATGTATCCATGCCAATCTATTGAATTTCCAACTCTAAGCGTATATGCTTTATCATGTCGTTATAACTCATAGTTTTTAAATTATTATATTTTAATATATTGTTGTCGATATATACATCATCTCTATTATTGTATATTTTCCCCTCATTAACAATATTTTTACCAATAATATCTTTTGCAATTTCATACATTGTGCAACTTTTATCAACAACTATAGGTAGTGTTCTATTCAGAAGTTTATATCTAAGAATATCAATAATTATATTTACTAAATGCAAAGTATATGTTGGTTGAAACTTCCAATAATTATCATATGTATATGCTATTTTATTTATATAATTATATAATATTTTATTAAAAGGGCGGTGATTTGTTGTGTTAGGGCTTAGACCAAAGAGCATAGATAGTTGTAAAATCTCATAACCATATATTGATCTGCGAACATAATACTCCGCCATATATTTTGTTTTGCCATATACAAGCTTATTATTCTGAGAAGCCAAGATCGGAAGAGCGTCGTGTAGGGAAAGAGTGTAGATCTCGGTGGTCGC
>OMGS01000466.1_pt1 | contig 23768 bp, 23 predicted proteins | sample 1646081 | NCBI WGS metagenome assembly OMGS01 (sample SAMN05578591, study PRJEB25193) | human gut metagenome | biome: Human Microbiome; feature: human-associated habitat; material: feces | host: Homo sapiens | place: USA:Birmingham | reverse complement strand
CTACAGGCACGGCCCTACGGGCCGCCCGTCGGGTCGGTCTTCGCGGCGCGCCTCAACGTGTTCGGCGTTGCGTCCCCTTGGAACAAACTTGCAACAAGTGACGCAATGCCGGTCGCCGCCCTCGTGGGCGGCGGGCGAGTCGAAAACCGCGTTTTCGGCGAAACGATTTGCGCCAGATTAAACGCGAATGAACGACGTGGCAAGCGCGGCCACCCGGCAACCGTCTAATTTCATATGCCTTTATAGGCCGCCAGAGCCCGGTTTGTTTGAATATTCAGTCAAAATAATTTTTATAAATTTTTTTTATCCTCCCCTAATGGCCGCTTCCGGCGGGCCGATAAGAATACTGTTGAGTGGGGAAAGGGGAGAACGCAACACCAAACGTAAGGAGGCGGATCAGACCACCCCGTTGCAGGGAAGCAGTGATCCATTCAGGGAGGAATGGACATGTCGCTAATCATAACTGACGCATCCCGAACGGCGAAGGCCGCGCAGGATGACGCCGACCCCGAGGCCAGACAGGAACTGGCCCGACTCACGCGTTATCTTGCCATTTTGGAAGACAATAAAAAGGCCAGCCGCTTTGTCCCCGACGACGCGGCCCTGGCTCTGGATATGGCCGGTTTTGTGCGCAACCGGCTGCGCGGCGGGCGCGCCGCGCCGGGCAGCCCTCTGGCGCGCCTGGCACTGGCGCTGGTGCAGACCAGCCCGGACGCGCCCGCGCAATAACGCGCCGACCCACCCGCGCCCAAGCCTTTGGCGACAGGCGCGAAAACAGCCGCCGCGCGGCGTGGAACGCCGTCAGGCGGCATAACCGGAACGCATCACCTTTCCGTGACATGAAGGGGTACGCGGCTGATCCGCGTTCCAGCAGATCTCCACTCAGAATGGGAGGGGCCGTGGGGGCCCCTCCTTTTTTTGTCTGCGGCTGTGGCGGGCGGCGGCACGCTATGCGCGCTTCATGTCCTCGATGAGCGTGGCCAGAATGCGGGCCTGTTCCGCCAGGTCGCTGACGGAACGGGAGGACTCGGCCATGGCCCGGGCCGTTTCCCCGGCAATAGCGTTGACCTGGTCGATGGAACGGCTGATTTCTTCACTGGAAGCCGACTGTTCTTCCGAAGCCGTGGCTATGGCCCGCACCTGGTCCGCGGACTGCTCCGCCATGCTGACGATTTCCTGCAAGGCTCCGCCGGACTGGCGGGCATAGTCCGTGGCCGCGTCAATGGTGGCCACGGCATTGTCCACCTGGGCCATGCTCTGCCGGGTGCTGCCCTGAATGGCGGCAATGGCGTTGCCCACCTGCGAGGTGGAGGCCATGGTTTTTTCGGCCAGTTTGCGCACCTCGTCGGCCACCACGGCAAAACCGCGCCCGGCATCGCCCGCGCGGGCGGCCTCAATGGCCGCGTTCAGCGCCAGCAGGTTGGTCTGGTCCGCGATGTCGGAAATGACGCCCATAACCTGGGAAATGGACTGGGCGTGCCCGCTGAGCGTCTCCATATCCTCTTTCAGGGCCAGAGACTGCCGTTGCACATTCCGGATGCTGTCCACCACGTTTTTGACAATGTCTTCGCCGCTGATGGCCTTTTCGCGCGTATGGGCGGAAACGCCCGCGGCCGTACCCGCATTGCGTGCCACTTCAACCACAGTGGCGTTCATCTGCTCTATGGCGGTCACGGTTTCCGCAACCCGGGCCGCCTGTTCGGAGGCGCCGCGCTCGGACCGGACGATCTGGGCCGAAAGGGACGTGGACGCCGAGGAAACCGTGCCGGCCACTTCCTCCAGCCGTTGCGCCGCCGCCAGCATGGCCGCGGTTTTGGCTCCGGCCTGCTTCTCGGATGCTTCCGCCTCCAGCATGGCCGCACGGGCTTTCTCCGCCTGGGACCGCGCGTCGGCGCTCAGCTTTTCAGCCCGGTCAAGCCCCTCCAGAAGACCGGCGATCATGTTCTTCAGGGAGGTGCTGAGCCGCCGGACTTCCCCGCCGAAACGCTCATCCCTGATTTCATGATGCAGATCGCCCCCGGCAATGGCCTGCGCGGCGTCGGCCAGGTGGGACAGGGGCCTGACCGAGGCGCGCACGATAAGCATAATAAAGCCGGTCACCAGCAGAATGGCGGCAATGCTCATGACGATAGTCAGCATGCTGATGCTGCGCACGCCCGCCAGCACTTCATCCATGGGTACGATCAGGGCGAGATACCACACCTGATCCGTCTTCAGCAGGGGCACGGGCGCGTAACAGCAGAAGATCATGCCGCCGCCCTTGGCGTCCCGGCGCAATTCCATATAGGGCTCGCCCTTGCGGAATGCCTCCTCCGCCTTGTCGGCGGAAATCCAGCCCATTTTGAAAATGTTTTTGTTGATGACATCAGGGTTGCGGTGCGCCACCAGTGTGCCGTCCTGCGTCATCAGCTGGGCGTAGCCGGTGGAATAGGCCTTGATGCGGGTGACCTGCTCAAGCAAGCCCTTCAGCTCCACGTCAACGGTCACGCCGCCCCGGTATGTTCCGTCCACCAGAACCGGGGCCGCCGCCGTGGTCATGGGCACTGTCCGGCCGCCGACCTCGTACATGTACGGCGGGGTCAGGTAGGGCTTTTTTCTGGTTTTGGGTTCCAGGTAATAGTCGGCCTTTTCGTACTCCGTAAGCAGGGTAACCCGCTCGCCTTGCGCGGTATAGGGGATGAACCTGCCTGCGGCATCGCTGCCGGGCGTATTCCTGAATTCCGCGTCGCGGCCGTCAAACGCGCCGGGCTCCCATACCGCTCCCGAGCCGATGGCGGCGCTGTTGCCGGAGTGCAGCCCTTCCAGCATGGCCACGAGCAGCTCGCGCGAAACGGGAATGCCGCTTTTGAGCGCCTGGCCCAGGCCGCCGGCCAGGGTGTCGGCCTGTGTCAGGGCAGCGCTCAGAAAGGTGGAGATGGGACCGGCCTGTGCCGTGGCGAGATCGGCCAGTTCGCGTCTGGCCATCTCTTGGGTGGCGGCGGACGTTCTGGTCTGGATCTGCCAGGTCAGAGTGCCCAGCACGGCGATCAGCAAAATGGAAACCGGAACAATGATCCGGGGGGCCATGCCCAGACGGGTATACCATGCCATGACGTGATCCTGTTTTTGACAAAATGGGTGAATATGAAGGGTCGGGCGTGTATATACTGCTCGACCGGCGATTTCAAATGTATTTCCGGTCAGTTCCGGAATTTTTTATGAAAGGTTTTTCCACAGGGCCGCGGCGGGCAGGCCGGGCTTGTCGGCCGCCTGCCCGGCTGCTAGATTCAGAATCTGCCTGAACCTCCCCCGGCTGTCGCAGCCGTCTGGTCTGTGGAAGGCGCGTTGATGTTCTGTGTGATACTCAGGAGGGATTATGCTTCTGCTCAGCCCCAGAATGACGCCGGAGGAATACGCCTTCGCGCTCACGGATGAGGCCTTTGCGGCCTGGCGGCCCGTGGAGGGCAAACAACAGTTCTGTTTCGACTATGACGGCGAAATGACCGTGTACCAGAAGCTGGAATATATGGGCGGGCTTATGCAGGGCTTTTACCGCCGATTCCGACAGGCGCGGGCCGCCGGTGGCCGGGAGGCGGAGTGAGAGAAGCATCGGGTTTACGAAGCGCTGAACGGCGGAAACAGACGCCGGGCGCTATGTTTTTTCCTGCCGCCGACCGTGGCTGAAGTCCGCCGCGTACAGGCGCGAGGCCGCGCCCTTTTCCAACTCGCCGGGCAGGATCAGAAAAACGGTCTGGCGGGTGATGCCGTGTTGTTCCACGCAACGGGCCAGGCCGTCCAGGGTGGTCCAGTGCAGTTGCTGGTCCGGCCAGCCCACGCGATGGGCGCAGAGCACCGGCGTTTCCGGGGGCAGGCTGCGGGCCAGTTCCGCCTGAAGGCCAGCGGCGGAATGGGCCGAGAGATAGACGGCCAGAGAGGTCCTGTGCGCGGCCAGGGCGGCCAGGCGTTCGCGTTCCGGCACGGGAGTGCGGCCTTCCATGCGGCTGATCATCAGGCTCTGGGTTACTTCCGGCACGGTAAAGGTCACGCCCGCGGCGGCGGCCGCCGCGCAGGCCGCCGTGACGCCGGGGATCACCCGCCAGGGGATGCCGTCGCGTTCCAGCAGGGCGATCTGTTCGCGCAGGGCTCCGTATAATGAGGGGTCACCCGTATGCACGCGGGCCACGTCCTTTCCGGCCACGGCCGTCTCGCGCACCAATTGATGGCATTCTTCCAGGGTCAGCGGCGCGGAATCCGCCACCCGCGCGTCCGGCCCGGCGCAGGCCACCACCTCCGGGGGCACCAGGGAACCGGCGTAGAGCACCAGCCCGGCTCCTTCAATAGCTTTGCGGCCCTTGAGGGTCAGCAGTTCCGGGTCGCCCGGCCCGGCCCCCACAAAGAAAACCATGCCTGTTTTCGCGTTTTCGGACTTTGTGTGCGTGTTCGGCATGAATGCTCCTTTTCGCCCTCTGCCGGCGTCAGGCTCGCCCCGTGCGAAGGCCGGGTTTGAATATACTCCCTTCGCCCGGGACTCGCTTTCTTGGCGGAGAACGAACACCCTTATTTAGAAACAGCTCCTGGCGGCGCGTCCGTTTTACTTCCCGCCGGACGCGGGTTTCTGCGCGGCCAGCAGAAAAACCGGATTCAGGGCCGCCAGGTGCAGATCTCCCGCCAGCTCGCGGGCCTCGGACGCCTGAATCTGCATAATTTCCAAGGGCCAGTCCAGACCTTCCAAAAAGCGGCGGCAGAGGCAGAAGGTGTCCAGCAGCACGCAACTGGCAACCAGGCGTCCGCCGGGCGGCAGGCGGTGGCAGACATGGCCCAGAATATCCTCGGCATCCTCGCCGGACAGGCCCCCGCCGATGAAGACCCGCTGCGGATCAGGCAGGGAGGGCAGGCATTCCGGGGCCTGGCCCAGGCAGACGTCCAGAATGGCGGCCCCGAAGCGGCGGCGGTTTTCCTGAATGCTCATGGCCCGCCCGGCGCTGCGCTCCACGGCCACCACCCGGCCTTCATGGGCCAGCACGGCGGCTTCCAGAGCCACGGCCCCGGAACCCGCGCCGATATCCCAGACCACATGGCGCGGTCCTACGCGCAGCAGGGACAGCGCGGCGGCGCGTACCGGCTTTTTGCTGATCAGCTTGCCTTCCACGGCCAGCTCCTCGGCGTCCAGGCCCAGGTGCGGCCTGCGCGGGAGCTCGCCGGGGATCAGCAGCAGGGTGCAGGCCGGGCCGAAAGTGCGACAGGCCGCCTCGGCCAGGCTCAACTGATGCCGGGCTTCGTCGGGCGCGCCCATGCGCTCGAAAATATGCGCCGTGAACCAGTCCACGCCCCGGTCCAGCAGATGGCGTGCCAGCACGTCCGGGGTCATGCGGGCGTCGGTGAGGATGCAGAGCGGCGCGTCCTTGGCCACGGCCACATTCAGCGGGCCCAGGTCGTCCCGGCCGTGCAGGGAGAGGCAGACGACCTTGTGCCAGGGCAGGGCCAGGCGGGCGCAGGCCTGCTGCAGGGAGCTGACCGCCGGAATCAGACGCACGGCCTCCGCGCCCAGCTGACGCACCAAGGTGGCCCCGATGCCGAAAAAGAGCGGGTCGCCGTCGGCCAGCAACAGCACGCGTTCCCCGGCGGCGCGCATCTGGCTCAGGCGGCTGAGCAGGGGTTCCAGCGGCAGGGTGAGCGGCAGAAGGCGAGCCTTGAGTCCGCTTTGGCCGTCCTGAGCTTCAAAGGCCGCCAGCAGTTCCCTGCCGCCGCAGAGCACATCGGCCGCTTCCAGAAGGGCGCGCTGTTCCGGGGCGAGGGCCGCCGGGCCGCGCGCGCAGCCGCAGCCCAGGCCCAGTACGGTGATGGGCGCGGGCTCCGGCGTGGTGGGTTCAAAAACAAAGAGCGAATGGAGCATGTCCGCCATGGGCGGCCAGCCGTCCGCCTGTCCTGTTTCTTTTATCGCTTCAGCTTGCGGGGACGCGCCCTCGGCACGATCTTCCGCGTCCACCGTGTCCACGGCGGCGTCCGTGGGCCGGGGCGTTTCCGTGAACGCAATGCCGGGAAGCACAATCTGCTTTTTCATAGTGCCATCAATTCCCTGCCGTCAGTGTGAAAAAGGTGCAGGCTTACGGGGCGACCCGCGAAAGCCCATGCGGTTTGGGCCGCCCGACGGATCACGGCGGCCAGCGCATCCGATCCAGCGGGGTCGGCCAGCAACAGTTCCAGGGCGTGCGATGCGGTCACGCAACGGGCCACAGCCGGGGCGCAGGCCGTGCCCGACTCATTACAGAGATGCGCCAGAGCCGCCATATCCAGCTCGGCGTCGCGGGCGTGGGTATAGGCATGGCCTTGGGCGAGCTTGACCAGTTTGCCGAAAAAGCAGCCCCAGACCAGCCGCTCAAAGGGCAGAGCTCCGGCGGCGCGCAGGGAAAATTCCGCAAAATCGGCAGCCTGCACGAAACACCGGGGCGCAAGCTCGGGGTAGCGGGCCATAAGCAGTTTCTCCGAGCGCCGTCCGGTGGAAAGGCAGACTGTGCGGCAGCCCGTGGCCTGGGCCACATGCAGGCCCTGTTCGATGGTGGCGCGCCAGGCGGCGTGGCTGTATGGGCGGACCGTGCCCTGGGTGCCCAGAATGGAAATGCCGCCCATAATGCCCAGGCGCGGGTTAAAGGTGTGCCGGGCGATTTCCGCGCCCTGCGGCACGCTGATGATCACGGTCAGAGGCGGGCAGGGGCCGCGTCCGGGGACCGGGCGCGCGGCCTGACGGCCCAGGGCGAAGCGAAGCTGCTCCCTGGGCACGGGATTAATGGCCGCCGTGCCCACGGGCAGGGGCAGGCCCGGCAGGGTCACACGGCCCACGCCGGGGCCGCCCTCGATGCGCGTAAAGTCGGGATCGTCCGGTGCCCAAAAAGGCGCTTCGCAATCGCGCAGCAATACGCTGGCCGTGATCAGCGCGCCCGAGGTGGCGTCCGGATCGTCGCCGCCGTCCTTGCGGATGGAGGCGTGGGCCGCTCCGGCGACCTGTGCCGGAGCCGGGAGAAAATCCGGAATCAGCTCCGCCGCCGCGCCCGGCGCGCAGTCCGCCACCGGCAGAACGCACCGGCCGCGCGGGCCGCGCCCGGCGAAAGATTCTTCCCCGGCGGCGGGCGCGAAGGGCGGCAGGGGCACGTCCACGCTGTCGGGCGCGCGACCCGTGCGCAACAGGGTGAGCGCGGCCAAGGCCGCGCCCGTGGCCGCCGTGCCGGTGGTGAAGCCTTCGCGCAGGGGTCGCGTCACAGTCCGGGCCACGTCGAGCTCACGCCGCGTCGTCAGGCAGCCAGACCTGCCCCCGCGCCACCAGAGAAACCGGGCCGTCCACAGCGGCCAGACGTTCCTCGCCCTCGTTGAACAGCCGCACGTCCAGGGCCGAGCCGCCGGGCTGCATGATGGAAAAATCGCGCCGCCCGCCCGCGCGGGACAGACTGAGGGCCAGAGCCAGCGCGCCGGAACCGCAGGAACTTTCCAGGCAGGTGGTTTGCGCGTCGCGCACATGGACCAAGGGCAGCATGTCCAGCTGGCCCTGGCATTCCCGCCACCAGATGGCCCCCACCGCGGCTTCCCCGTCCAGGCCGCAACGCCGGCGCAGCAGGGCCGCCGCCGTGTCGCAGTCCTCGGGAAAGGGATGCAGGGCGGCATTGAGCAGCACATGGACAATGCCCGGCAGACGCACCAGGGTCAGGCCCTCGGCCAGAGACCGCAGGGGGCAAGCGGGCAAGCGCAGCACGGCCTCCACTTCCCAGTGCGGGCAGCTGCCGCGCACCGCGAGGCGCACCGGGCTCTGCCAGCCGGAAACCCGTATTTCATAGTGCCGTTCCGCTGTGCCGTCGCGCGGCGTTTCGGGCAGCCCCTCCAGAGCCGCCTGGCGGGGCCCTTGCTCGTGTTCGCTGAAGGCCAGCAGCGCGCCGAAGGCCCGGCTGGCATTGACGCAAAATTCGCCCCCGGCCATGCGCAGCCGCTGTTCGCGCGGCTCCACGAAACCGGCCTGCTCGCCGCCGAGATGCTGCGGGTCCAGAGCCAGACGGGCCAGGCGCGCCTGTTCGGGGGCGCTTTTGCCCTCGGCCGGGAAAAAAAGCGTGGTGTTGCCGCCGGGGCTCCATTTGGAAAAGGTCAATGCGGGCATGACTGGGTTCCTTTATTTCTAAAAGAAAGTATGCCCGAGCCGCGCCGCACTGTCCAGCATCCCGCACAGTCCGTAACGTTTAGCCGATGTGCCGGGTCGCGTCCGGACCTCCCGCGCGTCCGGAATCGCCCGGAATTCCCACATTACGGCTTGCGGTTTTTCCTGAATCTGGTTATGGAAAAAGCAGTTATCGTCTCCATGCCTGCGCGGCAACGAGCCGGTAATATGGCGGGCAAACCGTGATTTACTGTATGTTGACGGTAATTCAACGACACACAACAATGTTTTGGGAGGCACTATGAAATCAGTTCGTCTTCTTGTTCTTGCGGCTGCTCTTGTACTGAGCTACGCCGTCGCGGCGGTCGCCGCCACGCCGGCGTGCAACAAAAAAATCGAGAGCTTCGACTTCGTCGTGGACTATTCCGGCTCCATGATGATGCAGAACAAGCAGCTTAAACAGGATAAAATCGTTGTGGCCAAAAATGTGCTGCAGCGCGTGAACGCGGCCATTCCGGCCCTGGATTATAACGGCGGCCTGCACACCATCTCGCCCAACGGCATGATCATCGCCCAGGGCCCCTGGGACCGCAACGCCATGAGCGTCGGCATCGACAAGCTGCGCTCCGGCTTCCAGATCTTCGGCCGTATGACCAGTATGGGCAACGGCCTGCAGAAGTATGAACCCTTTATCTCCAGCATGAAGCGCGACGCCGCTCTCATCCTGGTCACCGACGGCGACAACAACCGCGGCACCGACATCGTGGAAGTGGCCCGCCAGCTGTATGCCAGCCAGCGTAACATGGTCATCCACATCATCTCCTTTGCCGACACCCCCCATGGTGAAGCCGTGATCAAGGAGATCGCCGCCATGAACCCCGGTTCCGTCGTGGTTCGCGGTGAAGAGCTGGCCACCAGCGACGCCGCTGTGGAACGCTTCGTGCTGTCCGTGTTCTGCCAGGACGAGGACGTGATCGTGCTGCGCGGCGTGCACTTCGCTTTCAATTCCTATGCTCTTGACGGCAAGGCCATGGGTATCCTGAACGAAGCCGCCAGCCTGATCAAGGCCAATCCCAACAAGCGCGTGATCCTCAACGGTTGGACCGACTGGATCGGCACCGACGCTTACAACAAGGTTCTTTCGCAGAACCGTGCCAACGCCGTGAAGAACTATCTGGAGAAGCAGGGTATCCCCGCCAGCCGGATGACCGCCATCGGCCGCGGCAAGTCCTTCAAGTACGACAACAAGACCGAAGAAGGCCGTTACATGAACCGCCGCACCGAAATCTCTTTCGACTAAGCGGACCGTGTAGCGTAATTGCAGAAAAAGCCGGGCGGCGCTTGCCGCCCGGCTTTGATTATGAGGTATGTCCATGCGAATTTTACTGGCTCTTATTCTGACCCTGGGCCTTGCGACCGGCGGCTGCGCCTGGTTCAGCAGCAGTGATGACTCCGAAACGCAGACCCCCGCCGCGCAGCCGCAGGATCAGGCCACCGCCTCCGAAGCCGCGCCCGAGCCCGCGCCGGCTCCGGTCAAGGACGTCCCCGGCAAGAGCAAATCCAAGACCAAGGCCAATGCTGAAAAAGCCTCGGCCAAAAAAGCCCCCAGAGGCGCCAAGTCCGAAGCGGAAATCAGCGCCGAACTGGACAGGGTGGGCCACAAACTGGCGCTCCAGGCCTCCCGCACCGTCATGCCTTCCAAGGCCAGCAAGGAAGTGCGCAAGGACGGCAAGGATTATGTGGCGAGCTACGTGGAAGTGGACACGTCCAACGTGACCACGGAACTGCGTCCCGGTGCTTCGGGACAGTATGTGGGCTTTATCCGCTATCAGGAAAAAATTTATGAATGCCGCGGCGCCAGCAAGAAGGAAGCGCTTTCCGCGTCCTGCCAGCAGGTGCGCGCCCGCCGTCTCAACGAGCTGATCCGTTACGACGGCAAGGAATGGCAGTTCTAGGCCGCCACCGGCATTGAACAGATCTTGAAAAGCGGGGCTTGCGCCCCGCTTTTCGTTTGTTCCGCCATTGCTCAGCGGATGAGAGCCCCGGCGGCCGCCATAGCAATCGGGCGTCAGCCTGTCAGTGCATTTTAAGTGGTAAATGTTCTAGAGCGTTTTGATATTGAAAATATCTCAACGCGCTGTGCGGATTTTCCGCGGAAATCCGCACAGCGAAATTATCGCAAGGCGAATTTACTTCGCCGTCAAGCGATAATTTTAAGCGCAAATTGCTCTGGAATATGGCGACGGCGCCGTGAAAACGGCATGGCTCAGGCATCGGCGGTGAGCAGATCCGGCGGCAAATGCCTGAGGATCCACTGGGCGCATTCACGCGGATTTTTGCCTTGGGAGTCGCAGCGCAGATCGGCCCAGGCCGCATACAGGGCCTCCCGCTCACGAAAGATGTCGTCCAGGGTCTGGCCCGGCGCGATGGCCAGCCCGCGCTGGGGATTGCGGGCTATGCGTTCTTCGATCACGGTCAGGGGCAGGTCCAGATGGACGATGGGACCCAGCTTCGCCAGGTGGCGCATGGCTTCCTCCCGGTAGACCACGCTGCCGCCGGTGCCGATGACCGTACGGTTGGCCTTGATGGCCCGGATTACCGTGCATTCCGCATCCAGAAAGGCTTCCTTGCCCAGGGCGTCAGTCACGTCCTGGAGGCGTACGCCGTATAGGGCCTCAATCAAATGGTCGCTGTCCAGAAAGGCCCAGCCCAATTCGCGCGCCAGCACGCCGCCCACCGTGGACTTGCCCGCTCCGGCCATGCCGATGAGGACGATGCAGGGAGCGAGTCGGGCCGGAGCCGCGACGAGATCGGGCGTGGGCATGTTTTCTCCTTAGAGTATTTAACACTTGAAATGCTCGCTTACGGCGAGCAAGGCCCGCCTGCTCGCATTTCGTGACAAGGATTTGCGGACAAATCCCTGCGGAGCAGTTGGCGCATTTCATGCGTGAACTGCTCCGCAGCATTTAACACTTGAACGGCTTTGGAGCTGGATAGGCTTTGAATTTGTGTCCAATATCAGGCGGCATTGTCTTCGCGGCAACCGTTTAGCTGCTCCCGAGCTTCGTGCCCGGCTGATTTCGGAAACTCTGCCCAAGCCGGACGGTGGTGTCAAGGAGCATGGGGCGGAAGCGGCAGCGGAAAAATATTGCCGCGAAATCCGGAGAAATGCGGGTTCCGCTCTAAAGTGGCTGGGGAGCGGGCCGATAAGCCGGGTAGAGGTGTAGTCTCATGCGCATGTTGATTGTTTTGACTGTTTTGCTGGGCCTGACCGCGCCGGCCCTGGCTGTGGAATCCCGCTCCCTGTCCTCGTCCGCCGCGCCGGGCTATCTTGCCGGGCCGCAGGCTCCGCTCGTGTCGTCGCCCACAGTGGGCGCTCCGGTAGTGCCGTTGCCGCCGCATCTTCCGGCCCGGTTGCCCTCGGGCGGCGTCAACCTGGATGAAGCCTGGATTCAGGACGGCGGAGCGCGCCTGTACTGGAATACGCTGGTGATCCCGCGCCAACTCCGGATGGGCGGCGCGAGTTTTGTGGACCCGGCGGCCGTGCCGGAACTTCTGCCTGTCGACAGCGACAAGATCGTGCGACCCGCGCGGCGGCGCGTTCCGGCCAGAGCCGCGGCTTCCGCGGAAAAGCAGAAGTCCGGGCAGCGGACGGCTCCGGCAGGGGCGGGTTCCACCGCGCTCAAGCCGCCCGCAGCCGCCGCCCCGGCCGCCAAGAAGGGGGCCTCCCCAGCGCCGTCGCCCGAGGCCGCCAAGCCTGTGGTGGGAAAGCAGGCCGCGCCGTACAGCGGTCCCGCGCCCGCCGTGGCGGTTCCGCCCGTGCCTCTGCCGATTATGCCCGCGGACCCGGTCGCGCCCAAGGCTCCTGCGACGCCCCGTTGATCCGGAAAATTTCTCCGGGCATTGCGGAAGGTCGACCGGCTGTCGAGGCCCGGTCCGGGCGGCCGCGCGCCTTTTTCCGCCGGGACCGGAGCGATCCTCGTCATGTGCGCCGCTTGACGAGGGGACGGCGGGCGTGTATGTAGCTTCTTCCATATATTTTACCGTTCAGGGTTCAGACCGTTTTGTGCAGCCGCGCGGGTATGCCGTCGGCGCGAAACACGGGTAAAACCCGCAGCATCCGCGTCCGCCCCTGTTTCCGGGCCGATAGTTCCGGAGTCCGGCAACCTGTCGCGCCACTGTCGCGGGCGGAGTGCGTAAAAAAGAGAAGGGAGCAGAGTCATGAAAAGAACATACCAACCCAGTAAAATCAGAAGAGCCCGCACCCACGGTTTCCGCGCCCGCATGGCTACCCCCAGCGGCCGCGCCATTCTGCGCCGCCGTCGCGCCAAGGGCCGCAAAAACCTGAGTGCCTAGCCGGACGGGTATGACCGCCCTTGTCGTACGCCGGGGGCTTTTGTGTCGCGTCTGACCTTTCCACGGCACGTCCGTGTTCGCCGCAGGGCGGAATTTACCGCCTGTTATGAGCGGGGCAGACGTTACCATACCGAGCATTTCCTCCTGTTTGTGCTTCCGAGAGAGCATGTCGGCGATTGTACGCGCACGGGCATGGCTGTTTCCCGCAAAGTAGGCAATGCGGTGGTCCGCAATCGCGTCAAGCGTTTGCTGCGGGAGTTTTTCCGTTTGCACTCCGACCTCCTGCCGGTCCATGCCGATCTGGTGGCTGTGGCGAAAAGGCATACCGGCGGTGACGCGCTGGACCTTTCCCGCGTGACCGCCGAATTTCTGCCGCTGCTGCGGCGGATAGCCCGGCGCGGGCGGGCGGCCGAAGCATGCGATTGAATCGAAAACGCCCCACGGGCCGAGCGGCTCCGAGCCGTCGCGGTCCGTGGGAGGGCGTCTCCTTTGGGGGCGCCGGGCCGTTGCCGCGCGCGACGGCCCGAGGTGGGGTGTGATGAAAATGCTGCTGCGCGGCCTTTGCGTTTTACCCATACGTATCTATCAGCGCTGCATATCGCCGGTGCTGCCCCCCGCCTGCCGCTTTTATCCCACCTGTTCCGCCTATGCCGTGGAGGCCATCCTGCGCCACGGCGTGTTGCGCGGCGGCTGGCTGGCGCTGCGTCGTCTGGCCCGCTGCCATCCCTGGGGCGGTTCAGGTTATGACCCTGTTCCACCCCCACGGCGTCGCCGCGACGTCCCGCCTCTGTCCCAGGAGTGAGCGTCCACATGCAAGACAGCAAAAATTTGATTCTGGCCATTGTGTTGTGCTTAGTGATTCTTTTCGGTTGGGGACGCCTGGCCGAATACATGGGATGGGTGCAGACGCCCGACCCGGCGGCGGTGGCGCAGCAGCAGGAGGCCGTCCGTCAGGAGGCGGTCAAGGCGGAACAGCGCAAGGAAGAAGCCGCCAAAGCCGCGACGTTGCCTGCGTTCACTCCGGCTCCAGGCCGCGACCTGACCGTTGATTCCCCGCTGTACGAAGCTGTTTTCTACACCGGCGGCGGCCCGCTGCGCTCCTTCAAGCTCAAAAAATTCCAGACCGGTCTCGCGCCGGATTCGCCCTTGGTGAACATGGTGGACGAACGCACGGCCGCCGTGGCGCCGTTAGGCCTGGTGATCAACAGCCAGCCGTCCTGGAGCACCGGCCAGTGGTCGCTGGACAGCGGCGAGCAGAACCTGAAGCTGGACGCCGGTCAGCAGGGCGCGTTGCGCCTTGTGGGCGTGGTGGACAACCTGCGCGTGGTCCGCGAACTGAGCTTCAACGCGGACTCCTATCTGATCAAGGAAAAAATCCGGCTCATCAATGCCGGGGATCAGCCCCGCAGCGTGCGTGTGAGCTACACCGTGGCCTCCGACGCCAGCAATGCGGCCGGCGGCCGCTATGATTCCATGCGCGTGGCCTGGGACAACGACGGCAGCCTGTCCGAGGAATCTTCGAGCAAAACCCTGGAAAGCACGGGCGTGCAGGCCACGGGCAAGATTTACTGGGCCGGGGCCATGAGCACTTATTTCCTGTCCGCCGTGCTGCCCGGCGAAACCAACAACGTCACGGTCAAGGGCCTGTTGCAGAAAACCGTCTACCGCACCGCCGTTGAAGAGCCTGAAAACCTTCTCGCGCCGGGGCAGGAAAAGGAACTGACGGTTTCCTACTGGCTGGGCCCCAAGGACCGCACCCAGTTGCTAACCGTGTCCGACCAGCTGGCCAAGAGCATCGACCTGGGCATGTTCAGCATCATCGCCAAGGGTCTGCTCTGGTTGCTGGAGTTCTTCCACAAGTACGTGCATAACTGGGGCGTGGCCATTATTCTGCTGACCATCGTGATCAAGGCCGTGTTCTGGCCCCTGACGGCCAAGAGCTATGCGTCCATGGAGAAGATGAAGAAGCTTCAGCCCATGATGACGGCCATCAGGGAAAAGTATAAGGACAACAAGGAGCTCATGAACAAGGAAGTCATGGCTCTGTACAAGACCTACGGCGTCAACCCGGCCAGCGGCTGTGTGCCCATTCTGATCCAGCTGCCGGTTTTCTTCGGCCTGTACCAGGCCCTGCTCACGTCCATTGAGCTCAGACACGCGCCGTTCATCATGTATCTGCCCTTTACGGACAAGCTCTGGCTGGCCGACCTTTCGGCCAAGGATCCCTATTACATCACGCCGGTCATCATGGGCCTGACCATGTTCCTGCAGCAGAGGATGAGCCCCCCGGCCACGGATCCCACCCAGCAGAAGATCATGATGTTCCTGCCTCTGATCTTCACGGTGCTGTTCCTGGGCTTCCCCTCGGGCCTCGTCATCTACTGGCTGGTCAACAACATCCTGTCCATCTTCCAGCAGTGGCTGATGATGCGTAAGAACAAGGCCGCCGCGCGGGCCGAGGCGTAGAACGGTTCAGGTGTAGAGGTAGAGCGATTCACGATTGAACTGTGTAATATTTCAATCGAAAAACGCTGTAAAAATGTTGAGCCGCGCGGCAGGGATTTGCCCGCAAATCCCTGCCGCGTGTTGCCTGCGGGCGGCCTTTCCCGTCCGAAAAGGCAATGCGGGATTTTAAAGATGCGCCCGCTTTTATTGTATCTGACTGCAAAAATTCGAGCATGGTTATGCTCTCAATTTTCGCAGGATCGTCAGCGAAAAAATGTGGTTTTTCGCTGACTCACGGCGGCTGCGTCGCCGCAAAGCCCTATGGGGTTTGTGCGTCTAGAGCAGATTACCTTTGAGAATTGACATTCTCAAAGTTTTTAAGCCGCTCGCTCTGCTGTCCTCGCCCGTAAAGCTCGAAGACTCGTTAACGGGCGAGACAACCGCGCAAATAAACTGCGCTTACGCCTTCGTGGCGGGCGTCTGCTTATGCAGCCGCCAGAGCAATTTCAAAGTGAAATCGCTCTAATTTGAAAATTAGACATGAGGCGTGGCCGGCGTATGCCGCGTTGGAACATCCGTCGTGCTCCGGCATCGAGCTGATTTTGTCCTCTCTGTGTGAGTGAGGTTCGTTATGGAAGGGTTCAAAGAATTTCAGGGCAAAGACCTGGACAGCGCCATCGAGGAAGCCTGCGGCTACTTCAACACGGCGCGGGAAAAGCTGGAGATTGAAATACTCCAGGACGCCAAGTCCGGCATTTTCGGCATAGTGGGAGCGCGCAAGGCCAAGGTGCGCGCGCGCAGGGCCCATCTGCGCGAGGCTGTGGAAAGCATCCTGGGCAAAAAAGGCGCTGCCGCCCCCGACGAAGAAGGGGAGTCCGCAGGCGCGGCTCCGCGTATCCCGGAAAAGAACGCCCGGCAGGAACGCCCCCGGCGCGGGCGGGAGCAGAGCCAGGAGCGCGGGCGTAAAAACGCCGCTTCCATTGCCGCTGAAGAGCCTTGTGCCCGCGCGGCGACGCCGCCCGAGTCCGGCGCGGCTCCCGCTGGGGAAATGGAAGAGAGGGCCCAGGCCGCGCCGTCCATCCGTTCCGCACCGGAGCCGGAAGTGGGTGCCCGCGCTGACGTCGCTCCGGCTGGGGACGAGAATCGTCCTGAAGGCCAAAGCGAGGAGCGGGAAGCCGCGTGCGCCGCAGACCGTGACGAGGCCCGCGCGGAAACACGCGCAGGCGGGCGGCGGGAATCCTGCCGCGCTTCCGGGCGTGCCCGGCCCCGGCGCGAGGAAAGCCGCCCTGGAAGCCAGGAAGGAACGCCCGGCGAGGGACTGGATCTGTCTGGGGAGGATCTGGACGAAGCCGGTGAAGGTCTGCCCGTGACGCCTGTGGAGCAGCTGGATGCCGTCCGTCTGGAGGCTCTGGTTCAGGAGGCCGTGCGCGAGCTGGTGCGGCCCATTGTGGGTACGGAGATGTGCCTTGACGTCAAAGTGGGCGAGGGCCGGGTGCAGGTCTGCGTGGACTGCGACGAGGACTCCGGCCTGCTTATCGGGCGTGAGGGCCAGACCCTGGCGGCTTTGCAGTATCTGGTGTCGCGCGTTGTGTCGCGGGGTATGAACGCCGCCGTGCGCGTGCAGCTGGACGCCGGGGAATACCGTCGGCGCCAGGACGAAAAATTGCGGGAAATGGCCCTGGCCCTGGCTGAAAGGGTGCGCCAGAGCGGACGTTCGTATTCCACGCGACCCCTTTCTTCCTATCATCGGCGCATTGTGCATGTCTGCCTCCAGGACGCCGGAGATGTGCAAACCCGCAGCACCGGCGACGGTCCCATGAAAAGAGTGGTCATCATGCGCCGGAAGCTGGAAAAAGCGTAGCGGACGATTTTGGAGCAATTTCAAAGTGAAATTGCTCCAACGCCGCACCGTGTGCCGGCTTTGAAATTTGTAAAATTTCAAAGCTGACGATACGTTTACTCCGCCGTTCAGCCCGGCTGTCCTCGCCGTAAAGCTCGTAAGCACGCTGACGGAGAAGCGACAGCGCAAATAACGTGCGCGTACGGTTTCGTAGTAAAGCATTCCAATGTTGAGATGCTCTAAAATGCTCCAGGGAGCAAAGCTGTCCATGTCCACCATTGCCGCCATAGCCACGCCTCCCGGAGCCGGGGGCATCGGCATTGTGCGCCTTTCCGGCCCGAGGGCCAAGGCGTTGCTGGCGCGCATGTTTCTGCCCCTTTCGCCGCGTTTTGAAAATTTTCGCCCCTGGTTCCTGCACCGTGGCCGGGTCCTGGACCGGTATGGTGAAGCCCTGGACGACGTGTTGGCCGTGTTCATGCCCGGCCCGCGTACCTTCACCGGCGAGGATATGGCCGAAATCCACTGTCACGGCGGCCCGCTTATTGTCCAGGCCGTGTTGGAAAGCATTCTGCGTCTGGGCGCGCGCCAGGCCGAGCGGGGCGAGTTTTCGCGCCGGGCCTTTGTCAACGGGCGCATGGACCTGAGCCAGGCCGAAGCCGTGGCCGAACTTATCGCCGCGCCCTCGCGCGAAGCCCTGCGTTACAGCCTGAACCGCCTGGACGGCCTGCTGGGCCGCCGCGTGCTGGCTCTGCGGGAAGAGCTGGAAGCTCTGCGCGTCCAGGTCTGTCTGGCCGTGGATTTTCCCGAGGAAGAGGTGGAATGCCTTGCCCCGGCGGCCTTCGGCCGGGCCGTGACTGAAGTGGCCTGCTCCGTGCGGCGCCTGTTGGCCGGGCAGAAGCGGGCCCGCGTCATGCAGCAGGGAGCCGTCGTGGTCCTGGCCGGAGCGGTGAACGCGGGCAAATCCAGCCTGCTCAATGCGCTGCTGGGCCGCAACCGGGCTCTGGTCACGGACATTCCGGGCACGACCCGCGATTTTCTGGAAGAAGCCTGCGATCTGGACGGGCTGCCCGTGCGCCTCACGGATACCGCCGGTCTGCGCCAAACCGAGGAAGGCCGGCACGGCGCGGATGCCGTGGAAGCCCTGGGCATGGCCCTGAGCCGGGAAAAACTGGGCGAAGCGGATTGCATCCTGCTGGTGCTGGACGGCGCGCGCCTGGGTGAGGCCGGAGCCGCCGCGGAAAGCTGCCCCGACGCGGCGGCACGCCAGGTGCTGGAACTGGCCGGAGATACGCCCGTGCTTCTGGTCTGGAACAAGAGCGACCTCTGCTCGCCGGAATTGTTCCCGCCGCGCTGGGCAGACGGCCTTTCCTGTTGTAAGGTAAGCGCGCGTTCGGGCGGCAATGTGGACGCTCTGGCCATGGCTCTGCGGCAGACCCTGTTGGCCGACGGGTGCGACAGGCCGCCGTCCGACGGCCTTGCGCCCAACGCGCGGCAGGCTCTGGCTCTGGAAGAGGCGTTGGCCGAGCTGGAAGCTCTGGAAGCGGACGTTCGCGCGGGCCAGCCCTATGACTGCTGCGCCGTGCGCCTGGATACGGCGGCGGCGCACCTTGGTGAAGTGACGGGCCTGTCCAGCCCTGCGGAAGTGCTGGACAGGGTCTTTGCCCAATTCTGCATCGGCAAATAAATGCATATGGACCTGAATATGCTGCGCCGCCGCTTGAGCGGCGATGAAATCAACGCCATGCCCCTCTGCCATTATCAGGGGCCGGTGCATGTGATCCGCGTACTGGAGGACTGGAAGCAGGCCCTGCCCGATCTGCGCGCGGACGGCGTGCTGGGCTTCGATACGGAAACCCGGCCCACCTTCCGCAAGGGCAAGATCAACGCGCCCTCGCTGATCCAGCTCGCGACGGAGCGGGCTGTCTATCTGGTCCAGCTGGCCTGGCTGCCCTTTGGCCCGCATCTGGCCGAAATTCTCGCCGATCCAAATGTCATCAAGGCCGGTGTGGGTATCCGCGACGACATGCGCGAGCTCTCCAGACTGCACGACTTTGAGCCCGCCGGTCTGGTGGATCTGGGCAATGCGGCCCGCGCCCACAAGCTGCCCAGCCAGGGGCTGCGTACCCTGGCCGCCAATCTTTTCGGCTGGCGCATCTCCAAGGGCTCGCAGTGTTCCAACTGGAGCCTGATGGAGCTGAGCCAGCGCCAGATCGCCTATGCCGCCACGGATGCCTGGATCGGACGCCTGATTTTTCTGCGCATGCGCGAGTTCGGCCTCATTCCCCCGGTTCCGGCCAGTCCGGCCAATCTGCTTGTCCCGCCCGCAACCCCCAAGCCGGAGAGCGGCGCATGAACGGCGACGGCCAGAATCGTGGGGCGGCTTCCCTGCCTCCCCCTGCTTCCGGCCTGATCCCGGCCTTGGGGCCGCGCCTCGTTTTTTTTACCGGCGGCACGGCCTTGCGCGATTTAAGCCGTCAGTTGACCCGCTATACCCACAATTCCGTCCATCTGATCACCCCCTTTGATTCCGGCGGCAGTTCCGCCGCTCTGCGCCGGGCTTTTGCCATGCCCGCCGTGGGCGATATCCGCAACCGCCTGCTGGCTATGGCCGACAGCGCCGTGGTGCCCCGGAACGTGCTCGATTTCTGCGCCCGCCGCCTGCCCGGAGAAGGGAATGCTGAAGCCCTGCGCGCCGAACTGCGGTCTCTGGCAGCGGTGGAGCATCCGTTCTGGGCTGCCATGCCGGAGATTTTCGCCGGGGCCCTGCGCCTGCACATGCGTTTTTTTCTGGAGCGCATGCCCCGGGATTTTGACCCGCGCCTTGCCAGCCTGGGCAATCTGATCCTGGCCGGGGGCTATCTGCACCACAAGCGTAATTTCGGGCCGGTCCTGGCCTTTTTCAGCCGCCTGCTCCAGGTGCGCGGGGTGGTGCTGCCCATTGCGGGCGAAAGCCTGCATCTGGCGGCGGAGCTGGACGACGGTTCGTGCCTGGTGGGTCAGCACCGCTTCAAGGAGCTGACGCGTCCCGTGCGCCGCCTTTTTCTTACCGTGCACGAACCGGACCGCGCCGGGGCCGCCGTTCATCCCCAGACGCCCTGCCGTCCGCCGTTGGCGCCCGCCGCGGCCGCCTATCTGCGCTCGGCCGGGGCCATCTGCTATCCCATGGGCAGTTTTTACACCAGTGTGCTGGCCAATCTGCTGCCGCAGGGCGTGGGCCGCAGCGTAGCCGCCGCGAACTGCCCTAAAATCTTCATCCCCAACTCGGGCCATGATGCGGAAGTGCACGGCCTTTCCCTGGTCGGGCAGGTGGGCATGCTGCTGCGTCATCTGCGCGAGGACGCGTCCGAGGCGCGCACTGAAGAGCTTCTGCACTGGGTGCTGGTGGACAGCCGGAACGGCCGCTACGAGGGCGGCTTGGGGCCGGAAGTCCGCCACGCTCTGGCGGATTTGGGCGTGCCTCTGCTGGAACGCGACATGGTCTGCGAGAGAGATCCCCAACGGCATGATCCGGAATTGACGGCCAGAGCCCTGCTGGGCCTGTTGCCCGACGGCGGACGCGCCGGGGAATCGGAACTGGGATGAACGCGCGCGAACTCCGCGTTGATGCTGCGCTGGCCGGACAGCGATTGGACCAGGCCCTGGCCGCGCTGACGCCCGAACTGGGGCTGCGCGGACGCCGCCGGTTGATCGCGCGCGGCGCGGTGCTGGTCAACGGCAGGGTGGGAGATGCGGGGTGCCGTTTGCGGCCGGGCGACGTCCTTGCTCTGCGCGGCACGGAGGACGGAACAGGTGCGACGCCGTGTTCCGCGGACATGCCGCGCCTGCTCTCCCGCCAGGGAGACTATTGTTTTCTGTACAAGCCTGCCGGGCTGCACAGCGCGGCCCTGGCCGGGGACAACGGCCTCAGCCTGGAGGCTCTGTTGCCCGTCTTGCTGTCGGAAGAGAGCGAAGGGCGTGCGCCGCGGCTCATGCAGCGCCTGGATTATGGAACTTCGGGCATTGTCTGCGCGGCCCTGGGGGCAAAGGCGGCTCAGGCCTTCCGTGTCGCGGAGCGGGCGGGCCGGTGCGAAAAGCGCTACCTGGCCCTGCTCAGAGGGACACTGGCCGGGCCGTCCACAGTCCGGCTGGCCTTGGATACGGCGGATCGCCGCCAAAGCCGTGTGCTGGCGGACACGGACGACACGCTCCGCTGGACGGAATTTCTGCCCCTGCACGTCTGGGGCGGCGCGGCGGCAACAGGTCCGCTTGCGGGCCTGGTCCGGGATACGGCGCACGGCGAAAGTACTTCTTCCGCGTCCGGCGCGGGCGAAGGGGAAGATCCCGGCAGCCTGACCCTGGCCGCCTGCCGCATCCGTTGCGGCGCGCGGCATCAGATCCGGGCACACGCGGCGGCCCTGGGCCATCCCCTCTGGGGGGACGGCCTGTATGGCCGGTCGGATCAACCCGGCCCGGCCGGAACGGGATTCTTTCTGCACCACGGGGCCCTGCTGCTGCCCGGCGCGGCCTGTGTGCAATCGCCGCCCTGGCCGCTGCCCGAAGCCCAGGCCGGGGCGGTCAGGAAATGGCTTGAAAGCCCGGCTCAATGCGGTATACTGAGGCGTGGGCATCGCAACAGCCCGGACCCGCATCAGCCGTAACAGGACACACCTCGTCCGGCCTTGCCGGTGACTCTTTTACCAGGAGAGCGCATGTTTGCCGCCTTGCTACCCAAGTCCGCGCCTTTTTTCGCCATGTTGCAGGAGCAGAACGGCTTGTTGCGCCGCATGGCCGGGTTGCTGGTCGAGATGCTCGAAGACCCCTCCAAAATGGACGACGTCCATAAAGAAATCGCCTTTCTGGAAGAAGAAGCCGACCTGTTGCACACCCGGATCATCCGGGCCCTTTCCCAAACCTTCATCACGCCCATCGACCGCGAAGACATCCTGCGCATCAATCAGGAGCAGGAAGAAGCCATGGACTGCTTGCAGAGTCTGAGCACCCGCCTGCATATTTTTGAATTCACTCGGGTGCGCTTTCCGGCCCTGCAAATGGCCCGGACCATCAGCGCCATGCTCGACCTTACCCGGCTGATGCTGGAAGGTCTGGCCCATCGGCGCGACTGCCATAAAACCCGCGCCTTCCGCACGCTGCGCGGCGAATGCGACATGCTTCTGGCCGTGGGTCTGGCCGAACTGATGGACGAGCAGCAGGAGGTCACGCCCGCCCTGATCATGCAAATTCTGAAATGGAGCCAGGCCTACGAGCGCATGAGCATGCTGCTGGAACAGGTCAACACCCTGGCGGAAACCATTGAGGAAGCGGTGCTGAAAAATGTTTGAGGTGCCCCTCCTTTTGGCCGTCATCGTGTTGGTGGCCCTGGTTTTCGACTTCACCAACGGCGCGCATGACTGCGCCAACGCCATCGCCACCGTAGTGTCCACCAAGGTGGTCACGCCGCGTTTCGCCGTGGGCGCGGCGGCCCTGCTCAATCTGGGCGGAGCCCTGCTGGGCACGGAAGTCGCCAAGACCTTGGGCAGCGGCATTGTGCTGCCGCATGTGGTGGAAGGCAGCCACGTGCTGGTACTGGCCGCCCTGGTGGGGGCCATCGCCTGGAACTGCATCACATGGTATTACGGCATTCCTTCCTCGTCCTCCCATGCCCTGATCGGCGGGCTCATCGGCGCGGCCGTGGCCGACGAGGGCTTCGGCGCGCTCAACGTCAGCGGCATTGTGGACAAGGTACTGATCCCCCTGGTGGGATCGCCCCTGGCCGGCTACATCGCCGGTTTTCTGATTATGTGGCTGATTTACTGGATTTTCGGACACGTCCACCGCAGCAAGGTCAACTGGACCTTCCGGCATCTGCAACTGGTGTCCGCCGGGTTCATGGCTACCAGCCACGGCCTCAACGACGCCCAGAAAACCATGGGCATCGTCACCCTGGCCCTGGTGATCTTCGGCGAGATCGACAGCGTGGAAGTGCCCCTCTGGGTCAAACTGGCCTGCGCCGGGGCCATGGCCCTGGGCACGGCCGTGGGCGGCTGGAAGATCGTCAAGACCATGGGCCACCGTATCTTCAAGCTGGAGCCGGTGCACGGCTTCGCCGCCGAAAGCTCGGCGGCTCTGGTGATTACCGGAGCCTCGTTGCTGGGCGCGCCGGTAAGCACTACGCATACCATTTCGGCCTGCATCTTCGGCGTGGGGTCCACTAAACGGCTCTCGGCCGTGCGCTGGAACGTGGCGGGCAGTCTGCTCGTTGCCTGGACCCTGACCCTGCCCGCCGCCGGGATAGTCGGTTTCATTTCCTACAAGTTGCTGCATTTCATCTGGAATTGACGGGCTGATTCGGGGCGATACGGCCGCGTCCAAACGCACAAAAGCCGTTCTGCTTTTGCAAGCTGAACGGCTTTTGTGCGAGGTGACGTCTCACCCTGACGATAAACTGAGGGCAGCCCAACCCTGAGAATGTCAATTCTTGAGGCTAATCCGCTCCAGGGGCCGTCCGGGCTCGCGTCCGGCGGCGCGGGTGTGCGGGAGGATGATTCAGCGATTGCTGTTTTCGCGTTCTTCCTGGCAGGCGCGGCAAAGGCCCACGCCGGGCAGCGCATCCAGACGTTTCTGGGGGATGGGATCGCCGCATTCACGGCAACAGGCCACGCCGTCGATCCATTCCGGTCCGCCGCGATCCATGGAAGCGCGTGCCCGTACCAGGGCGGACTCCCTGTCCAAGCGTTCCAGTTCGGTGGCCTGATCAAACACGTCCATCACTGTCTCCTTGCTTCTTGCGATAAGGCTGTTCGTCTTGCTGGTTTCGGTAAAGTAAGCGGCAACCCCGCCGGGGCGGGGTTGCCGTAAGTTTTTCGTTCTATTTTTCCAAAGACCTATGTTCTTAGCATAAGGGGGCGATGCTGTAAATCATTGATTGCCCGTCAATCAGGGCAGACGCATCTAATTCCAGGTTTTGCAGGCCTTTTATTTGTCGTGATGATCCGTCAAAACCAGCCTTTTGTGTGCTGGCGGCGTCATCTGGCGCTT
>OMGS01000463.1_pt1 | contig 23832 bp, 20 predicted proteins | sample 1646081 | NCBI WGS metagenome assembly OMGS01 (sample SAMN05578591, study PRJEB25193) | human gut metagenome | biome: Human Microbiome; feature: human-associated habitat; material: feces | host: Homo sapiens | place: USA:Birmingham | reverse complement strand
ATCCGCCTGCGCTTCGCTCCGGCGGAGCAAAGGTGGCTTCGCCTCTTTTTTGTTCTGTCCCCGATCTATCGGGGAATAAAGACTTTTTAGATGCGTCTGCCCTGTACCCGCCGCGCGCCGGACTGGACACGGCGGCCCAAGTTTGCCATCATATATGGATTGCCATTATAAGGGGTAGCGTATGGAAGTGTGCATCGCCAATATGCACGGCAAAGCGGTCATGCTGGAGCTGCGGGAAGGCGTGGTCTTTCTCGACAATGAGCCCCAGCCCATCAAGAACGTCACCGAAGAGGAACTGGCGGCCTTCAGCGAGGCCGTCCGGGCCATTCCCTACAGCACGGATCCGGGCTACGAGGCCCTGGTCAACGCCAAGCGCGCGGCTTTCATCGTCAACCTGCTGGGCAGGGCCGTGGGCGACGAGTGCATCTCCCAACTGACCCATATTCTGGACCATGTGCATTACGACGTGCTGGAATACCTTGGGGAAAACGGGGACAGCGATGCTTGAAATCCATAATCTGCACGTTTCGATCAAGGGCACGCCCGTGCTCAAGGGCATCGACCTGAGCATCGAGCCCGGCGAAACCTTTATTCTTTTCGGGCCCAACGGTTCGGGCAAGACCACCCTGCTGATGACCCTGATGGGCGTTTCCGGCTACGAGGTCACCGAGGGCCGGATCATCTTCAAGGGACAGGACATTACCCACGCGCCCATGTACGAACGGGCCCGCCTGGGCATCGGCATGTCCTTCCAGCGCCCGCCCACCATCCACGGTCTGCCCACGGGCAAGCTGGTGGAGCTCTGCGGCCGGGGACGCGAGATGGACATCCCGGCCATGGCCCGCAAGGTGCACTTCGACCAGTTTCTGGACCGCGACGTCAACGCGGGCTTTTCCGGCGGCGAGATCAAGCGCTCGGAACTTTTGCAGCTCATGGCCCAGCGGCCGGATCTGCTGCTCTTCGACGAGCCGGAATCCGGCGTGGACCTGGAAAACATGGCCCTGGTGGGCAACACCGTGCGCCATCTGCTGGACGGCAGGCCCGACGCCTGCAGCGCCACCCTGCGCGAGCGGGAGCGCAGGCGCTCCACCAGCGGGCTGATCATCACCCACACCGGCCACATTCTGGAATACGTCAACGCGCACCGGGGCCAGGTCATGTACCACGGCAAGCTCTGCTGCGAGGCCCGGCCGCGCGAAATTCTCGACCACATCGCCAACCACGGCTATCAGGAATGCCTGCGATGTCTGGCAGGCGACATGTACGGCAAAATCGCGGAGGCGCCCCTCGTATGAGTACCGTGGATCTCTCCCGCTTTTCCTTCAGCGGCGGTGAAAACGCCGCTCCCATCGACGATCTGACCCGTCTGCCGGCCGAGGACCGCGAACGTCTGGTGCTGGCGGGCATCGACGTCAACGACCGCCAGGTCAGCGGCGCGTTCATGCAGCTCAACCACGCGGGTGTGCACTGTGAGACGCGCCGGGACGGCCTGGAGCTCATGGACATCCGCGCGGCCCTCAAGAAGTTCGACGGGTTGCCGCGCTATTACTGGCAGCTGCTCGACCCGGACAAGGACGACTTCACCCGCATGGCCCGCGAGCACCTGAACGGCGGCTATTTCGTGCGGGCGCGCAAGGGCGCCAAAATCAGCGAGCCCGTGCAGTCCTGCATGTTCATCAAGGGACACGGCGCGGGCCAGAGCATCCACAACATCGTGGTGGTGGAGGAAGGCGCGGAACTGCACATTCTGGGGGGCTGCGCCACGGCCCACGAGGCGCGCGACGCCGCCCACCTGGGCATTACGGAATATTATGTGGAAAAAGGCGGCAAGCTGACCTTCACCATGATCCACAACTGGGGCGACAGCACCACGGTGCGTCCCCGCTCCGCCGGGCGGGTGGAAGCCGGAGGCGAGTTTCAGAACAATTACATCCTGCTCAAGCCCGTGGGCGATCTGCAGATGTACCCGCTGATGGAACTGACCGGAAACAATGCGGTGGCCCGCTTCAATTCGGTCATCGTGGCCCCGGCCGGCTCGTACGTGGACTGCGGCAACCGCATTGAACTCAACGCCCCGGACACGCGCGGCGAGGTCATCTCGCGTGTGCTGACCACGGGCGGCACGGTGATCAACCGGGGCTACATCGGCGCGGCGGCGGCCCCGGCCAAGGGGCATTTGGAATGCAAGGGCCTGATCATGGGCGGCGGACGCATCCATGCCATCCCGGAGCTGAACAGCAACCAGGACGGCGTGGAATTGTCGCACGAGGCCGCCGTGGGCAAGATCGCCCAGGAGGAAATCGAATACCTCATGGCGCGCGGCCTGGACGAGGATGAGGCGGCCTCCACCATTGTGCGCGGTTTCCTCAATGTGGAAATCATGGGCCTGCCCGCGCCGCTGAAAAAAGCCATGGACGAACAGATCGCCCTGCTGGAAACCGGCCACGCCATGTAGCGGACGACGCGGGGGCGAGCGGCCTCGCGCCCGATCCGTCTTGACCGGCGCGGTTGCTTCCGGCTATACGAAAGCTCTCGGGCCTATAGCTCAGTTGGTAGAGCCTCCGGCTCATAACCGGCAGGTCCCAGGTTCAAGTCCTGGTGGGCCCACCAATGCACATTCCGCCAAAGCCCGCCGAGGTTCGCAAAACCCCGGCGGGCTTTGCTTTTGGGGGAATCAGTCTCCGGCACTGCTCATAACGCTCATTGACAGCCGAAAATTTTCCGGGCTATTGCCCAAGGGGCTGGCTGCGTTCACATCCCTGACGCCAGAGGCCCTGCCCCGCTGGAATGCCGCCCCGTGCGACAAGAGCCACGGGACAACAGCTCATATGCGTCCGCACGTCGGCGGCGCTCCGCTGCCGCACCGACGAGGAGCCCCCTTTCTTCCCCCACCTCCGAAAACATGCTTGCCAAGCCCCCGACGGCAAAACGACGGGAGACTACATGGGTTTTTTCTACAGCCTGCTGGCTGCGGCCACCTTCGGCCTGACGCCCTTTTTCAGCATCCCGCTGATGCGCAGCGGCCTCAGCCCGCAATCCGTGCTGTTCTACCGTTTTCTGACGGCCACCGTCATCATGGCTCTCATCCTCCTGCCCCGCCGCCGTCTTCTCCCGCCCTGCCGCAGCGACATCGCCAAGCTGGCCGGGGTGAGCCTCATGTACATGCTGGCGGCCCTGACCTTTTTCTGGAGTTTCGCCTATCTGCCCAGCGGCGTGGCGGCCACCATCCATTTTCTCTATCCGGTCATAGTCATGCTTTTCATGGTGTTCTTCTTCGGCGAGCGCTTTTCCCCATCCACCGCGCTGGGCGTGCTCCTGGCCCTGGGTGGAGTCTTTCTGCTGGGCAACGCCTCCCCGGACAACAGGGGCATCACGGATACGGGGCTGCTTCTGGCCCTGCTCTCGGCCCTGTGCAACGCGCTCTACATCACCGGCATCTTTGCCGCGCGCCTGCGCTGCAAAGACGGCCTGATCATCACCTTCTGGCTGTTGCTCTTCAGCACCCTGACCTCGCTGAGCAACGCCCTGGTCACGGACAACCTGCAATGGCTGGAAAGCCGCTGGCAGGTGGAACAAATCTGTCTCCAGGCCCTGGTGACGGCCGTCATTTCCAATCTGGCCCTGGTTCTGGCCGTGCAGCGCATCGGCTCCACCCTGGCCTCGGTGCTGGGCGCCACGGAACCGCTCACCGCCGTGCTGGTGGGCATCCTGGTCTTTGAGGAAGCCTCCACCCTGACGGTCTGGTGCGGCGTGGCTCTGGTCTGCCTTTCCGTGGCCGTGGTCATGCTCGGTCCACAGTGGCTGCGGCGGTCCCCGGCCCCGGACGGCGGGGCTCAGTCCTGAACCGGAATGCCGTCGTAACGGACAGCGGGCGCCCGCGCAACGCACCGGCCCGGAGATGCGGGTCAACGCCTTTACTGAGCCGGACGGATGAGCTATAGAAACGGAATATCTTCACAACCGGCCGCAATGGTTGAAAAATCGTCCTTCGAGGGCCTCCGGCCCACCAGAAGGCGTAAAACGCGGCGCAAGACCGCCTGAGGTGCGCATGAACACCACCGTCCGCTACTCCGCCACAATTCCCTCCGGCATCAATCCTCTGGGGCGCAAAGGCATGGTCAGCACGCCCCACTATCTGGCTTCCCAGGCTGGGCTGGACGCCCTGCGCCGGGGCGGCACGGCGGTGGACGCGGCCATTGCCGCTTCAGCCGTGCTGTCCGTGGTCTACCCGCACATGTGCGGGCTGGGCGGCGACAGTTTCTGGCTGATTTACGACGCCGCGCGCGGCGAACTCAAAGCCCTGAACGCCAGCGGCCGGGCGGCCGCCTCGGCCAGTCCGGAATTTTACGCGGTCAGGGGATTCAAAGCCGTGCCCGCGCGCGGCTATATGGCGGCCTGCACCGTGCCCGGCGCGGTGTCCGGCTGGGATGAGGCCTTCAAACTGAGCAAGACAAGCATGGGTTCGCCCCTGTCCTGGGCGGAGCTGCTGGACCCGGCGCGCGGCTACGCGGAAGACGGCTTTCCCGTGGGTCATTCCCTGGCCCACTGGCTGGCGGTGGACACCAGCGGGCAGGGCGCGGGGCGCGGCCTGCATCAGTTCCCGGCCTTTCTGGACGTTTTCTGCAAGGAAAACGGCCGTCCCTACACCCTGGGCGAGACCCTGCGCCAGCCCGATCTGGCCGACAGCCTGGCCCGTCTGGCCCAACACGGCGCGGACGAATTCTACCACGGCTCGATTGCCCGCGCTATTGCGGACAGCATGATGCTGCACAGCGGCCTGCTGACCGTGGGAGACATGGACGATCACCAGGCCGACTGGGCCGAACCCCTGCGCGTGCCCTACCGCGACCTGACGGCCTGCAGCGCGCCGCCCAACAGTCAGGGCATGGCCGCGCTGGAGATTCTGAACATCTGCAACAATCTGGATCTGGCCGCGCTGGGCGAAGGCAGCGCCGACTACTATCAGGCCATGGTGGAAGCCGTGCGCCTGGCCTTTCAGGACCGGGACCGCTGGCTTTCGGACCCGGCCTTTGGGGATATTCCCCTGGACCGGCTGCTCTCGCCGGAATACGGCCGGGAGCAGGCCAAGCGCATCCGTCTGGAACAAAGCTCCGGCCCCCTGCCGCCCCTGGCTCCGGGCGGGGATACGGTCTGGCTGGGCGCGGTGGACGCGGCCGGCAACGCGGTTTCCATGCTCCAGAGCATTTATCACGAATTCGGCTCGGGCATGGTGGCCACGGGCACCGGCATTCTGTTGCAGAACCGGGGCTGCGCCTTCTCGCTGGACCCGGCGCACGTCAACTGCCTGGAACCGGGCAAGCGCACCATGCACACCCTGACCCCGGCCATGCTGCTCAAGGACGGCAGGCCCCGGCTGGTCTACGGCAGCATGGGCGGCGAGGGCCAGCCCCAGACTCTGGCGGCCCTGACCACCCGCATTGTGGATTTCGGCCTGGCCCCGCAGGACGCGGTCAATGCCCCGCGCTGGCTTCTGGGCCGGAGCTGGGGCGCGCACGACAACGACCTCAAGCTGGAAGGCCGCGTTCCCGAAAGCGTGGCCGAGGAACTGCGCCGTCGCGGCCAGCCCGTGCTCATGGTCGAGGACTATACGGAAATCATGGGCCACGCCGGGGCCATTCTCTGCGACGAGGACGGCCTGCTGCAGGGAGCGTCGGACCCGCGCGGCGACGGCCAGGCCGTGGCGCTGTAAGCCCGCATACGGCAAAAGAAGCCTGGAGGCGTGCGACCTCCAGGCTTCTTTCAGACTGATGACGAATCCCGCTTGCGCGATATGCGCGCCGCCATCGGCTCGTTTTCAGAAAAAACTCGCCGGGCGGAAAGGCACAAAAATCAGTCGGCCACGGCACGGCAAAGCCGTGGCCTGCTTCTGATTTTTGGTCGCGTTGACAACATCAACGCTCTGTAAAGGAGCCTGGAGGCGTGCGGCCTCCAGGCTCCTTTTTTATGCGCGCCGCCAGGAATCCGGCGCGGATGGAAAGCGGGACATTGCCCGGATCAGCATCTTCCCGCCTTTCGTGCAGGGGGATTTCAGTCTCTTGCTGTTGGATTGCCCTCTCCCAGCAGCGCGGCTGCCAGCCGCCCGGCCAGCACCTCGTCCTCCGCAGGCTTGCGGCCGCTGACGCCCACGCCGCCCACAGTCCGGCCCTCCAGGCACAAAGGCACGCCGCCCGCCAGACTGGTCAGCCGGTGTTGGGGGCCGTCGCAAAAATCCGCCAGGCTCAGATGCTCGCGCTCCAGACGGGCGTGCAGGGCACTGGTGGGCGTCTCCAGCACGGCGGCGGTATAGGCCTTGGCCAACGCGATGGGCGTGCCGCGCCGTTTGGCCCCGGCCATGCGCGTGTAGTGCAGCAGATCCCCCACCGCGTCGCAGACCGCGATGCAGAGAGGCGCCTGGCCGTCTCCTTCCGCCTCAGCGGCCAGATCGGCCACGGCGCGCAGGATGCGGGCATGATGCGGCATATCGGGCTGTCCGGACATATCGGATTCTCCTTCAGGCAATGAGGATGCCCGCCATTAAGTGGGAATCAAGCGTAGTGCGCTCCAGGGTCTGTTAACACTATAGCATTTTTGTTCGCCTGCAAGGAAGATAAATCTGCTTTGAGGGAGTGTACTCTTCTGGTACTCGACCGAAAAAGCAGGTGAAATCTAACGCAGCAGGCGGGCAAAAAGGCATAGTGTTACCCCTTACAGGAGGAAGAGCGACAGGCTCGGCCAATACGTCACCAGCAGCAGGATGACCAACATGGTCAGAATAAAGGGCACGGCCGCCCGCGAAACCAGCTCGATCTTCTGCTTGGTGATGCCGCAGGCCACGAAGAGGTTCACGCCCACCGGCGGCGTCACGAAACCGATGGCCAGGTTGACCACCATGATCACGCCGAAATGGATGGGATCCACACCCACCTTGGTCACCAGGGGCAGCAGGATGGGCGTGAGAATAACGATGGCCGCCAGGGCCTCCATGAAGGTGCCCACCCAGAGCAGCAGCACGTTGATCAGCAGCAGAATGGCGATCTTGTTGCTGGTCAGGTCCAGGATGGCCGCCGCGATGCGTTCGGGCACCTGCTCCAGGGTCATCACATTGCCGAAAATGGTCGCCATGGCCATCAGCATGATAATGACCGCCGAGGTCTGGGCCGACTCCACGCAGCACTTCCAGAGCGAGGCCAGGGACAGCTCCCTGTAGACGAAGAGGCCCACCAGCAGGCCGTACATGGCGGCAATGGCCGCCGCTTCGGTGGGGGTCATCAGGCCGCCGTAGATGCCGCCCAGCACGATGACCGGCACCAGCAAGGCCCATTTGGCTTCCCACACGGCGCGGCCGACGGTCTTCAGGCTGCGGGGGCGGGCCTCGCCGCGCCAGCCGTTTTTACGGGCAATGACATACGCCGTGGCCATCAGGGCCAGGCCGGTGAGAATGCCCGGAGTGATGCCCGCCAGAAAGAGCTTGCCCACCGAGGCCTGACCGGCCACGCCATAAACCACGAAGGGATTGCTGGGCGGGATCATCACGCCGATGGCCCCGGCTGCGGCCACCACGGCGGCGGCAAAGAGCTTGTCGTAACCGCGCTCGACCATGGCCGGGATGGTCAGGGTGCCGATGGCCGCCACCGTGGCCGGGCCGGAACCGCTGATGGCCGCGAAGAACATGCAGGTGGCGATGCTGGCGAGGGCCATGCCGCCGGCAAGGCCGCCCACCAGTTCATCGGCCAGGGACAGCAGGCGGCGGGAAAGGCCGCCCGCGCCCATGAACACCCCGGCGGCGATGAAGAAGGGGATCGCCATGATGGGGAAGTTGTCGATGGAGGTGAAGGCCACGCTGGCGATGTAGCTCACGGGCAGGGTGCCCGCGCCCACCACGGTCATCAGGGCCGCGATGCCCAGGGAGAAGGCGATGGGCACGCCGATCAGCAGCAGAACCACGAAATAGCCGAAGAGCAGCGCAATGGCGTTCAGATCGTCAAACAGCAGCACCGGCGCGAAAAGCAGGGCCGTGAAGGCCGCGCCCGCCAGCGCGTCCCGCCAGGAAGAGGCCCGCAGTTGGCGGACCAGGTCCTCCAGGGCGCGCAGGGTCATCAGGCCGAAGCCCAGAGGCAGGATCAGATAGGGAACGGCATAGGGAATGCGCAGGGCCGCCGTCACCTGGGGCATGGCGAGCTGCATGCTGATGTGTTCCACGCCCTCCGTAAAGACGAACGCGCTCAGGATCAGCAGACAGAGATCCACCACGATCCAGCTCAGGCCCTGAACGCGGGGCGGCAGCCGGTCGTAAATGATGTCCACCCGGATGTTGCTGCGCTGGCGGATGGCCAGGGGAATGGCCAGATAGGAGATCCAGATGAAGATATAGCGGGACAGTTCCTCGGACCAGACCGACAGGCCCACATAGTGGGAAACGGTTTCGCGGATCCTGCCCACCGGCAGGAAACTTCCCAGCCAGGCGCTGAAACGGGGGCCGTCCAGCAGGGCCAGCAGCTCGGTGATGGAATAGCGGTAGACGGTCTGGTAGGTGATGATCCCGATCATCAGGAGCATGCCCACGACCAGAAAGGGTTTTTCCAGATTGGCGTCAAGCAGACGCAGAAGTTTACGGGCGGATGAGGACATGGGATACTCCGTACGGCAAACAGCCGGGAAGAACGCGCCGGATCGCCGGAAGAGCCGGTCGGTGTGAGCAGGCCCGCTCCGCCGCGCCGTGCGGACGCAGGAAATCAGGCGACATCATCAGAGGACCGTCGGGCCGGGTCCGAAAGCGCGGCCGCGCTCCCGGACCCGGCGGCACGGATGTTTACTTCTGGGTTTCGAGCACCATTTCCACCAGTTCGGGCGGGAACTTGTCCTGGAACTTGTCCCAGACCGGACGGGTGGCCTTGCGGAAGGCGTCAAGCTGTTCGTCGGTCAGATCCACGATCTTAATGCCGGCCTTGATGAAGCCTTCGCGGGCCTCAGCCTCGTTCTTGGGGTAGAGCGTGGCACGCTGATAGGCCAGGGCTTCGGCAGCGGCCTCGCGGATGACCTTCTGGGCTTCGGGGGGCAGCTTGTCCCACCAGGCCTTGTTGGCCATCATGACCTGCATGCCGTAGTTGTGGGCCGTGGTCACGGCGTACTTCAGCACTTCGTGGTGCTTGGCGCCGTACATATGGGGGAAGGTGTTGCCCTCGCCGTCCACGGTACCCTGCTGCAGGGCCGTGTAGGTTTCGCCCCAGGCCACGGGCGTGGGATTCATTTTCAGAATCTTGGCCACTTCCACTTCCACGGCGGAATCCGTGGTGCGCATCTTCAGACCGGCCAGGTCTTCCACCTTGGACACCGGGCGGTTGATGGTCACGAAGTTGCGGTAGCCGTATTCGGCGTACATGATCGGCTCCAGGCCGATGCTGTTGGCGACCTTTGTGAAGTACTCGCCCAGCTTGCCCGAATCGATGGCTTTATACAGCTTTTCCTGATTCTTGGGGCTGGTGATGTACGGCAGGTCAAAGACCTGATAGAGAGGAGAGAAATTGGCCATATTGGGAGTGGAACTCACGGCCATTTCCAGGCTGCCCTTCTGGGCGCCCTCCATCAGCACGCGGTCGCTGCCCAGAATGGCGTTGGGGAAGACCTGGACTTTGATCTTGCCGCCGCTCTTCTGCTCCACCAGTTCCTTGAACTTTTCAAAAGCCAGGGTGATGTGATTGCCCGGAGGCGTGGTATGGGCCACCCGGAATTTGATTTTGGGACCGTTGTAATCGGCGGCATGGGCCGTAATAGCCGGTCCCGCCATCAGGGACAACGCGGCCGCGAAGCCCGCTGCGAGGGAAAACATCCTGTTCATGGCAACCTCCTGCCTTTGTTCAGGTTATGGCGTGCGATAACGCCCAGGGCCGTATTCTCAAGCGCATGCGGCGGCGCGTCGCAAGGACGTGTTCCGGTCCTCCGGCGCGCGGCCCCCGGCCCGGAGGCCGACGCCGCACGGCTCGCCGACGCTTCCGGCGCCGGTTTTTCCGAGCGTGTTCTTTTCAGCACAAAGCCCGGAAGCCAACAATCGTTCAGGGAAGTAATTTGCGGCAAAAAGACGGAAATCCTTTTTGCGCGTAGCCCGCAAACAGCCTCATACCTAAAAGGATGACATGGATATCTCATTGAATTTCAAACAAAAACCAACTACAGTATGATCACGACGCCTGCGCGCCCTGTTCAGCGCCGAACGCGCAAGCTGAAAAATTCCGGCCCAGGCCAGGGGGCGGCATGCTGCTCGCAACGCCGGAAAAACATCCGAGGAAAAGCAACGGAAAGCGTCGGCAGTCCCGCGCCGCCGGACCCGCGGAAGTGAGGCCGCGGCAAGGGCCTTCCCATTTCCTAGTGTCTTCCTCAGGATTGGAGCCGTGCCCGCGTGATTCACGGCAGCCGGGCGCCGTGCTATCAGGATGTGGAAGACATGATGAACTGCTTGCGCGCCTGCGCGCGGCAGAGCATGGTCCGCGTATTTTCCGGGCTTTGTGCAATTTATCGCGAGAAGGGGTCCACTCGCCCGCTGCCGCCGCTACGCGGCATGGATGTTCCGCGCCGGGCCGCGGACATGCCCACCGGCTTTGCCGGGTCCGGTCCAGGGGCAGTTGCTGTTCAGAATTCCGGATGGAGATGCGGACCGCTTTTCCGGCCGACAGTGCCGGGTGGAAGCGGCGGGAGGGAAGAAAATATTGAAAAACGACCGCCTGCTGAAGATCAATTTCAACATCACGCTGGTTCTGGTCATCGGATTCACGCTGACCGCCATACTCAGCTATCGGGCCAATTACCAGGCGTCTCTGGACAATATCGAACAGGTCTCCTCCCTGACCGCCGAGGGCATCTACTATCGGCTGACCACAAAGTTCACCAAGCCGGTCAACATTTCACTGACCATGTCCCACGACAATCTGCTGGCCAGGCATCTCTCCGAGGAAAAGGAGCATCTGAAGGACAAGGCCTACACGGAAACCACGCGAGACTACCTGGAAACCTACCGGGAAAAATACGGTTTTGCTTCCGTCTTCCTGGTCTCAACGGCCACGCGGCGCTATTACACCTTTCAGGGCATCGACCGCATTCTGGACAGGGACAATCCGGAAAACGCATGGTACTTCCGCCTGATGGACAGCCCCCAGGACTATGCCTTGCACGTGGACAACGATGAGGTGTGCGGCGCGGACAATGAAATCACGGTGTTCGTCAATTGTAAGATCAAAAATCCGGATGGCAAGGTGCTCGGCATAGTGGGCGTCGGCATCCGCATCGATTCCCTGAAAGAACTGCTCAGGGGCTATGAAGAAAAATACCATGTAACGGCAAGCCTCATCAGCGAGAGCGGCGAGGTCGAAATCTCCACCAGCCACAGCGGGTATGAAAAAAAAGACTGGTTCGAGCTCCACCATCAGGAGGACATCCGGCGGGAACTCCTGAACTGGCGGGAAGATGCTTCGAGCCTGGAGCTCTGGACGCCCTCCGCGCCCCAGAGCGGAGAAAAAAGCTTCATCGTCGCCCGCTATATCCCGGAATTGTCGTGGTATCTGATAGTGGCGCAAAACACCGGGCTGCTGATCAGGGAAATGCAGACCCAGCTCTATCAGACCTGCGCGGTTCTCGTTGCCGTCATCCTTGGCGTGCTGCTCATCATCACCACCGTCATCCGCAATTTCAACAGGCAGATCACGCAATTGATGGAAGAACGGCAGGCTTTGTTCCAAAAGGCCACGGAACAGCAGTATGACAATATCTGCGAGTTCAATATCACCGGCAACCGCCCGGAAGGACGGCGGACCGAGGAATATTTCGCGCGCCACGGCGCCGGGGGTCTTCCCTATGACCAGGGAATGCGTATTCTTGCGGAGAAATATATTCTCAAGGAACATCAGGCGGAGTTTCTGGCAATCTTTGCATCCCGCAATGTTCTTCGGGAATATGAGGCCGGAAACAATCACCTTCGCTATGAGTTCATGATGCGCCGGGACGAGACCCCCTGCAGCTGGATGCGGATCGACGCGCATATTTTTTATTCGGCGGAAGATGCCTCCGTCCACATGTTCACCTACAGGAAAAATATCGACGGGGAAAAGAAAAACGAATGGCGGGCAGTGACGGATGAAATGACCGGCTTTTACACCAGGAAGGCCGGCGAGCGCATCATCGACGGCATGCTTTCCGAAAAACCGGATGCCGGATATGCCTTTTTCATCCTTGATATCGACAATTTCAAGCAGGCCAACGACCGCTTCGGCCATGTGTTCGGCGACCATTGCATCAGAACCTTCACGGCGATCATCAGACGGCATTTCACGGACAAGGCTGTGCTCGGCCGGATCGGCGGGGACGAGTTCATGGCCTTTGCTCCCGGCCCGGACAGGAAATGGGCCGAAGCCAGGGCCGGGGCGCTGTCCGAAGCGCTGCGCACGGTCTGCACGGACGGCACGGCGCGCTGGGACATGTCCGCGAGCATCGGCGTGGCCCTGGCTCCGCAGGACGGCACGGATTTCAACAGCCTGTATCAAAACGCCGACGCCGCCCTGTACCAGACCAAGAAAAAGGGGAAAAACGGCTTTTCCATGTACGACGGCCGCAAGGACGGACCGCATTGAGGCCCGCGGCGCGCGGACCCGTCCCCTGCGGCGGCCGCTCCCCGCAAAGAACGGCGGGACGTGGAACTTAACTCTGCCCGAGGTACGCCTTGAAAGAGCTTCGCTATATCCTGGGCGCGGGCTGCCTGAATGCCTGGCTCTGGCTGGTCTTCCGCAGCTACGGCGACCCGGAGCCGTTCCTTTTCAATGACGAATTCGGGCGGCTGTTCGCCGTGCTGCCCTGCGCCGCGCTGTTCCTGCTGCTGTTCGGCCTGTGGCGGGAACGCCTGCGCGCCGACGGCATGCTGGCCCGGCTCTGGATCGCGGGCTGCGCGGGCCTGATCAGCCCGCTGCTGCTGAGCCTGGATCTCGCCCTGTTCGACAATGCCCCGGCGGGCGCGGTGATCAGCGCGCTGGCGGGTTTCGGCTTTGCCGTGGGCTTCACGGTGCTGGGCATGGGGGTGGCTTCGCTCTCGCGCGCGGGCATTCTGGTGGTGGTCAGCGGCGGCATCATCGCCAGCCGCGCCCTGATCCACGGCCTGCTGAGCCTGCGGCCGGAGAGCCTGCTGCTTCTGCCCGTGGTCTTCGCCCTGGCGGCCAAACTGCTGCTTGAGCCGCCCCCGGCTCCGCCCGCGCCGCCGGAAGCGGCGGGCAACCCCGCCCAAGGCGACCGGAGCGGCGCGCCGGAATCCGCCGCAATGCCCGCTCCGCCAGGCCTGACGGGCCCGGCGGGCCTGGCGCCGATCTACGCCGTCTACGCCCTGACCGGCCTCAGTCACGGCCTGTACTACAGCCTGCTGGCCGTCATGGAGCCCCTGCTGCCCCGTCCCAAGCCGCACCTGCTGCTCATTGTGGTGCTGAGCTGCCTGATCTCCCCGCTCTGCATCCACCTGGCGCGCCGGGCCTCCCTCTGGCGCACCATCCTGCTCATGGGCCCGCTGCTGGTGGTGGGCTATACGGCCTGGCCGCTGCTGCACCGCGAATCCCCGGCCCTCTCCCTGGACAGCCTGCACTTCGCCTATACCCTGCTGGGCGTCTACAGCTACACCACGCTGTTTTACGCGGCCTCCTGGCTCAACGCGCGCCGCCGGGGCAACGGCATCCGGCTGATCGGCTTCGGCGGGGCCACGCTGCTTCTCAGCCTGCTGCTGGGCACATACGCCCTGCCCGCCATCCGCGCCAGCCTTTCCCACGGCACCACGGTCAACTACCTTTTCGCCCTGCTGGCCGTCACCATTCTGCTTTCCAGTTCCGCTTACGTCTTCCTGCTGGAGCAGATGGGATTCTGGGAGGCCGCGCCGCCCGGCCGCCCGACCCGCCCCACCCGGCCCCTGCCGGGCGCGTTCTCGCCCGTGATCCAGATCGAGACAGCGGCGCAGGGCTCGCAGGAGGCACAGGAGGACGGCCCGCTTCCGCCGGAGGCCCTGAATCAGGAAGACTGCGAACGGCTTTTCCGCCAGCTCGGGCTGACCCGCCAGCAGGCCTGCATCGCGGCCATGCTGGCCCGGAAGCGCCATGACGCCGATATCTGCGCCAGCCTGAACATTTCGCCCAGCACGCTGAAAACCCATATCCGCAATATCCTGCGACGGCTGAACATCAACAGTCGTCACGAACTGCCCTGGCTGGCCTGCCGCGCGGCGGGCGGCCAGGGCGAAGAGTGAACGGGGAGGAAGGGACGACGCGACCGCGCCTCCCCTCGCCCGCCTGACGGAATGTACCACGGAAGACGGCGGAGCGCCCCTTCCCCGAACGGGAAAAGGGGCGCTCCCTGAAGCGGATCACTCTCGCCCCGGCCGGGTGGGCCGTCGCGCAGCCCCACCGAAGACAAGGGGAAAAGCTTATTTTTCGATCCAGGACAGCAGGGCGTCCACGATCTTGCGGGCCTGCTCGGCGCTGGAAATGGTGAATTTGGACTGCTGGCGGTATTCGCCGCCCGATTTTTTATAGCGCCGGATCACATATTTATCCGGGCCGTAATCGTCGGTTTCCGGCCGCCACTGCTGATAGCGGAACAGGATGGTGGTCCAGGCGCCCTTGCTCAGCACCACCTTGTCCAGTTCGTTGATCAGAACCTGGCCGTTTTCCTCATACTGTACGGTAAGATCGTCGATGGATTCGTTCAAAACATCCTCGCAATGGGCGCGGCGGGACCGCCTGTCCCCGCGCCGCGCTGTTTAAACCCATTTGAAATGCTCTGACGAGGCTGCGGGAGCAGCCCCGCGCTCTCAAGCCGTAAGCGCATTATTTGCTCTTTTGCCTCTCCCGCCGGCGAGCCTTCACGCTTTGCGGCGAGGACGGCACAGCGGCGTGCCGCGAAGACCGACCCGACGGGCGGCCCATAGGGCCGTGCCTGTAGCCCAAAGGGCGTACAGGCATCAAGAGCAACGCGGCGTGGATTCCGGCGAAACGACCGAAGGCAGCCCCAGGGGCTGTCATCGTTGGCGACAACGGAACCATACGGGGATCGACAGCAACGATAACCACGTTTTTCGGCGGAATGCCAACTTTGAAATTTGCAAAATTTCAAAGTTAATCTGCTCTGGTACTTTTATGGTACAGCCTTGGGCTGCGATCGCCGGTTGACACGGCCCAGGAGGCAAAAGGCGCTTTTTAGAGGAACCCCTGCTACGGCAGCAGGCCCTCGGGCAGCGCCCCAAATACCGCCTCATAGCGCTCCCGGAACCGGGCCGGGGTATAGATGTGCTCCTGGGTGCCCATCTTTTCCAGGGCGAAGCTGGCGCTCACCGAACCCAGTTTGGCGGCCTCGGGCATGGGCAGGCCGTGGGTCAGGCCCTTGAGCAGGCCCGCGCGGTGGGCGTCGCCCGCGCCCGTGGGATCCACCACGCCCGTGGGCGGCACCGGCGCAATGCGCACTTCCGTGCCGTCGGCCCCGCGCACCAGCGCGCCTTCCGCCCCCAAGGTGGTCACCAGCCAGAGGGTGCGGCCCAGCAGCTCGTCCTCGCTCTTGCCCGTGGCCTTGCAGATCATATTCAGTTCGTAGTCGTTGGTAATGCAGGCCAGCGAGCCCTCAATGGCCGACAGCAGGTCCGCGCCGGAAAGCACGGGCAGCTGCTGGCCGGGATCGTAAATATACGGCACGCCCTTTTCCTTATAGAAGGCGGGCAGGCGGCGCATGTCCTCCACATTGCCGGGCGAAACGATGGCGATGTCCGTATCCGGGTCCAGATCGGGGAAAGAGTACTGGGCGGGCAGGGTCATGGCGCCGGGGTAGAAGCCGGTGATCTGGTTGCTGTTCATGTCCGTGGTGATGTAGCAGAGCGCGGTGAAGATGTCCGCGTCGCGCCGGATGCCGTCCAGGGGCAGGCCCAGCGTGTTCAGGGCTTCGGCGTAGGGCACGAAGTCGCGTCCGGCGGCGGCCACGATGACCGGTTTTTCGTCGAGCAGGGCCAGGGAATAGGCGATATTGCCCGCGCAACCGCCGCGCCGCTCGTCCATGCCGTCCACCATGAAGCTGACGTTGATCATGTGCAGCTTGTCCATCAGGATGTGATCCTGAAAATTGCCGGGAAAAGTCATGATGCGGTCAAAGGCCAGGGAACCGGAAACATAGATGGACATGGTCGCCTCACTGTTGCGGATATATGCCGCCTCAACCGCTTCGGGGCTGTCGCTCACTTGAGAAACGGTTTAAAGCAGATCAACGTTGAAATGCTCTACCCCACGGACGGCAGGCTGTTTTCCTCAATCCAGAGCAAAAATGGCTGGTGCCCGGCCTCCAGGGGCAGGGCCACAATACAGGGCACTTCGTAGCTGTGCGCGCGGCGCACAGCCGCGCAAAAATCCTCAAAAGCCGCGCGGCTGACCTGGGCCAGCAGCAGGCATTCCCCGGCCTCGCGCACCTCGCCTTGCCAGCGGTAGACCGACCGTGCGCCGGGCAACACGTTGACGCCCGCCGCCAACCGGGCTTCCACCAGCATACGGGCCAGGTCCAGGGCTTCCCGCTCGTGGGGCACGGTGACATAGACCAGAAAGGACATGCTTCCTCCGGCACGCCGGGAAACGGCATGAAGTTCAGTTTACACGGCAATGCCGCGCCGGTCCAGAAGCAGCGGGGAAACGACCCGGTCGGGCGCGTCCGCCTTTATACCCGCTGTATCGCGACACCGGCTTCATCTCCGTTCCGGCGGAGTCATTAAACACGTTCTTGCAGCCGGCCCGGCGTTTTCAGACGCCCCCGCCCGCATCAGTCTTCAAGATGCGAGGCAATCAGCCGGTACAGGGCGGCCACGTCAATGGGCTTGGCCAGATGGCCGTTCATGCCCGCCGCCACCGCGGCTGCGATGTCCTCGCTAAAGGCATTGGCGGTCATGGCAAGAATGTGGATTGTTTCCGCGTCCGCATGGTCCGAGGCGCGGATGGACCGTGTGGCCTCGTAGCCGCTCATGACCGGCATCTGCACGTCCATAAGAATAAGCGCATAGTGCCCGGGCTTGGAAGAAGTGAATTTTTCCAGAGCCTCCCTGCCGTCCTCGGCGCACTCGACGGCGGCCCCCGCCATTTCCAGGAACTCCTTGGCGACTTCCCGGTTGAACTCGTTGTCCTCGACCAGCAGAATCCGCCTTCCGGAAAAATCATACTCCCGGCGCTTGGAAACGCTCAATTCGGCCTTTAGCGGGGCGTGCCGCGTGACGGAAAGCAGCGTGTCGTACAAGGTGGAGGCAAAAAACGGCTTGTTGATAAAGGCATTGACTCCGGCCTCGCGCGCCTCCCGCTCAATGGGAGACCAGTCATAGGCGCTGATGATAATGATCAGCGTGTCCGGCCCGACCTCCCGACGGATGCGCCGTGCGGTTTCCACGCCGTCCATGTCGGGCATCTGCCAGTCGATGAGGCAAACGTCGTAATCATCGCCGCATTCACGCGCCTGCAGGATGAGATCCATGGCCTCCGTGCCGGTGAGCACCCACCTAGTGCGCAGCCCCATTCTGCCCAGCAGCAGCGAGGCATGCTCGCAGGTGCCGCGATCGTCGTCCACCACCAGCACCTTGAGCGGGTCCAGACCGGATAATTCCCGTGAAGGTTGGCGGCCGCTCAGGCCGAAGGGAAGCTCCACGGTAAATTCCGTGCCCTTGCCCTCCTTGCTTTTTACCGAAATCATGCCGCCCAGCAGGGAAACAAGGTTTTTGGTAATAGCCATGCCGAGCCCCGTGCCGCCGAACTGGGAGGCGGTGGCGGCCGTGGCCTGTTCAAAGGGCATATACAGGCGGCTGATGAACTCCTCGCTCATGCCGATGCCCGTATCGCGGATAATGAAGCGGAACCGGACGTTATTGTGATTTTTATGAAGTTGCCGGATGTCCAGCCGGATGGAACCGCCCTTGGGCGTGAACTTGACGGCGTTGGAAAGGATATTGATCAGGATCTGATTCAGGCGCATGCCATCGCCGTTCAACTCTTCCTCATCAATTTCAGACAGGGATACCTCGAAATTCTGTCCCTGTTCCTGAATTTGCGGCTGAATGAGGTTCACTATCCCCTGAAGGGACAGGCGTAAATTGAACGGCTCGTGCGCGATGGACAGTCTGCCCCTCTCGATCTTGGACATGTCGAGCACATCGTTGATGAGGCCGAGCAGATGGCGCGAGGACTGGGCGATTTTGCCGAGGCAATCTTCCAGGCGGCCCCGGTCATCCAACCTGCTCAAGGCAATGGTGGTCATGCCGATGATGGCGTTCATGGGCGTGCGGATTTCATGGGACATGTGCGAAAGAAAATTGCTTTTGGCGGCATTGGCGCCGCGCGCGGCTTCAAGGGCGTCGCTCAGGGTCTGCTGGTACATGAGGGTGTCGGTCTGATCGGTCAGCACCGTGATCTGGCGTTCCAGCACGCCGTTCTGATACACGGGATAGACCCGGACCTTGAATTGCCGCCGGTTCCCCGCAAGCTCGGCAGCCCGCTCGACCGGGCCGCGCAAGGCGCTGTCGCTGAAAACCGTCCGCAGCCACTCATTCAATTCCGGCGTCAGCAACGCATAGAATTTGTCGTTATCTTGGCACAACTCTTCCGAGGAGAAACCGATGATGCGCTTGCTGTTGGGGCTGACATATTCAAAACTCCCGCGGCCGTTGGAAATGAAAAATACGTCGTCTATATTCGCGGCGAGCAGGTTGAACAGCATTTCGCGATAGGCAATTTCCCTGTTCTTCTTCCGTTCAAGTTTGTTCGTATAGACGATCAGCCAGATGATGAGTCCGCCCATCAGCAAGGTGACAAGGATGGAAACGGCTCTTGCCCGGTCCATATCAGACAGCATCGCCGCGCCTCTGAGGTCGGCGCCCTTGCCGATGCGGTCCAGCGCCCTGTCCAGAGTTTTCAGAAAAGGGAATACCTCACGTTTGAGATATTCGTTGGCTTCGTCAAAGGTCGCGTCTCCGACAAGCGCCCGGCCGGCCGACCCCAGGGCCTGCCAGAACTCGGCCAGGGCCTTCTCCAGAGCGGCCAAGTCGGCCGCATCGCCCAGATAGTTGGCCCTGATATTCTCCATGGAAACATCCTGCGCATTTTCCTGCCGTTTCAGGATGTTTTCAAGCTCCGGCAGGGACAGGTCGGGCGTGGCCAGCAGCGTGGGAAGCATATTTTTCACTTCACTCATACGAACCATCATTTCGCGGGCTTCGCGTGAGACCGTATAGGGATGGTCATAGAGCTCGGTTGTCGCTTCACCGAGTCTGTACATGGTAAAAACCACAAACAGCACATAGCAGACGGTGATGACGCACAGCCCCATCGTCCGCAGATTTTTCGGCGACACGATGCCGCGTTCTTCGCCGGAAACGGCGTTATCTTTCGTTACCGCCGCCAACGTTGCCGTTTCACCTGGAACCGGATTGCGGAGCTTCATATTGCTGTCCAAAGGCTTGGGGTGCGTGCAGACTAGTTCGACTTCAACAAAAAAACGCGGGGAAAGCCGGGACGCGCCAAGCCCTCCCCGGCGGAAGCGACCCGCCCGCAACGCCTATTCGTGCAGAACGGCGCAAATTTTTCTGTAACTCGCCGCAATGTCCGGCATCATTCTGACGGCTTCGTCCCAGTTTCCGGCCCGCATGCATTCTTCCTGCCGCAGCACCAGCGCCTGCATGGCCACACAACCAAGAGTGCCGCAGACACTTTTCAGCGAATGCGCCGCGATCCCGGCTGCCTCCCGGTCACCGGCCGCAATGGCCGCCTCCAGCCCGGCATAGCTTTTTTCAGTCAGAAACTTTTGCAGATAGTGTTCCAGCATGGCCTCATTGCCCATGAAGCGCTCCAGGGCGCCATGGATATTAATGCCCCCGGCCTCCAGCCGCGCTTTCCTGTCCTGATCCATCCCGTTCACCTCATTCCCGCATATCCGTTGCCTGCGTTACATAAAGATTGCGTATCCGCCCTTCGATATCCTGAAAATATTCCAGAAGCCGCGGATTGAACACGCCGCACTCGCCGTTGGAAATCATGCCGACAGCCTGGTCAAAACCAAAGGCGTCCTTGTAGACTCGTTTGCTGACCAGGGCGTCGTAGACATCGGCAATGGAAACGATCTGCGCCCAAAGGGGAATGGCGTCGCCCTTGAGCCCGTCCGGGTAGCCCCGGCCGTCCCAGCGTTCATGATGATGCCTGGCGATATCGTAGGCATAGCCGAAAAACGGCAGGGCCCGCATCTGGGGGATCTGCTCCAGCAGGCGGCAGCCTTCGGTGGTATGTGTTCTCATTATGGCGAATTCTTCGCCGGTAAGGCGGCCGGGCTTGTTCAATATGGCGTCGGGAATGGATATTTTGCCCACATCATGCATGATGGCGGCCAGGGAAACATGCTGGATGGTCTCTTCCGAAAAACCGTCCCCCAAAGGGGAATGCGTGAGAAACAGGCGGGTGATGTCGTGAATCCGCCGGACATGCTCGCCGGATTCGCCGCTGCGGAACTCGGTGGCCGTGGCCAGGGACTCTATCATCCCCATGTTCAGCTCGAGCAGCCGCTTGGTCTGCCGCAGTATTTCATTTTTTTGCCGGTCGACAATGGTCGCGAACTCGTTGCGCGCCGTGAACAGTTCAATGACGGAATTGACGCGGCGCTTGACGATATGGGAGGAAACAGGCTTGGAGATGACATCCATCACACCGAGATCATAAGCCTTCTTGATAACGCGATCGTCCGTTTCGCCCGTGATGAGAAATACGGGAATCTGACTGAGCACATTTTCCCTGCCGAGTTCCTCCAGCATGGCGATGCCTCCCATCACAGGCATGGCCACATCAAGAAGAACCGCGCAGACTTCCCGCCTGCGCAGCCGCAATTTATCAAGGCCTTCCCTGCCGTTCTCCGCCGTTTCAATGGAGTGAGCCGTTGCGAAAATGTTCGCCAGCACCGTGCGGTTTATTTCGTCATCGTCAACAATAAGGAGCGTGTTTGGAGCATCCGCCTGACATCTGAATGAATTTTCCATAGATATTTACTGGGGAGTTATACAGGATATCGCGCTGTGTTTATTTTCCGCCACATATCATATTGTTGCTCTTGCCCCGGAAACCACATATCATTTAATTTTATGTCATGCCGCCATTCAAATAAAAGATACATAAAAAATTAATAAGTTATGTTTACATTTAACCCATAATCATAGTTAATTGCTTTTAATAGTCCGGTTTCATTGATTTCCTAAATATAACCAAGTTTTTTTAAATACGGAATTTTCCTGATCCCGGCAAGTGCTCCCAGGCGATTTCCAGCGGGCAGCCAGGCGGTGCAATGGGCCCAGTCCATGAAGGGCACTTCATGGACTGGGAAATGCTCCGGTGTTACGTCCTGATCGCGCTGTTCCGCATCCTGGCGATAGTGGGCGTGTTCTCCCATATGAGCCATGAACTGCGCACGCCCAGGGGCGGCATCTGGGCCTGAGCGAATTGCTGCTGCACGAGGATGCCGCGCCCCGCCAACGGGATTTTCTGGAAAAAATCCTTTTCCCAGCCCGCATTCTGGTGCGGATCATCGGCAATATTCTGGAATTTTCACGCTTGCAGAGCGATAGCTCGACCTGAACATCGCCCGCAAGCTGGCGGGAGCCATGCACTGCGAGATCAGCTGCGAAAGCGCGTCCGGCAAGGCCACCTGCTTCAGCTTCACGGCCCTGTTCGATCCGGGCAAGGCGCAGGGCATGGCGGCAAAACCGGATCTTCCCGCCGACGGGCCGGAGCAAAGGCGGCTTTGGCCGACGCGTCTCCGTCCATCCGGAACAAGCGCATCCTGCTGGCCGAGGAGAACCCGTCAGCCAGATGGCGGCGCGGGAACTGCCGACCGCCCTGGGCGCGCGGGTGGACACGGCGGACGACGGACTGGAAGCGGGCATGGCCGCCCACCTGCTGAGCGAGGCGCTCACGCGGCTGCCGGGCCGGGCCTGCTGCGCCTTGCGGGCCGCTGCCGCCTGTGGCATAGCAGAGGCATGACAAAAGCAGACTCCCGCCCGGCACGGGCGCAAAAAGTCCTGGCCGCCCTGCAGGCCCGCTACCCCAGGCCCGAAACCCACCTCAATTCCCATAACGCCTGGGAACTGCTGGTCGCCACCGTGCTGGCCGCCCAGTGTACCGACGCGCGGGTCAATACCATCACGCCGGAACTCTTCCGGCGCTGGCCAGGCCCGGCGGAACTGGCCGGGGCCACCCAGGAAGAGCTGGAAGAGGTCATCCGTTCGGCGGGCTTTTACCACAGCAAGGCAAAAAATCTGCTGGGCGCGGCCCGGCGCGTGCGGGACCACTTTGAGTGCCGGGTGCCCCAGGCCCTGGAACATCTGGTGACCCTGCCGGGCGTGGCCCGCAAAACAGCCAATGTGGTCCTGTTCGGCGCTTTCGGCATCAATGAGGGCCTGGCCGTGGACACCCACGTGAAGCGGATCAGCCACCGGCTGGGCCTCACGGACCAGACCGACCCCGTGGCCGTGGAACGGGACCTGATGGCGCTGTTCCCGCAACAGGAGTGGGGCGACGTCAACCACCGCATGGTCTGGTTCGGACGGGATGTCTGCCACGCCCGCAAGCCCCGTTGCGGGGAATGCGAAATGGCCTCCTTCTGTCCCCGCCTGGAGCCTCCCAAGGAAAAAAGCGGGCGCAACAGCGCGGGACGGCGCTGAACGCGGCGGAAATTTTGCGGATATTTTCCCACGCGTCTTAAGGAAAGCGTGCGGCCGCCGATAAGGTTCATTGACGCCGTTTCAGCCAAGGACGAGGAATGCCATGACCCAGAACAGCTTGCTCAACGTCAATAATAATGAGCTCGAAATCATAGAATTTCTCATTGAGGAAAAGCAGCCCGACGGCAGCGCCTACAGCGGGCACTACGGCATCAATGTCGCCAAAGTGCTGGAGATCATCCGCCTGCCCAGCGTGACCAGCGTGCCCAGCAAGCATGACTCCTCGGTGCTCGGCACCTTCAATTTGCGCGGCAAGGTGCTGCCCATCCTGAATCTGGCGGCCTGGCTCGGCAAGGAAATGGCCAGCGATGAGAACAACAAGGTCATCGTCACTGAATTCAGCGGCGTGCAGGCCGCCTTTCTGGTTTCCTCGGTGACCAGCATCCACCGGATGACCTGGGACCGCATCGAGCCGCCGAACAAATACGTGCAGGCCTACTCACGCGAGAGCATCACCGGCGTGCTGCGCATCCAGGACCGGGTGCTCTTCATTCTGGATATGGAAAAAATTCTTGCCAGCCTGGACAGCACCCTGGACATGTCCCAGGTGGAGGTGGACACCACTCCCGTGGAAGGCGCGGGCCAGTTCCATCTGCTGGTGGCCGACGACTCCAGCTCCTTGCGGCATATCCTCAAATCCTCGCTGGAAAAATCCGGTTTTCAGGTCACGGTGGTGGGCAGCGGCCGGGAGGCCTGGGACTATCTTTCGGAACTGCGCAACGAGGCCCAGTCCAAACAGGTGGAACTCACCGAACTGGTGCATCTGGTCATTTCCGACATTGAAATGCCGGAAATGGACGGCCACGCGCTCACGGCCAAAATCCGCGAGACGCCGGGCACGCAGGACCTGCCGGTAATCCTCTTCTCCTCCCTGATCACCGAAGCCCTGCGCGCCAGAGGCGTCAAAGTGGGCGCGGACAGGCAGGTTTCCAAGCCTGATTTGCCCGGCCTGAACAAGATTATCCGCGAGCTGATCGCCGAAAAGCTGCACAAGTAGAGCATGTTGCGCTTGAAATTATCGCTTAACGGCGAAGTAAATTCGCCTTGCGATAATTTCG
>OMGS01000460.1_pt1 | contig 23939 bp, 30 predicted proteins | sample 1646081 | NCBI WGS metagenome assembly OMGS01 (sample SAMN05578591, study PRJEB25193) | human gut metagenome | biome: Human Microbiome; feature: human-associated habitat; material: feces | host: Homo sapiens | place: USA:Birmingham | reverse complement strand
ACTTATACATATCCATAAATTCCCCGGACAGAAACCTCTCCGGAGACCACACGGATTACCTTTCCATCGGCTTTCTCGACGATAAGCTCGCCTTTCTCATCGATTCCCAGCGCTTTGCCTGTATAGGTGCCCGCGGGATCCAGAACCTTCACTTCTCTTCCGAGATTCGCCATATGTTCATTATATACATCCATGAGGCTGGCTAAACTGCCGCATTCCCTGAATTTTTTATAGTAACCCTCATACGCCTTCATCACAGAGGCAATCAGCCTGCTGCGCCGCACCGGGCTTCCGGTCAGGATACGCAGGGAGGAAGCCACCTCCCCTGCTTCCTCCGGAAACTCCGTCATATTGGCATTGATGCCAATGCCGGTGACCACGTAATGGATTCCTTCCAGCTCAGCGCTCATCTCCGTCAGAATACCACAAAGCTTTCTGCCGTCTCCCACGATATCATTCGGCCATTTGATAACGGTGTCAAGCCCGGTCGTCTCTTTAATACCGTCATGGACGGCCAGCGCTGCCACCAGGGTCAGCATGGAGGCCGACGAGGGAAGAATATCCGGCCTTAAGATCAGGCTCATAAAGACACCCGTTCCGGAAGGGGATACCCACATCCGCCCCCTTCTGCCCCGGCCTGCATTCTGAAAATCCGTGACCACCAGGGTTCCATCCGGAGCACCTTCCTCCGCCAGCTTTCTTGCGCGTATATTGGTAGAATCGGTCTCTTCATAATAGACAATCTTCCTGACCAGTCCGCCTTCCATGCAGCTCATAAGCTCGGCTTCCGTAATCACGTCATCGCTGCTTAAGAGACGGTACCCTTTGTTGCGTACCGCCTCAATCTGAAACCCTTCTTCCTTCAGCTGGCCAATGGCCTTCCACACGGCCGTTCTGGACACGCCAAACCGGTCGCACAGCTCCTGTCCGGATACAAATCCGGACTCTTCCTTTAGTAGTTTCAAAATCTCTGTCTTCACCGCGCTCACCCCCACCAGATGCTGACTGCACTGATCACTGCAAGGGCCAGCAGTACAATTCCAAACAGGAGAACCAGTATGCCCGAGGCCTTTTTCTTCTTTTCGCGGCCGCTCATACGGATCTTAAAGACCGCATTCATGATATTGAGTGACGCCGCGAGGAGGAAAATGACCGGAAACAGCAGCATATGGTCCTCCGGGTTCAAAAATGAGATGACCGCCAGCACGACGATCAGGATTCCTATAATAATATGGGCCGCATCCAGCATCATGGATAAGTTTCTCGGGTTTCTGCTTCGTTCCTGTATATACATGTTCTATTCTCCTAATGTCGCCACCATCACTGCCTTGATGGTATGCATTCTGTTCTCTGCTTCATCGAATACCACGGAGGCCTTTGATTCGAACACATCTTCCGTTACCTCATTGCCCTTCACTGCCGGGAGACAGTGCATGAAGATGGTGGTATCCTTTTCCGTCTTCTCCATCAGCGCTGCATTCACCTGGTAAGGCTTTAAAAGCGCCACACGCTCGGCTGCCTTGTCTTCCTCTCCCATGGAGCACCATACGTCGGTATAGATCGTATCAGCCCCCTTTACGTCATCCACGTTCTCAGTCAGGGTGACACTGCTTCCGCTCTCACCGGCATATCCGCGGCACAGGGTAACCAGCTCGTCCTTCGGCCATAAGCACTTCGGAGCCAGGATCGTAAAGTTGACGCCCATCTTGCTCATACCGATCATCAGGCTGTTGGCCATGTTATTGCGTCCGTCGCCTGCGTAGACAAAGTTCAGCCCCTTTAAGTAACCGAAATGTTCCTTCATGGTAAGTAAGTCCGCCAGGATCTGGGTCGGGTGGTAATCGTCCGTCAAACCGTTCCACACCGGCACGCCGGCGTATTTCGCCAGATCTTCCACCGTTTTATGCTTGAATCCGCGGAATTCGATACCGTCAAAGATTCTTCCCAGCACGCGCGCCGTGTCTTCCACACTCTCCTTGTGCCCCAGCTGAATGTCATCCTTGCCCAGATACTCAGGATGAGCCCCTTCATCCACCGCTGCCACGACGAAAGAACACCTGGTACGTGTCGATGGCTTTTCAAAGATCAGAGCGATATTCTTTCCTATACCTATAAGAAGAAGGTCACGCTGCTCGTCTCCAAGGAGTGGCTCAGTGCCTCGGACAAGGTCCTCATCATCGACGACTTCATGGCGCGCGGTGAGGCCATGCGCGGCCTGTGCGACATCGTGAGGGAGGCCGGGGCCGAGCTCGTCGGCATCGGCGTCGCGGTGGAAAAGGGCTTCCAGCACGGCGGCGACCGCCTGCGCGAGGCCGGTATCCCGCTGCATTCGCTCGCCATCATCGAAAGCGCGGACGAAAACGGCTTTGTCTTCCGGGAGGAATGAGCATGGAAACGATTCTCGTTCTGGACTTTGGCGGGCAGTATAACCAGCTCATCGCCCGCCGTGTCCGTGAGTGCAATGTATACTGCGAGGTCAAGCCCTACACGACCCCGCTGGAGGAGCTCAAGGCCATGCAGCCCAAGGGCTTTATCTTCACCGGCGGCCCGAACAGCGTCTATGATGCCGCCTCCCCGAAGGTCGATCCTGCCATCTTCACGCTGGGCGTGCCGGTCCTCGGCATCTGCTACGGCTGCCAGCTCATGGCCCAGACGCTCGGCGGCGAGGTCACGCCTGCGCAGGACAGCACAGCCCGCGAATACGGCCGCACGGAGACGCACTTCTCCCCCTGCCGCCTGTTCGAGGGCCTGCCCGAGCAGAGCGTCACCTGGATGAGCCACGGCGACTTCATCGCCCGCCTGCCCGAGGGCTTCCGCGCCTGTGCCGTCACGGAGCACTGCCCGACCGGCGCCATCGCTGACGAGGCCCGCGGCTTCTACGGCGTGCAGTTCCACCCGGAGGTCAACCACACCGAGCATGGTCAGGATATGATCCGCAACTTCCTCTACCGCGTCTGCGGCTGCACCGGCACCTGGAACATGGGCGACTATATGCGCTCCTCCATCGCAGCCATCCGCGAGAAGGTCGGCAGCGGCAAGGTCCTGCTGGCCCTGTCCGGCGGCGTGGACAGCTCCGTCGCCGCCGCGCTCATCGCAGAGGCCGTCGGCGACCAGCTCACCTGCGTCTTCGTCGACCACGGCCTGATGCGCAAGAACGAGGGCGACGAGGTCGAGGCCGCGTTCCGGAAGTGGGATCTGCACTTCGTCCGCGTCGATGCCGAGGCCCGCTTCCTCGGCAAGCTCGCCGGGGTCACGGAGCCGGAGCGCAAGCGCAAGATCATCGGTGAGGAATTTATCCGCGTCTTTGAGGACGAGGCCAAGAAGATCGGGCGCGTCGACTATCTCGCCCAGGGCACGATCTACCCCGACGTCATCGAGTCCGGCGCGGGCGATGCTGCCGTCATCAAGAGCCACCACAACGTTGGCGGCCTGCCTGACTTCGTCGACTTCAAGGAGATCATCGAGCCGCTGCGCCTGCTGTTCAAGGACGAGGTCCGCCAGCTCGGCCGCGAGCTCGGCCTGCCGGAATATCTGGTCATGCGCCAGCCCTTCCCCGGCCCCGGCCTTGCCATCCGCGTCCTCGGCGAGATCACGCGCGAGAAGCTCGATACCCTGCGCGATGCCGACGCCATCTTCCGCGAGGAGCTGGCAAACGCAGGCCTCGCCTACAGCGTCAGCCAGTATTTCGCCGTGCTGACAAATATGCGCTCCGTCGGCGTCATGGGCGACAGCCGCACCTACGACTATACCCTCGCCCTCCGCGGCGTCACCACCACCGACTTCATGACCGCCGATTGGGCTCGTATCCCCTACGACGTCCTCGACCGCACCTCCGCCCGCATCGTCAATGAGGTCCCCCATATTAACCGCATCGTCTACGATATCACCAGTAAACCCCCAGCGACGATTGAGTGGGAATGAGGAAAAAGTGAACATGATGGGCTGAAAAGCCTTGAAAACACTCACTTTTTGAAAATCTCATTTCCTGTTTGATAGCAAAATGATAGCAGATACCAAAGCCATTTTGTTTGTCCTTGTTTTAGTGAGCGAATGGTTTGCAGGTTTGCTGTCGCATCCAATCCTATATATTGAGAGCGAAAAAGGCTCTGCTGACTTTCTGTAAAAGAAGGTCGGCAGAGCCTTTTGTTATTCTTCGCCATGTTCCTTGAGATCAGCAAGGAGCAGATCGCTCAGCTCCTGCGATGGCGTGATCTTGCGCCACTGACCGGAGATGTCAAGCTCAGGATAGAGATAGCGCCAGCGGTCGTATTCTTCCTGCGTGATCTCGCCCGCTTTCAGCTTGGCGGCGACCTCACCCCATGCGGTAAGCATCCGGTGAAGCTGATCGGCATCGCGTCCTTTCCTGAAATTGACCCGAAGATGCACCTCATCCTCACACTCGCAGACCTCAAGACCGTAGCGGTCCTCCAGCGTGAACAGCGTGTGCATCAGTCCAATATAGGAGTCAATGTCCGGTACGTCCAGCGCCTTGGGCGAAACGTCCAGCACCTTTGCCAGCGCAGCGGTCACATCTGCTTTGGGCGTTCTGGAACCATTCTCGTACTGTGCAAGGCGGACATCTGCGGATTTCTCCGGAAAGCCCAGCGCCATGCCAAGGTATTTCTGTGTCATGCCCCGCATCGTGCGGAAAAAGTGGATGCGTTCACCAATCGCCATAATAGCCATCTCCTGTGTCGGTTGTCTTTGATAATGAGTATAGCAGATATGTTTAATCTCGTCAAGAAAAATTTAAGCAATTTTATTTAATATTATCCTGCAAACCGGCTTGACTTAAACTGCTATGTATAGTACAATGATAATAGGCTAAGCATTTCAGCTTAATTCATAGAAATTTTACAATTTAGAACCCCAACAAATGCCGAAAAAATGTCCGTTGTAAAGTGAGGGGGGGTGAAATCCCAAAGCCGCAAAACTGAATGACCGTCCAAGGGATACTTCCTCCGGGGGAAGCACGCGATGAGACGAGCGTGCCAAGGAGAAAAGAAACCGGCACAGCGCCGAAAAGGGTTGCCTGTCAGAGTCCTGCGGATAGTACGGCGAAGCAATCAACCACAAATCAGGAAAGGAAGGTATTTGCCTATGGCAGGAGAAATTTTTATGCGAGTAAATGAAGTTGCGGAAGAGCTTGGCGTATCGGTTCCGTATGCGTATAAGCTCATCCGTGAGCTGAACGAAGAGCTGCGAAAGACCGGCTGCATCACCATTGCAGGCAGGATCGACCGCAAGTTCTTCCACGAGAAGTTCTACGGAACGAGAGAACCGAAGGAAAGAAGGGAATCGAATGGCAGCGTTTAAGGACAAGAAGAACGGCTCATGGTATGTGCAGTTTCGCTATACCGACTGGCGCGGTGAGCGCCAACAGAAATTGAAGCGCGGTTTTGCGACCAAGAAAGAGGCACAGGCATGGGAGCGCGAGTTTCTGATGCAGAAGCAGGCTGACATCAATATGAGCTTCGAAAGCTTTGTGGCACTCTACGAAAAGGACGTCAAACCCAAGTTGAAGCTCAACACATGGCTCAGCAAGGAGCATATCATCCGCACAAAGATTCTGCCGTATTTCAAGAAGCGCAAGCTCTCGGAGATCACTGCCCGCGATGTGATCGACTGGCAGAACGAGATACGGCAGCACACCAAGTCAAGCGGCGAAAACTATTCACCGGACTATCTCAAGAACGTCCACACCCAACTGAGCTGTATCTTCAACCACGCCATCAAGTATTACGGCTTGCAGATCAACCCGGCTGCAAAAGCAGGAAATATGGGCAGCGAGCAGCCGAAGGAAATGCTGTTCTGGACGAAGGAAGAATACCTCAAATTCATCGACGCCATGATGGACAAGCCCATGCTGTACTACGCCTTTGAAATCCTGTACTGGTGCGGCATCCGCGAGGGCGAGCTGCTGGCACTGACGCCTGCGGACTTCGATTTTGAGAAGAAAACGCTCCGCATCAATAAATCCTATCAGCGCTTACAGGGCAAGGACGTTATCACCACGCCGAAAACGAAGAAAAGCAACCGCGTGATCCAGATGCCTGACTTCCTCTGTGACGAGATGCAGGACTATTTCAAGCAGCTTTATGGGCTGGAACCGGACAGCCGTATTTTTCCACTGTCCAAATATGCCTTAAAGCGCGGCATGGAGTTCGGATGCAAGGCAGCAGGCGTCAAAATCATCAGAATCCACGATTTGAGACACAGCCACGTTTCCTTACTTATCAACATGGGCTATTCCGCCGTTGCCATCGGCAATCGTGTGGGACACGAAAGCGTGGAAATCACCTACCGGTACGCGCACCTGTTTCCTACTGTGCAGAAGGAAATGGCAGATAAATTGAACGTCGAGAGGGGTAATTGAAAATGTCACTGAAAAATCGGGACAACCACAACCGCTGGCGCAATAAGACCGTTGCCTTCCGGGTGTCACCGGAGGAAGATGCGCAAATCGAGACCTTCGTCAAGCTCTCCGGGCTGACGAAGCAGGACTACATCACCCGCCGCCTGACCTGCAAGGATGTGGTGGTGCAGGGCAATCCGAGGGTTTACAAAGCGCTGCGTGACCAGCTTGCCGCCGTGCTGGACGAGCTGCGGCGCATTGAAGCGGGCGACAGCGTGAACGACGAGCTGCTGGATGTGATTGAAATGATCGCCGTCATCATGGATGGCATGAAGGAGGAAAATGCCTATGGAGAATGAAAACTATAAAAAGAAAACGACCGCCCCGGACACATCTGTTGGCGCAGATGATGGGCAGCCGCTTCACAATTCAACTGAGAATAGTATATCCACTTTTGAGCAGGAAATCAACGGTGATTTTCAAAACAGCACAGAAAGTCTGGATGAAATTTACCGCAGGATGCAGCGATTGACCGACCCGCATTACCTACACACAATCTCCATGACGGAGCTGTACCTGACCGCGTATCAGAGCAGGCCGCCCGTCATAGACGGTCTGCTCTACTCCGGGGCATATATCCTCGCAGGAGCGCCTAAAATCGGAAAGTCGTTCCTGGTGGCGCAGATTGCCTACCATGTCAGCACCGGAGAAGCCCTGTGGGGCTGCGAAGTCCATCCTGGCACGGTACTGTACCTCGCCTTGGAAGATGATTTTCAGCGCATCCAGAGCCGTATGTTCATGATGTACGGCATCAACGACACCGACAGGCTGCACTTTGCGACCGCTGCGGGTAAGATCGGAAACGGGCTGGACGAGCAGCTTGAGAATTTCGTGCGCGAGCATCCAGACACCAAACTCATTATCATCGACACCATGCAGAAAATCCGGGAGGTCGGCGGCGAGGCATACAGCTACGCCAGCGACTATGAGATCATCGGTCGGCTCAAGCAGTTTGCCGACAAGCATTGCATCTGCATTTTGACCGTCCATCACACCCGCAAGCAGCCTGCCGGTGACAGCTTCGAGATGATCTCCGGTACAACGGGATTGCTCGGCTGTGCGGATGGGTCGCTTCTCATGCAGAAGAAAAAGCGCACGGCGCTGGAAGCAACCATCGATGTGGTAGGACGCGACCAACAGGATCAAATTCTCTATCTGAAAAAGGATGCTGATACACAGATCTGGAATCTCGAAAAGGTGGAGAACGAGCTGCACAAAGAACCGCCCGATTATGTTCTGGAAGCTGTTTCAAGGCTGGTGTCCGCAGATCAACCGGTATGGACAGGCTCGCCCTCCGAGCTTGCCGGTGCCGTCCATGCCGGCATGGCGGCTAACGCGCTGAGTAAGTATCTGAATGTGAAGTCTGGCAGACTGTTGGATGAATACCACGTCCGCTATGAGAACAAAGTCCGGCACGAAGGGCGGCGTATCACGCTGACCTTCATAGCCGAAAACGAATAAGCCGCGCGACAGCTGCGACGGTTGCAACGGTGAAAATGATACCGTAAAACAACCGTCGCAATCGTTGCGACCGTCGCGGAAAGGAGCGATACAAAATGAAAACCGTACAAATCCCCTATGACCTGTTTCTCGACCTTGCCATGTACCATCTGCGGGGCGAGGATGATTACGAAGAAGAAATCCGTCAGGGCTTGGAGCAGAAGCTCGACTCCATGTTGAACCGGCAGCTCTATTCCCGGTATAAAACGGCACCGACCGAGGCAGAACGGGAACAGGCACGACAGGAATACCTTGACCGGCGCGGTGTTCCGCAGAGCTATCGGTGGACTGTTCCTCCGTGGAAGCTGTGACAGGAGCGTGCCACGCTCCTGTGGCTGGCAAACAAGGCAGAGCATTGGCTGCTATCCCCTCGCGTCCCTCGTCCCCATCGAAAAATCCGCAGAGTTTGAGATGGCTGTGGGCAGAAGATTATGCGCAGAGGACGCCTGCAAATAAGCTGCTGACCACGTCGGTTTTTGCGGTTTGTATCCACACTGCTAACCGCAAAACCGGCAGAGGCTTCCGCAGAAGCCGCATACCCCCTCGGAGAGCCCACGATACTTTGCAGCCGCAGGATGAAAGTATCATAGTGGGTTATTACACTTCCGCAGAAGTGCTCCCTCGGAAGCTGCCCCGTCCTGCGCAATCTGAAATCAGGAGGTAAACTGCCTATGGCAAGAGGCGACGGTATTCATCGTACCAACGCAAGAAATATGAGGCTGACCGCTGCCAAAATCAGCAACGCGCAGCAGCACAACGAACGGGAAAAGGAATCCTATGTCAATCAGGATATTGTCCCGGAGAGAACGCACCTCAATGTCCATTTCAAGAAACCGACCGCCGGATATGCGGAGATGTTTGAGCAGTTGAAAAAGGACGGGATCATCTCCACCCGTGGATTGAAAGAGGATGCCGTTCTCTACGGCGAGCTGCTCTTTGACGTAAACACCGCCTATTTTCATAATCACGGCGGCTATGACTTCGCAAAACAATTTTACACCGATGCTTACAAATCCGCAATAGAAAGCGTCGTCGGCGAGCAGTACATCCTGTCGGCAGTCATGCACGCCGACGAGCGCAACCGCGCCATGTCCGACGCGCTGGGGCAGGACGTGTACCACTATCACCTTCATGTGGTCTACATTCCCATCGTGGAAAAGCAAATCCTGTGGTCAAAACGCTGCAAGGATAAATCGCTGGTGGGGACGGTCAAGGAAACGATACAGCAGGTCAGTATGAGCAAAAAGTGGGATTCCAAGCCCGCACTGGACGAGCATGGGGAAACCGCTGCTGAACGCAAACGGAAAAACCGTGCTCCGAAAATCCTATTCCGTTCTGCAAGATGATTTCTTCGCCGCCATGCGAAAGGCAGGGTATGACGATGTGGAGCGAGGCGAGCGCGGCAGCTCTGAGGAACACCTGACGGTGACGCAGTTCAAGGTGCAGCAGGAACAGGCGCGGCTGGCAGAATTCACAGAGCAGAACCGTCAGCAGGAAAAACAGGCAGCAACGCTTGGGAGCAAAATTGAAAAAATCCAGAATCAGCGGGTCGATGTGCGGTCTATCGAAAAAATCGTGGCAACGTCCATTCCCTTCTCATCCAAAGTCGCCGTGGAGCGTGAGGACTTTGACCGACTTTCCACTCTGGCAAAGAAGTACGTTACAGCAGAGAAAAAGGAATCCAAACTGCAAAAGGCGTTGGATGCGGCAAGCAAACTGATTGCAAAGCTCAAGGCTGAGATTGACAGTTTGAAACAGGAAATTTCTGATTATAAGTCTGTCCACAGCAAGCTCCGTGCGGCAGAATTGGAGCGTGAAAATACGGAGCTGCGCGGGAAAGTCCGCAGCTATGAGGATGTGATTCAGCGCAATAATCTGTGGAGATTCTTCCATCCGCGCAAAGAAAAAGCGGTCACGAGGGACGAAGCTCGCTGATTCCTGTGTAGAGCCGGAAAAAACGCATTTTATCGAATGGGAGCGCGTCGGACAGGGCAGACATCGTCCGGCGCGCTCCTGTTTAAAAATCGCCATTTTTTCCAAGTCAAGAGCCGAAGAAAATCCCCGAAAAACACCCCTATTGCGTGACAGAGCCGCAGAAAGGATAAGCCTATGAGAAGAGGGCTGACCCAGCAGGAAAAAACCACCGAAATCTATTTTGACGAGAAAGACCCCACCATCTTCATCCGCACCCACAACACCGACCTCAAGAACAGGTTGACCGCCTATGCCGCAGCTCACCCCGGCGAGTGCCGTCAGACCCGGACACGGGCTGCAAGGAATTTGAGATTGAAAAGGGACGCTTCTCTTTCCGGCTGACCGCCCCATACAGAGAGGAACGCCGCCGGGCGGCAAGCGAAGCAACGAAATAACGAATAAAAGGATTTTAGGGCTTCGTTGATTGTTGCGTTGGCACCCCCACCGCAATGGTAGTGCCCTTCTCCGAACTCTCCTCTACCCAAACGGAGCCGCCGTGGAGTTCGGCGATCTCCCACACCAGCGCGAGCCCCAACCCTGCGCCACCGTACTCGCGGCTGCGGGACTTGTCCACCCGGAAGAAGGGCTGGAAGATACTGCGCTGATGCTCCTCCGGGATGCCGCAGCCGGTATCCGACACGCGGAGCAGGAGCTTTTCCGGCTCCTGTGTGACAGAAACCCGTACCGAGCCGCCCGGCCGGTTGTACTTGACAGCATTCTCCGTCAGATTGAAGATCAGCCGGTAGATCAGTGCGTCGCTGCCGGTCATAATGCCGTCACCCTCCGCCGTCAGTGTGACGCCGCGCTTATCTGAGAGCGGCGCGAGATCTGTGAAGATCTCCTCGATCATGGGGGCAAGCTGGATGCGCTCGTTCCGTGCCACCTGCTGCAAATTACTCATCTCCAGCAGCGTTCTGGTCATCTGCGTCAGCCTCTCCGTTTGCTCCCGCAGAAGGGTGAGAAACTCTGCCGTCTGCGGCAGCATGGCGGGATGCTCTGCGGAAAACAGCTCCAGCTGCGCCTGCATCAGTGCCAGCGGTGTGCGCAGCTCGTGGGCAGCGTTGCCGGTGAACTGCCGCTGGGCGGCAAAGGCGGTGTTCAGCCGCTCCAGCATCTGGTTGAAGGAGTGGCTGAGCTGCTTAAACTCCGGAAGCACATCTTCATCGATCTTCATATCCGCCAGATTGTTCATCTGCACCATTTCCACCTGAGAAGCAAAGCTGCGCAGGGGCTTGAGGGCACGTCCACTGACAAAGTAGGCAAGAATGCCGCTGAGCAGCGTTACCGCAGCCGTGATATACCAGTTGGTCGCGCGAAAGCGCCCCTGCGCCCCATCGACGACGATGGTCAGCTCATCGTCGGGCGCTACGAGCTGCGGGTCAAAGCTTGCTGTGCCTTCCTCATTCAGGATCACCGTGCCGCCGCCCTGTAAGCCGTCCACAATGGTGTCCATATAGTACACACCGGAGAAGCAGAGCAGCAGATTCATGGCCACGCAGGTGACGCCGATGAGCAGAACGGTCATCAGCGTGATGCGCCATTGTAAAGAGATCCGCTTCATGCTTCAGTGCCTCCCATCAGATAGCCTTCACCGATGCGGTTGCGGATGGGATCATAGCCCAGTGCAGCACGAAGCTTTTTGCGCAGTGCGGAGATGTGGACCCGGATGGAGTTGCTGAAGCTGTCCACACTGTTGTCCCAAACATGATCCATCAGCTCCTCCTGACTCACCGGCCGGCCCTGATGTACCATCAAGTATTCCAGAATCCCCGTCTCCTTGCGGGTCAGTGTCATGGTTTGCCCCTTGACAGCGGCGGTGCGGGAGCGGGTATCAAAGGTCAAATCTCCGCAGACCAGCAGCACATCCTGCTGGGTAAACTGCCGCAGGGTCAGACTGCGGATGCGGGCCTCCAATTCAGCTAAGTGGAAGGGCTTGGCCAGATAGTCGTTGGCTCCCGCGTCCAGTCCCTCCACCTTGTCCTCCACCTCGCTGCGGGCGGAGAGGATCAGCACCCGCGTCTCACGGTCGGTCTGCCGCAGGCTCCGCAGCACCGTCATACCGTCCTTCCTCGGCAGGTTCAGGTCGAGAAGCACCAGATCATAGCGCTCCACGCCCAGCAGCTCCAGGGCCTTCTCCCCATCGTAACAGTAGTCCACGCTGTAGGCCAGCCGCCGCAGGCTGCGGACGATGGTCTCGCACAGGGCGCGTTCATCTTCAATGACCAAAAGGTGCATAAGAGCCCTCCTTTTCATTTTCACGTTGTTCTTAATTATAGCAAAAACAGATAAGGTTTGCGTTAAATTTTCGTTCTTAACAGAGAATTTAACTCTCCTGCGCTATGATAGCGACAGAAAACCGGAAAGGGTGATGAAAATGAGCCATGCAAAAAAGACGACGGTACAGGTTACCCTGCTGGCTGCCGCAATTGCCATGCTGTGCTTCGGTGCCTGGCGTGGCGAGGCGGCGACAGTGCTAAGCAAGGCCATTAAACTGTGTCTGGAGTGTGTTGGCATTGGGTAAAAAGAAGTTTACGGGCGTATCACAGTTTCTGGCGCGCTTCCGGGGCTGGATCCAGGCAGGCGCGGCCTTATTGACCAATTTGCATCTGCCGAATTTTCTTAAGGGCGGGCTGTACCAGGGCGCGGGGAAGACCGTCTGTGTGCCGGGACTCAACTGCTATTCCTGTCCGGCAGCCTCCGGCGCCTGTCCCATCGGGGCCTTTCAGGCGGTGGTAGGCTCGTCGAAATTCAGCTTTTCCTATTATATCACAGGAATTCTGATTCTGCTGGGCGTTTTGCTGGGACGCTTTATCTGCGGCTTTTTGTGTCCCTTTGGCTGGTTTCAGGAGCTGCTGCACAAGATTCCGTCAAGAAAGCTGTCTACAAGGAAGCTCAAGCCCCTGCGATACCTGAAATATGCTATTTTGCTGGTGATGGTATTCCTGCTCCCGGCGTTCCTTGTAAATGATGTGGGCATGGGCGACCCCTTCTTCTGCAAGTATCTCTGCCCACAGGGCGTGCTGGAGGGGGCAATTCCGCTGTCTCTTGCCAATTCCGGCATCCGTGCGGCGCTGGGCAGCCTGTTTACGTGGAAGCTCGCCATTTTGCTGGTGGTGATCGTGCTCAGCGTGCTGTTTTATCGGCCCTTCTGCAAGTGGATCTGCCCGCTGGGCGCGTTCTATGCGCTGCTGAATAAGGTCTCCCTGGTTCAGATGAAGGTGGATCAGAGCAAGTGTATTTCCTGCGGGAAATGCGCAAAAGCCTGCAAAATGGACGTGGACGTAACGAAATCCCCGAACCATACCGAGTGCATCCGCTGCGGGATGTGTGTCCGAGCCTGTCCGACCAATGCCGTGCACTTCCGCTGCGGCTTTGGCACGGGAAAGCAGGGTACCGTTCTCCCGGAGAAAACAAATAAGCAAATGAATGATATTGTAAAGGAGAAAAAATCATGAAAACGACCAAAATTCTGACCGCACTGCTCCTCGTTGCGCTGGTGCTCAGCCTTGCTGCCTGCAGCAAGCCGCAAGCGAACGGAGGCAACATGGCAACTGAAGACAACGCGGCCAACGCGATCGATGACCTTCTGGCAAAAGAGGCGGCCACCGCTGAGGAAGCGACGGCGCTGCACACCCAGCTGATGGATGCCGAAACTGCGATCCTGAATGAGAACAGCGCGCTTTGGGAAAAGGTTTTCCTTTCCGCCGACAAGGGCTCTGCGATGATCGAGGACGGCAGCAACTACGGCGACTTCCTGCTCAAAACGATCGAAAGCGCAAAGGATGAGTTCACCGAGGACGAGCTGAAGCTGCTGCAGAAGGACGGCGAAACGATCCGCAGCATTGAAGTCAAGGTCGCCGCTCTGCAGGAGAAGTTCCCTGGCTGCGGTCAGATGCCCTCCGGCGACGGCACGAGCGTGCCTGCGGGCGACAACATGATGACGCCTCCCGATGATGGCAGCCTGCAGAAGTTCCCCGCCTTTGAGGGAAAGGATCTGGACGGGAACGAGGTCAAGAGCGATACGCTGTTCTCCGGCAATGCCGTCACCGTAGTGAATTTCTGGTTCACCACCTGCAATCCCTGTGTGGGTGAGCTTGCCGAACTGGACGCACTGAACAAGGAGCTTGCGGAGAAGGGCGGCGCACTCATCGGTGTCAACACCTTCACATTGGATGGCGACGAGGCAGCAATTTCCGAAGCAAAAGACGTATTGGCCAAGAAGGGCGCGACCTATCAGAATGTGTATTTCGCTTCCGATGGCGAGGCCGGCAAGTTCACAACGAACATCTTCGCTTACCCCACCACCTATGTGGTTGACCGCAACGGCAATATCGTGGGCGAGCCCATCGTGGGCGCCATCACAGAAAAGAACCAGGCGGAAGCGCTGCAAAAGCTCATCGATCAGGCGCTTGCCGCCGATAAGGGCTGAGAGCGGGATCTCGAACAGGAGGTCTCAATGGGCAAGACGTCGTGTAAGCCGGCAGTCGTTCTGTTTCCCGCCGCACTGACGCTGGCCGGCGGCGTCGGCGGCTGGCTGTACTACCGCTATGTAGGCTGCGCTGCGGGCGCCTGCGCCATTACGTCCAACCCGTAGCTCGCCATCGGCTTCGGTGTCGCCTTCGGGCTGCTGCTCGGGATGCTCCTGCGGCCGTACGGCGGAGGGATGCCGGACCGCTGAAGGCGCGGAGCAAACCGATTTCTCTCGAAAGGAGGAAACACCATGATTCGGAGAGGATTGCCGCTTCTGCTTGCTGCGGCGTTGCTGCTGAGCGGCTGCACAGCCAATCAAAAGCCTATGCCGCAGGGAAAGGAAGCACAGGATATGGAAACAGCCGGGCAGTCCTCAGATACGTCCGGTGAGGAGAGCATGTATATGGATAACACGGAACATGTCATATATCTGGCGGGCGGCTGCTTCTGGGGCATGGAACAGCTGATGCAGTCTATTCCCGGCGTCATCGACGCCCAGAGCGGCTATGCCAACGGCACCTGCGAGGCGGACGCGGACTATCGGACCGTCTGCAAGGGCGGCACGGGATTCCGTGAAACCGTGCGGGTGGAGTACGACCCCGAACAGGTGAGCCTTGACGCGCTGCTGCTGGCGTATTTCTACGTCATCGACCCCACGGTGGAGAACCGGCAGGGGAATGACGTCGGAAGCCAGTACCAGACCGGCGTCTACTATACCAACGACAGGGCGAGGGAGACCGTAGAGCGCATCGCGGAGATCGAGCGGGGGCGCAGCAAGAAATTCTTCGTGGAGATCGGGCCGCTGAAAAACTACTACCCCGCCGAGGAATACCATCAGGATTATCTGGAAAAGAATCCGAATGGCTATTGCCACATCCCGCGGGCGGAGATGGAACTGTTCTCCAAGCTTCGCATCGATCCGGGCGACTACCAAAAGCCCGCAGCAGAGTCCATTCGGGACAAACTGACGGTGGAGCAGTACCGCGTCACCCAGGAGAACGGCACGGAACGTCCATTCAGCAATGCGTTCTGGGATCAGTTCGAGAAGGGCATCTATGTGGATATCGTCACCGGCGAACCGCTCTTTTCCTCCACGGATAAGTTTGAGAGCGGCTGCGGCTGGCCGGCTTTCACAAAGCCCATTGAAGAGCCTGCCGTGGTGGAACTGGAGGACCTGAGCCACGGCATGCGCCGCACAGAGGTCAGAAGCCGTGCCGGAGATTCTCACCTTGGTCATGTGTTCACCGGCGATCCGGAGTCCCCCAATGGCGTGCGCTACTGCATCAACAGCGCGTCCCTCCGCTTTGTGCCTTACGCAAAGATGAAAGCAGAGGGTTACGGATATCTTCTGTATCTGTTCGAGGAATGAGTTCGCAAAATACAATGATATAATAAGCAGCGTCCCAATCATTATGAACCGGGACGCTGTCGTTTATGCTCATGTCGGTTTATTCAAACAGGACATTCAGCTTGCCGTTCAGAATCAGATCGGCATAGGCAAGCGGGTTCTTGTAGATCAGATCGTTCCGCTCTGACCGCTGGAAGCGGTTGACGGCAACTTCGTTTTCAACGGCTGTGCAGTCATATGTTGAATTGACAGGATATAAGTTTGCTCATGGTCATACCTCGTTTGAATAATTTCGCCAGCAAAAGAAAACGGCGCTATCTGATCGGAAGTCCAGTCAGATAGCGCTTTTTATGGCGTTCCTTCTAATTCCGCTGAGATATACTTACCGTTTTTACATTTTACACATATCCGCAGAGATCGAATGCAGCGAGCTTTTAGGGCGGTTCTCTTTCAACCGTTTTCCTTCTGCTCCGCTCCCCGCCAATACTGCGCGCCCCAATGTACAAAGTCCCACTGCTCCTCGTAGGCATTGCACTCGTAGTCAATGTAATAAAGCACTCCGGCGCACGGGACGAAGTTGGTGGGATAGTAGTCGATATTCAGTCCGGCCGGGTACAGCAGGCGGCACATGGCGTGCACCTGCGCAAGCCAGCCGGGCTCCGGCCGTCCCGCTTTGAGGAGCTCCGCGACCGTCGGTCCGGCGATGTACTCCTTCAGGATGCGCTCCTGCGGGATATCCGCCGCCAGCAGCCGCGGCATCGGGATGCCGAGCTTCCGCAGCGTTTCATAGTCGCGGAGCTCCGATTGCAGCTTGTCGCCGAAGGTGTAGTATTCGCAGGGCTCGTGGTGGATCTGCTTCAGGACATACTGCGAGGCCCCATCCGTCACAAGATAGGAATATCCGCCCTTTCCCTTTCCCAGGAGCCGGAGCACGGCATATTCCGCGCCGTTTACGGTCCATGCGTCAGGCATGGCAGCGGAGCATGTCCGGCGTGATCGGCACGCCGTTGAGTGCCGTCCACAGGGCTCCGCAGGTCCCGCAGTCCAGTCCGCAGCGGCCGGTCCATTCGTCCATATGGCATTCTCCTGATTCATACAGCTTCCCCGTTCGGGTGGTCCCGGCTTTCCCCGTACTTTTCCTCCAGTTCCCGCGTATGCGCGCGGAGCAGCTCCAGCGCCCGCGTCTGAATGCACGAAAGCACCGTTTGGTCCGTATCTGCAAACTCTCGTCCGATCCTTGCGGAGGCGACCGCGTGACTGTCGTCCGGTTTGCTCTCGTCCGCTTCCGACAGGAACTTTTGCAGCAGCCCCGGGTCGCCGGAGAAATGCAGCTCCACCAGCTTGGCCCGGTATTCCAGCTCCGCCGGGGTGATCTGAGGGAATCGTTTTCTGTCCACGGTATGCTGCGCCTCATGCTTCAGGAGAGAGACCCGGAACCGCTCGCTTTCCAGATCATACGCCTGCTCGATGCAGTTGATCGTGCCGTCGGGCGAGGCCCAGCCGCCCGTGCCGTACCGGCCGAAGGTCAGATAATCCATCCAGCTCCGGAACACGAAGCCCTTGAGAAGATTGACGGTATATTCCGCCGATCCGTCCGGCAGCTCCACCTGATAGACGGCCGGGACCGTTTCGCGCCAGACATAGGGGCCGTAATAGCCCTGCGTTTTCCCGAAAAGCGCATGATAGCCCTCCGCTTCAAACGCCGCCTGCATCCGCTCCGTCAGCCGTGCCTCGTCTGCATCCGGCAAATCCAGGCGCTTTTTCAGCCGCGCCAGCAGTTTGTCCGCGGCCTCCGCCTCCGGCAGGCCGCAGTAAAAGGTATCCCGGAAGTAGATCTGATACAGGCGCAGGATATCGTTGAGCGGGGCCGGTATCCCGTAGGTGCGGTATTCGCAATTCTCAAAAATCGCAAGGTAGGCCGGTAGAACATCCCGGAATTCCTCGTGCGCGTGCATATGGGCAATGGCGCCCCTGACGTCTCCGCGCAGGAAATACTGGCTGATATGCATTGCTGTTCTCCTTTCCCGATTTGGACCCGATCCGGCCGCACGTCCGCCCGGCAGACCAGAACGGTCCACAGCACGAAGGCCGCGAAAAAGCCCAGCGCGCTCCAAAGAAGCCTTTTGTTTTGTTTTTCCATGTAGATCTTTCCTTTGCAGCAATGATTTTTGGCATCCGCCGGGAACCATTCTGCACGATCCCGGCGAAAAAGGAAAGAATCTGTCTGTCACATGGGCGACACGGATCGTGTCATGGCCGCTTTCGGAGCAGCAGGGCCTTCCCTGCCAGCAGGCGAAGGCGCGTCTTCGCCCCGCACATCGGGCACAGGACCCACCGTTCACCGGGCTGTTCCATCGTCTCCCCCACTTTCCGGCGTTTTGCCATGAACCATGCGAAAAAAGAGCCCCACATGCTTCCGGAGCCGCTCCAGACACTCCGCCTCGCGCTCCGGCTGGCGGTCACAGACGCCGAGGAGCGTCACGACCGGCGCGACATACAGCATCGCCAGCGTGTCCGGGTCCTCCGGACAAATTTCTCCGGCCGCGATCAGGGCGCGAAAAATTCCGGCATGATAGTCCAGCACGCGCCCGACATAGCGCCGGGAGTACAGCGCCGCCAACTCCGGCGAGCGGAACTGCTCGATGGTCATCATGCGGCGGAAGCGGCTGATGGTCTCGTTGTGCAGGGAGTAAGAGAAGATCTGCCGCACCTTCTCGAACAGGGCGTCCTCCGTGATCTCCGTAAAAACAGGAATGTCCTGCCCCACATCCTGCACATGGATGTCGATCCGGTCGGTATCCGCCTCATACTGCGCCGCCGTTGCCTCAATGATCGCGTCGAAAATGGCCTGCTTGCCCGGAAAGTGATTGTAGAGCGAAGGAGCCTTGATGCCGACCGCCTGCGCGATCTCGCCCACGCTGACGGAATCATAGCCCTTCGCCGCAAACAGCTCCAGCGCCTTGTCCAGAATTTTCTGCCGGGTATCCTCCTGCTTCATGCTCGCGCCTCACTAACTAACGTTCGTTAGCTATATTATAATCCGCTTCTTGCCCTTTTCAAGAGGTTTTTTCGGCCGTCAGGCTTTTTCCCGCCCCGATGCGTGCGATAAACCGGTCGATGTGCTGCCGCAGCAGGTCCGTGACGGTCTCCTTCTGCGCTGCGCCGTCATAGACGCTGTAGAGCAGAAACATCGGCCCGTAAAACTCCAGTGCCAGCTGCATCGCTGCCTCATCCGAATCTGCCAGCCTGCGGAAGATCGCCGCCATATACTGCAGCGGCCCGCCCGCCAGATAGTCCTGATACAGCTGCGCGAGCTTCGGCTCGCGGTATTGCTCCAGCGTCAGCATCCGGCGGAAATTCGCGGCAAACGGCTCCTTCGTCCAGTGGTCGAACTGCGCCTCGCTGTAGGCGCGGATCTTGCCGACCGGCGTATGGAGATAGGCCTCCGCAAAGCCGTCCGGCTCTGTCTCCGGCATCTCATATTCCGCCGCACGGGCATAGTCCATTTCGTTCATCCGCTGCACGATCCGGTCCAGAATTTCCTGCTTGCTGCGATAGTGCTTATACAAAGCGCCCTTTGTGATGCCGAGCTGCTTTGCGATGTCGCTCATAGAGGTCCCCAGATATCCACTCTGCGCGAACAGCTCCAGCGAGACCTCCAGAATGCGCTCTTTGGTATTGCCTGCCATGTACGCTCCCCTTTCGTAACCGTTCGGTCACATTTATATTATAGTAACCAATCGGTCACTTGTCAAGCACAATTTTGCGAAGGCTTGCCGCGCGGCTGCATTTTCCCTGCCCGAAATTTGCTTTTTGGGCCGAAAAGGTGTATAATAAGAAACCAACTGTTGGAAAGGAGGCGGTCGTATGGGCCCCATTGCCGTATTTGATTCCGGTGTCGGCGGACTGAGCGTCCTGCGGGAGCTGGTCGCGCAGATGCCGAGCGAGCATTTTCTCTACTTCGGCGACTCGGCCAACGCGCCCTATGGCACGCGCCCGACCGCAGAAATTCGTTCTCTGACGCTCGCCCATGCCGAGCGCCTGTTTGACCGGGGCGCAAAGGCCCTTGTCGTGGCCTGCAACACGGCGACATCCGCAGCCATCGGTGCGCTGCGCGCCCGCTGGCCGGAGCGGGTCATCATCGGCATTGAGCCTGCGCTCAAGCTGGCCGTTTCGCGCCATCCCGGCGGCTGCATCGGCGTACTGGCCACGGAGGCCACGCTCCGCGAGGAGAAATTTGCCGCCCTGCTGCAGCGCTGCGCCGAGAACTGCCATATTTTGAAATGCCCCTGTCCGGAGCTGGTGGAGTTCGTCGAGCGCGGTGAACTGACCGGTCCTGCACTGGAGCGCTGCCTTGCCGCACGGCTTGCCCCGGTGCTTGCCGCCGGGCCGGACGCCCTTGTGCTGGGCTGCACCCACTTTCCCTTCGCCGCCGGAGCCATCCGCCGTGTGGTGGGACCGGACGTCGAGCTGCTGGACGGCAGCGCGGGCACGGCGCGCGAGACAAAGCGCCGCCTGCTGGACGCTGGGCTGCTGGTGCAGCAGGGCGAGGGCAGCGTGACGATCGAAAACAGCCTGGATTCCCCCGCCATTCTGGCGCTGTCGCGGCAGCTGCTGCACGCGCCGATCTTCCCCGGGCGGGAAAGTTTCGACAAATAACGACTTGTTCTCCAACTTTTCGTCCGGTGTTTTTCTGCCTGTTGTCGAATATTGGAAGGAAAAGCGAAGTTTTCGACTGATTTCTTCCTTTCGTTGTCGGAATATGCAGAAATTTCACCGTAGCGCGCAGGTCGGTTCTGTGGTTCAATAGGAACCGGAGGTGGTCCCATGAAACACAGAACGCTGATCGGCCGCGCCGGGGTGCGCTGCGCGGACGGACGCCGCGCCCGGCTGGACTATTATCTGCTGCGCTCGGGCGGGCGCTTCGGGCTGGAGGTCCGCATGCGCCGCGGGCAGGAGCGATGCCGTGCCTGCCTGCCGGAGCTTTCACCCACGCCGCGCGAGGCGCTGCGGCTCGGCCGCACGCTGCACCGCGGGACGGTCACGCCCTGCGCCGTGCGGGACGTGCTGGAGGAGCTTCTGTCCCGCTGACGCAAAAAAGCAATGGACAAATTTGACAGGATTTGATAAACTAAAAGAAACGAAACAAAAGGGGAAAATTGCCATGAAATGTCCCTATTGCAGCTATCCCGAGAGCAAGGTCGTCGATTCGCGCCACTCGGACGACGGCCTGAGCATCCGCCGCCGCCGTGAATGCCTGCAGTGCCAGCGGCGCTTCACGACCTATGAGACCGTCGAGAGTCTGCCCATCGTGGTGGTGAAGAAGGACGGCAGCCGCCAGTCCTTTGACCGCAACAAGATCCTCAACGGCATGCTCCGCGCGTGCGAAAAGCGCCCGGTCAGTCTGGCCGCGCTGGAGACGGCCGCGCTGGACATTGAGCAGATCCTGCAGAACTCCCTCGAGCGCGAGGTCAGCACCGGCCAGATCGGCGAGCTGGTCATGGAGCGGCTCAAGCCGCTCGACGAGGTCGCCTATGTCCGCTTTGCCTCGGTCTACCGCCAGTTCAAGGATATCAACAGCTTCATGCGCGAGCTGAACAAAATTCTCGAGGAAAAGTGAGGCGCAGAACTTGCTGCCTTATCTGGAAACATATGGAAATTCCGGACGAAGCCGCGGGAAAAGTTGCATTTTCTGCAAAAAAACGTTGACAAAACGCGTTCTCTGCGCTATGATTACGGTAATTAAAGAAAATCCGGCGGTTTGTCCTTTGACGCGCCTCTCCTGCGCATTCGCGCCGCCGTTCGCATTCTGAAGGGGGAATTCCAGATGAAGCAGTATCAGAAACCCGAGGTATTTTACGAAAATTTTGTGCTGGCCGATCATATTGCGCAGTGCAATTATACAATTAATGCAGCCGATGTCATGAATTGCGAAATTGTAAAAGATAATGTCGGTGGTTTTTTGGCGATTGGACCAACGCATTCGTCAAAGATAATCAAGAATGTAAAATCATTGGTGAGTCGTATTGCTATACTAACGCTGATGGTCTACTTTCCCTTTTCCAGTCCTGACCCCCTGTGGAACCGATCTCTTTCTCCATCGCAGGCTGTGAGATCCGCCTGCTGATGCCGTTCCGGCCGGAGGTCACGCGCGGCTTCCAGCCCTTCCTCTGTGCGCCCGGCGAAGCACCCCTGACTGTCTCGCTGCTGCCTGTGCAGGCTCTGCCCGAGGTCCGCGGCCGCGAGCTTCTGCGAAATTATGCCTTTGCCGTCTTCCGAACGGAGGACGGCTTTTTTCGCGTCTTCCACGACCGGCGCGAGGGCGACCGGCCCTATGCTGTCGGCCATCTGGAGCCAGACGGGCGCGAGACCATCGAATATCTGGAGGCCGACCGGGGCTTTTTCTCCGAGACGGCCAACTGCTTCTCCCACATTGCCCTCGAGGCCCTGCTGCTGCAGCGGGACGCCATGATCCTGCACGCCTCGTTCGTCTCCACGCGCTACGGCGGGCTGCTGTTCTCCGGCGTATCCGGCATCGGCAAGTCCACGCAGGCGGACCTCTGGCAGCGCTATGAGGGCGCGGAGCTCCTTAACGGCGACCGCACCGTGCTGCGCCGCATGGACGGCGTGTGGACGGCCTTCGGCTCGCCATACGCCGGGTCCTCGAACTGCTTTGTGAACGAGAGCCGCCCCGTGCGCGCCATCGTCCTGCTGTCGCAGGGCAGCGCGTGCTCGCTGCGCCGCCTCTCCCCCGCCGCCGCGTTCCGCGGCCTGTATGCGGGAATGACCGTCAACCTATGGGACGACCGCTATGTCGCGCGGGTCTGCGACCTGCTGGCGGCGCTGGACGTTCCCGTTTACGCCCTGACCTGTACGCCTGACCGCGCCGCGGTCGACTGCCTGAAAGCGGAGTTGGAACATGAAACAGCCTGAACGCTATGTTGAACCACGCCTGACACAGTATCTTTTTGACCGCGCCAGCCGCACACTCACGCCGCTGAGCGGTACCTTTGAGCTTTCGCCGGTGTGCAACCTCGCCTGCAAGATGTGCTATGTGCGTAAGACGCCCGCCGAGGTTGCCGCCTCGCCGCGCCCGCCCGTCGGGCTGATCCAGTGGCTGTCCATCGCCGAGCAGGCGCGCGACGCAGGTATGCTCTATCTGCTGCTGACCGGCGGCGAGCCGTTCCTGTGGCAGGACTTCTGGCCGCTTTACGAGCGGCTGAGCACGATGGGCTTTCTCATCTCCATCAACTCCAACGGCACCCTGCTGGACGAGGCCCGCGTGGCCCGGCTGGCCGAGCATCCGCCCACACGCATCAACATCACGCTCTACGGCGCGGGCAATGAGACCTACGAAGCCCTGTGCGGCCGCAGCGGTATGTTTGACCGCGTGGACCGCGCCATCACCCTGCTGCGGCAGGCAGGCATCCTCGTCAAGCTCAACTGCTCCCTCACGCCGCACAACGCGGGCGATCTGGAGGGCATCGTAAGCTACGCCGCCGAACGGGACCTCATCCTTGAGGTCAACACCTATATGTTTCCACCGCTGCGCCGCGACCCGGCCATGGTCGGGCGGAACGACCGCTTCACCCCGGCGGAAACGGCGCACTATCACATGGAGCGCTACCGCCTGCAGCGCGGCGAGGAGGACTTCACCCGCTTCCTGCAGAACATCCTGCGCGGCATCGCCCCGCCCCCCGGTCTGGACGAGGACTGCGTCGACCCCGTAGACGGCACGATCTCCTGCCGCACGGGCAACGCCTCGTTCTGGGTGACGTGGGACGGCTGGCTGACACCCTGCGGCATGATGCCGAAGCCGCGCATCGAGCTGAAGGGCAAGCCCTTCCGCGAGGCCTGGAGCGAGCTGACGCGCGTCAGCGCGGCCCAACGTCTCTCCGGCACCTGCACCGGCTGCCAGAACCGGCGCATCTGCCACTCCTGCGCCGCCATGGCCATGGCCGAGACGGGAAGCGTCTCCGGCATTCCGAAATATCTGTGCGAAATGGTCTGGGCCATGCGCACGGAGGCCGCGCGGCTGCTGGCCGAGCGACAAAAACCAACAACATAGCCTTTCGCCCCCGGCAGGGTCACCTGCCGGGGGCGAATTTTGTCGTATGGACGCGAAATATCTGGCGGCTGACGATAGCCGCATGCAATTCATTATTTACAACAAATAACTGGCCGAAAGCTAGGGAACCTCTGAATAAATCGGCTGCGGCGCTCAACGGGTCT
>OMGS01000457.1_pt1 | contig 23980 bp, 15 predicted proteins | sample 1646081 | NCBI WGS metagenome assembly OMGS01 (sample SAMN05578591, study PRJEB25193) | human gut metagenome | biome: Human Microbiome; feature: human-associated habitat; material: feces | host: Homo sapiens | place: USA:Birmingham | reverse complement strand
CGGCCTCGCCCGCGCGGGCGGCCTCAATGGCCGCGTTGAGCGCCAGAAGGTTGGTTTGGTCCGCGATGTCCGAAATCACGGCCATAATCCGGCTGATGTCCCGGGCGTGTTCATTGAGCTGGGCCATATCGCCCTTGAGGGCCAGGGACATCTGATGCACATCCTCAATGCTGCGCACGGCCTTTTCCACCACCTGCGCGCCGGCCTCGGCCTTTTCCTTGGTCTCGGCGGAGGCGCTGGAGGCGGAACCGGCATTCCTGGCTACTTCCTGCACTGTGGCGTTCATCTCGTTCATGGCCGTGGCCGCTTCGGAGAGCCGCGTGGCGGACTCGGCCGCGCCCCTGTCGGACTGCTCAATCTGGGCCGACAACTGGGTGGAGGCCGAAGAAAGCACGGCCGCCACTTCCTCCAACTGGCCGGCGGCGCTCAGCATGCCCTCGCGGCGCGCGCCCTCGGCGGCTTTGCGGGCTTCCTCAGCCTCACGCATGGCTTGGCGAGCCTCTTCAGTGGCCGCATGGGCCTCCCGCGTCTTTTGCTCGCTGTCCGCAAAGAGTTGCTTGAGGTTTTCCACCATGGCCCCAACGCCTCGGGCCAGAGCCCCGATCTCGTCCGTGCGGGCCGCGCTCTTTTCCAGGCTGCGACGCTGCGTCTCGTCAATCTCAAAATGCCCCTCGGCCACCCGGCCCACAAAGTGCGCGCCTTCCCGCAGGGCCCCGGCGATGCTCCGGGCCACCAGAAAGATGATCAGGCCCACCAGCAGGGCGATGCCGCCGGAAATCAGGCTGTTGCTGCGCAACAGGGCCTTGGCGGGCGCGAGCACTTCGGCCCGCTCCACGCTCACCAGCACGAACCAGTTCATGGCCGGGATGCTGCGGAAATAGGCGACCTTTTCCTTGCCGCCCCAGCCGTAGACCAGGCGGCCGCTGCCCTGGGCGAGGATCTGCCTGACCCAGTCCAGCTTGCCGTCCTCGTCGCCGATGTAGTCCTTGTTGGGATGCATCAGCAGCAGGCCGCTGCCGTCATAGACGAAGCAGGCCCCGGTCTTGCCGATTTTGATGCTGTCCGTGGTTTCCGCGCTGAGACTTTTAAGATCCAGCGTGGCGTAGATCACGCCCAGCGCCTTGGTTCCGTTCATGACCGGCGCGGAAAGGATGGTGGTGACCTGGCCGGTGGTTTTGCTGCGCGTGTTCTGCACGCTGCTTTTGCCCTGCATGGACGCCGTGAAATACGGGCGCTCCCCGAGGTCCATGCCCTTTCCCTTTTGGGTGTTGGTATGGCCCACGACTATGCCGTCCGGACCGATCAGCCCCACATCCTTGAGCAGGGGGAAATCCTCGGCCAGACTTTTCAGCGCCTGCTGCATGCCGGGCCGCAGGGAAGCTCGCTCCTCATCAGACGAGGCTCTGAGAAAGTTGTTGATGCGCGCAATATTCGCGCCGTTGTTCAACACATTGCGCAGCAAACCGGTCACGCTTTCCAGCTGGCTGGTTTCGCTCAAGGCCATCATGTCGAGGTCCTCGCCGATCTGCGCCTCCAGAGATTTTTCCGCGCTGACATAGCTGAACCAGGTAACCGCGCAGAGCCCCAGCAACGCGGGCAGCAGAATAAAGAGCAACATTTTGGGCAATAATCGCAACTTCATGCCATCTCTCCCTTCTCCAATCAAACGACGCGGACAGCGGCGTGAAAAAGGCGTCACAGCGCAGACGCAAGCCGAAAAAACAGGCTCCCGCTACCGGAACATCCGGGCCGGAGAGACCCCATGCAGATACGGGCGAAATGAAGAGCCTATGCCGGTTTTCCGTCTTTAGGGCAGGTTAACTTTGAATTTTACAAATTTCAAAGTTGACATTCCGGCGAAAAGCGTGGTTTTCGCCGGAATCCACGCCGCGTTGCTCTCGACGCCTGTACGCCCTTTGGGCTACAGGCACGGCCCTACGGGCCACCCCTCGGGTCGGTCTTCGCGGCGCGCCGCACCGTGTGCGGCGGCAGATTAACATTGAGAATGAGCATCCCCAACATTGACGCTGCCCTCCTCCCGCGGCGGGAACACGGTCCCGCCTTGATTCGGGCGTGGGCGTCCGCTTCGGCAACCGCCCACGCAAAGTAATTCTTCAAAATTACTCTGCCCTGGAAAAATCCGACCGGAATGTGCCCGATACTGAATAAAGCGGCCTGACATGCCGGGATACGGCATCTGCATGGACATAAGGCCGGTGCTCTGAAACATGACGAACCACTTTCCTGTTTGCTTTTTCGCCATATTCCGGAAAAAGATTATAGTCGCGACGATATTGCCGCCACCGCATGTCAAAGACCCTAATATGCTAGCGCCGTTCAGAACGAAAAACCAGAGGGAGGAAAAGTGCGGCCTGTCGCGCACCTATGGCCTGGGCCAGAGCCGCAGGACAGGGTCCGCGCCGTAGCGGACGTTGCGCGGCCCGAGGCCCAGCCCGGCCCAGGCCGGGCGCAGTTCGTTGCCGTGGCCCCAGAAATAGCCCTGGCAGGCGCGCGGCGCCTCCAGACGCGCCAGGGGCTGCCCTCCCGGCTCGCGGGCGGCCAGATCCCGCACGGTCATGAACAGGGCCCGGCTCATGACCCGCGCGCCCAGCGCCGGATGACAGGGCCCGGCCAGCACAGCCCCGGCCAGGGAGACTTCCGGGGCGAGACCCATGCGGATCACCGGCGTCCCGGCGGCCCGCGCCAACAGCCAGCCGCGGGCCAGGGCGTCCAGGGTGGACTCCATATCCCAGGGTTCATAGGCTCCGGCGCGCCAGAACCCGGCCAGGCCCGTGCCCTCCAGCACCAGACAGGGATAAAAACGCAGCATGTCCGCGCCCGCGTTCAGGGCCAGGGGCACATCCGCCAGAAAAATCTCCGGGCTCGTCCCCGGCATGCCCGGCAGCAGCTGCACGCCCAAGGCCAGGCCCGCCTCCTTGACCCGGGCGCAGGCGCGCAGGGCCGCCGCGCCGTCATAACCGCGCCGGGCGGCGCGCAGGGCCGCGTCCGCGAAGCTCTGCACGCCCAGTTCCACAGCCGCGCAACCGGATTGGCGCAAACGGGCCAGCAGGGCCGCATCCAGGCAATCGGGCCGGGTGGAACAGCGGAAGGCGGTTATCTGCCCACGCGCCAGCGCGGCGGCGGCAAACTCCAGACAAGCGTCCCGCTCCGTTTCGGGCAGGGCCGTGAAAGTGCCCCCGTAAAAGGCCAGTTCCGCCGGAGGCAGACCGCGCGCGGCACGCAGATCCAGGGCCGCCCGGGCCGTGTCCAGGATTCGGCCCGGCGTGGCCTCGCTCTTATCGGTCCGGCCGGTCTGGACGTCCTGCGCGCAGAAAACACAACGCGTGGGACAGCCACGGAAAGGCAGAAATACCGGCACAATGGGCCGGGCACGCGGGAGCGGCGGCCAGGGCGCGTTCAGCGGGAACAAAGCTGAGGAAAGGCAATCGGACGGCATAGGGCCTCGCGGAACAGGATACGGGACAAGGAACAGAACAGGGCAGCAACAGGGGTGGACCTTTGCCGGGACAGTGAATACAGCCGGGCAAAAAAGAAAAATCTTGCTCAGACCAGGACTTGCGTGTATTTATAAAAGAAAGTGTCACTTGTGTGAAGCGGATGCGCGCCATTCAACTATGGACGCGGGGATCGCCTGTGCGACGGCTTGGGGCCGCCAGCCGCAGAAGCGTGGCATGAACGCGCCGGAGAAATTCACGATGAAAAAAACACTGACCAAAGCGGATATTGTGGAGGCCATCTACGAAGAGACCGACAAAAACCGCGTGGATGTGAAAAACGTGGTGGAGCAGCTCCTGGAGATCATGAAGACCGCCATCAAGAAGGACCGGGCCCTGCTGATCAGCGGCTTCGGCAAATTCGAGTGTTACGACAAGGCCTCCCGCAAAGGCCGCAACCCGCAGACGGATGAAACCATCACCCTGCCGCCGCGCAAAGTCATGGTCTTCCGCTTGTCGCGCAAATTCCGTTCGGAACTCAATCCTTAGAGCAATTCACGTTTAAAATGAGTGAATAGCTCTGGTGGCCGCGTGAGCGGGCACCCACGCCCAGGTGCAAGGAAGCGACCGGAGACGGCATAGAGTTTGAAATGTGTAACATTTCAAACTCAACAGCTGTAAGAGCGGAGCATTGTTGAGCCCTGACCCGCTCAGCGGCAACCCCGTTCCCGGCCCATAGCGGGGCCGTAACCCGCTTTGCGCGTGGACGTCGGCCTTGTTGACGTCCACGGCACGTTGCGGCCATGCCGTCCGTTTTCCGCTCCGCTGCCCGCGACGCCAGTTGAGGCCGGTAGCGGGCGTTACCGCGCCAGATTGTCGTGCGAGAACGGACAATCCGTTGTGACCGTGGGAGTGGCGGAATCGGGGCGTTGTGCCGGGAGTCGCGCATGCTGTTCAATTCCTATCCCTTTCTGTTCTGCTTTCTGCCTCTTCTGCTGCTGGCCTGGCGGCTGGCCGGGGGCTTCGGCTCCGCGCGGCTGGCCTTGGTGCTGCTGTTCTTTTCGGCGGTCTTCTACGGTTTCTGGGGCACGGGCTTTCTTCTGCTGCTGGCCGTCATGGTGGGCATGAACTACGCTTTCGGCCTGGCCCTGGCCGCGCCGGAAAACCTGAAAAAAAGACCTCTGAGCCTGTCCCGCAAGGGCCTGCTGGCCCTGGCCCTGACGCTCAACCTGCTGCCCCTGCTCTGGTTCAAATACTCCTGGTTTCTGGCCCAGAACCTGGCTTTGCTCTTCCATACGGAATGGAACTTCCAGCCGCCCGGTCTGCCCCTGGGCATTTCCTTCTACACCTTCATTCAGATCGCCTGGCTGGTCAGCGTATACCGCCGCCAGATCGCGCCGCAGGGCCTGGCGCGGCACGCGTTGTTCTCCTCCTGCTTTCCCTATGTGATTTCCGGCCCCATTGTGCGCTACGAGCAGGTAGGCCCGCAGTTCGACGCCCTGGCCGATCCCGACGCCGAGGGCCTGGCGCGCGGCTTCAGCCTGTTCAGCATCGGCCTGGCCAAAAAAATCCTCCTGGCCGACAGCATCGCCCTGTACGCCGACGCGGTGTTCAACGCGGCGGAAAAGGCTTTTCCCCTCAGTGGCGCCGAAGCCTGGCTGGGCTCGTTCTGCTATACCTTCCAGCTCTATTTCGACTTTTCCGGCTACACGGACATGGCCCTGGGCCTGGGTCTGATGCTGGGCCTGCGCCTGCCCGAGAACTTTAATTCACCCTACAAATCCACGGGCATCGTGGATTTCTGGCGGCGCTGGCACATTACGCTCAGCGCCTGGCTGCGCGACTTTCTGTACATCCCCTTGGGCGGCAACCGGGCCGGACGGCTCAAACAGTACCGAAATCTCTTCCTGACCATGCTCATCGGCGGGGCCTGGCACGGCGCGGGCTGGACCTTCATGATCTGGGGGGCTCTGCACGGCCTGATGCTCAGCGTGAATCATTTTTTCCGCGCACAAATCAAGGGCTCGCGTCCGGAAGCCATACTGGCCTCCGCGCCGTTGCGCCTGCTGTCCATTGCCTTTACCTTCCTGTGCATTAATTTCTGTTGGGTGGTCTTCCGGGCTCTGAGCCTGGACGGCGCATTGCGCGTCTACACCGCCATGTTCACCGGCCCGTTCAGCCTCCAACCCGGGCCGACGGGCGGCCTGCTGCCCAACCACTACTTCCAGGGCTGGCAGCCCTTCGCCCTGCTCATCCTCTGCGCCGTGCTGGTCTGGGCCTTTCCCAACAGCCGGGAAATTCTCCAGGGCCGCCGCGACGGCTCCCGGCCCTGGCTGGCCTGGCGGCCTTCCCGGCTCTGGGCCTCAGGTCTGGCCCTGCTGGCTTTTGCGGCGTTGATTCTGGTCTCGCGGCAGTCCACTTTTTTATATTTTCAGTTTTAGCGCCGGGAGCCTAGCATGCGACTTTTCCGAACATCTTCCACCAGCCCGGAAGAGCGGCCCGAGCCCAAGACCCCGAGGGCTTTGCCTGCCCGCAATCTGAGCGACGCGGCCTATCTCCGGCGCTATTTCAAGACCCTGCTGGCCCTGTCTCTGCTGGGCCTTGTTCTGGTGCTGCCCTATACGTGGTGGTGGCTGTATGAAAGCGGCGACGTGGCCGTGGAGCGCGCCGTGGAAGCCCAGGCCGAAGGCGAATTCGCACTGTTCGGCTCCGGGGTTTCCCAGGATTTCGTGGACTACAAGCTGCGGCTCTACGCGGCGGTCAAGCCGGATATCACGGCCGTGGGCTCCTCGCGGGTCATGCAGTTCCGCGCGGCCTATTTCCGCAAGCCTTTTCTGAACATGGGCGGGGTGGCGGGCAATCTGGCGGTGCTGCGCTCCACCCTGGACGCCATGCTGCGCATCCACAAGCCCCAGGCCGTGATCCTGGGCCTGGATTTCTGGTGGTTCATGCCCCAGTGGGAAGCCCGGCCCTTTGAGGAAGTGCCGCCCACCAGCGGCTCCTATAATTACGGTTTCGAGAGCCTCAAAAAGCCCTGGAGCTGGCTGCTGGACGGCAAGCTCTCCCCGGCGGAGTCGGCCGCGCCCCTCCTGGGCCCCTTCGGGCACGGCTTCCGGGCCGGGCGCTACGGCATCATGGCCCAGCAGACCGACGACGGCTTCGGCCCGGACGGCTCCTGGTACTATACGGCGGACATCACCGGCCAAAAGCGCCCCTTTGATTACCAGTTCAGCGACACGCTCAGCCAGGTCCGCCACGGCATCAAGGCCTTTTACCGGGCCAAGCCGGGCCAGACCGGTCCCAGTGAGGAACATCTGGACGCCTTTGCCGAAATATACTGCCGCCTCAAGGCGCGCGGCATTCAGACCTTCGTGTTCATCGCGCCGCTTTCCGAACGCGTGCTGACGGCCATGCGCGAGCACGAGCGGGACTATCCCCACCTCTTCGCCCTGCGCGACGCCCTGCTGGCGCGGGGCATCGACGTGCTGGACTGCACGGACCCGCGCGCCTTCGCTTCCGACGACTGCGAATTCATCGACGGCTTTCACGGCGGCGAAGTCACCTACGCCCGGATTTTGCGGGCCATGGCCGACCGCTGGCCCGCCCTGCTCTCCTATGTGAACATGGAGCGGCTCAATGCCGCCATCCGGGACTGGCAGGGACACGCGCTGGTGCCTGACGAACGCCTCACGAGCCTGCCGGAAACGGATTTCATGCACTTCGGTTGTTCCAAACGTCAACCCTGAGAGTGGCTCACGCATTTCGTGCGTAAACCTCCCTGCAAGGATTCGCAGACAAATCCTTGCCCCAACATGCGCGTAGGCGGGCTTTGCCCGCTGCAAACGAGCAATTCACGTGTAAATACTCCAGGAGGAATTATGCGGATGTTCCGTCATTTCTTTCTCAGCGCGGCGGGCCTGGCCTGCGGCATTGTCTGCGGCCTGGGAGTACACCCGGCATATGCGGCCCCCGTGCGGGACGCCTCCGCGGAAACAAGCGCCAAAGCGGCCACCGCCGCCACCCGCGCGGCCAACAAAGCCGCTGTCCAGGATCTGGATTTCAACGACCGGCAGGACTATGCCGACGCCCAGCGCGGCTTTATGGCCCCCCTGCCGGACAACGGCCGCATTCTGGACAAAAACGGCCGTGAAACCTGGAATCTCCGGAAATACGCGTTTCTGGCCCCGGCCATGAGCCGGGACATGCCGCCCTCCCGGATCATGCCCACGCCCGCGCCGGACACGGTGCATCCCTCGCTCTGGCGGCAGTCGCAGCTAGTGTTGCGCGACGGCCTGTACAAAGTCACGGAACGCATTTACCAGGTGCGCAACGCGGATCTTTCCAACATGACCATCATTGAAGGCGATACGGGCCTGATCGTGGTGGACCCCCTGATTTCCGCCGAAAACGCGGCCGCCGCCCTGGATCTCTACTACACGCACCGCCCGCGCAAGCCCGTGAAGACGGTCATTTATTCCCACAGCCATGTGGATCATTACGGCGGCGTGCCGGGCGTGACCACGGAAGAGGACGTCAAGAGCGGCGCGGTGCGGGTCATCGCGCCGGAGGGCTTTCTGCGTGCCGCCATGTCGGAAAACGTGCTGGCCGGAACGGCCATGGGCCGCCGGGCCCAGTACATGTACGGCGAATTGCTGCCGCCGTCGCCCACCGGCCATGTGGGCGCGGGCCTGGGCCTGAAAAATTCCGGCGGGTCCACCGGCCTCATTCCGCCCACGCGTACCATTGCCCAAAGCGGCGAGCGCCTTGAACTGGACGGCCTGACCTTTGTTTTTCTGCTGGCTTCCAATACCGAGGCCCCGGCGGAAATGCACTGGTACATTCCCGAACTGAAGGCCCTGACCGCCGCTGAAAACTGCACCCACACCATGCACAATCTCTATACCCTGCGAGGGGCCAAGACGCGCGATCCCTTGAGCTGGTGCCGCGCCCTGGACGAAACCCTGGCTCTCTGGGGCAACGAGGCCGAAGTGCTGTACGGCATGCACCACTGGCCGGTCTGGGGCAATGAACGGGTCCGCCGGACCCTGGCCCTGACCAGCGATCTCTACCGCTACATCAACGATCAGACCCTGCATGCAGCCAACCAGGGCCAAACCATGCTGGAAATCGCCGAAAATCTGCGCCTTCCTCCGGAACTGGCGCGAATCTTCGGCCTGCGCGGCTATTACGGCAGCCTGAACCACAACGTCAAAGCCGTGTACAATTTCTATCTGGGCTGGTTCGACGGCAATCCCGCGCATCTGCACGCCCTGCCGCCGCGCGCGGCGGCCCGCAAGTATGTGGAATACATGGGCGGGGCCGAGGCCGTGCTCCGGCGCGCCCGCAAGGATTTCGCCCAGGGCGAATACCGCTGGGTAGCCCAGGTTCTGGACCACGTGATCTTTGCCGATCCCGGCAATATCACGGCGCGGGAACTGGCGGCGGACGCCCTGGAACAGCTGGGCTATCAGGCGGAGAGCGGCCCCTGGCGCAATTTCTATCTCAGCGGGGCGCGGGATCTGCGCGGCCTGCCCCCGGCCAGGGACGAAAATGCCGCTCAAAAGAGCAACAGCCAGTCGCGGGCCATGACCCCGGATCTTTACTTCGACTATCTGGGCGTGCGCCTCAACGCCCAGCGGGCTCAGGGCCGCAGGCTCGCGCTGCGCGTGAAGCTCAGCGATCTGGAACAGGTCTGGGACCTGCGTCTGGGCAACAGCGTGCTGCACGCCCGCCTGAGCGCGGACGATCCCGATGCGGCCTCCGCGCCGGAAGCGACCCTGACCGCCGCCATGCCCACGGTCATGGCCTTGTTTGAGGGACGCCTGAGCGTGGCCGAGGCCGCAAAACAGGGACTGATTGAGGGCGACAGCCAGACCGTGGCGGAGCTGCTGGGCCTGCTGGACCGCTTCACGCCCGACTTTCCCCTAGTGCTGCCCGGAAAGGAATAAGTGCGCATGAGCTTCATGTTTTCCTCAGGACGCTTTCGGCGCAGCCCGGTTCCGGCCGTCTTCCCGGCTGTCTTTCTGGCCGCATCCCTGATCTGGGCCATGCCCGGCAACGCTTCGGCGGACCAGGCCCAGGCGCCGGGCACATCTCCGGCGGCGGCAATACAGGCCGCGCCGCCGGTCCCCACCCCGGCCGCACCCGCCACGAAGAAGGCGCAGCCGTCCCGCAAAAACGCACGTCCCGCGCGTAAAAAGAATCCGCCGACCCAAGCCGCTCCGGCGGCAGCGTCGCAGCAACCAGCCGCGACCGCGTCCGGGCCGAAGGAGGAATCTCCGGCCCAGGCCAGGGCCCCTGAATTGCCCGAAGGCCCGGCGGGGGACGCCGCCCGCGCTTACGCCCAGGGGGATTTCCTCAAGGCCAGGGACATCTGGCAAAAGCTGGCCGAGGAGGGCGACGCCCAGGCCATGAACAATCTGGGCGTGCTCTATGACCAGGGCCACGGCGTGGAGCCCGACATGGGCCGGGCTCTGCACTGGTTCGCCCAGTCGGCCAAGGCCGGGCACCCCTCGGGCATGAGCAATTACGGCCGCATGCTGGAGCAGGGGCGCGGCATTGCCGCCAACCCGCAGGAAGCCGCCCGCTGGTTTGACCTGGCCGCCCGCCAGGGCCAGCCCGAAGCCCAGTACAATCTGGGGCTGCTGTACGAACGGGGCCGGGGCGTGCCCCAGGATGACAAGGCGGCCGCCGCCTGGTACAGCCGGGCCGCGGCCCAGCAGCAAAGCGAGTCCCTGGCCCGCCTGGGGCATTTCTACCGCGCGGGCCGGGGCGTGGCAAAAAACCCCGGCCGGGCCGTGCTGCTGCTCTACGCGGCGGCCATGAGCGGCGAAGCCGGGGCCATCCGCGAACTAGAAGAAATGGCGAAAGAGGGCCCGGCCCGCCAGGCCGCCGTACTCTTCGGCCAGAAGCTGGACGCCACGGACCGCGCCGCCATGCGCGCGGCTCTGAGAAAATCCGGCACGCCCGCCAGCCGCGAGAGCGACGACTTTATCTGTGATCTGTACGACGTGCGCCGGGTGGTGCCCGGCGCGGAGCAGATGGCCGCCTGTTACGGGCCGGGCTCGCCCGCGCCCCTGGGCTTTCTGAAAATCGACTATGCCGCGCCGGACAAGGCCACAGCCGCGCAGATCCTGCACATGGTGGAAGAACGCTTCGGGCCGCCCTCAGCCGGTGAAGGGGACGACGCCCGGCTCTGGAACCTGGGCTCCGTGGTGGTGGCAACCCGGTACGCGCCCACCCACCGCCAGATGAGCCTGATGTATATGGTGCCGGGCGTCTACCATCTGACCCGCCGGCCATAGCGGAATAAGCCCTTCGGGGTCATTCCGTTCTCCGCTCGTCGTTTTATTCTGCCCTGCGGGCACAGAGGCTTTACGCCTCCCGGCGTTTGGGCCGCCTATCGTTGCTGTCTTCATCCGTAAGGCGGCCCAAGCCACAGCGTAGCGAAAAAAGCCGTACCCGCAGGGCTCGAAATTCCTCATCCGTATGACAAGCCCATAGAACAATTGTGAAAGGTAATCTGCTATAAATGCAGAATAATTCTGCCTACGAGCGGAAAACGGAATGACCTTGGCGCGGCCCTCTCCTCCGCTGGACGGGGACGATTCTTTTGTCTATGCTACAAAAACGTAGCTCTTTTGCATTTCAGCGGGATGGAGGCCTTATGGAGGACGATACCGCGAAAAGCGGCCTTGCAAAGCGCATACAGCTCAGGCAGATCGAGCAGACCATGGCGAAAACCGTGGCCGAAAGCAAAGTTCAAGATAAGTTCTATGGGGAAGCCGTTATCGAATATCTGCGCGACAACGGCCAGATCATCTGTATTTCCGACGACAAAGCCTTTACCGATCTGTTGCGCGAGGCCGTATGCACGCGGTTGAAGATGCCCTCCGGCTGCCTGTCCATCAGCAGCAACGCCGATATGCTGCTGCACACCCTGCGCCACATGATCTCGGCCAGAAACGCGCCCCTGCTGCTCATTGAGCAGAACCTCAGAGGCCGGGACATGACCTATCTGCTCCGGCAGCTCAAAAATGCCTATCCGGAGCTGTGGATCATCAGCGTCGCCCGCGAGACCAACAAACAGCGTTTTGTTCTTCTGCACGAAAGCGGCGTGGACAATTGCATCGTCAAACCCATCGGCGTGCAGGCCCTGCTTGAAAAGATCGCCCTGACCATCAAGCCCCACGGCAAGCTGGGCCGGGTTCTGGAATGGGCGCGCGCCCTCATGGCCCAGGGCGAGCATCTGCGCGCCCTGCAGGTCTGCAAACAGGCCCTGGACCTCAAGGCCAATTCCGCGGCGGCCCTGCTGCTCATCGGCGACGTCTTCCGGGCCATGCGGCAGTATGATAAGGCCTGCGAGGCTTATGAAAACGCCAGCCGCACCTCGGCCATGTATCTTGAACCCCTGCGCAAGATGGCGGAAGTCTACGCGGAGACCGGCAATACGGCCAAACGCCTGGAATGCCTGGAGCGCCTGGACGGGCTTTCGCCCCTGAACGTGGAGCGCAAACTGACCTTGGGCGAGATATACCTCCAGATGAACCGCCCGGAAAACGCCAGAAAAATTTTCGATCAGGCCATGACCCTTTCGGACCGCGAAGCCACGGAATACATCTCGGGCGTGGCTTTTCGCGTGGCCGACGTCTATATGGACAAGGACCCGCAGACCGCCGTCGCCTTTCTGCAGCGCGGCCTGGAGGCCAAAAGAGGCTTCTGGGGCACCGAGGACCTGCTCACCTTCAACCGCGTGGGCATTCTGCTGCGCCGCGCGGGCAAATGGCGCGAAGCCGCCGAGGAATATCTCAAGGCCCTGAAGGTGGCCCCCAACGATGAAAACCTGCACTACAATCTGAGCATGGCCTATCTGGAGGGCAAGGATTTCGAATCCGCCCGGGCCTCCACGCTCAAGGCTCTGGCCCTTAATCCGGACCTGCCGCGCAAATCCTCGCTCATCGCCAGCAACCTGGCTACGGTCTTTGTGCGGACCGGCGACAATATGCACGCCCTGCCCCTGCTGCGTCTGGCTCTGGAACAGGACCCGGCCAACGACCAGGCCAGGGATCTGCTGACCCAGGTGAGCCAGGCGAGCCGGGAAGAAAGTTGATCCCAGGCCGGGGAGTGGAAAACGTGCCCCGGCCTTTCCGGATCAGATTAACGTTGAGAATCGGCATTCTCAACGTCGGCGCGGCCTTCAGCCGGTGTTTACGAACACCGGCTTTTTTTGCGCCCATGGGTCGGTGCGGGCCAGTGACTCAAGCGGCATATAAAGACGCATATTATATGCATTGAAAAGCATATCGAAGACGTCACAATATATCTCTTCTTATTTATGCCGCAATAAACATATTGCGGCTCTTTTTTCATTGGTTATAGTTATACATAATTGCAGTGCATTTTTCCTTCACACATTTTTTATACAGACGAGGTCGCTATGGACAAGATTTTACGCATTGATGTGGGCGCCGAGGGCGGCCCCAAGATCAGGGAAGAGCGCCTGGGCGAATACGCGGGCCTCGCGGGCCGCGCCCTGACCACTGCGGTCATCTGCAAGGAAGTGCCCCCCACCTGTCATGCCCTGGGTCCCGAAAACAAGCTGGTCTTCGCGCCGGGCATGCTCTGCGCCACCACGGCCGGTTCCTCGGGCCGCATTTCCGTGGGCTGCAAGAGCCCGCTCACCGGCGGCATCAAGGAATCCAACGCCGGAGGCACCGGCGGACAGTATATGGCCCGTCTGAACTACGCCGCCATCATCATTGAAGGCCAGCGCCGCGACGACCATCTGTACAAAATCGTCATCAAGGCCAGCGGCGTGACCGTCGAGCAGTGCGACGAACTTGCCATGCTTTCCAACTATCCCTGTGTGGCCCGGCTGCGCGAGGAATACGGCGAAGGACCCGGTTTCGTGACCATCGGCACGGCCGGTGAAATGCGCATGTGCAATTCCACCATCTGTTTCACCGATCCCGAGGGCCGGGCCACCCGGCACGCCGGACGCGGCGGCGTGGGCGCGGTCATGGGTTCCAAGGGCGTCAAGGCCATCGTGCTCGACCCGGCGGACACGCCGACCATGCGCAAGGCCCAAGATCCCGAAGCCTTCAAGGACGCCTGCAAGCGCTTCGCCAAGGGCATCACCTCCCACCCGGTCACCGGCCAGGGTCTGCCCGCCTACGGCACCAACGTGCTGGTCAATATCCTCAACGAAGCCGGTGGGCTGCCCACCTACAACTTCAAGGAAGGCCGCTTCGCGGGCGCGGAAAAAATCTGTGCCGAAACCATGGTGGAAATCCAGAAGAAGCGCGGCGGCAATCCCACCCACGGCTGCCACCGGGGCTGCATCATGAAGTGTTCCGGCATCTGCGTGGACGAAAACGGCGAGTACCTTTCCAAGCAGCCGGAATATGAAACCGTCTGGGGGCACGGCGCCAACTGCGGCGTGGACAATCTGGACGACATCATCCGCATGGACTATCTGGAGGACGACTACGGCCTGGACACCATTGAAACCGGGGCCAGCCTCGGCGTGCTGATGGAAGCCGGGGTCATTCCCTGGGGCGACTCCAAGGCCTGCATCGAGATGATCCACGAGATGGGCAAGGGCACGCCGCTGGGGCGCATCCTGGGCGCGGGCACGGCCACCGTGGCCCGCTGCTACGGCCTGGAACGCGCTCCCGTGGTCAAGGGCCAAGCCATGCCCGCCTATGACCCGCGCGCGGTCAAGGGGGTGGGCGTGACCTACGCCACCACGCCCATGGGCGCGGACCACACCGCCGGTTACGCCGTGGCCACCAATATTCTGGGCCTCGGCGGCAAGGTGGACCCGCTCAAGCCGGAGGGCCAGGTGGAGCTCTCCCGCAACCTTCAGATCGCTACCGCCGCCCTGGACTCCACGGGCTACTGCATCTTCGTGGCCTTCTGCATCCTGGACCAGCCCGAGACCTTCCAGGCTCTCATCGACACCCTCAGCGCCTTCACTGGTCGCAAAATGACCGGCGACGACGTGGTGGCCCTGGGCAAGAGCGTCCTGAAGCAGGAGCGGGAATTCAACGCCGCCGCCGGTTTCACCCGCGCCCACGACCGCCTGCCCATGTACATGCGCCGCGAACTGCTGCCGCCGCACAACACGACCTTTGACGTGAGCGACGAGGAGCTGGACAGCGTCTTCAACTTCTGAGCCTAAGCGACACGGCGGCCGGGTTTTGCCCGGCCGCCGTTTTTTGGATAGCATCACCTCATGCCGGACCCACTGCCCCAACTTGAAATCGCCATCCGCCACGCCGCCCGGGCGGGCCGCATTGCGGAAGACGTGTTACGCGAGCTGGCCATCGCGGCAGGCGTGGACTTGCTCGCGACCCAGCAGGCAGCCTGCCGCGCCGGAATCTGGCCCGCGCGCTATGCCCGCAACGCCCGGCAGCTTTCTCTGCGGGACCAGCTGGCCCTGCTGCAAAGCCGCGTGTTGCTGGTGGGCCTGGGCGGTTTGGGCGGTTGGCTGCTGGAGCAGCTGGTCCGCATGGGCGTGGGCGCGATCACCGGCGTGGACGGCGACTGCTTTGAAGAATCCAATCTGAATCGCCAGTCGCTGGGCAATACGGCCCAACTGGGCCAAAGCAAGGCCGAAGTCGCCGCCGCGCGCGTGGCCGGGATCAATCCCGCCGTGCATTTCACGCCCGTGCCCCGCTTTGCGGACAAAATTTTGCTGATCCGGCTGCTGCGCGGCATGGATCTGGCTCTGGACGCCCTGGGCGGCCTGGCCTGCCGCCTGCCCTTGCAGGAAGCCGCCGCCGCGACCGGCGTGCCGCTGGTCAGCGCGGGGATTGCGGGCCTGACCGGCTGGGTGGCCGTGGTGCCGCCCGGACAGGCGGGCCCGGTTCAATGGCTGGGCGCGGGCGGCGCCGACGGCGCAGGCGAAACATGCGGGACAGATGAAACAGGAGCTTCGCCCGAGGAAGAGCTGGGCAATCTCGCGCCCACGGCGGCGGCAGCCGCCTCCCTCCAGGCCGCGGAAGCCCTGAAGCTGCTCACCGGCCGCGGGGCCCCCCCCGGCATGTGCATCTTTGACCTGGCGGACGGCACGTTTCAACGCGTCCGTTTATAAGCCGCGAATCCCCTTTCAACTTGTCCGCAACCCGCCCGCCTCCGGAGGAAAAACCATGCGGCTGAACGTCAAATGTTTCGCCACCCTGGCCGAAAAAAGCCCGCCCGGCGGCGTCTGGGAACTTCCTGAAGGCGCGGACGTGGCCCGGCTCATGGACAGCCTGCAACTACCCGCCGCCGAAGTAAAAATCATCTTCATCAACGGCGTGGCCGTGGAACCTGACGCCGTGCTGCACGACGGCGACCGCGTGGGCCTGTTCCCGGCCGTGGGCGGGGGCTAGCCGCCGTGAACCAAAGAAAAAACACATTTTTCCGCTGATGAGCCTGCGAAAGTTGAGAACAAAATTATGCTCGAAATTTTTGCAATCAGGCACTAGGTGTAGAGCAATTTGCGCTTGAAATTATCGCTTAACGGCGAAGTAAATTCACCTTGCGATAATTTCGCGGTGCGGATTTTCACGGAAAATCCGCACAGAGCGTTGAGATATTTTCAATATCAAAACGCTCTAGGCACTGCTTTTCCCCCACGCACAAAGCCGCCTCCGCTGCGCACGGACCGCCCCGGCCCTTGCTTCCGACGCCGCTTGGCGCTATTGCATCCCAACGCCGCCGGGCGGCGTTTTTTTCAGCACAGGGAATGCCATGCTTGTTTTCGCGGCCATGCTTCTGCTGGGAGCGGTGATCGGCTTTGTGGGCGCGGGCGGCGCGGGGGTTATGATCACCCTGCTCACCGTGGGTTTTGGCGTGCCCATCCATACGGCCCTGGGCACGTCCCTGGCGGCCATGGCCTTTACCGCGCTTTCCGGCTCGTACAGCCATTTCCGCGAAGGCAACGTGCTGCGCCGCCTGGGCCTGGCCATGGGCCTGTTCGGGGCCGTGGGCGCGTTCTGCGGCGCGCGGGTTTCCTCATCCCTCGACACGGCCGTTCTCACCCCGCTCACCGCTGCGGCCCTGCTGCTGTCGGCCCTGCTGATCTATCTGCGCATTTTCCACCCCCACAGCCCGCTCTTCCGCCAGCGCTTCCTGGCGCCCTTGGGCGGCAGATTCTGGCTGCTGGCAGGCCTGACCGGCCTGGTCAACGGGCTCATCTCCGGAGCCTGCGGCGTGGGCGCGGCATCCTTCATCCAGCTGAGCCTGTTGCTGGTCTTCAACGCGCCGTTCTACCAGACCGTGGGCACCACCATGCTGGTCATCCTGCCCATCGCGGTGCTGGGCGGCGTGGGCTTTCTCAGCGCCGGGCATCTGGAACCGCTGCTTTTCGTCCAGGTGCTGCTGGGCCAGGTGATCGGCGCTTTTTTCGGGGCCAAGCTCACCCGGCTGGCCCCGCAGAGACTGCTCAAAATCGCCATGGTGGCCCTGCCCGCCTTCGGCGGCTTCATTTTATTCCTTGCCCGTTAGGGCATTTTCACTTTGAAATTGCTCTAACGCCGCACCGGCGGGAAATCCGCCCCCGTATACAACTTCCGCCGCGCTTTTTTAAGCCTCGCACATCTGGCGACAAACCTGAAAGATGATTATCTATAATAGAATAAATTTCTTTCAGGGGTACACAATGCGGATAGCGGACATTGAAATCAAAGGCATAAGCTGGCCTGTTTTTCTGGGAATCACCGTGGTGGTCGTGGCGGCCATGTACCTGGACGCCCTGCCCAAGGGCATGGTGGGCGGCTTCGCCGTGGTCATGGTGCTGGGCTTTCTGCTGGAATATATCGGCGACCGCCTGCCGCTGATCAAGGATTATCTGGGCGGCGGCCCCATTATTGTCATTTTCGGCAGCGCCCTGCTGGTATACAGCGGCGTCATGCCGGCCTCGACCAAGGCCGTCATCGACACCTTCATGAAGGGCGACGACTTCCTGACCTTTTACATCTGCGCCCTGATCTGCGGCAGCATTCTGGGCATCGAGGCCCGCCTGCTGGTCAAGGCCGGGGCGCGCTATGTGGTTCCCCTGGTGGCCGCCGTGGCCTGCGCGGCCCTCCTGGCCGCCCTGGTGGGCCTGCTGGCCGGCACGGGCTGGCGCGAAGGCATCAGTTACGTCTCTTTCCCGATCATGGGCGGCGGCATGGGGGCCGGGGCCATTCCCATGGCCGAAATCCTGCACCAGAGCAATCCGGACATGGCGCTCAAGGACATTCTCTCCATGCTGATTCCGCCGGTGGCCTTGGGCAATGTGGTCGCCATCATTTCCGGCGGCCTGCTGGACAAGCTGGGCAAGGCCTTCCCGCGCCTGTCCGGAGAAGGCCAGCTGCTCAAGGGCGAGGCCCCGGTGGCCGAGGACGAGAACCGCCTGCCGATCACCTACACGGCTCTGGGCATCGGCCTGCTGGTTTCCTGCACCTTCATGCTTTTCGGACGCCTGGCCGCCATGGTCATTCCCGGCATCCACTACTACGCCCTGATGATCCTCAGCGTGGCCGCGTGCAAGATCCTCCATGTGCTGCCCACCTCCGTGGAACAGTCCTGCACGGTCTGGTTCAGGTTCGTGGCCAAGTACATGACCGCCCCGCTGCTGGTGGGCATCGGCGTGACCTACACGGACCTCTCCCTGGTCATCAACACCTTTTCCATCGCCAACACCCTCCAGGTCATCGCGGTGGTTCTGGGCGCGGTGCTGGGCGCGGGCCTGGGCGGCGTGCTGGTGGGCTTCCACTTTATCGAATCCGCCATTTCCGCCGGGCTGTGCATGGCGAATATGGGCGGCACCGGCGACGTGGCCGTGCTTTCAGCGGCCCGGCGCATGGTGCTGATGCCCTTTGCCCAGATTTCCTCCCGCCTGGGCGGCGCGATCATCCTGGTGCTGGTGGGCCTGGTGGTGCCGCTGCTCATGCGGTAAGGGCGCGCATCCCGCGGCATTGCTTTGCGGTCCCGGCGGCTTCGGCCGCCGGCGGCCCTATTTCTCCCTGCCGTAAAGCTGCGAGACCGCGTCCAGGCCCCAGGCCCGGATGCGCGCATACAAGGTCGAACGCTTCATGCCGAGGATGCGCAGGGCCCCGGCCTCGCCGTCCACGCGGCCTCTGGCAAGACGCAGCACATGGCGGATGTAGCGGCGCTGCAATTCTTCCAAGCTCGGCAAATCTTCCCATTCCAGACCGGAAAGCGTCCCGGGCGGAGCTGCCTTTTCCGCCGGAAGCGGCGGCGGTTCCGTGGGGCGCAACAGATGCAGAGGGCCGCCGGAGTGGAGGATGACCGCCCGCTCCACCACGTTCTTCAGTTCCCGCACATTACCGGGCCAGGCATAGGCGCGCAGGCGTTCCGCCTCTTCCTTTTCCAAGGGAGGCACGGGACGCTGGTAACGGCGGCTGAATATCTCCACGAAGCGCCGCGCCAGCAGGGGAATGTCGGCGGGACGCTCGCGCAGGGGCGGCAGGGTGAGGGGCACCACGGAAATACGATAGTAGAGATCTTCCCGGAAGCGCCCTTGAGCCACCATGCTTTTGAGGTCCCGGTTGGTGGCCGCCACCAGCCGGAAATCAGAACGGATCTCGCGGATGCCGCCCACCCGCATAAAGCATTTCTCCTGCAAAACCCTGAGCAGCTTGGTCTGCATGGGCAGGGGCACCTCACCCACTTCGTCGATAAACAGCGTGCCGCCGTCCGCCACTTCCAGATGGCCCAGCTTCTGCCGCCAAGCTCCGGTAAACGCACCCTTTTCATGCCCGAAGAGTTCGCTTTCAAAAAGCTGCTCCGGAATGCTGGCCGGATGAATGGGCACAAAGGCTCCGGCCCGGCCGCTGCGCGCGTGGACGCGCCGGGCCAGCAGATCCTTGCCCACGCCGGTTTCTCCCAGAATGAGCACCGGCGCGTCGGTGACGGCCGTGCTGTCCGCCTGGCGCAACACGTCGTCGAGCCCGGTCCCGTAGTAGGGCTCATCCAAGGCGGCCATGCGCTCGGCGGCCACGCGGCCCCGTTCTTCCACGGCATACAGGGCCTTGCGCATGCCTTCCTGCAAACGCCGGGCGGTTTGCAGCTCCCGCGCCAGCAAGCCGCCCAGCTCGCGGAATATTTCCGTGCCTTGGGCGCTGATGTGGCCGGCGAAAAACTCGCATTGCAGAAAAAGAAGCCACGGGCGGGCATTGGGAACCGCCAGAGGCAGATATATTCCTGTGCCCCGCGCGGCGCGCGCGGGTTCGCCTGAAGCCGCCTCCATGACGGCGGCGGCCTTTTTCAGCACCGGGCGGAAGGTCGGGCTTTCCAGCTCCAGGCGCGAGATATTGCGCACCATGACCGGTCCCTCGGCGTCCGGGCTGAACAGGGCCGCCCGCTCCACTTCAAAGGTCTCGCTGACGATGCGCAGCATGTCGGCCAGATGGGCGTCCAGATCCGACCAGGCGGGCAGAGCCTCCAGTCCTTCCCGGCAGCGGCGCAGGCAGCTTCGGCCGTCGGGGCAGTAAGGCGCGTCCTGCCCGCCGCCGGGCCCGTCAGGGCAGTCATACTGGGTATAGCGCCGCAACACGGCTCTGGCCGCCGAAAACAGAAGCTCGGCCTGGCGGGCGCGCCGCCGCGAAAGGCAATACGCCAGGGCGAGGCGGCAGCGGGCGATCTCCAGCGGACTGCCCACCCGCTTGGCATAGGTCAGGCCGCGCACCAGGAGGCCGCGCACCTGGGCCGGGTCCACCCCTCTGGCGCGGGCCTGCAAAGCCCGGATGCGCAAGGCCGCGCCCTTGAGATGGCGGTTGGGGCTTTGCTGCGCGGCCGTCAGCTCATCTTCAAGATCATAGCCCGGAATCCGGGGCAGGCCCTGCCATTCATAGGCCCAGAGCATATCAAACAGCCAGGTGAAGCCGTAATAGGGACGCTGGAGCCCCATGCGCACGCAATAGCGCATGCTGGCGTAAAAAATCCTGTGCGAGGTTGCGACGCGCCCTTTCAGAAAATGATAGTGCGCCAGCGAGCGCATGTTCCAGATCCACAGTGTGGTTTCCGTGGCCGGGTCGCAGCAGAGCAGAAGCTCATCCAGCAGGGCAAGGCCCTCGTCGGGCCGCCCCATGCGCATGAGATCGTCGGCCAGATGGGTCTGAATCCATTTCCGCGTCTGTCGGTTACGGCGCAGCCGCGCTTCGCGCAGCCCGGCCAGCAGAATGCCCGCAGCCTTGGCCGGAAGGCCCAGGCTACAGGCGGCGCTGCCGATATAGCGCAACCGCGCTTCTTCAAAGTAATTGAAATGCGCTGTGAACCGGCTCACAGCGCCGGTTTCAAGATAGGGCAGGGCCTCGCTGTACGCGCCCTGCATAAAATGCAGGATGCCGATGCTGTGCGAGGCCTCCTCCAGAATGTCCGGGTCGCCCAGTTCCCTGATGGAGGCCAGGGTACGGGCCAGCAGGGCATATGGCCGTTCCGTATTGTGCATCCGGGTCAGGTGACGCTGGCTGGCCTCCGTGAGGTCCAGCATGAGGGTGACGCGCCTGTCCCCCAGCGCCTCGGCGGCGGCGCGGGCCCGAGGCAGCAAATCCAGAACTTCCTGGCCGCTCTTGCCCATATAGATGGAAATGCCCTGAACGCTGCGAAACACGCTCAGATAGCGCCGCAGCGCCTCCGCCTCTTCCGTGTCCCCGCTCCATCGGCGCAGGCCGGACAGCAGCAGGTCCAACAGCGCCAGCACCGCCGCGCACCGCCCGTCGTCCAGGGTATGCCGCACTTCTTCCAGCAATATTTCGCAGCCGTCGAGAACGGCTCCGCGCTCCAACGAAGCCACGGCCCGCAACAACGGCCGCGCCGTGGTTTCCGGCGCGCGTTCACGCGAAAAAGCGCGCAGCGCCTCGGCCCGTCCCCGCCAGAGCCCCGAGCGCGACGGCCGCGCCAGCCCCCGCGCGGCGAAAAGACGCAAAACTTCGTCCACGGCCGAGGGCGGCCAGGGCCCCAATTGAATCAGCGCCTGCCGCGTGTAGCGGATTTTATCCACGGCCAGCAGCGCGGCCAGAGCCTGCGACAAGGATTCTTGCGGATTATGGAGCATTTACCGGTCCTGTTTTCAGATTTAATCCAGATATTGGACAAAATCTATTTAACAAACAAGCCCGAAAAAAAGCGTATTTGGAATGGAGAACAACAACACACTGATTATACACAATAAAAAATAAATATCCATATTGGCACCGCTCTTGCTCTTTCCGTTCCAGCTTCCCACGCCGCTTTCGGAGAGTCGGGAAGCGCCACCGCACCGGAAACCATGATGGAGGTCGGGCATGAACGTCACACACGCCACGGAAACCGCAGCCACCGGCACGGGCGGCGCGGCCGCGATCCCTCCCACCCGTAACGAACATCTGAAATGGATTTTTTCCCTGCTGTGCGCGGCGGTCATTCTGGCCGTCTGCGTCGTCGCCGGTCTGTCCCGGCCCGCCTGCTGGTTTTTCAGCCTCACAGTGCTGGCCATCTGTCTCTGGGGCTTTTCCCTGCTGCCCGACGGGCTCGTGGCTGTCATGCTGCCCATGGGCTATATTCTCTCGGGGGTGGGCACGCCCGCGCAGGTGCTGTCACCGTGGACCAAGCCCATGGGCTGGATGATCCTCGGCGGGCTGATGACCGGCCTGGTGCTTCAACATACGGGGCTCGCCCGGCGCATCGCCCTCTGGGCCCTGCACGTCACGGGCAGCTCCTTCCGCCGCCTGCTCTGGGGCATTCTGCTGGCGGGCTTCATCATTGCGCCGCTCATGCCCACATCCACAGGGAAGTGCATCCTGCTGGGCATCATCTGCATCGGCATCTGCGACGCCATGGGCTTCAAGGCCCGCTCGCGCGAGGCATCCACCCTGCTGATGGCCGGTTACCTCGCCGTGGCCGGGCCCCGCATGGGCCTGTACACGGGCGCGGGCGAAGTGACCCTGAATCTGCAAATGCTCGCCACGGCCGGGGTGCACGTGTCATGGCTGGAGTATTTTCTGCAGAATTTCGCGCCCAGCGTGGTCTACAGCGTGTTGTCCATTGTGGTGCTGCGGCTGGTCATGCGGCCCAAGAGCACTGTTGACGCCCGCGTCTGGGTGGAAGAGCAGTACGCCGGGCTGGGCCCCATGAGCCTGCGCGAAAAGAAGGCCCTGGCGCTCTTCGCTGTGCTGGCCGTCCTGATGATGACGGACAAGTGGCACGGCATCAACATCGGCTGGATCATGATGGTGGTGGGCTTTGTCGGTTTTCTGCCGGGCTTTGACCTGGTGGACGGCAAAAAGTTCGCCACGCTGAACCTGACCTCCGTGCTGTTCATCGTGGGCTGCATGTCCATCGGCGCGGCGGCCCAGGCCACGGGCATGGACAAGAGCATCGCCCGGGCAGTGCTGCCCCTGCTGCAGGGCAAGGGAGAGCTGGGCACGGTCATCGCCTCCTTCCTCTCCGGGGCGGGGCTCAACTTCCTGCTCACGCCGGTGGCCGCCGTAAGCACCTTCACCGTGCCGCTGGCGGAAATCGCCAAGGCCCTGGGCATCAATCCCCTGGCCCCGGCCTACGCCTTCATGCTCGGCCTGGACCAGTACGTGCTGCCCTACGAATACGCGGCCTTTCTGTACATGTTCTCCACGGGCTACATCAACTTCAAGGACATGGTTATGGTCTTCGCCTGGCGGGCGCTTATGGCGCTGATCGTGCTCATCCTCGTCTTCTATCCCTTCTGGAAGCTCACCGGCGCGGCCTGAGCCCGCCACACGGCGCATATCCATCATTCACCAGACAACAGACGCAAACATAAGGAGGACCACATGGCAGCCACCCCCGGAACGCCGCAATGGATCGAACTGGAACGCGCAGGCATGGCCGCGCTGGACGAATTCATGGAAACCTTCAACAGCGGCTCGCCCCTGCGCTGGGCGCAAAGCCTGCACTACCCGCACGTGCGCCTGGGCGGCCTCGCGGTCCAGATCTGGAACACGCCCGAAGACTACGCGCGAGACAATGACGTCAGCCGCCTGCGCGAAGCCTCCGGCTGGGGCTACACAAAGTGGGACCGGCGCAAGATGATCCAGGCCGATGAGGATAAAATCCACATGGCCGTGCAGTTCTCGCGCTACACGCCCGCGCATGAAAAAATTGTCACCTTTGAATCCTTCTACATCCTCACCAGGATGAACGGGCATTGGGGCACGCAGTTCCGCTCCAGCTACGCGGGCGTCATCGGCGCGAACACGGCCTTTTAGAGCAATTTCAGAGTGAACCCGCTCTAGAACCTGACGCTAACGGCCGGAGGTGTTCGCAACATCAAGGAGGGGCATCCTGCGGGATGCCCCCCTTGATTTCACCGATATTGATTGTCTGTTCTTCGAGGGCGCGGCCATATCGCCTGAAGTCGTCGAGGTCCCGCCTTCCCTCCCTGGCGTCCGGCTGGGCTTCTCCTCAGGAACAGGGCAGACGCGTCTAAAAAGTCTTTATTCCCCGAGAGATCGGAGAACGGACAAAAAGAGGCGAAGCCACCTTTGCTCCGCCGGAGCGAAGCGCAGGCGGATGGC
>OMGS01000455.1_pt1 | contig 24010 bp, 24 predicted proteins | sample 1646081 | NCBI WGS metagenome assembly OMGS01 (sample SAMN05578591, study PRJEB25193) | human gut metagenome | biome: Human Microbiome; feature: human-associated habitat; material: feces | host: Homo sapiens | place: USA:Birmingham | reverse complement strand
ACGAGATGTGCGGACGTGACTGGAGTTCAGACGTGTGCTCTTCCGATCTCACGTCAGCCTTTTTTTCATGAATTGATAAATTATTTAGACCGACATGATGATGTTACTTTGCGAGAGATAAAGTGCGAATTTGCAAACTTTTCCAATATTGATCGCTCTATAGAGGACTATATCAAGGCAGGCTACGTGGTTCGAGCAAACAAACGGTATCAACAAACCCTTCCTCTACTGCAAAATGTGACGGATTTGTCTTTGGATCAGGAAGTATTTGTACGAGATGACAGTTCTCTTTATAAAGAATTGCGGAATGTGCGCTTTAAGACACGCTTGACCAATCAGACCAACCAGGCTATTTTAGTGGAAACAACAGATTTTCTCAGAGAGCAGCTGACACTTTCCAATTATTTTTATAAGCTAAAGCAACAATATCCATTGAATAATCAGCAACAAAAGCTTTATAAGTTGATAGGAGATGTTAATCCGGAGTATGCTCTAAAATATATGACAACTTTTTTGCTAAAGTATGGTCGTAAAACTGAGCTGATGCAAAAACGGCGCGATATTTTTGTAGATGCTCTAGTGATTTTAGGCTATATCGTACCTAACGAATCAGGAAACTATGAGTTGAAACTGGATTTTGATAAAGAAACCTTAACCTTTCGTGTACAAAAGTCTGTAGACTTTTACAATAAACATCATAGAATAATAAAATTTTAAGATTTTTTGATAGATTTATAGGTATAATGGTTATGGTTGGTATGAGGCTGGGATGAAAGTCTCTAGCTTCAAAGGATACGGTGCAATAAATCAACGATGCAGTAGCTGATTGCTCCAATAGTCTACTGGACTATTGGAGGTTGAAAAGCCCCCTTCCATGAAGATGTGTCAAAAGCACAGCTTTGAATTGGCGGATAGGGGATTAAAGCAAGTTTCAAGGTTTGTTCGCTTTTCAAGCTCGGAAGAGTACTTTTGACGAAAATTTCGTTTTCTGCACTCGCCACCTCAACAGGCTCCCAGACTGTTGAGCAACCTTGCGGAGTGAGACTATAAACTAAAGATTTTTAGTTTTGAGTTCCGTCCCTCTCCCATTTCGTTTTATGAAAGGAATATATCGTGAATCTTTTAGCAAGAATTTGTCCCACTCAACCCTTGAAGTATCTGAAATGGTTTGATATTGTCATCGTGACGGTCTTGCTATTTGGGCGATTTATCTATCGTTCAACAGAACTTTATCTTGCTAGCTTGTCTCCGTCCACTACAACAGCAGTAGCAGATGCAACTAGTAAAACAGCAAATGATGGAGCCGCTTATTCTAGTAACTTAGAATTACAACTTCTCATGTTAGCTCTGACGGTAGCCTACTTAATACTTCGTCGGTTTGATTTTAGACAGTTGCCGATTCGTCTATCGTGGTCGGTACTCTTTTGGGTTCCCTTTATCTTTGCGGTGATGGGGATTCTCGCGGATACAGTGACGACCCTTAGCGGAGAATATAACTATTTTGATCCCCAGTTATGGAAATACATTGATCTATTAGAAATTTTCCGTAAGTTTACCGATTTGACACCGATGATGATTCTCTATGCTTTGCTAAATGGCTTTTATGAAGAATTTTTCTTCTTAGGCTTATTAACTTCGGTAAAAGAAAAATATAAATGGTGGGTTCTTCTTTATTCGATGATTATTCGTGTTTCTTTCCACACTTATCATGGAATGCTCTGGGCACTGACGATCGGTGTTGGTTTTGGACTTCTCTATTATTGCCTTTACAAATATAAGGTTAAAAATCTCTTACCTTTCTTCCTCGCGCATGCTCTTGCGGATATCTATGGTTCAAGTCTAATGTATGTTTTGATTAGTTGGAGAAAGTAAAATCATAAGGCAAGATTCTGATTTCTAAAAAATGATGCTTATTTTACTTTACTAATATAAAGTTGTCGTTTTTTCAATAATTAAAGGTCGAAGACTGTTATCTCGACCTTTATTCAATTCTATAAATACCTTTCCGCAATCGCGTAATCGCCTAGATAGTCTGTTTTTTCTCCATTTATGATTTGGTAACAATCAGCACCTTTACCAGCTAGAATAACAGCATCACCTTCTTTGTTTGTTAAGCTAAGAGCTTTTTTGATAGCTTCTTTGCGGTCTGCAATCGTGTAAACGTCAAAAGAAATGTAGCTGGCAATTTCTTTAGCAATGGCAATCGGATCTTCGTAGTTAGGGTCATCTGCTGTCAAGATAACTATCAATTCTGGATGGCGATTGAGTAGTTGTCCAAAATCTTTGCGACGACTTTCTCCTTTATTTCCGGTTGCACCAAGTACTAAAACAATTTTGCCTTTTTGGTGTTCTTGAACGACAGATAAGAGATTAGCCAGACTGACACCATTGTGCGCATAATCAACAAAAACTTTTGCACCATTGTTTTGAGTTAGCACTTCCATGCGCCCAGGGACACGCGTAGCAACAATGCCTTTTTTTATATCAGAAATAGTGGCACCTAAGCGTAGACAGGCAAGGCTAGCAGCAAGTGCATTTTCTTGGTTAAAACGTCCGATTAGCTGAATGTCAAATTTTTCTGTGAGGATTCCGCTTGTTTCAAAAGAAAATGCTTGCGAATGATGAATTTGATTGTCGGAATATTGTCCATAGAAATCATGTTCTATAGATGCAACTTGCTCAGCCACCACTTGGAAATAATCCATTTCGCTATTAACGACAACAGTTCGGCTATTTTCCATGAGGAGTCGCTTATGATAAAAATAATCTTCAAATGTCGGATGTTCAATTGGTCCGATATGATCAGGGCTGATATTAAGGAAAACACCAACGTCAAAAGTTAAACCGTAAACTCGCTTTTTTAAATAAGCCTGACTGGAAACTTCCATAATCAGATGAGTTCGACCATTTTCAAGCGCTGTCGCCATCATTTTGAACAAATCTAAGCTTTCCGGTGTTGTCAAAGTAGACTTGAAGAAATGTTCTCCATCGAGCGTCGTGTTCATGGTAGACAACAAAGCAGGCTGATGACTTTGTTGGAGAATGTGATAGGCAAAATAAGCCGAAGTTGTCTTTCCTTTGGTTCCTGTAAATGCGAGCAGTTTGAGTTTGTCTTGCGGATTTCCATAAAATTCCATGGCAAGAAGACTCATGGCTTGTTTGACATCATTGACTAGAATCACTGGGATAGTTACTTCAAAATCCGTCTCACTGACATAGAACCGTAAGCCTGATTCAACCGCTTTTCCCAAAAATTCTTTTTTAAAATTGTCACCTTTGACAAAGAAAAGAGTTGAAGCAGTCACATCGCGGCTGTCATAGCTGATGTTATCAAATGTGACATCAGTAATGTTATAATAGTATTCACCTTTATCAATGATTTCGCGGAAATTGTGATCATTTTTTAAAATTTTTAATGCGTTCTCAATTGTTATCATATTTCTATTGTAAACCTAATGGCGAGGTTTTACAAGCGGAAAGGAAAAGTTTATAATAAGATAAGACTACTTTTAGAGGTTATGTATGGATCAACAAACAACAACTCAACAAAAACAAATGCTTCTAGGGACAGCTTGGTTGACAGCAAGTAACTTTATCAGCCGTTTTTTAGGGGCGATTTATATCATTCCTTGGTATATCTGGATGGGCAAACATGGTGCAGAAGCTAATGGCTTGTTTACGATGGGATATAATATTTATGCTTGGTTTCTTCTGATTTCCACAGCAGGCGTACCTGTTGCGGTCGCTAAGCAAGTTGCGAAATACAACACAATGGATCAAAAGGATCATAGTTTTACCCTCATTCGTGAATTTTTGAAATTTATGCTCTTGTTGGGAGCCATTTTTGCAGTAGTGATGTATCTCTTATCACCTTTCTTTGCGCATGTATCAGGCGTTGGGAAAGAACTCATTCCTGTCATGCAAAGCCTATCTTGGGCAGTACTGGTATTCCCAGCTATGAGTGTTATCCGTGGCTTTTTTCAGGGATTTAACAATTTAAAACCATATGCAATCAGTCAAATTGCTGAGCAGGTGATTCGTGTTATTTGGATGCTTTTGACAACATTCTTTATTATGAAATTGGGTTCTAAAGACTATGCTGCTGCAGTTACACAATCAACATTTGCTGCTTTTATTGGCATGTTTGCCAGTATGGCGGTTTTGGTTTATTTCCTCTGGAAAGCGAATTTGCTGTCATCTATTCTGCATAAGCCAGTGTCAAGCACCAACATTAACAGTCGTGCTCTTTTAGTGGATACGATTCGGGAAGCTATTCCGTTTATTATCACTGGTTCTGCCATTCAGCTTTTCCAGATTATTGACCAAGTAACTTTTATCAATGTTATGAAATGGTTTACAAACTATACTAATTCTCAGCTGGTGGTTATGTTTAGCTATTTCTCCGCTAATCCCAATAAAATTACGATGATTTTGATTGCGGTAGCGACTTCTATCGGGGGTGTAGGAATTCCACTGCTAACAGAAAACTATGTCAAAGGTGATTTGAAGTCTGCAGCACGTCTTGTTCAAGATAACTTAAGTATGTTACTGTTATTTCTCTTACCAGCAACAATTGGCTCTGTCTTAGTGGCGCGTCCATTATACACAATTTTTTATGGGCGACCAGATAGTTTAGCTTTAGGTTTGTTCATTTTTGCTATGTTACAGACAATTATTTTAGGCATTTATACTGTCTTGTCGCCAATGATTCAAGCGCTTTTCCAAAATCGCAAAGCTATTATCTATTTTGGCTATGGAGTTCTTGTTAAGCTTATTTTGCAAATTCCATTTATTTATTTATTCAAAGCTTATGGTCCGCTTCTTGCAACGACAGTCGGACTGATTGTTCCAATTGTTTTGATGTACCAACACATTCGCCAAGTAACAGGACTCAATCAAAGAATTCTCGTTAAACGGAGTTTATTGATAGGGATTTTAACTGCTATCATGTCTCTTTTAATTGCTATTGTGGAAGTGGTACTGGGAGTTGTCTTTTATCCAAATGGACGCATTTCTAGCATGCTTTATTTAATTATGATTGGTGGTCTGGGAATGATCATTTATGGAGCAATGGCTTTGCGGGTTCGCCTGTTAGATCGATTTATTGGTGAAAAAGCTCAAGTTTTACGTGAAAAATTTCATATTCATTAAAAGGTCGTAAGGCTTTTTAATGTTGTAGAAAATTTATAAAAATTAAGCTATAATAAAAATAGCTATTCTTGCAATAAAAGTTTATAAATGATGAATCCTTCAATAAAAATTATAGAGCAGCTTTTTTGAAAGGATATTTAATGCTAGGATATTCTAGCGAAGATATCAAGATGCTATGGTTTAACAGATGATTTTTTCCGATTGTCCATTGGGATTGAGGATAGCCAAGATTTGATAACAGATTTAACATTTGCTTTGGAGGTATAATATGAGCAAATACAATTTTCAAACAGCACCGAATCGCTTGTCTCACCACACTTATAAATGGAAAGAAACAGAGACTGATCCTCAATTGCTACCAGCATGGATTGCAGATATGGACTTTGAAGTCATGCCAGAAGTGAAAAATGCGATTCACGACTATGCAGAACAGTTAGTTTATGGCTATACGTATGCGAGTGATGAGTTGCTCCAAGCGGTGTTGGATTGGGAAAAAAGCGAACATCAGTATTCGTTTGATAAGGATTCTATTGTTTTTGTGGAAGGTGTTGTGCCAGCCATTTCTATTGCGATTCAAGCCTTTACCAAAGAAGGAGAAGCGGTCCTAATCAATTCTCCTGTCTATCCACCCTTTGCTCGTAGTGTCCAGTTAAATAATCGAAACTTAGTATCCAATTCTCTAAAAGAAGAACATGGTCTGTTTCAAATTGATTTTGAACAATTGGAAAAAGATATTGTCGAAAATGATGTGAAACTCTATCTTCTTTGTAACCCGCACAATCCCGGAGGACGTGTCTGGGAAAAAGAAGTTCTAGAAAGAGTAGGTCAGCTTTGTCAAAAGCACCATGTTATTTTAGTATCAGATGAAATTCATCAAGATTTGACTTTGTTTGGTCATCAACATGTTTCCTTTAATACTGTTTCACCGGATTTTAAAGACTTTGCTCTGGTACTTTCTAGTGCTACCAAGACTTTTAATATTGCAGGCACCAAAAATTCCTATGCCATTATTGAAAATCCTACGCTATGTGCACAGTTTAAACACCAGCAACTTGTTAATAACCACCATGAGGTGTCAAGTTTAGGGTACATTGCGACAGAAACGGCCTATCGTTATGGCAAACCTTGGTTAGTGGCACTAAAAGCTGTTTTAGAAGAAAATATTCAATTTACAGTGGAGTATTTTGCCAAAGAGGCTCCGCGTTTAAAGGTTATGAAACCACAAGGGACCTATCTGATTTGGCTTGATTTCAGTGCCTATGGTTTGACAGATGATGAACTCTTTACTTTATTGCATGACCAAGCAAAAGTCATTCTCAATCGAGGAAGTGATTATGGAAGTGAGGGCGAACTTCATGCAAGGCTGAATATTGCAGCACCTAAGTCTTTAGTAGAAGAGATTTGTAAGAGAATCGTGCGTTGCTTGCCCAAATAAAATAAAAAGAAATGTTCGAAAACAGTCACTTTTGGTTGACAATCATTCTTAAGTGGAGTATAGTTAGTATGAAAAATCGGTAGGTGAGGCTACCATAAGGATACGGATGACTACCGCAAAGTAGTGGAGACACTATGCGCTGGTTAGCAGTTGAGATCGCTAAGGTTTTGACTAATGTCATTTCACTGCCCTACGGAGTTAAAGCTTGAACGGTAACACAAGACATATAGTCCTGCCATGTTTTTCATGGTAGGATTTTATCGTTTTGAGCTGATTTTTTAAAGAAAAAATGCAAGGGAAAGGAGTGAGGAATATGAAAATAGACGATCATCCGGGACCGCAGAAACTCAGTCAATTACTGATGTTGCGCATTCCTCATGAGTATATGTATATAAGTGATTGACTCCTTAAAAATAAAGGAGATTTCCTATGAAAACAGCAAAAAAACGATTAACAGATGCTCTTCGTATGTCTGTAGTGGATACGATGACCTTTTTCAACACATCTAGATTGGGTTTGACAGAGGAGCAAGTAGAAGAAAATCGCGATCTATACGGTGAAAATGAATTGACCAAAGGGCAAGAAGATTCAATTGTTAAAAAAATTTATGAGTCTATTATCAACCCGTTTACCGTTATTCTTTTACTCATTGCATTGGTGTCTTTGGTTACCAATGTTTGGCTGGCAAAGCCAGGGCAAGAAGATCCGACAACGTTTATCATTATTGTTGTCCTTGTCTTGCTGTCTGGTAGTATTCGCTTTGTGCAAGAATTGCGGAGTGACAAAGCTGCCAGTAATCTTTCGCGTATGATTGTCAATACAGTGACAGTTGTTCGTGAGGGAAAAGAGCAAGAAATTCCGATTACAGAATTAGTGGTGGGAGACATTATCCGCTTGAGTGCAGGAGACATGTTGCCAGCAGATGTGCTAATTTTGGATTCGCGCGACTTCTTCGTACAACAGTCAGGTTTGACAGGTGAAAGTGATGCGGTTGAAAAAATGGCACTGGATAAATGTGAGATAAAAGAAACTGAGAGTTTACTTGAATCTGACTCACTTGCCTTTATGGGAACCAATGTAATCTCTGGTCGTGCTAGCGCGCTTGTGCTTGTTGTTGGCGACGACACAAAAATGGGAGCTATTGAGCAAACGCTTAACACTTATGATGAACCAACTTCATTTGAACGAGAAATGAACAGTATTTCATGGTTGTTGATTCGTCTTATGTTGGTACTCGTACCTATTGTCTTTTTTATCAATGGTCTGACAGATGGAGATTGGCTAGAAGCTGGGGTATTTGCATTAAGTGTCGGTGTCGGTTTGACGCCAGAAATGCTTCCTATGGTCATCACAGCAAGCTTAGCGAAGGGTTCAATTCTTATGGCAAAAGAAAAAGTTGTCATCAAGAAACTCAATGCCATTCAAGATTTGGGAGCGATTGATATCCTTTGCACGGATAAAACAGGGACATTGACGCAAGATGAGATTGTCTTGGAATATCCGCTGGATATTCATGGAGAGCTTGATTTAGCCGTTCTTCGCAGGGCGTATCTTAATTCGTATTACCAAACAGGGCTAAAAAACCTAATGGATCGTGCTATTATCAATCGGACAGAAAAAGAAGCTGAAAAACACGAAATCGTTCGCAATTTAGACCAAACTTTTAAGAAAATTGATGAATTACCTTTTGATTTTGAACGTCGCCGCATGAGTGTGCTGGTTCGAGATGATGAGAATGTCGTTAGCATGGTGACAAAAGGTGCTTTAGAAGAAATGCTGGCCATTTCAAATTATGTCGAAGACAAGGGGAAAATCCTTCCTTTGACAGAAGAAATCCGTCAAGAAATTTTAACAGAGGTCGCACAGTTAAATGAGCAGGGTCTGCGTGTGCTGGGAGTCAGTTATCGTTCGGACTTGGATGCTGATTATGAATACACGGTCAAAGATGAGTCTGACATGATTCTGACAGGTTATCTTGCTTTTCTCGATCCACCAAAACCGTCAGCAGCCCCTGCTATTAAAGCATTAACCGAGTATGGCGTAGCTACCAAAATTTTAACAGGTGACAATGAAAAAGTTACAGAAGCAGTTTGTGAGAAGGTTGGCTTAGATGCAAAGAACATCTTGCTAGGCTCTATGATTGAAACGATGTCGGATGAAGAATTGAGCAGAGTTGTTGAAACCACAACTGTTTTTGCTAAATTATCGCCTGACCAAAAGGCGCGTATCATTTTACAACTGAAAGCAAACGGGCACAAGGTTGGTTATATGGGTGATGGAATCAATGATGCTCCTTCTATGAAAGTAGCTGATGTAGGTATTTCAGTTGATACAGCTGTTGATATTGCGAAAGAAACAGCTGATGTTATTCTGTTAGATAAAGACTTATTGGTGCTTGAAAAAGGCTTGGTGGAAGGTCGCAAAGTCTATGCCAACATGACCAAGTACATCAAGATGACAGTGAGTTCCAACTTCGGAAATATCTTTTCCTTGCTAATCTCAAGTATTTTCTTACCATTTTTGCCCATGGCACCGATTCATTTGATTGTGTTGAATTTGGTCTATGACATTTCTTGTATCGCTTTACCATTTGACAATGTAGATCGTGAATTTTTGCAAAAGCCTCGCATTTGGAGTGCAAAATCCATTACTCGCTTCATGGCCTGGATTGGTCCAATTAGTTCTATTTTTGACTGTACAACCTTTTTAATTTTGTTCTTTATTATTGCACCAATGATAACAGGGTCTGTTTATCATCATGGTATGTCTAGCAATTTCATTACGATTTTCCAAACAGGCTGGTTTATTGAGTCCATGTGGACGCAAACGATGGTTATCTATATGTTGCGCTCACCCAAGTTACCATTTATTCAAAGTAGGCCAGCTTTATCTGTAGTCATGACCACTCTAGCGGCAGTCTTCTTTGTGACTTTATTGCCCTACGGTCCTTTTGCAGCTCTTTTAAAAGTCACTCCATTAAATGGGATGTATTTCTTATTCCTAATCCTCATTATGGTATTGTATATGGCAAGTGTTACATTTGTGAAGCATTTATATATAAAAAAATACCACGAATGGTTATAAGGACTTGGTAATCTTTGAAAAGGCTTGTTTATTATAAGCCTTTTTTATGTTTTTTTGTTATAATAAGAAGAATAAATTGAAAGAAGGAACACCAATCATGGAAAAATTTCAAGTGATCGCACATCCGCTCATTCAGCATAAATTGTCTATCTTACGCCGTACAGATACATCTACCAAGGCTTTTCGTGAGTTAGTAAATGAAATTGCTATGCTAATGGGTTATGAAGTTTTACGTGACTTACCATTAGAAGATGTGGAAATTGAAACACCCATTACAAAGACAGTTCAAAAACAACTAGCTGGTAAAAAATTAGCTATTGTCCCAATCTTACGTGCAGGTATTGGTATGGTAGATGGTCTTTTGAGTCTTGTACCAGCTGCTAAAGTCGGACATATTGGAATGTATCGTGATGAAGAAACTTTGAAACCAGTTGAATACCTTGTGAAATTACCGGAAGATATTAGCCAACGTCAAATTTTCGTAGTGGATCCGATGTTAGCAACAGGTGGCTCAGCTATTTTAGCTATTGATTCACTGAAAAAACGTGGAGCACACAATATTAAATTTGTCTGTCTTGTTTCAGCTCCAGAAGGCGTGAAAGCTTTACAAGAAGCTCACCCAGACGTGGAAATCTTTACGGCAGCCCTTGATGATCACTTGAATGAAAATGGCTACATTGTTCCAGGATTGGGAGATGCAGGAGATCGTCTTTTTGGTACAAAATAATAAGTTTTATGTTTGACCTTTTTTGACCAAAAGGCTATAATAGTCTCATATTTGAAAAATCTTACTAAGAATTGTTGGTCAGATTAAAATATCAGATGAAAAGGAGAATACAATGATTCCTGTAGTTATTGAACAAACAAGCCGTGGGGAACGCTCGTACGATATTTACTCACGTCTTTTAAAAGATCGCATTATTATGCTAACTGGAGCAGTTGAAGACAACATGGCCAATTCCATTATTGCCCAATTGCTTTTCCTAGACGCTCAAGATAGTACAAAGGATATTTATCTTTATATCAATACACCAGGAGGTTCTGTATCGGCGGGTCTAGCGATTGTCGATACAATGAACTTCATCAAATCAGATGTTCAAACAATTGTCATGGGAATGGCTGCGTCCATGGGAACCATCATCGCTTCAAGTGGTGCTAAAGGCAAACGCTTTATGTTGCCAAATGCAGAGTACATGATTCACCAACCAATGGGTGGAACTGGTGGCGGTACGCAACAAACCGATATGGCGATTGCTGCTGAACATTTGCTGAAAACTCGAAACAATTTGGAAAAAATTCTTGCAGATAACTCTGGTAAGACCGTTAAGCAAGTTCATAAAGATGCTGAACGTGACTACTGGATGAGTGCTCAAGAAACGCTAGATTATGGTTTCATTGATGAAATCATGGCAAATAACAACTTGAACTAATGCTCTATTTGCTATTATCTGAAAAAAATGTCCTCTGATGGGCATTTTTTTGATATACTTATAAATGAAAAAATGTTAGAAAGAAAACTCATGTTTAAAAAAGAAGAACGAACAGGTATCATTGTCTATTTATATTATAATCGTGACATAAAAAGAATTGCGTCCATTGGTGATATTGTCTATCATTCCAAAAAGCATCGTTATCTCCAGTTGTATGTGGATACTGTGCAAGTAGATGGTATTGTTGAGAAACTATCTAAGGAAAAATATGTCAAACAAGTACGGGTTTGTCATATTCAAGAATTGGATACAGACTTCGTTGGAAGTTTGTTTAGAGAGAAGGAAAACGTAAACATGTAAAAAAATTCTGTTGACTACTTGACAATTGTCAGATAATTCGGTATATTCTTAACATATTATTTTGAAACAAGGAGTTAAGAATATGAAAAAGAGAATTGCGCTATCATTTGTTGCTCTTGCAAGCGTTGCTCTTCTTGCCGCTTGTGGGGAAGTGAAGTCAGGTGGATCTAATGCAACAGGTACAAAAGTTGCTGATAAGACGATTAAAATTGGATTTAACTTTGAAGAGACAGGCGCAACAGCTGCTTATGGTACAGCCGAGCAAAAAGGCGCTCAGCTTGCAGTTGAAGAAATCAATAAAGCAGGTGGTATTGACGGAAAAAAACTAGAAGTAGTGGACAAAGATAATAAATCTGAAACAGCAGAAGCAGCTTCTGTAACGACTAACTTAGTAACCCAATCGAAAGTCAATGCAGTTGTAGGACCTGCGACTTCTGGTGCAACGGCAGCAGCTGTTTCTAATGCGACAAAAGCAGGTGTACCGTTGATTTCACCTAGTGCTACTCAAGATGGCTTGACAAAAAATCAAGAGTATTTATTCATTGGGACTTTTCAAGACAGTTTCCAAGGGAAGATTATTTCTAAGTATGTCACAGAAACGTTAAAAGCGAAAAAAGTTGTGCTTTATACGGATAATTCAAGTGATTATGCTAAAGGTGTCGCAAAAGCTTTCCGCAATGCGTATAAAGGCAAGATTGTTGCAGATGAAAAATTTGTCGCTGGTGATACGGACTTCCAAGCAGCTTTGACCAAGATGAAAGGGAAAGATTTTGATGCAATTGTCATCCCTGGTTACTATACTGAAGCTGGTAAAATTGTCAACCAAGCGCGTGGTATGGGAATTGATAAACCAATCGTTGGTGGTGACGGCTTTAATGGTGAGGAATTTGTCCAACAAGCAACTCCAGCCAAAGCCTCAAATATCTACTACATCTCAGGTTTTTCTTCGACAGTTGATGTCTCAGCGAAAGCTAAGAAATTCCTAGAAGCTTACAAGGCTAAATACAACAATGAAGAACCTTCAACATTTGCAGCGCTAGCATATGATTCTGTTTATCTTGTTGCCAATGCTGCCAAAGGTGCGAAAACATCTGTTGACATTAAAAACAATATGGCTAAGACAAAGAATTTTGAAGGTGTAACAGGTGATACCAGCTTTGACAAGCATCATAACACTGTAAAAACAGCCTTTATGATGACCATGAATAATGGGAAAGTCACAGCAGCTGAAACAGTTAAGCCATAATCTTTCATAAAGAACTGCTTAAAATATATTTTATAGTGTATAGAAGAGTAACTATTTATGGTGGACATCGTAGATAGTTACTTCTCTTTATATGGGTTAAAAGAGATAGTTAGGATAGATATCTTAGTGTTAAGAATGTAGCTCATTATGATTTGTAAGATAGAGTAACTGCTAGCTCTGTCTTAAATTGTTTAACATCAATCAGCTATAAGGTGAGAAAAAGGAACTGACGACTTCTTTTGCTCAAACTTGGAATAGAGAGTAAGGAGAACCAATTTCTTTGAAACCGCGACTTACTCACTCTTTTTTTGCGATAGGATAAGAAAGATGTGAATCACCACATCATCCTTTCATCGATATTATATTTAGAAAGTGTGGTGGCCATGCTCCAACAACTTGTTAATGGTCTAATTTTAGGGAGCGTCTATGCTTTGCTCGCTCTCGGCTATACTATGGTTTATGGAATTATCAAACTCATCAATTTCGCTCATGGAGATATTTACATGATGGGTGCTTTTATGGGGTATTTCTTGATAAATTCCCTTCATCTTAATTTTTTCCTTGCCTTAATCTTGGCAATGATTGGGACAGCGGCTTTAGGCGTACTAGTCGAATTTTTGGCTTATCGCCCGTTGAGAAATTCGACTCGAATTGCAGCTTTGATTACTGCAATTGGTGTTTCGTTTTTCTTGGAGTACGTGATGGTGTATTTTGTAGGAGCCAATACTCGTTCGTTCCCCCAAGTGATTGAAACGGTTCGTTATAGTTTTGGACCGATTAGTCTCACCAATATCCAATTAATGATTTTGGCTGTTTCCCTAATTTTAATGGTGTTGTTACAAGTCATCGTTCAAAAAACAAAAATGGGAAAAGCCATGCGGGCAGTTTCGGTCGATAGCGATGCGGCGCAACTAATGGGAATTAATGTCAATCGTACGATTAGTTTCACTTTTGCTTTGGGCTCGGCTTTGGCAGGAGCGGCAGGTGTGCTCATTGCGCTTTATTATAATTCCCTTGAACCATTGATGGGAATGACTCCAGGGCTGAAATCGTTTGTTGCCGCAGTTCTTGGTGGGATTGGCATTATCCCTGGAGCAGCATTAGGAGGCTTTGTCATTGGTTTGTTAGAAACCTTTGCAACAGCCTTTGGTATGTCAGATTTCCGTGATGCGATTGTGTATGGTATTTTAATCTTAATTTTACTCGTTCGTCCTGCAGGGATTCTTGGTAAGAATGTGAAAGAGAAGGTGTAAGCTATGAAGAAGAATTTAAAAATAAATATTTTATGGTTTGTTCTCCTTCTTGCTGGGTATGGGTTGATTACCTTGCTTGCTAGTGCAGGAGTTTTGAATGATTTTTATCTACAAATCTTACAACAAATTGGTATTAACATTATTTTGGCAGTAGGTTTAAATTTGATTGTCGGTTTTTCAGGTCAATTTTCTCTGGGACATGCTGGATTTATGGCAATTGGTGCCTATGCAGCTGCGATTATTGGCTCGAAATCAGCTACTTATCCGGCCTTTTTTGCAGCTATGGTATTAGGAGCGTTGATTGCAGGAACAGTAGCTTTGATTGTCGGGATTCCTACTCTTCGCTTGAAAGGTGATTATTTAGCGATTGCAACGCTTGGGGTCTCTGAAATCATTCGCATTTTAATCATTAACGGTGGTGATTTGACCAATGGAGCTGCGGGTATCTTGGGTATTCCTGCCTTTACCAATTGGCAAATGGTATATTTCTTTGTAGTTATTACAACTATTTTGACCATCAATTTTTTGCGGAGCCCAATTGGACGAGCAACCTTATCAGTTCGTGAAGATGAAATTGCGGCAGAATCTGTAGGGGTCAACACTACTAAAATTAAAGTGGTTGCGTTTGTCTTCGGAGCTATAACAGCTAGTATTGCAGGCTCACTTCAGGCTGGATTTATTGGTTCTGTTGTGCCGAAAGATTATACCTTCATCAATAGTATCAATGTCTTGATTATCGTGGTCTTTGGTGGTCTTGGTTCTATGACAGGTACTATTGTTGCAGCAATTCTCTTAGGTATCTTAAACATGGTGCTACAAAATGTGGCAAGTATTCGTATGATTATTTACTCTCTTGCTTTGATTTTAGTGATGATTTTCCGACCAGGTGGACTTCTTGGTACTTGGGAATTGAACTTCTCACGCTTCTTTAAAAATGATAAGGAGGTCAACTAATGGCGCTTCTTGATGTAAAAAATCTAACAAAAAATTTCGGCGGGCTGACCGCTGTTGGTGATGTAACCTTGGAGCTGAATGATGGGGAATTAGTCGGTCTCATTGGCCCAAACGGTGCAGGGAAAACAACGTTGTTCAACTTGTTAACGGGTGTTTATGAACCAAGTGAGGGAAGCGTGACCTTGGATGGCCATTTGATTAATGGCAAGGCTCCTTATAAGATTGCTTCGTTAGGGCTTAGTCGCACATTCCAAAATATTCGATTATTTAAGGATTTGACAGTGCTAGATAATGTCCTGATTGCTTTTGGAAATCATCACAAAGCACATGTCTTTGCTAGCTTCTTTCGTTTGCCAGCTTTCTATAAAAATGAGGCAGCATTGCGTGAGAAAGCATTGAAATTGCTAAAAATCTTTGATCTAGACGGAGAAGCAGAAACACTTGCTAAAAATTTAGCTTACGGACAGCAGCGGCGCTTGGAAATTGTGCGTGCTCTAGCAACAGAACCCAAAATTCTCTTTTTAGATGAGCCTGCTGCGGGAATGAATCCGCAGGAAACAGCGGAATTGACAGAGTTAATCCGTCGTATTAAAAATGAATTTCAAATCACAATTATGTTGATTGAGCATGATATGAGCCTCGTCATGGAAGTAACAGAGCGAATCTATGTATTAGAATATGGTCGGTTGATTGCACATGGGACTCCTGATGAAATTAAAAATGATAAACGTGTTATCGAAGCTTATCTGGGAGGTGGAGCCTAATGTCTATGCTAAAAGTTGAGAATCTTTCTGTCCATTATGGCATGATTCAGGCAGTCCGAGATGTCAGTTTTGAAGTCAATGAAGGAGAAGTTGTTTCTCTTATTGGTGCAAATGGTGCTGGAAAAACGACGATTCTTCGGACAATTTCAGGACTGGTTCGTCCAAGTTCAGGAAAAATTGAGTTTTTAGGAAATGAAATTCAGAAAGTTCCTGCTCAGAAAATTGTGGCGGCAGGACTGTCTCAGGTACCGGAAGGACGCCATGTATTCTCAGGTTTGACTGTTATGGAAAATCTGGAAATGGGTGCCTTTCTGAAAACAAATCGTGATGAAAATCAAGCAAATCTAAAGAAAGTTTTTTCACGTTTTCCACGTTTGGAAGAGCGTAAGAATCAAGATGCTGCAACTCTTTCTGGAGGTGAGCAGCAGATGCTTGCCATGGGACGGGCTCTCATGTCTACTCCTAAACTCGTGCTTTTAGATGAGCCCTCAATGGGATTGGCTCCTCTTTTCATCCAAGAAATTTTTGATATTATTCAAGATATTCAAAAGCAAGGCACAACTGTCTTATTGATTGAGCAAAATGCTAATAAAGCGCTCTCGATTGCTGACCGTGGCTACGTTTTAGAAACAGGAAACATTGTCTTGTCTGGTACAGGAAAAGAATTGCTCGCTTCTGATGAAGTTCGCAAAGCTTATCTTGGTGGGTGAAATGAGGAAAAAAAGAAGTGGTTTTCTGCTTCTTTTTTATTCACTAATTTATTATTGGAAAGCGGAACAATGACTTTGAAAGCGTTTGAAATAAGCTGAAAAATACAGTATAATAGAACTGAAAATTAGAGATAAAGGAGAATTTCCATGGCTGTTAAAGATTTTATGACACGAAAAGTGGTATACATTAGTCCAGATACGACAGTAGCACATGCGGCAGATATCATGCGGGCGCAGGAACTTCATCGACTTCCCGTTATTGAAAATGACCAATTGGTCGGTTTGGTGACTGAAGGAACGATTGCAGAAGCAAGTCCTTCAAAAGCAACAAGTTTGTCTATTTATGAGATGAATTATTTGTTAAACAAGACCAAAATCAAAGATGTCATGATTCGTGATGTGGTGACAGTGTCGCAATTCGCTAGCTTGGAAGATGCAACTTATTTAATGTTAAAAAATAAGATTGGGATTTTACCGGTTGTGGATAACCAACAAGTTTATGGTGTTATTACAGATCGTGATGTTTTTAGAGCCTTTCTGGAAATTGCTGGTTATGGAGAAGAAGGCATTCGTGTCCGCTTCATTACAGAAGATGAAGTCGGTGTGTTGGAAAAAATTGTTCATTTAATTGTTGAAGAAAATCTTAATATCTCTAATGCTGTCAATATTCCACGAAAAGATGGGAAAGTTGTTATTGAAGTGCAAATCGATGGCGATATTGATTTGCTAGCTTTGAAAGCAAAATTTGAAGATAAAGACATTCAGGTTGAGGATATAACCCGTACTTCAGCAAAAGCTTTATAACAAAATAAAAACGCATGGAATCAGTAAAAACTAGTAACATGCGTTTTTTTATAGTTATTATTTTTGAAGTGGTTGTTTATTAGCATCTAGAGTAAACCCTTCACCTAAGATTTCATGAGCATCTGTAATCGTAATAAAAGCACGTGGATCAACACTATGAATCACATTTTTCATCGTTTGCATTTCGTTCCGTCCAACGACACAGTAAATGAGTTTTAAGTTGTTTTCACTATAGTAACCTTGTCCATTGATGAAAGTAACTCCGCGGCCGAGATCTTCATCGATTTTCTTTGCTAACTCTTCTGGATGATTTGTGATCACCATAAATCCTTTACCAGCATAACCGCCTTCACTAATCAAGTCAATCACTCGTGAAGCGATAAAGACAAAAATCAAGGTATAAGTCACTAGGCGAACATCTTTAAAAACAAGTACAGTGAAAATAAGGACGAAGAAGTCTACAGTAAACATCAATTTTCCCATGGAGATGTTCGTATACTTGTTAGCGATTCTAGCAATGATGTCCGTACCACCCGTGGTGCCACCAGCATTGAAAACAATTCCCAGTCCAACGCCAGCAATAACCCCGGTTAGGAGCGCTACAATTACGAGATCGCCTTCAAGGTTAATCACGAAAGGAATTTTCTCAAAGATAGTCAGCCAACCAGAGACTGCAAAGGTTCCTAAGATGCTAGAGTATAATAGCCGTGAGCCAAAGACTTTCCAGGCAATGATGAAAAGAGGAATGTTGATGATGAGATTCATTAGTGAAACGGGAATTTTAAGTAAATAGTATGTGATGAGAGTCACCCCAGTCGCGCCCCCTTCATACAAATGATTTGGAATAATCAGATAATTGATGGCGAAAGCAAAAATTCCAGCTCCTAGAATAATCGTCAGATAGTTTTTAAACTTAGACATGATAACCTCCTAATAGTTTCTGCACACTCTATTGTATCAAATCTTGAAAGCTTATGTACAATTTTGAAACTAATTTTTAAAGTTTTTTTGTCGGTGATTTTTCTTTCTTTTTTTGATAAAATAGAGAATAGAAAAATTAGAAATGAGTTACTATGTCAAAAGGAATGTTCATCTCTTTAGAGGGACCAGATGGTGCAGGGAAATCAAGTGTTTTAGAAGCTTTGATTCCTATTTTAGAAACAAAAGGGCAGGCGTTTATCACAACGCGAGAACCTGGTGGAGTAGCGGTTGCTGAAAAAATCCGTGATATTATTTTAGATCCTAAGCATACAGAAATCGATGAAAAAACAGAATTGCTCCTTTATATTGCCAGCCGCAGGCAGCATTTGGTGGAGCGCATCGTACCAGCCTTGAACCGCGGTGAGCTTGTGTTAGTAGACCGTTTTATTGATAGTTCTGTTGCTTATCAAGGATTTGGTCGCGGGCTCAAGGTAGCAGACATTGACTGGCTAAATAATTTTGCGACAGACGGTTTGAAGCCAGATTTGACTCTTTATTTTGATATTGAAGCAGAAGAAGGCTTAGCCCGCATCGCTAAGAGTAAGGATAGGGGAGCAGATCGTTTAGATCAAGAAAGTGTGGAATGGCATAAACGAGTGCGTGAAGGATATTTATCTATTCTTGAAAAAGAGCCAAATCGTATGAAAAGGATTGACGCCAGTCAGCCACTTGAAAAAGTAATTTCCGATACGGTAGCAGTGCTAGCAGAGCATGTTGAGAGTCTAAGATGAAAATAGAAGAATTAGCTCAGTTACAGCCAGTCTTGTTTGAGCGTTTTGAACAAATTTTACAGCAGAATCGTCTGAATCATGCTTATCTGTTTACAGGAGCTTTCGGCAGTTTTGAGATGGCTAAATGTTTAGCTCAGAGTTTGTTTTGCACTAATAAAAATGGTGTCTTGCCTTGTGGAGAATGCCGAAATTGCCGTTTGATTGAGGAAGAGGATTTTTCAGATGTGACGGTTGTTCGACCAATCAATAATATTATAAAGACAGAGCGAGTCAGAGAATTGGTACGCAATTTTTCTCAGTCAGGATTTGAGAGCAACAAGCAAGTTTTTATCATTTGTGACGCAGAAAAAATGCATGTCAATGCGGCTAATTCATTGCTGAAAGTGATTGAAGAGCCGCAAAGTGAAGTGTATATTTTTTTACTAACGGCAGATGAAAACCTTATTTTGCCGACCATTAAAAGTCGAGCGCAGCAATTTTATTTTCCGAAAAATAAAGCATATTTGTTTAAGAAATTAGAACAAGCTGGAGTGATGAAGACGCAAGCAGAATTGTTGACGGTTTACAGTCAGACGGAAGAAGAAGCTATGCGTTTGGCGGCTAGTTCATCATTTTTTGAACTAGTTAATGAATGTGAATGTTTTGTATCTTTTTGCTTGAATCAAAAAGCAATCGCCTATTTGCAGGTTGCGAAGTTAGCTAGTCTGGCTGATGATAAGGAAAAGCAAGGACAGGCTTTGAAGGTGCTGGAAATTTTATTTGCTAAAGAGATGGAAACAGAGTGTGGACGCTATTACTTAGACGGTATATTTACAGCGAGGAAAATGTGGCAAGCAAATGTTAGCTTTCAAAATGCACTCGAATATATGGTGTTACAAGAAAGAATCTGATGTGCTGTATTAGCATAGGAAAATGGTAGTGGGGATGAATAAAAAAGAATTATTTGATGCGCTAGATGAATTTTCTCAAAACCTACTTATTACTTTAGCAGAGGTAGAGGCAATTAAGAAAAATCTGAAAGGCGTAGTAGAAGAAAACGTAGCGCTTCGTTTGGAAAATGATAAATTACGAGAGCGATTGGGCCAAGTGGAGCATACAACAACACCAAAAACAAAAAGAAATCGCGATAATCTGCGTAAATTATACGAAGACGGTTTTCATGTCTGTACGGATTTTTATGGCCAACGCCGTGAAAATGATGCAGAATGCATGTTTTGTGACGAGTTGCTGTTTAGGGAGTAGGCATGCAGATTCAAAAAAGTTTTAAAGATCAGTCGCCTTATGGAAAGCTTTATCTAGTGGCAACTCCGATTGGGAACATGGATGATATGAGTATTCGCATGGTGAATACTCTAAAAGAAGTCGATTATATTGCAGCAGAAGATACTAGAAACACTGGTCTTTTGCTTAGACATTTTGACATTGCGACGAAGCAGATTAGCTTTCACGAGCATAATGCCAAAGAAAAAATTCCTGATTTGATTCGTTTGCTGAAAAGCGGGCAGGATATTGCTCAGGTTTCGGATGCAGGTTTGCCTAGTATTTCTGATCCAGGGCATGATTTAGTCAAGGCTGCTATTGCTGAGGGAATCGCAGTAGTAACTGTGCCTGGACCGAGTGCGGGAATTTCAGCGTTGATAGCAAGCGGTCTAGCTCCGCAACCTCATGTTTTTTATGGATTTTTGCCACGCAAGGCTGGACAACAGAAAGAATTTTTTGAAAGTAAGAAATCTTATCCTGAAACTCAGATTTTTTATGAATCTCCTCATCGGGTCAAAGCTACTTTAGAAAATATGCTCAGTATCTATGGGGATCGTTCTGTAGTACTAGTACGGGAATTAACTAAGATTTATGAGGAATACCAGCGTGGACGGATTTCCGAAGTGATAAATTTTGTTTCGGGAAATCCACTCAAAGGAGAATGCTTGTTAATCGTAGAAGGTTTTAAGGAAGAAGAGGTTGAACAGTCAGAAGCGGATTTGTTGGTAGAGGTTGATCTTCTAGTAGCATCAGGAGTAAAGAAAAATCAAGCTATCAAACAAGTGGCAAAAAAATACGGTTTGAATAAAAGTTCGCTTTATGCACGGTACCATGAACAAGCGAAATAGTGAGAAAAATCATGATTTTTTACAAACAAATGTATCTCTCTCCTTTAGGAGAAATGTCTCTTGTTGCTAATGAATCAGGTCTTGTTGGAGTTTGGTTTTTACAGCAGAAATATTTTGAACATGGTTTAGAAGAAGGAAACCTGCTTCTGGAAAAAAATGACATTTTGAAAGAAACGGAACTTTTGCTAGAACACTATTTTAGCGGAGATTGTCCAGATTTTTCGAGTCTTCCTTTAGCTTCTGTTGGGACAAATTTTCAACAACAAGTTTGGGCTTATCTGCAAACTATTCCTTACGGAGAAACAGTTACTTATGGTCAGATAGCAAAGAAGTTAGGTAATCGTTCTGCGCAGGCTGTTGGCGGTGCTGTAGGTAGAAATCCTTTTTCTATCATCGTTCCTTGTCATCGGGTGCTAGGCAGTCAAGGACAACTAACTGGCTATGCTGGGGGGCTGGACAAGAAACGGTGGCTTTTGGAGCATGAGGGCGTTGAGCTTAACGAGAAAGCTTTAGATAAATGATAAATGGAGGAGAAAATATGTTACGATTTATTGAATATCCAAAATGTTCGACCTGTCGCAAAGCCAAGGCTGAGTTAGAGCGGCTGGGTTTGGAATTTGAAGCAGTAGATATTGTCAAGGAAACACCGTGTAAAGAGGAGATTCTAACTTGGATTGAAAATTCTGATTTGTGCCTTAAATCTTTCTTCAACACTAGCGGACTCAAATATCGGGAGTTAGGTTTGAAAGACAAACTATCAGGATTGTCAATTGAGGAAGCCGCAGATCTTCTAGCAGCAGATGGCATGCTCATCAAGCGTCCGATCTTAGAAAAAGATGGGAAAATCCTGCAAATAGGCTACCGTACAGAGTATGCGACATTAGATTTATAGAATAAAAAGGAAGTGAGATGACGAAATGGATTTCTTTGAAACCATGACGGTTGTCCCACTTTTTTAAGCTCTACATTTTGGTATCATTGGCGTTCATGTTATAATATTTTTAATAAACAAAGGGAAAGGGGAAAAATGGTTTTATCAAAAAAACGTGCACGAAAAGTGATTGAGGAGATAATTGCTCTATTTCCAGATGCCAAGCCCAGCCTAAATTTTAGAAATCATTTTGAACTGCTGGTAGCGGTCATATTGTCAGCTCAAACAACAGATGCAGCGGTTAATACGGTTACACCAACCCTTTTTAAAGCTTATCCGACTCCATTAGAAATGGCTGCGGCGTCAGAAAGCGAAATTGCTAGCTATATCGCTCGTCTGGGACTGTATCGTAATAAAGCTAAATTTTTGAAAAAATGTGCTCAGCAATTGCTCGCTAATTTTGATGGGCAGGTACCTCATGCACGGAAAGAATTAGAAAGTTTGGCTGGTGTAGGGCGCAAAACAGCAAATGTGGTTATGAGTGTCGGTTTTGGTATTCCCGCTTTTGCAGTGGATACCCATGTGGAGCGAATCTGCAAACACCATGATATTGTCAAAAAGTCAGCTACACCGCTTGAAGTTGAACAACGAGTGATGGAAGTTTTACCAAAAAATGAATGGTTGTCTGCACATCAGGCTATGATTTGCTTTGGACGCGAAATTTGCCATCCTAGAAATCCTAAATGCGATCAATATCCGCAGTTGTACCATTTTGATTGAAAAAAAAAGAGGGGAAACCTCTTTTTTTATAACTCAATTTCCAATACAATTGGTGTGTGGTCTTGCCTTGTACCTGAGTCAATCATTTCTGACTTGGTTACTTTATCTGCAATTCGATTGCTGGTCAGCCAGTAATCAATTCTCCAGCCACTGTTATTGATTTTGCTGGTCTTGCTGCGTTGTGCCCACCAGCTATAAACATTTGGAATATCGCCGTGAATGTAACGGAAAGTATCCGTAAAACCACGATTTAACAGATTGGTAAATCCGGATCGTTCTTCATCTGTAAATCCAGGTGATCGACGGTTGCTAGAAGGATGAGCGAGGTCAATCTCATTGTGGGCTACATTGTAGTCCCCTGTCGCAAGGACAGGTTTTTCTATGTCTAAAGCTGTTAGATAGTCAGCATATTTTTTGTCCCAGATTTGTCGTTCTTCTAAACGTTTTAAACCATCACCTGCATTGGGAGTGTAGACTTGTGTGACAAAGAATTTTTCAAACTCAAGGGTAATAATACGCCCTTCGGCATCCATAGTAGAAGGTGCACCGATTTCTGGGAAGGTTATTTTTGGAGATAGATTCTCTTTGTATAAAAACATAGTTCCGGCATAACCTTTACGTGCAGGTTCTATAGAAGAGCGCCATGTAGTTTCATAATGTGGGAATAATTCATCCAAAACTTTTAGATGTTTTTTAGTTGGTCCGTTAGCAGATAATTTAGTCTCTTGAATGGCGATAATATCAGCGTCTAATCCTACTAAAGTCTGTAAAACAGCTTGTGACAATTGCGCGCGTGCAGAATCACTGGTCAGGGCAGCGTTGAGGGAGTCAATATTCCAAGAGATGAGTTTCATAAGGGTACCTTTTCTAGAGTTATTTTTTTCTATTTTACCAAAAAAAGGCTAAGCAGGCGAGTTTTGGGTTTGTCATTTTCTTTGTTACCATAGGAATGGAATGATTTTTGTAGTGACTTGATTTTTGTATTCTTGATAGCCTTCTAGATTCTTTTCTAAGAAAGCCTCTTCTCCTTTTATGCGCTGGTTGATAATAGGAATATAAAGAAGCATGACAAGGAAAGCTAAAAGTGAACCTAAAATGAGCGGAATGCTCAGAAACAGGCCAAGGGTTGCTAGATACATAGGATGTCTGACGATTCCGTAAAGCCCAGTTGAAATGACGTTTTGCTGGTCTTGAACATCAATAATTCTAAATAAATGGTTATTTTCTCGCAGAACTTCAGCATAGAGGAGATAGGATGCTAGAAAAATGAAACTTGCACACCATGTGATTCGGCTGGAAACTTGAAACCAAGAGAAACGATAAGATCGGAAGAGCACACGTCTGAACT
>OMGS01000454.1_pt1 | contig 24035 bp, 14 predicted proteins | sample 1646081 | NCBI WGS metagenome assembly OMGS01 (sample SAMN05578591, study PRJEB25193) | human gut metagenome | biome: Human Microbiome; feature: human-associated habitat; material: feces | host: Homo sapiens | place: USA:Birmingham | reverse complement strand
GAAGCATGGACCACCTCCGGAATAGGGATGGCGAACCGAGAACTTCAGGCTTTGCGGCCGCCGACGCGCGCCGGATTTGGTGCCGGACAAGACGGATCGTCCAGCAGGGCTTGCAGATGCCGCATGCTCCGCCAGTGGGCAAAAAGTATTTCCAGCAGGCCGTTTCGGGCCCAGCGGGACAGGGTGGCGTCGGGCAGGGCCATGACCTTGTCCCGTCCCGCCACACGCAGGCCGCTCACCGCCCGCGCTTTTCCGTCAGCGCGGATAGTGACGTTCTGCTCCGCCAGCACGCCGCTCAGGCCCAGTTCGGCCAGGGCCTGTTCGCTGTCCCTGTGGCGCTGATGCTGGTTGCCCAGCGTGGCTGTGATGCGCTGCAAAAATTCCAAGGGTTCGCCGTCCTCGCCATAGAGCGGCAGGCCGTCCTTCCGGCGGAAGTGCGGGGCATCCTCGTCCACGGCCAGAACAACTCCCGGCATTTTCTCCTGTTCGGGGAAACGCGCGGCAATCAGCGAAAAAGGATGGTTAGCCGCGTACAGAGGCAGATAAGGAGCGGTCCAGCGTCCCCGGGCGTCCACGAATACATTTTTTCCGCCCAGGCCCAGCAGGGCATGGGGAACGGCCGACCCTGCGGCAGGAAAGGCTATGGCGAAGCAGCGGGACGCCTCCACGACTTCAAAGCCCAGAAGGGGCATGCTGTTCATGGCCGCGGTGAAGGAATAGTCCTCCAGGGGGCTGAAGGTCAGGGCCGCATGTCTGGTCTTGCTGAGAGGAACGATGCGCGGCTGGGACATGAAATCTCCTGCGAGCAGCGAAAGTGCCGTTTTTGAGGACGAAGGGAATGAAAAAGGGCTGCCGCCCCGCCTGGCACAGCGACGACGGCAGCCCCGCTGTCGCGGCCGGGCTCCCGCCCGGATGGGCGGGAGCGGCGCGCGACTTTCGAGTTGAGGGATTAGGCGGCGATGATATCGCCAATGGCGATGGAATTGTCCTCGCCGGTGCTGAGGGTTCCGAGCAGATTTACGGTGTCGCTGGCGTCAATCGTGCCGTCGGTCGAGGTGACCGAGAACACCCAGTAACTGCCCTCATCTGCGGCGGCGTCGGCGTTCTGGACAACCACGATGTTCTTGCCGACGGTGAGGCCTGTAATGCCGTCAATACCGTAATGGGCATTCGTGGCGTCAATGACCTTGGTGGTGTCGAGCACTTTGCCGTCCAGTCCAAGGCCGGTGGCGTCGATTTTGTCAATGGCGGTCTGGAAGCCCAGGACCGTGTCGTCGCCGAACGCGCCGTTCAGCACCAGGGTGTCGAAAGCGGTGTGGGACGAATTCACGTTCAGGGCGATGACGTCGTTGCCTGCAGTCAGATCAACAGTGTTCATGCTGGTGGTGCCGAGATCGGTACCGGCGACGTCAGCGGGAGTGCCCTTCACAAGGACGGTGTCGTCGCTGATGTCTCCGCCCGCGGTGGCGCCAGTGATGGTGAAGGTATAGGTTCCGTCCGCGTTCTTCGCCCCGGCAACCGTCAGGCCGGTGTGGTCAGCTACCAATTCGGTTTGCATGGCGGTGGCCATGGCGGTTTCGTCAACACCGCGCTCGAAAGTATAGGCTTTACCGCTGTAAACGACCGTATAGGCGTCGGTAGCGGCTCCGGCATCAAAGTCCAGAGCAGCGGTGAGCGCCTGAACTTCGGGAGTGCCGCCAGCCCCCTGGGTCACGATATCCAGCGCGCTGTCGACAGCCTCCACGCCGTTGACGGCCAGGTCGGAATCATTAGCGCCGTTGGCATAAACGCCGTTAGCGCCGATCGTCACATTCGTGCCGGCGAAGTTCACACTCAGATCAGTGCCAGCAAATGCACCGTCAACCAGGGATTCCACCAGCAGGGAGTGCCCCATGCCGTCCTTGGCCACCAGCAGGGCGCCCAAGGTCGGATCCTCATTGATGGCCGCGATGATGGCGTGGTTGACGTCATCCACGCTGATGCCCGTCTGACCGGCGGCCACATCCAGCGTCACCTCGGAGGTGATGCCGTTGAATGTCACCGTAACGGTCACGGTGCCAGCAGTGGCAGAGGTGATTTCAAGGCCCGTGGCATTGGTGGCCACGACTTCGTTCTGCAGGGGCTGCGCGCCGTCGGGACCGGCCTTGATGAAGGTTTCGGCCTCATTGTTGGCGCCGAACACGAAGACCGCATTCTGGTCGTGGGCGTTCTGCCCCACATAGACCTTGTCGTCGCCCGCGCCGTCATTCACTTTCACCGCGCCGTTGCCCCAGAACCACACTTCGTCATCGCCCGCGCCCAGGTCGATGGACACATTGTTCAGGGCGATCTGGTTCAGCAGACGGCTGCCGGTGAGATTCTCAAAGGAGAAGTTCACCAGGTCGTTGCCGGCGTTGGTCTGGATGTCCAGCTTGAAGTCGCGGTCGGCGGCGATGCCGGCGTTGACCTTCATGCTCAGGGTGTCGTCGTTTGTACCCAGATAGTAGCGAAAATCGCCGCTGGGGGCGTAGTTGCCGTACATGGTGTTCAGGCCGTCCACATCCGCCATGTACTTGTCCAGCGCGGTATCCGTGAGCTGCGCACCGATGTTCACCTTGCCGTTCATCTCGCTGGCGTCGAAGACCTTGACGTTGGTCAGACCGTCGGTGCTCAGCAGGCGGGGCACGTTCATCCAGTGGACGAGTTCCGCGTCGGTGGCGGGATTGGCGCTCGTGTTGCCCAGCGCTTCAACATCAAGCGGCGTGCCGATGAAAAGATTGCCGTCGTCGCCGGCGCCGTTCACCGCGCCGTTCTTCACCGTGACCAGACGCAGGGTGTCGTTGGTGGAGGACAGGCTGGACAGCCACGAACCCTTGTCCACGACCACGTCAAAGCGCTCCACGCCGCCGCGGCCCGCATTGGAGCCAATGACCAAGTCGCCGGCTTCGCTGCCGAAGATGGAATCATCGGGCAGGCAGGGGCTGGCGTCATCCCACTGCACGCGGCCCACATTGTCCAGTTCCACATTAGTCTGGATCAGCGGGCAGGTGGTCTGCACGTCGTCGCTGAATGTGGCCGAAGTGGAGTTGGTCGGCGGAAGGCCGTTGGAGGCGATCCAGTTGCCGCCTTCCAGGGACCCCTGATCGGAGGAGATCACGATCTTGTTGCCCTGGACGGTTTCGCCTTTGTGATCGCCGATGCCCACCACGGCCGTGAACACATCGCCCTTGGTGACGGTCAGGCCCAGGCCGGACAGTTCGGAATCGGCATCAATGGCGGCCTGCATCTGGGCGACCAGTTCGTCATAGGAGGGGGACTCGTCGGTGGTGTGGTTGTACGCGCCGAAGTTCAGCGTGTACTCCTTGCCGTTGAGCGAGAACTTGAAGCCGGTGTATGGGTTGTCATACAGAGGATCAGCATGACCGCCGTCAGCCACGGGCAGAGCGCCCACGGTGTCGATGAGCTGCGCATACAGCGTGCCCGTGGTCTGGCTGTCCTCGCGCGCGAGATGTTGCGCGTCAAAGTAAACCGAAAAATCCACAGCGCCGGGATCGGTATTGGAGAAGCGGACCGTGGTTTCCGTGGATTTGTGGCGCACGTCCTCAATGGTAAAGGAGCTACGGCTGTTGTCCGAGCCGAGGGTCAGCATCTGGCCGTCGGCCAGGTACACATTTTCGGCGTCGAAGTAGGCCTTGGTCAGATTGCTGCCCGTGCCGCCGGTAGCCTGCTGAACGCGGAAGAGAATGGTTTCCACATTTTGGATTTCAGGCGAAATGACGTCGTTCGCCCCGCCGCTTTCGATGTTGGCGTACAGGGTGTCGTGGCCGGCCTGACCGTCGATGTAGTCACGGTCGTCAAGGGTTCCGATTTTGGCGTTGATGTAGTCGTTGCCTGCGGTGCCCTGAATTTCGTCGTCGCCGGTGGTGAGCTGATAGGTGTTACCGAGGGTGGCAGCGTTCACGGAGAGGCCCTCGGCCTTGCCGTACATTTCATAATGCTGGATGGGATCAAGCCCGATGTCCTGGAAATCCTTCACCAGCATTTCCATGGTGTAGGCAGGGTCGCCCTTCTGCATCTCGGCCAACTTGGCATTCATGTACGCGGCAGTGTCAAAGCTCTGCGAAGGATTGTGGAAAACCCCCTTGGAGGCAAAGCTTTCGGCCCAGTACTGGTGGAAGTGCTCATACGGGCTCATGCCCGCCTGGTTCATGGCCACAAGCATGGAATTGGCGTTCTGGCCGGTGATGTTGGTCCGACCGTAGTAGTCCGCAGCCTTGTTGTACAGGTATTCGGAGCTGTCGAACCAGGAGCTGGCGCTTACGCCCTCGGCATTGCCGTAGTCCAGAAAATGCCTGTACAGGCCTTCCGCGTCCGTTGAGTAGCCGGCGGCATCGAACGCGGCTTTCAACTGCAGACTATCCCAACCTTCGCCCATCATCTGGAGCTTATTGTTGAAATAGACATCTTTCTCAAACCAAGAAGGTACAGCCATGGATTCCTCCAAAATAAAGTTTTACTGTTTGCACCAGTTGCTGACGTGCTCCATAAAAAGAGGTCCCTTCACGCACCCTTCTCCACGCCTTCCAATCACGTGAAAGTGTAACAATAGGGTACACCCTATTGTTACAAAATTAGAAATTCTATTTTATAACCCAATTATATATTATTTTTTTATTTTTTATTAAAAAACAAATAGATTTAAAATGAATTATGAATAATACAAAAGATGAGATATACAAGAAAAAAAGAATATCTGCTTCGCATTGCATACCAAATGAGATGACAGAGCATCTCGTTATATCCTCATGGAATAACGCATGCGGGAGAAAGCTATGGATATAGGCTACATCAGGGTCAGCTCATACGATCAGCATACAGACAGACAGCTGGATGGAGTCCGTCTTGAAAAGATATATACGGATATGATCAGCGGCAAAGACACGAACCGGCCTGAATTGCAGAAGTGCATTACGGCGTTGCAACATGGTGACACGCTGCATGTCCACAGCATCGACAGATTGACGAGAAATTTGCAGGATCTGCTTCTGCTGCTTTCGGAAATGGCCGAAAGGGGCGTCACAGTGCGGTTTCACAAAGAGAAACTGACTTTTTCAAGCGACAGCTCGCCCTTTCAAAAACTGCACCTGCAGATTATCGGCGCTGTGGCTGAATTCGAACGGGCTTTTATTCGTGAGCGCCAGCGGGAAGGCATTGCCATCGCCAAGGCGAAGGGTAAATATAAAGGGCGCAAGCGTGCGCTTTCAGCGGAGCAACTGGAAGAAATCTCCCGGCGCATTGCAAGAGAGTCCGTGAGCCGCATCGCGGAGGAATATGGGGTGTCCCGCCAGACCATCTACAGATCGCTGCGCCAGAACGAGGAAGGCGGCATGCGCTCCCTCCGGGATTCCCGAAAAGGCTGTACGGGCCTGCGTCATGAATCCCCGTGGCATGGCCGGGAGCGACGAACCCATACCTGAGCGGGATGAGGAATCAGCCTCAAAGAAAAAGTTGACAAATTCATACCGGAGGGTTATTTCTGGAACGTCTTTGAGCGGTGTCTCATAGAGGTGTACCTCATTAAAACCCGGCAAGGCGTTTTGACGTTCACCTCGGCGGTCGCATTTTTTTCTTGTTGCTGCCGGATTCCCGTAAAAGACATTCTCCTGGCGTTTGCATGACGCCGGGCGCTTTCCGGTTCAATACACGAGCATGAGCACGAAAGTTCGGCATGAGTTCTTCTGTCGGACAGGGCATTCGCAATGAATGCCGCATGGAATTGATAAATAAGTAGGAAATGAAAGTTTTCTAGTCTGTTGAGGCCGAATCTGGGAAGATTTCGGCCACTAGGTGTTTGTGTAATTTCCCTCTGGACAAAGCCTTCCCCTGAAATTATAGTCTGCGCCGTATTGAACCCCCAACGGCGTCACCGCTCGTTTCGCCGCGCCCGTCGGCCATGGAAAGGCATTCTCTCCTTCCGTGCTTTCTTTTCCTGTGCCCGGCGGCTAAGGAAAGTGCCTCTTCATGCAAGATTTTCTGCGCTCGTGCCGGTATTTCTTCGGATATGCCTTCTTCTTCAGTATGTTCGTCAATATTCTGCAGCTGACGTTTTCCATCTACATGCTGCAGGTTTATGACAAGGTGCTGACCAGCTACAATCTTTCGACACTGGCGGTCATCACCATCGCCGCCGTCATCGCGCTGGTGGTCATGGCTTTGCTGGAGTGGATCCGCTCACGCCTGCTGGTACGGGCCGGCATTGAGTTCGACCACATGCTCAGCCGCGACGTGCTGAAGCTGAATCTGCAAAACGCGGGAGCGCCTGCCGGCAAACCTGCCGAGCAGAACGGCAATTTGCGCGACGTGCAGAGCCTGCGCAATTTTCTGGGCGGCAACGCGGTATTCGCGTTTTTCGACGTGCCCTGGATGCCCATCTATTTCGCCCTGATTTTCATCCTGCATCCCTCGCTGGGAATGGTGGCTGTGGGAGGCGGCCTGCTGGTCCTGATTCTGGGCGTCCTCACCGAGCGGCTGACCCGCAAGCGTCTGGAAGCGGCAAGCCATCTCAACGCCCATTCCTTCAATCTTACCGGCGCGGCCATGCGCAACGCCAGCATCGTGCGCTCCATGGGCATGATCGGCAATGTCACGGCGCGCTGGGGCAAGGTCAACGACCTGATCATCCGACTCCAGACGCGGGCCAGCCGCAGCGCGGGCCTGATCCACGCGGTCAGCAAATCCCTGCGGGTCGGCCTGCAGGTGCTGATCTACGCCGTGGGCGCGTATCTGACGGTCATGCACGAATCCACGGCCGGGGTCATGATCGCCGCGTCCATCGTCATGGGCCGCGCGCTCGCGCCCATTGATCAGGCCATGGCCACCTACAAGCAGTCTCTGGAAGCCCGGGGAGCCTATGGCCGCCTGAAGACCCTGCTCGACGCCCCGCGCCCTCTCCCGGCCATGGACCTGCCGGAACCGCAGGGCGAGCTGACCGCCGAAAATCTCTATTTCGCCGCCGGGGGACGGCCCATCATCAAGGGCATATCCTTTCGCATGCCCGCCGGGCAGTCCCTGGCCATCATCGGCCCCAGCGCGGCGGGCAAGTCCACCCTCTGCAAGCTGCTGCTGAACATCTGGGAGCCCACAAGCGGCAAAGTGCGCATCGACCGCGCGGACATGGCCTCCTGGGATTCGGAAAAGCTCGGCCCCTTTCTCGGCTATCTGCCGCAGGATGTGGAGCTGTTTTCCGGCAGCGTGGCGGAAAATATCGCCCGGCTCGGCGAGGTGGATTCCGCCAAGGTCATCAAGGCGGCCCGGATGGCGGGCGTGCATGAAATGATTCTGGCCCTGCCCAAGGGCTACGACACCCAGATCGGCGACCAGGGCGCGGCCCTTTCCGGCGGACAGCGCCAGCGCATCGGCCTGGCGCGCGCCCTGTACGGCGATCCGCGCGTTATCGTGCTGGACGAGCCCAATTCCAATCTGGACGAAGAGGGCGAGGCCTCGCTGGCGCAGGCCGTGCTGCATCTCAAGCAACAGCGTACCACCCTGATTCTGGTAACCCACAAGCCCAATATCCTTTCTATTGTGGACAACATCATGATGGTGCAGGACGGGCAGATTGCCCTGTGCGGGGCGCGTCAGGAAGTGCTGGCCAAGCTGGCGGAGCTCCAGAAACAGCAGCGCGAGGAAGCGGCCAAAGCCAGACTGTTGCGGGAGGCGCTGGAAAGGCGCAAGGCCGCCTCCCCGGAAAATCCCGATGAACTGCAAAGCGGCGACGGGGAGCCTGAACATGCGTAAGCAACTGAGCAGGGCCCTGGCCGTCATTGAAACCAGCGTCATCAAGCCCATCGTCAGCGCCGCGGAAAAACGCCAGGCCGCCAAGGGCGAAAATGTGGAAGACCCCCGCCGCATCATCCGCCAGGGGCTTCTGGTGGTGGGCCTTTTTTTCGGGGCGCTGGGAATCTGGTCGGTTTTCGGCCACATCAGCGGGGCCGTGGTGGCGCCGGGCAAGATCAAGATCGAAACGGAACGCAAAACCGTGCAGCATCTTGAAGGCGGCATTGTGGACGCCATTCTGGTGCGCGAAGGCGAGGAAGTGGCGGCGGGCCGGCCTCTCATCCTGCTGGAATCGGTGCAGATCGACGCCAGCGCCAGCATGCTGCAAAAGCAGCTTGTGGCCCAGCAGGCCGCCGGAATCCGGCTGGCCGCCGAAAAGGATCTGAAAGCGGGACTATACTGGCCCGACGATCTGCGCCGCATGGCCGAAGAGCGCCACAGCCTGGACGTGCTGGACAACGAGGCTAAAATTTTCGCCGCCCGGCGGGAGGCTCTCAACGCGCAGATTTCCCTGCTGAACACCCAGCTTGCTCAGCTGGACGCCCAAGTGGCCGGTTTTGACGATCAGGTCAAGGCCGAGCAGGCTATTATCGGCACGCTTAACGAAGAACTGCGCGCCAAGCGGCAGCTCTATAATGAGCGCTATCTGGAAAAATCGCAGATTCTGGAGCTGGAACGTACCCTGGCCAGCCATCAGGGCAACCGGGGCCGCCTCAAACAGTCCATTGCCGAGGCCAAACAGCGGGCCGCCGAGCTGCATCTGCGCATCGAGGACGTGAAAGTGCGTTTTGTGGAAGAAGCCACCAGCTCCCTCGGCAAACTTGAAAACGACATCATCCAGACCCGCGAGCGCCTCCGCCCGCTCAAGGACGCAAAAAGGCGCCTGCAGATCGTGGCCCCGGTAGGCGGGCGCGTGGTGGACCTCAAGGTGCATTCCAAGGGCGGGGTCGTGCGTCCGGGCGAGCCGCTCATGGACATCGTGCCCCACGACAATCCCCTGATTGTGGAAACCCATGTGCCGGTCAACAAGATCACGGAAGTCCACATCGGGCAGGACGCCCTGGTGCAGCTCGACGCCTTTGACACCCGGCTCATCCCGCACATGCCGGCCAAGGTCACCTACATTTCGGCCGACCGCCTGGAAGAACGCACCGGCGCGGGCGTGATGCCCTACTATCTCTGCTATGTGGAAATCGATCCCAAGGCCCTGAAAGAGGCCAAACTCTACCTTTCGCCGGGCATGCCCGCCACGGTTTTCATCACCACCCAGCAGCGCACGGTTCTCTTTTATATGATGGAGCCGCTGCTCAAAAACTGGGACAGGGCGTTGAGGGAATGAGCATGTACCGCTTTGCCGCAATTTTCCTCCTGTGGGTGGCGACGGTTCTTCCCCAGGTCTCACAGGCCGCCGTCGCCGCCATTTCCGCCCATGTCCCGCTGCAGGCGGCCAGCCTGTACACGGGCGGGGAGCACGCCAACGGCGGGGAACAGCGGGTGGAGCTCTATCTGCTGGACGGCAATTTTTTCGTCCTGCGCCAGATTGCCGCGCCCAGGGGCAAAAAAGCCGTTACGCGGGACATGACCGGTTCCTGGCGGCAGGTGGAGGACGGCGCTTTGCTGCAACTGACCAACCGCTACGGCTTGGCGCTCAGACTGAATATCGGCGGAAGCGGCAATCTGTACGGAGATTTCTTCCCCGCGCCCGACGGATTTCCACACAGCCTGGCCCTGAAAAAAGTCCCGTTCCGCAAGCCGTCCTTCAGCATCATGGGCAGGCTGGATCGCATTGCGGGCCGCGCGACGCTGACCGACAGCGCCACAGGCCGGGTGTTCGCGCCCGCTGAAGGCGAGGCGCTGGCGGCCCTGCCCGGGGAGGCTCCCCTCTTTGTGGATGCGGTGGTCCTGCCCGCAAAAAACGGCTGTGCCGTCCAGCGCATCCGGAGTTTTTCCACCCGTTTTCCGTCACAGGCCGGGTCCCCGCCTACAGACGGGGACTTTGCCGCCAGGGTGGCGGGCGAGGTCTGGCTTCTGCCTTCCCTGCCGGGCCTGCCCGCCGCCTCCTGCATTTTCAGCGAGCGGGGCAAAGGGCAAGGCGCGCTGGAAGTGACCGGGCCGGGCCTGCGGCTGACGGCGGACTATGCCCTGCGGGGGCCGGACCTGACATTCTCCGTCAGGAAGGAGGACGCCCGCATGTTGGATGCCTGCGGGGCTGAGTCTCTGCCGCGCATGCTGTCCTCTGTGCGCTCATGGTCGCTGGAAGGCGGGTCGCTGGCACTCACCGCCGCCGACGGACAGAGCTTTCTGCTGGAAAAAGCCGCGCCGGGCCGCCGGGCCGGAAGCGCCGTCGCGCCCAAAGGATACAAGAGATGAACACAGGTTGCCGTCTTTTTTGGTTTCGCCTTCTGCTGCTGCCGCTCTGCACCGCGCTGCCGCTCCGGGAACCGGATGCTCCGCGCGCCGCGGAAACCTTCACCATGGAGCAGGCCGTGGCCCGTGCCATGCAGGCCAATCCCGGCGTGGAGGCGAAAATGCTGCTGCTGGAACAGGCCCGGCTGAACGTGGGCGTGGCCCAGAGCTATTTCTGGCCGCGCGTTTCCCTGGTGGGCACCACCAGCCGCGTCCAGAACTACGAGGAAGTGCAGACCTACAACAGCGACAATCTCACCAGCGACAACTGGTCCAAAGGTCTTCGGGCCTCGCTCTCCCTGTTCGCCGGTTTCGCCCATCTGAACAATCTGCAGAAATCCCGCATCGCGGTGGAGGTGGAGAAAGCCCGCCACCGACAGGCCCGTCTGGAACTGGGCAGCAACGTGCAGCTTCAGTTTTTGCAACTGCTCAAATGCCGCGAGGATCTCAAAAGCGCGGAAGAGGCCGTGGCCCGCATTGAAACCCAGCTCAAGGCCGCGGAGGCCTTCGTCAAAGTGGGCATGGCCCCTTACGTCAATGTGCTCCAGAACCGAACCGAGCTTTCCAGCGCACGGCAGCAGGTCATCCGCGTCAACAACGACATCCGCAACGCGGAAGTGCAGCTCAACAGATATCTGGGATTTTCTCCGGACCGCCCTGCGCGCTATGTCGGCAATCTCAAAAATTTCTCCAGCAACGTCGGATACACGGAAGAGGAAGCCGTCGCAGCTGCCATACGGCAGCGGCCTGACCTGGCCATGGCCCGGAAGTCGGTGGAGGTGGCCTACAAGGACATGCACATCGCCATGGGACAGTATCTGCCCCGCGTGGACGCCACCTACGACAATATGAGCTCCAGCAAGGAATACGACGACAAACGCTATCAGGGCTACACCCGCAACTACTGGGCGGCAGGGCTGAATTTCTCCTGGGAAATCTTTTCCGGCGGCGAAACAACCTTTTCCACCCTGGCTGACCGCAAAAAGGCCCAGTCCCTGCAAAAAGACTACGAGGACGCCATGTCCGGCGCGCGCACCGACGTGATCCGCTCGCTGCTGGATATCAAGGCCGCCAGGGAACTCATCGCCGCCTCCCGCCAGGGCGTGGACGCGGCCCGCGAAAGCTACGCCATGGCCAACAAACGCTACATGACCAATACCGGCACCATCACCGAACTGCTGGACGCCCAGCTCAAGCTGACCCAGGCCGAAAACGACGCCAGCCGCGCCCTGACCGAATACCACAGCGCGCGTGTCCGCTTCTTTTACCATATCGGACGCGAGAATCCGGGGCTGAGGTAAGGGGCGACATATGGCAGAAAAGCCGCTGCGTGAAAAAGTGCGGAATGCCTTTGCCTACCGCGAGGATCACCATGCGCAACTGGCTCGCTTTCTCCAGCGCGGGCATCTGCCGGCGCGTCTGGCCAACTTCGCTTTCAATGCGACCTGCAAGACGATCCGGCAATTCCGCTATGTCATCCGGCGGCTGGAAAAAGCCGGGGGAAAGTGTCCCGCAAAACCCCGCGCGGGCACCTGCGCCCTCATCGCGGAAATGGGCATCCCGCAGTGCGTGCATTACCGCGTGGCCGGGCGGGTCGCGCAGTTGCGCCGCCTGGGCTGGAATCCAGTCTTGCGCGACTGGCGCGACCAAGAAGGTGCCAGAGAGGCCCTGCAACTGGCGGACTGCGTACTCTTCTACCGCATCCCCATGGCGGAACACGGTCCCGATCTTTATGCCGAAGCCAGACGTCTTGGTCTTCCCATCCTCTACGATATTGACGATCTCATTTTCCACAAGGCGGCGTTGGCCGCGCATATCTCCCGCCTGCGCCTGCGGGACGAACACGCCGCCGTCATGCTGAACGCCGCGGACGCCTATCTCCGGGCCATGGAAGCCTCCGACGCCCTGCTGGTGAGCACGCCCGCGTTGGGCGCATATGCCGCCGCCACGGGACGTCCCCATTTCGTGGTGCGTAACGCGGTGTCGGATGATCTGGTCTATCTGACGCGGACGCTTCCCACAAAAAAAGCAGGCAATGAGATTGTACGCGTCTTTTACGGCAGCGGTTCCGACACGCACGACGCGGATTTCGCCCTCATTGCCGAAGCCCTGCGCCAGGCCATGCAAAAGGACTCGCGGCTGCATCTGTATATCCACGGGCATCTTGAACTGCCCGCCGAGTTGTCCTGTCTTGCCGGACGCGTCCACAGAGTTCCCTTTCTTGACAAGACATTCTATTTCCGACTCTGTGCCGACTATGATATGGCGCTGGCGCCGTTGCTGCGAGACGCCTTCAACGACGCCAAGAGCAATATCAAATACCAGGAAGCCTCGTTGTTCGGCATTCCGTCCATCCTCTCTCCGGCGGCCGAATTCACGGATGCCGTCACCGAGGGCAGAGACGGCTTCATCGCCCGCACACCGGAAGAATGGCGGGATAAAATCCTTCTGCTGGCGGCTTGTCCGGCATTACGGGAACACATGGGGCAAAAAGCACGGCAAAACGTGCTAACCCGCTATGCCAGCGCTGTTGTGGCCCGCAACGACCTGCTGCCGGCGCTTCCGCCCATGGCTTCTCCGCACGGGGAACGCGTTCTGCTCGTCAGCGTCATGTTCGGCCGCCGCAGCATGGGCGGCGCGGCCCTGATCGTGATGGAAACGGCGCTGGAATTACAACAGCGCGGTTTTGAAATATGGGTTTTCAGCACGGAGTATGCCAACGACGCGCCGCATGGAGCTCTTGTGCGCCGTGACTGGCGGGGAATCAAGGTATTCTCCGTCAACTTCATGCCGGGTGAGATCGGGCAGGAAACCCGGTCCGAGACGCTTTTCCGCGACGTCCTGCGGACAGCGCAGCCCGGCCTGGTGCATTTTCACTGCATCGAAGGTCTGGGGACCGGGCTGCCGCAGGAGTGCATCCGGCAATCCATCCCCTATGCGATCACCATGCATGACGCCTGGTGGGTCTGCCCCCGCCAGTTCATGCTGGACCCCGCAGGGGACTATTGCGGGCAGAGCGCGGTTGATCCGCAAATCTGCCATATCCGTTGCGGGCTGGAGCAGGAAGAACTCTGGCGGCGCGCGGTTCACATGCGGGAAGCCGTGGCCGGGGCCCAGACCGTTTTCACCCCCTCCGATTTCTACACCTCCTTCATAAGCCGCAACTTCCCCCGCCACTGCGCTGTGCTGACCAATCGCAACGGCATAAATCGGCCGAAATCGCACCGTCCCGCCAGGATGCCGGGCCCGTTACGCCTGGGCTATCTCGGCGGCAAGGCGCGCTGGAAGGGATATTTTTTCCTGGCGAAGGCCCTGCGCGGGCTCGCCCGCGACGACTACGAGGTTCTGCTGGTGGATCTGGGCACCGTCTTCGGCACGGGCGATATGAACGGGGACGAGGACAGGGCACTGTGGGAGGGTCTGCATGCGCGCGTCCTGCCCTTCGTGCGGCACGAGGATATCGACTCTCTATACCGGCAGATGGATGTGCTGCTTTTTCCCTCCTTGTGGAATGAGAGTTTCGGCCTGACCGTCCGCGAGGCCATCGCCCGCGACGTCTTTGTGCTGTCTTCCGACTGCGGCGGCCCGGGCGAGGCCATCGTGCACGGTGAAAACGGCCTGCTGTTTCCCAAGGGCGACTTGGCGGCGTTCAGAAAGCAGCTGCACTACGTTCTCGACGAGCAGGAAACATTCAAAAACTACCGTGCGTCCAACACCGGGGAGCTACGTTCCCTCGCGGCCCAGGCGGAAGAGCTGGCCGACGCGTACAGGCGGATATTACAGGTCCGGACGTGTCTTCGTCCAACAGGGATTTGAGGCAAACGAAATCATGTTTCACAGATATCTCGCCGCTGCCCTGCTTTTGCCGGCCTCGTTCGCGGTTCACGGTTCCCTGCGGGTCTGGCTGAAGACCATCCGGATGGGGAAACACGCATTCTTTTCCCAGGTGATAAAAAAGGGATCCGCGCGGATCAGCCGCCCGGACTCCTTTGCGCGCGCCCTGCTGGTCTATTATCCCATGAAGGCGGGCATGGAGATCCTGCGCGCCGGCAGCCTGCTGCCCGTGTTGAAAAAGGCCTGGCGAATCACACGGCTGCGGCTTGCGGGCGGCGTGGCAACGCACCCGGACCTGTTGGATATCTGGAGCGACAGACGGCCGCCCTTTGTGCCGCCAGAGCACATTTTGGCGATGATCCGCGACCCCGACGTCAAAACCGTCAGCTTTGACGTCTTTGATACCCTGCTGCTGCGCCCCGCGCTGCACCCCAAGGACATCTTCCATCTGCTGGCCCGAAAAGTGGACGCCGCCCACGGCGTGGACTTTATCAAACTGCGCTGGAATGCCGAAGCGGAACTGGGAAAAGCCAACGCCGACATTCATCATATCTACGCCCACATGGTCCGACGGCATAAGTTGGCCCCCGCCACGGCGGAAGCACTGCTGGCGGAGGAAATCCATTGCGAGACAACGCTGCTCTCTCCCAGGCCGGACGTCGAAGTCCTGTATCGGGAGGCCGTGCGCCTTGGGAAACGGGTCATAGCCGTTTCAGACATGTACCTGCCCGGGACCGTTCTGGGCGACATTCTGAAAAAGAAAGGTTGCGGGATGGACGCGGTGTATGTTTCCTGCGACCATGACGCGCGCAAAAGCGACGGCGCGCTGTATGATGTCGTCCTGAGCAATGAGAAAACCCTTCCTTCGAAAATTCTGCATGTGGGCGACAATTACCAATCCGATTACGTGCAGGCCGTCCAGAAGAACATCAGCGCGGTCTGGCTTCCTTCCATTCAAACGTTGTGCTTCTCCAACGAGGCGGTCCGCGAGGCTCTTTTCGGCAAAGCCGTGCGCCGGGAACCCCTCTGGAGCATTTTTCTGGGTCTCAGCCTGAACAGGCTTTACGGCGGAGGTTGCCGAACTCCCGAGCATATTGCGGAGCTGAAGGACATCCGGCAGTTTGCGGAGCTGACGCTCGCCCCTCTGGTCACGGCCTTCGGCCTTTTTCTTGCCACGAACAGGGACATTCAGCAGGCCTACAAAACCATCCACTTCGCTTCCCGTGACGGATGGCTGCCCCACAAGGTGTACACCTTGGTCCGGGATTGTCTGGGAGGCGTGCCGGGCGTCTACTTTCATGCGGGCCGCCGCGCTTACTACCCTTTTCTGCACGACACCTTTTTTGACTTCGCGGCCTCGCTGAGTCAGGCCGCCAACATGGAAACATATACTCTGCAGGATTTCCTGGAGGCCTGGTTCAAGGGTGAGGATCTGCTCGACCGCCTGGGGAAAGGTCTTTCCCCGGCGGAAGCGGCTCTGCCTTTCTTCCTCCGCAAGGTCGAATGCCTGCGAATCCTGCGGCGTTTTGAAAAAGAGATCGCGGACTGCATGCGCGCAAAGCGGACCAGAGCGCAGGCTTATTATGACAGAATTTTCGACCCGTCGGAAAAGCGGCATCTGGTGTTTGACCTGGGATACTCCGGCAGCATCGGCAAAGCGCTTGCCGCCGTCACGGGAAAACCGGTGGACAAAATATATTTCTGGGAAGAACCGGAAAACAGAGCGCTCGACCGGACATCCGGCTCAACCACGCGTCTTTTCATGAACGACGGAGCCTATGTTCCCTATCACCTGGTGCTGGAAGAACTCTTCTCGCCTTGTGAAGGCGGTGTCACCGGCTTTGACGCCCAGGGAAATCCCGTGCTTGAAAACCTGACCGGCAGTCATGCGCATGAAGCGGATCTGGCCGCCGCGCACGCGACCTGCCTTGAATACGCCGGACAATTTTGCGCGATACTGGGAGAATACGCCCAATATGCCGTGCCGCACGCCCCCGGAGCGGCCATGGACGTTTTCCGAGCCCTGCTGAACGACGCTCCCTTCTGCAACGCGGGCGTGTTCAAAAACATCGTTTTTCCGGACCCGGTCTACAGAAGAAGCGCCAATTCCCTGGAAAAGAAGCTGGAAATCCATCTTCCCTGCCCGACGGTTTTCTCGGGCACCGGCTTCAACAATCCGCGCAAGATCTTCGCCAGCCGCTCCCGCCCGCGCGGCGACTGCCGGATCGGCATGCATCTGCATCTGTACCATGCGGCCGTGGCGCATGAGATCGTACGTTATCTGCAGGACTTCCCCGTGCCTTTCGACCTCCATATCACCATTACGGACGCGTCGTTCGCGGCTACCGCTCGAAACCTGTTCAGCCGGGCTTTCCTCCCCCTGGTCCGGGAAGTGCGCGTGCTCACTGTGCCCAACCGCGGCAGGGACGTGGCCCCCTGGGTGCTGGGCATGCGTCCGTACCAGGCGGGGTATGATCTCTTTTGCCATATCCACAGCAAGGAATCGGCGCATATCGGTTTCGGGGACGAGTGGCGGGCCTATCTCTTCGACAATCTGATCAGATCCGACAGCGTTGCGGAAATCATCAGCAGTTTCGAGAACGATCCGGGCCTGGGCTGCCTCTTCCCGGACATTCATCCCAAGGTGCGGCAGGTCATGACCGGCGTGGGAGCGCCGCTGTACGGTTCCGAACATGAGTATGCCGCCATTTGCGACATGCTGCGCAGAATGGAGCTGGGCGGGGAAATCTGCCGGTCGGAGCTTTTTTTCTCCGTGGGCACCATGCTCTGGTATCGTCCGCATGCCCTCCGGCAGCTCTTCGCCTGCGAACTGCACATTGAAGAGTTCGCGGCCGAACCCATAGGCGTGGGCGGGACCCTGGCCCACGCCCTGGAACGCCTGCCCGCCCTGATTGCCGTGCGCAACGGCTATGCGGCCAAAAGTCTGACCCGCCATGCCGCGTTTCCGGCATAGGCCGGAAACGCGGCATGGCACAACGGCCAGGCGGATAAAAATCTGGAGAGTACCCCCTTGTTCCGACTTCTCGACATCCTTGCCGCACCGCGGCTGCTGTGGCGTCACAGAGGGCTTTTCCGACAGCTGCTCGTCAGAAACATCAGCGCCCGCTATCGCGGTTCCGTGCTGGGTCTGGCCTGGAGCTTCGCCCACCCCCTGATGATGCTGGCGGTCTATACCTTTGTTTTCGGCATCATTTTCAAGGCGCGCTGGGGAGTGGAAGCTCTGGACGAGAACAGGGCCGCCTTTCCCCTGATCATGTTCTGCGGTCTGGCGGTCTTCAATCTTTTTTCCGAAAGCATCAACAGCAGCGGCAGTCTCATCGTGAATCACGCCGGTTTTGTCAAAAAGGTCATCTTTCCCTTGGAGCTGCTGCCGGTCTGCACGGTGGTCACGGCCTTTTTCTTCGGCGCGGCCTGGTTCTGCCTGCTTCTGCTGGGGGCCTGTGTTTTTCTGCAATCCTTGCCGTGGACCATCTGCCTGCTGCCCCTGACCCTGCTGCCCCTGCTGTTGTTCAGCACGGGGCTCTCGTTCATCATCGCCGCCTTCGGGGCCTATCTGCGGGATATCCCCCAGCTTGTGGGAGTGGTGGCGCAGATGCTCTTTTTCATGACGCCCATTTTCTATTCCGTGGCCATGGTGCCGGAACGCCTGCGCTGGCTGCTGCGGCTGAACCCACTGACCCCCATGGTGGAGGAAACCCGCAAGCTCTTTCTTTACGGGCAGGAGCCCGACTATATGGTCTGTTTGTGGCTGTTTCTCTTTTCTCTGGCGGTATTCCAGATCGGCTTTGTCTGTTTCAGTAAAATGAAGAAAGGATTCGCGGATGTGCTCTGACGCCGGAGCCGTCATCAGTGTGGACGGCATTTCCAAATTCTTCGAAATATACCCCAAGCCGTCGTATCGTCTCTGGCAGATGATATTCAGGGGCAGACGGCGTTTTTATGAGCCGTTCTGGGCGTTGCGGGACATTTCCTTCACTGTGGGGCGCGGGGAGTGCGTGGGGGTTATCGGCCGCAACGGCGCAGGCAAAAGCACGCTGCTCCAGATCATCACCGGCACGCTTGCCGCCTCATCGGGATGCATCGACGTGAAAGGCCGTGTGGCCGCTCTCCTGGAGCTGGGCAGCGGCTTCAACCCCGAATTCACGGGCCGCGAGAACGTCTACCTCAATGCCTCCATCCTCGGCCTGACGCGGGAAGAAACAGACTCCCGCTACGACGACATCGTGGCCTTTGCGGACATCGGCGACTTTATCGACCAGCCGGTCAAAAGCTACTCCAGCGGCATGGTGGTGCGTCTGGCCTTTGCCGTCGTGGCCCATGTGGACGCGGACGTGCTGATCATCGACGAGGCTCTCTCCGTGGGCGACGCTTTTTTTACTCAGAAGTGCATGCGCTTCCTGCGCCGTTTCATTGCCGAGCGTACCGCGCTTTTCGTCAGCCATGACACCGCCGCCGTAAACAGCCTGTGCAACAGGGCCATCCTCATGGAACACGGGCGGATAAAGCAGATGGGCAGCCCCAAGGACGTGACGGAAACCTATCTGAAAGACATGTACGAAGCGCACCAGGGCTCCAGTGCCCCCGTCGCCGAAGCATCGGAAACGGCCCCGGAGGAGGAAGACGCGGAGGACAGGGAGCGTGCTTGCACGACCGAGAATTTCCGCGACATGCGCGCGGATCTCATCAATGCCAGCAACTTGCGCAATGACATTCAGGTTTTCGCCTTCAACGAACGCAGCGCCGACTTTGGCAAAAAGGGCGTCACCATCACCGGAGCCGCTCTCCTGGACGGCAGGGGACGCCCACTGTGCTGGGTGGTCGGCGGCGAACCCGTGTCTCTGCAAATCACCGTGCGGGCACACAAGGACGTCTTCAGCCCCATTATCGGTTTTTTTCTCAAAAATCGTCTCGGACAACACATCTTCGGGGACAATACCTTTCTGGCCTACCGGGAAAAACCCGTGCTGCTGCGCCGGGGGCAAAGCGCCCGTGCGCTGTTTTCTTTTATCATGCCCATTCTTGAAGCCGGAGACTACAGCTTTTCCATTGCCGTGGCCGAAGGCACACAACAGGAGCATATCCAGCATGACTGGAAGCACGACGCCCTGGTTCTGAAATCGGTCACTACCAGCTGCCACACGGGCATGGTGGGCATCCCCATGCAGTGCATCAGCCTCAACGTCATTTAGGAGCCGTCATGGAGTTCACAGGAGAACGTTTTGTCCCCCAATGTCAGGGAGAAATTGCGGCCGAACACTACCACCGCTATTTTTTCGCTTCGGGCTTCGTCGCCGGCAAGCGCGTCCTGGATATCGCCTCCGGCGAAGGCTACGGCACGCATATTCTGGCGCAATCCGCCGCGCACGTCACCGGTGTGGACATTTCCCCGGAAGCCGTGGCCACCGCCACCCAAAAATACGCCGGGGACAGGGTCGCCTTCCTTCAGGGCAGCGCCGCCACGATTCCCCAGCCCGACGCCGCCGTGGACGTGGTGGTCAGCTTTGAAACGCTGGAACATCTGAGCGAACAGGAAGCCATGCTCAGCGAAATCAGACGGGTTTTGCGGCAGGACGGCCTGCTGATCATCTCCACGCCCAACAAGCCGCTATACAGCAGGCAGGGCGACAACCCCTTTCACGTCAAAGAACTCTGCCGGGAAGAATTCGTTGCCCTGCTCAAAAGCCGCTTCGCCCATGTTTCCCTGTTGGGGCAGAAGGTCATGTACGGTTCGCTGCTGAGCGGCACGGGCGGCGAGACCTTACTGCTCCGCCAACGGGAAGAAGACGGCGCTGTGGAGCGTATGCCTTTTACGGAACAGGTCAGATATTTCACAGCCCTTGCCGGCAACGGACCGCTGCCGCCCACTCAGAGTTCGTTTTTCGACTACCCTCTGGAAAAAAGCGATCTGGCGGCGCAACTGCGGGAAAACCTCGCAGAACTGCAAGAGCGCCATGACGCGGCGCAAGCGCGCCTTGAGGCCGTGGAAGCGGCATACACCGCCATCCTTGCCTCGCGCTCGTGGCGCGCCACGGCGCCGCTGCGTCGCCTGCGGTATCTTCTCAAGGGAAAAGGGAACAAAAGCTGAATCTGAAACGCCCTGGTGGGGACAATGAGGAGAACGTGCATGAAAGTGGAACGCACCGCCATTGACGGCGTCATCATCATAAAACCGGACATGCACGGCGACGCGCGGGGCTTTTTTGTGGAAACCTGGCAGCGGGACCGCTATGCCGACGCGGGCATTGCCATGCCTTTTGTGCAGGACAATCATTCCCGTTCCTCCCGGGGCATTTTGCGGGGCATGCACTTTCAGCGCGAACACCCGCAGGGCAAGCTCGTCCACGTTTCCCTGGGCGCGATCTTTGACGTGGTGGTAGACATCCGCCCCCATTCGCCCACCTTCGGACAGTGGACCGGCGTGACGCTGGACGCGGGACAGCAGCATCAGCTCTGGATTCCCCCGGGCATGGCGCACGGTTTTCTCGCCTTGAGCGACACTGTGCATCTGCACTACAAATGCACGGATTTTTACCATCCCCGGGATGAGGGCTCTCTCCGGTGGGATGATCCCGACATCGGCATCGCCTGGCCATGCACCACCCCCGTGCTTTCCGCCAAGGACGCCGCCGCCCCCTTCTGGCGCGAGGTACGTCAATCCCTTCCGGCGCGGGCGCGCTGAACAGTTTCCTGACGGCGTTCCGTCCGGAGCGCCGTCACCAGGGCAGTTTACTCTTTGAACGGTAAACTGTCCTAAAACCACCCTGAATTACTCGCACATATCGGGGCCCTGACCCTCAAGCCCCCAGAAGGCCGTCCAGCACATCTCTGTTTTCTCCCGCCACACAGCAGCCTATTCGGCATCCACGGCCTACCTCCTCCAGCTGAACCGCTTCCCCCATATCATTTCCTTCCTGTCGCCGCTGCCAAACGCCTCACCAATAAAGTGTACCCTATTGTTACACCCCTGCTCGCTTTAGACGCGTGAAATCAGGAGATTAGAAGTTTGAGGCAAAAGGTGGAACGGCATGTGCCGGACCCGTTTGGAAGTGGCCGATATCAACGGCAGAAATTTTTTTGGAGGAAGTTATGGTATCCTATTTTAATGAGTCCTTCTACCTGAAGGAAAAGCTTGCCCAGCTCAAAGTCGTTGACCCCAATGGCGACCTGAACGGCGGCAAACCCTGGGCCACCACCAGCGAGGTGCAGGCCGCTTTCACCGCCAACGGCCTGACCGCCGAGCAGCATTTCGAACAGTACGGCCAGTATGAGGGCCTGAGCCCGGTGGCTGAATTCGTCGCTGACGAATATCTCGCCATGAAAGCCGCGCAGCTCAACAGCATCAAGCAGGACGGCAAGAGCGACTGGACCGCCGACTCCGCTCTGGCCGCCATCCAGGGCGCCGGTCTGTCCGCGTGGAGCCACTATGTCCAGTATGGCGACAAGGAAGGCATCAGCCCCTCCTACGCCCTGGACGGGGACAAATACTGCCAGGCCAAGGCCGACGCCATGAACGCCGCAGCCGGTGAAGGCGAAAAGAGCGACTGGACCGCCGCTGAAATCAAGACCGCCATCAATGACGCCAACATGAGCGTGCTTGATCACTTTGAAACCTATGCCGGCACGGCTGCCAATGAGGCCGACAAGGCCGATTATCCCGTGGACCACAAGCCGTTCCAGTTTGATCTGACTACGGATGTCGACACCGTCGCCGGCACGGCCGCCGACGAAATCATCAACGGCGCTACCGGCACCAGCCGTGTGGCGACCTTGAACGACGGGGACATGATCGACGGCGGCGCGGGCACCGACACACTCAACGTCGATATGGCCAAGAATTTCACCGGATTCAAAGACGGCTACATGAAAAATGTGGAAATCGTCAATCTCGATTCTTCCGCCAGCTCCGCCGTGTCCTTCAGCGGCAAAGGCAGCGAGGGCGTGCAGACCTATAATCTTTCGGGCGTGGTGAATCTGCAAGACCTCTCCGCCGCCGACATTACTGTGAATCTGGCCGACCGCGCCAAGGGCGCGGCCAGCATCAAATTTGCCGACGAGGCCGTCAAGGGCAAGGCGGACACCCTGAATCTCGGCCTTGACAATGTGGGCACTGTGGATGCGGACAAGGGGGATACCCCTGTTGCCGTTACCATCAACGGCATTGAGGAGCTCACGGTCAACGCCGCCGGTGAAAACGCGGTAACCCTGAACGGCGGCAACGCTGTCAAGGCGCTGACAGTGACGGGCGCCGGCGACCTCAATGCCGCACTTGCCGACACCTCGCTGGAAAGCGTGGACGCGTCCGCCGCCACCGGCGACCTGAGTGTTGACCTCACCGCCGCCAATTCCAAGCTGGCCAGCGTGATCCTCGGCTCCGGCAACGATACGCTCACTCTGGGCGCCAACGCTGCCATCGATTGCAGCATTAACGGCGGCGCGGGCGACGACGAGGTCGTGCTGCAGGGTCTTGCCGGCGGGGTCAAGGAACTGCAGATGGGCAATGTGGAAACCCTGACCATAGATAGCAACACTGCCGCACTGACCCTGTCCGGCGCCAAGACCACCGGTCTGCAGACCGTCAAGCTGGATGCCGCTGGCGCTGCCGTGACCCTGGCGGACTTCCAGAACAGCGCGCTGAACCTGCAGTTCGTGGATACCAACGCCGCGGATGTGATTGTGGCCGACGTGGCCAATCTGAACCTCATTGTGGGCGACGATGACGACACGGTTGACAGTATGGCTGGCGACATCACTGCCGCGGATGCGACCAGCATCGCTCTGAACATTGCGGACAATGCCTCCTTCTCTGGCGCGCTTGTCGCCGACCAGGCCACAAGCCTGACCCTGGACAGCGCGTCCAGCGTGGCACTGACTTTTGCTGCGGCTACGGATCTTTCGTCCATTGAAAACATGGTCCTGAAGAGCAATGGCGCAGTTTCTTTCACTGGTGTTGCCCATCTCGGCGGCAACTCCGACAGCATTGCGGTGGACGCAGCGGCTGTGAAGGGTGCGTTCTCGGCTGAATTCGACGCCTATGCGAAGGGTGGCGCGTCGCTGGAAGTGGTCGGCAGTCATCTGGCTGAGAATACAATCACGGTTAACGGCGGCTACGACGACATCAATGTGACCGGCGGCATCCAGGCTGACACGATTACCCTGAAGACTGTCGATGACGCCGACATCAGACTGAACACCGGCCTCGGCAAGGATGCCGTCATCATTGACGCCACTGCCAAAGCTAAAGACATCAGCGTTTCCGGCAACCTGGGCAACAACGAGGATGAAGTGACCGTGGACGGCTCTGGCGTCACCAATAATGGCATCAAGATCGATATCAGCGGCCTTGAGGGCTATGCAAAGAGCACCATCACCGGCGTTGGCTCCAAAGCCGACACCCTGATCGGCGGCAGCGGTAATGATACGATCAGCGCGGGCACGATAACTGATATCGACACGGGCGACACGCTGACCGGCGGAGCCGGTAATGATATCTTTATCGTGAACAAAATTGGGGTAGCGGATACTGCTGTGGGCATCTCTGCCACTATCACTGACTTCGACAATGGTGCTAATCAGATCAAAGGCTGGGTAAAAGGTAGCGCCGATAACTTGGCAATTACGACCGTGAGAGCTTCGAATCTGAGCGATCTGTGGACTGCTCTAGTAGCGGACGACGCTCTGTCGACTGACACAAAAATAGCGGCTGGCATGGTCGGTGAAGACACTTATCTCTTCAGTGTCACTGCGACTACTTCTAGCTCTGACTTAGTTTTGAAGACTGATTCCATTGTAAAACTGGTTGGCTTTGATGCTGACGACATCACAGCGGACATGTTCATCGCTTAACCCTCGCAGGCGTACCACATAACGCAAGGCCCCGCCCCCATCGGGGGCGGGGCCTTCTCTTTCCCTCATTCCGCATCCGCCGCCGCGCGGCATCCCTTCCGGGAGATCTTTCATGT
>OMGS01000446.1_pt1 | contig 24294 bp, 21 predicted proteins | sample 1646081 | NCBI WGS metagenome assembly OMGS01 (sample SAMN05578591, study PRJEB25193) | human gut metagenome | biome: Human Microbiome; feature: human-associated habitat; material: feces | host: Homo sapiens | place: USA:Birmingham | reverse complement strand
AAGCCACGGACACGGCCAGCGCCAGCGCCTATGAAAAAACACTGCGCGCGGGCCTGAGCCTTGAGTTAACTCAAAACCTGACCAGCACAGCTAAGAAGGCCTACACGACCGGCAATGAAGCCGTCAGCAATCTGAACAACAAGGATATCATCGGTGCCGGAGAAAAAGCCTATGACGCCTACAACAGCGCGCAAGCTCTGGCCAATCCAAATGCTTCGGCAAGTCTGACCCTGGGCGTAAGCTCCTCCTGGAGCAGCAGCCAAAGCCACAGCGCCACCGCCGTGCCGGATCAGTTGTCAGCGGGCACCGACATGACTCTGGCCGCCGGGCAGGACATAAACATGCAGGGCACCCAGGCCCAGGCGGGCAAGGACATGAACTTGGTCGCCGGGCACGACCTGAACATTCACGCCGCACATTCCTCGCAAAGTTCATCCAGCGACAAGGGCGGTATTAATGCCGGTCTGGGTGTAAGCGCATCAGTGAATAAAAGCGGCTATACTTTGGGCGTTAATGGTTCCCTTGCCCTGAACGGCGAGCAAGGGGACAGCAGCGGGCTCAAGCATGACAATGCCACACTGGTGGCCGGAGAAAAGCTGACCACCGTGTCCGGGCAGGACACTACCGTGGCCGGGGCCAACCTCACCGCCAAAGACGTGGACATGACTGTGGGTCGCGATCTTACTGTGACCAGCCTGAAGGATTCCAGCTCGTCCCATACCAACAGCTACAACGCCGGGGCCAGCGCTACAGTGGGCTACGGGGCCGACGTCAGCGTGACTCAGGGAGCCAACTTGGGCTTTGGCTTCCAGAACAGCAACGGCAAGGCTGTGGGCGAGCAGACTTCCATCCTGGGCAGCGACAGCGTGAATATCTACACGGAAAATAATACGCATGTGGCCGGAGCCATCATTGCCGCTCTCAACGACAATCTCAAACTGGATACCGGCACTCTGAGCTATGAGAATATCGTCAGCAAGACTACGGAAACCAGCATGAGCGCGGGTATCAAATGGGGACAGACATTTAAGCCCGGAGGGACATCATCTGCTCCGATTGATAAGGGGGATAATAATACCTTATCTCAAGGGGGAAAAAATCCTAGTAATTTGCCTAATAATGAGTTGTATCCTGATGCTAAGCCTTGGATGAAAAATTTAGTGGAAACGCAAAAGAACCTGCAAACGTGGTGGAAGGGGTTTAAGGAAGAAAGCTTGCACAATATCTCACCGGACAAGTTTTCTTACAGTTACAAGGAAACGACCCAGACCGCCTACGCGACCATCGGCAAGGGCGAGATCATCGTGCGCGACAATCCCGGCCAATCTTTAGACGGCCTGAATCGTGATCCTTCTCAGGCCATGCAGACTGAACAGACAACTAATGTAAATATCAATCTAAATCCAGCCGTTACCTATGTGGACACCATACTAAACCCGAATAGGACAACCAATGTGTTGAATACCTTGAATGAACTCTCCACAGACCCCGGCGGCTTCTTTAAAAGAATCTTTACGGGTCTGTTCGGCGGCGACAAGAACAAAGGCAAAGATAAAAAGGAAGATGGGGCTTCCCAACCGACTGGAGAGAAGAAACCCACAGCGGCTGAACAAGCCTTGCAGGGGCTAGGTAATGATCCGATGGCTTTTCTCCATGAAGCATTGGGTAATATGTTTGTCACACCTCCGGCCCAAAAGGGCGCTCCTGCAACGCCGACATCTAATGCCGGAAGGTAGGAGACAATATGTACAAAAATATTGCCTTGCTCTGTGTATTTGTACTGCTCTGTGCCTGCGGCCCTTTACCGCAATATAATAAAAGTGGATTATGGGGTAAATATCCAGAAAATTTTGTTGATTCAGATGGTTTTACACTTTGGATGCCCTCAAATATGCATGCCAGACAAGGAATGTATGCATATGTTGTTCAACGATATATAGATGAATGTATGAATGGAGATTATATTGGAGGGAAATATGAACCATCTGGAGACGTTTACAAAATACTCAAAGATGGAACAAAAATATATGCATATTATTATTATTATGACGAAGATACAGATGTTGGAGTTAATGCACTAGCATTCAATTTAACGCCAATGCAGATGAATATTGGATATGATGTTGTGTTCAATATTTATGTAGATAAAGATGAAAAAATTACTAGGTGTAAGTATATGCGAATAAGAAATTGAGTATAATTTCTCTGCACGGATAGGCCTTGCTCGTTTTATAGGGAAGAGATAGTTTTTAGAGAAAAAATAACTTATATAGAATATTATATAAATAACCATGCCACCATCGGCAAGGGGGAGATCATTATACGCAACAACCTCGGCCAGTCATTGGAAGGTTTAAACCGAGATCCGTCCCAAGCTCTCAAGGCCGAGCAGACTGCTAATGTAAACATCGACTGGAAACCGGCTTTTAGTTATATCGACAACTTCCTTAATGGTTGGGGATGGCCTTCTGGTATTACAGGAACTGCTGATTTTTTAGCTGATCCCAAGACATTTTTAAATAAGTTACAGGATAAGCTCGCACAGGGGATTCCTCTATTGAAGCGGCCGAAAAACCAGCAACCCGAAAGCAGCAATCAGCCCACGTCTGCACCACAGACTGCCGCACAGCACTAGGAGAAAGTCATGCGCTATCTGTTTGTTATGGCGATATTATATTGCTTACTTTCCGCCTGCGGTTTCGAAAAATTTGTAGATAAATGTATCAATGAACCTCCCTCCGCTTCATCGCGTCCTGCACGCGATGGCGAGGGGCAAGAAGTTAAAATGTGGGTTCCTAAAGATGGTATGATTCCTCATGCGACTTGGGAAACTCTAGCGAGAGGAGCGGAAAAATTGTGCTCAAATGGGGATTACATAGGGAAAAATATTACGCATGCTCTTTTACCTAGTGAGCGTACTGTATGCAAAACTCTACCTAAGTATGGAAACAAGATATGGGCATATTACTGCTATTATGGTGAAGACATACCAGGATTTAATAAAACTGATTGGTATGAAACTGTATTTAATATTTATGCAGACGCAAATGGGCGTATTTATGGCTGTGCATATGCAAAATATCCGAGAGGGTGGCACTATAAAAATGGTACAACAGATGGCATCATTGTCCAATAACTCGCCTAAATAGTTTTATATTTCCAACTGATAAAAAACATAAAAGCTTGGTACCATTTAGCAATAGGCGGTGCACTGGGTCTCAGGCCTTCTTCCAAGAAAGAGGAGCTTCCTGTTTTAATAGCGTTTAATGACATACCCAGACCGCCAATGTCAACATCGACTGGCAACCTGCCTTCAGCTATGTAAATACGGTCTTGGATGGCTGGGGAGTTCCGTCCATGCTTACCGGCACGTTCAACTTATTTGCTGATCCCAAGACCTTTTTCAATGATCTCCAGGATAGTCTGGCTAAGGGCATTCCATTTTTGAAGCGCCCTGAACCCAAAAAAGAGGGGCCTTCTGCGCCAGCGGCAAGCTCGCCTGCAGTCCCGTCAACGTCGTCCGCTTCTGGCCCGCAAGCCAGCGCGCAACACTAGGAAGTCGCCATGCGCAATATTCTTTTATTGGTGGCGGTCTGTTGCCTGTTTTCGGCTTGTATAGTGAAAGATATGGCCAATAGTATTGGTATAAAACCGTCTCCTAGTACGCCACACGCTCCCGCGCGCGACGGCGAAGGAAAAGAGGTCAAAATATGGGTGCCTAAAAATATGATCCGTCTGTCTGCTTGGCCGTTTCAAGCCAGGGGCGAAGAGGACAGATGCACTCAAGGTTATTACTTAGGTAAAAATGTCGCGGACCTTCTCCCCACTCAGCGCGGAATTTATAAAATTCTTCCCAACTATGGGAACAGAATTTGGGCGTATTATTATGGGGAAGATATTCCTGGTATTGACACAACGGACTGGTATATAACTGTATTCAATATCTATGCAGACAAAAATGGTCGTATTTATGGCTGTGCATGGGCAAAATTCCCAAGCGAATATCGCCTGGAGCACGGTACATCTGACGGTATCCGGCCATGACCGCAAGGCCTCTCTTCACGGAGAGGCCTTGCTCGTTTTATAGGGAGAGATAATTTTCAAGAAATGAAAAACAGATAATTTATATTATTGTCACTGCCTATGTCACTATCGGCAACGGGGAAATCATAGTGCGCGATAATCCCGGCCAGTCCCTGGACGGTCTGAACCGCGACACTTCTCAGGCCATGAAGACTGAACAGGCAACTAATGTAAATATCACTCTGAATCCGGCCTTTACCTATGTGGACACCATACTGAACCCGAATATGACAACCAATGTATTGAATACCTTGAATGAACTCTCCACAGACCCCGGCGACTTCTTTAAAAGAATCTTTACGGGTCTGTTCGGCGGCGACAAGAACAAAGGCAAAGATAAAAAGGAAGATGGGGCTTCCCAACCGACTGGAGAGAAGAAACCCACAGCGGCTGAACAAGCCTTGCAGGGGCTAGGTAATGATCCGATGGCTTTTCTCCATGAAGCATTGGGCAATATGTTTGCCAATCCTCCGGCCAAGAAGGATACGCCTGTAACGCCGACATCCGATGCTGGAAGGTAGGAGACAGTATGTACAAAAATATTGCCTTACTCTGTGTCTTTGTGTTGCTCTGTGCCTGCGGTCCTTTACCAGTGCGGAATGAAAGTGGCCTTTTTGGCCGCTTCCCAGAAAATTTTGTAGATACAGATGGATTTACTCTCTGGATGCCCAAAAACATGCATGCAAGGCAAGGGATGTATGCCTATGTCGTCGAACGTCAAATGAATTATTGTGGAAATGGCGACTTCAAAGGAGGGAAATATGAAGAAGTGGGTGATGTATATAAAAATCTTCCTAATGGCTCACGCGTATATGCATATTATTATTATGACGAGGATGTAGATGTTGGCGTTAATGCTCCTGCATTTAATTTAACACCAACACAGATAAAAGTATATTATAAGGTTATTTTTAATATAACTGTCGACAAAAACGGCATAGTAACAGGATGTAAATGCATGAGAATACGAATTTAAAAAATCATGCCATATTCATATGAATTTGTTCTGGGCTAATATGTGAAACCCTACCTAATCGTGGGAATTCCGGGCCAGAGGCGAAGAGGTTCGCTGCTCCAGCGGCCATTATTGGGATAAAAAAGATTGGGAACTGGTATCCCAGTCATGGAGATAAAATTGAGGCATATTATTATGGAGAGGATATGCCGGAATTTGACACAATAGATTTGTATCTAACTGTATTTAATATTTATACCTATCCGCATGGAGAGATTTATGCTTGTTATTGGGCAAAATTTCCGAGTGAATATCGCCTGGAGCACGGAACATCTGACGGCATTCGGCCATGACCGCAAGGCCTCTCTTCACGGAGAGGCCTTGCTCGTTTTATAGGGGAGAGATAATTTTCAAGAAAGGAAAAAACAGATAATTTATATTATTGTTACTGCCTATGTCACTATCGGCAAGGGCGAGATTATTGTGCGCGACAATCCCAGCCAGTCCCTGGATGGCCTGAACCGCAACCAGAACAAGGGCACCAGCGAAAACCAGAGTGTCACCAATATCAACTACAAAGCGGCTTTCAGTTATGTAGACGAGGTTATTGGCATGCAGGGCATTCCCTATGCCCTGAAGGATGCCAATGAAATGTGGGAAGACCCTAAAGGCTTTTGGGGGAACCAATGGATTGAGGTTAAAAAGAGTTTTAATGGTCTGACGGACTCCTTCGCCCAGCTCTGGGGCTCCTTGAGCGGCAAGGAAAAGCAACCGGAACAGCCCAACTCAACGCCGCCCGTTGACAATAATCCGCAGCCGTAAGGCAAGGAGGGCTAGACATGCGCTTTTTTAATATTCTTTGCTTTGCGTTGCTTTGCGTTGCTTGTGGTTGCCGTCCAACTGGACCAGTAACTCAGCAAGATTTTACTATTTGGGCTCCTGAAAATGCGAAACCTATCTTAGGGGAGGACCCAATGTGGGCATTGGAAGAATGGAAACGCTGTGGGAATAAATATTACATAGGCTATTCGATAAAAAATATGGATGAGAGAAAAGTAAAGATTTGTAAAAGAATAGAAAATGACAATATGATGTGTGTTTATTATTGGCCATATCAACTTGAAGATGGTGGAGGAAATAAAATACCTTGGGTCGCTGTTTTTAATATAGAATACAATTCACATGGAATTATATATAGCTGCACTGCAGAGAGACAAATAGGATTTTATTATTAGTTGAATAATATAAAAAAGTAAAGATGTTGAAAACAATTGAAAGAATGAAAATGGAGAGATTTTTTTGGTCGCTTATATTCTTTTGCCTCCTTGCTGGATGTGGTGAGGCAATACAAAGTCAATTCTATGCTGCGCACTTGCCTGCAAGTGTGCAAAAGCAACAAATGCCTTGCGCCCAAATTGATGTGGAGGTAGATCGTTGCTTGAATGAATATTATAATAACATAAAAATAACGGATGAGAAATTTGAAGGAAAAAATCTCTCCTTTCTTGATTTTGAAAATGGAGAGAAGCTATACTATGCGGAATATTATTGCGAATGGGCCATGGCCTTTACTTGTTGTAAAAAATCTCTTGGCTTTAATGTTACAGTGAATGCTCAAGCATGACTCAAAACAGCATTGGAGAAAAAGTTGTTGATTGTTGGCTATGCTCGAAATGGGAATAGGATGGCACTCCTCGCGCCCCAATGAAAGAGCGCGTCACCAGCAAATCCTCCACAGTGGCCTCCGGCGGCAATCTCAGCCTGCTGGCCGGGGTCACCGGTTTGACGCCGGGCGCGTCCGCTGCCTCCGGCGCGCCCGCGTCACCCGGCCACGCCTCTGTGGTGGGCTCCAATCTGGTCAGCGGCAAAGACCTCACTGTGGCCGCCAGCGGCAACGTCAACGTCTCCTCGGCACAGAACAGCTCCTATTTCAGCCACACCAAGTCCACTGTGGGCGCGCTGGGCCTCAGTTCCTCCTCCAAGAAAGAGGGCAACTCCTCGCTGACCCAGGTGGCCTCCAAACTCGTCGGCCAGAATGTCACCCTGGACGCGGGCAAGAGCGTCAGCCTCACGGCCTCCAACCTGGTGGGCAGCGGCAACATAACGCTGCTGGCCCGTGGCGGGGATGTCGCGATTGCAGGCGCGGATAACTTACGAGACTCCTGGCATCAGTCCAAAAGTTCCCGGGGAGGACTTTTCTTCGGCGGGGGCAGTGTGAATTTTTATGAGGCAAAAGCCAAAAAATCCTCAAGCGGCAGCTCCGCCAATGTGGGCTCAACACTCTTGGCCGGTAATGACCTTCATATTGTCTCAAGTCGGGATATCGCCGCGCAGGGCTCTTTGCTCACGGCCGGCAACAATGTCGCCCTTGACGCCGGCAGGGATATTCATTTGCTGCCGGGACAAGACACTTCCCACTCGGCCCAGTCCAGCAGTAAATCCAGCGTGGGCATAGGGGGCAGCCTCAGCATCCAAGGCATCAGCGTAAACGCGGGGTACAACTACGCGGGCAAGGGAAGCAATCAATCGCAAACGGAAAACAGGGGCAATCTCCTGTCAGCGGGTAATGACGTGCTGCTCACGGCCAAGCGCGACGTCAATCAGGTGGCTTCCCATCTGGAAGCCGGTAACGACATAAGCGTCATTGCCGGGCGCGACTGGAACATGCTGGCCGCCCCGGATACGCAGAATATGTCGTCCTGGCGCAAGGAAGTGCAGGCCGGTCTGACCATCTCCCTGAAACAGAACGTCACCAGCGCCGCCGATGCCTTTACCCATATCTCAGGGACAACAAGTGACGCCAAGGGCGGAGCCGGGTTTACCGGTATTTCCGCAGCCGGGGCTGGCCTGCAAGCCATGTCCGCCACCATGAGCGCGGCCTTGCAGACGGTGAGCCTGTCCGTGGATTTGGGCATGTCGGAATCCAGCCAGAAAAACTCCATCCGGAGCACCACGGCGGCCCCCTCTTCCGCCACCGCCGGACGGGACATATATGCGCTCACGGGAAATAACATCAACATAGAAGGCGGCAAGATCATTGCCGGGCGCGACGCGGCTCTGACCGCTGCCAACGATGTCAACATTATTGCCGCGCAAAACACCTGGGATCAGAAATTTTCCTCTTCATCCAGTTCGGGAGGCATCGGGGCGAGCATCGGCTTTGGGGCCACGGGCTGGAACGTTTCCGGCTATGCCTCGGCTTATGCGGGCGGCGCGAAAGCCGCTGGCGAAGCCGTAAGTCACACCAACGCGCTGGTCATGGCGGGCAATAATTTATCCGTAAGCACGGGCAATGACGCCAATGTGCAGGGGGCCTTTCTTGCGGCGGAAAACCTCCGCATGGAAGTGGGGAACAACCTGAACGTCGCCAGCCTTCAGGACACGAGTTCCAGCGTGTCTTCCTCCTGGGGCGTGGGCGGCGGCCTCAGTTTTGACATCTCTTCCTTCTTCCCCGGAGAGATCGGCGGCCTAGCCGTCAATTCCGGCAACGGAGCGGATGTCACTGTCAGCGCCGGGTCCGGCACGTTTGACAGCAAATGGGTCCAGGGACAGACGGCCATCATCGGTTCCAAGGAAGTGACGATCAATACCGGCGGCAATACCGATATCACGGGGGCGGTGATCGCCGCTGACAGCGGCAAGCTGACCCTGAATACCGACTCCCTGACCTATACGGACCTGTTTGACTATGCGCGCGGCGAGCAGTGGAGCGCCAGCCTTGGCGGGACCACCAGCCTGACGGGCAGAAAAGATCTCGGTGATGTGACCCTTTCCGGAAATTACGCTTCCGAAAATACGGAGCAAGTGAACAGAGCCACCGTGGGACAGGGCACCGTCATTGTGCGCAGTGACCCGGACGCGACGCTCGACGGCCTGAACCGGGATACGGGCAAAGCGCAGGAAGTGACCGAACATGAGGAAACAGCCTTCAGCGTCTTTGTCAGTTCAAGCATCCTGCGGGAACTGACAAAGGGACATGATGAGGTAGCCGAGAAACACGGTTTCATGGCTAATTTCCTGCCCGGTGCAGGACAGAATGAATCTAATACGGGAATGGAGTATTATCAAACTGATGAAAAGCTGGAATTTAAGGAAGTGGACGGAAAGCGGATACCTAATGAAGGAGTGAACTACGGGGCCTCGGACCAAAATCCTTTTTTGAGATTCCTCTACCACTGGGTGCCGGGAGTTAAATCCTTCTCAGAAATCCATGACATGGAGATGAAAGTTGTGGACGGCAAGTATGCTTCACCCGCTGACGTCCCCAAATGGCTTCCCGCAGCAACGATCTTGCCGTCATTTCTGAATAGCTTTGTGCATGCGGGAGGCAGTACCCTTGATGTCACCAATTGGAGCAAGAACTGGGGTACTTATATCAGGCATAGTTTTGAAATCCGTCGAATAAATAAAAATGGAGGCAAGCGATGCGCAATATACTTGCTGCTATTATATTATTGATATCTTCAGGTTGTGGCCCATACATGAATGGAACTGATTATCTTGCCGTACTAGAATATACGCCTATTAGCGCTAACGGCTGGAAAATATTCACTCCTGAGAAAAATGTATGGAATTCGAAGTATCAATATAAATCTTACCTTCCTCACTATTTTCCAAATGCTGATAGAAATGGCTTGGAGTGGGAAGCAAAATTTAATTACTTTTATGCTATATATGCCAGTGATTCCAATACGCCCTTGGTGCTCTGGGTGCGATTGCCCGATGCCCTTGGAGCCTGGAAAAGCACAGGAGGCGATTTTTGGGGCAACCGGGTAGAATCCGCGCCTACAAGGCATGCTCAGTATTTATGTAAGAGGAAATGTTTTGGCGTTGAAATTTCCACCAATGCCGTGGACATGGATTTTGATACCCGAGGCGTTTTTTTGATGAACGACACTGAAATAATTCGAGGAGATTTAATTGCACTCAACAAAGGCTTTTTATGTAAGGATCCAGGCCTACTAAATCAAGGAATTTATAATTTATCTGACCCAAAAACTATAGCGCTTATGCAATTTAAGCGTTATCCGAAAGATGCGCTCTCATATCCATCATTTGGATTTAAATTTCCTTTGGATTGCTGGGACATTGAGAATACTGTTCTTGTCATCAGCAGCTTCTCTTACAAGGGCAAACCCATACCGCCTCTCAAGGTGCGTCTGAATTACACGGACCTGTCGCAAGTGCCGGGCTACGAAGGTCCACCGGCGACACAACAGGCGCAGTAAAAATAAAAAGAACGTAGAGTCGGCCTCAGTAATATTGTCAGCTCTCACGAAGGAGGCTATCCGAACGGATGAAAACAATTCGGATAGTCTCCTTCTCTGCTCGAAAATGGAAAGGTAATTTGTGCAACATATTGCAATAGTAATAGCATGTATTTTCTTTTGTTATGGCTGCGATCCCGCGCCGGGAATCTTTCTGGCCAATAGAAGCGAAAATGATAAAATCATTTATATAACAGGAGGGAATTATAATCTGCTTAAGGATGGTTATGATATAACTTATAGACCTCTGCGCTCATCATTTTTTAACGATGAAAAACTTTATATAGGATATACAATAAATGATTTATTGTTACTGTAAGGAATAGCTTGGTTTCCTCCACCGTGCCCGCCGGGGGCAATCTCAGCCCGCTGGCCGGGGTTCCGGCCTGACGCCGGACACGCCCATCCTCCCCTAAAACGCCTTCCGACCGAACACGCTGCCCCACGAGGAACCGCGCTCACGCGCGGCGGCCGGGTCCACCCAGGCCAGCACCACCCGGCCCATATCCCAGGCCAGAGAGCGCGCAATAAGCCCCGACGGGTCCGCCGGATTGCGTTCCTTAATGGAAAAGAGATAAAAATCGTGCACCTGGCGGGCTTCCATCATGCCGCCCTGGGCCAGTGACCAGAGCTGCGTGCCGGTCTTCACGTCATACACTTCAATCGCCAGGGACAGGGAGCTGTCGCCGCCGCTGCCGCCGTCCATATAGTGATTGATATAGCCGCCCACCAGAAGTTCCGCGCCGCGCTGCCGGGCCAGGGCCAGAGCGCGCGAGCGTTCAAAGGGACCGGCTTCGGGCGCGTATTCCAGGGCCTCGAAGGCATTGAGCGAAAGCCAGATCTGCCAGACCTGGCGCGAAAGCAGGTCGCTGAAGGTCACGGCATTGGTGATCTGCTGCACGGCGCGCAGGGGCACGAAAAGCGCGCGTGGGCGGTGCCCGGCCGGACCGAGCGGGGACACATAGACGGCGGGCGGCTGACGCCGCACGAAATTGTCGATCTGGATCTGGAAAGGCGTGCTGAAATCTCCGGCCAGGGAGATGGAGGAACGGCTGTCGTCCGGGGTGCTGGCGCAACCGGCGGCAAAAGCCAGAACCAGGGCCAGGACCGGAAGCAGGCCCGGCAGCCAGGGGCATACGCGCCGCGGCAACGATTTCATTGCGGTTTCTCCGAGGCTAGGCGCGCCTTCTGAATGGAGGCGAGCAATTTTTCCCGCGCGTCGCGCAGGTTGTCGTACAGGGCAAGGCGTCTGTCGGCCGACAGGCGGCAGAAATCCGCCGTGCGGGTCATGTCGGCAAGGTGCGCCATGGCCTGCACCAGTTCCGCCAGTTGGCGCGCCTCCGGTCCGGCCAGGGGCACGCTTCTGCCGGCAAGTTCCGCCAGATGCCCCAGCTCCTCGGCCTGGGCACGGATGCCCTCGGGCCGGATCGCCGCGCCATATTTCCGACGCTTGCGAAATTCATGCCAGAGAAAGCGGATTCGTCGCCACAACCGGGCCATGCCCATTGCCTCAGGATTGGACCGCGTACAGCAGTTGAAGAATCATGGGCCCCATCACCATGCAGACGGGCACAAAACCCAGCAGGGTCTGCGGCCAGTTCAGACGCAGGGCCGCGCGGCAGCCCACGGCCATGCAGGCGAGGCCCCAGACCATGCCCGCCAGGGAGCCCAGCGCCGGAATGACGCAGAGCAGCGCCGGGGCCGAACTGTAGACCATGACCTGGAAAACCAGGGGAAAGCTGGCCCGGTCCGGCGCCACGAAACGGTAGGCCAGATGTGTCAGGCCGCTGAAAACATAGAGTTGCAGAACCAGCATGGCCGTGCGCAGCAGCAGGGTCATAGCCAGATTGCTCTGTGGGGCCAGGAGAGCCAGCATTTTTTCCAGCTGCGGGTCCGTGGCCGCGCTGGGGGCCATGATCGCCAGCAGTATGCCGCCCCAGAAACGCTCCACCACCGTCTGCACCACGCAGATAATAAGGTAGAAGCACAGGGCCCGCAGTTGCGGCGCTTCCGGGTTGAGCGAGCCGAAAAAGCGCGGCGCGGCGAACATGACCCGCATGACCGTCTGATAAAAGGAAGCCAGCCAGCCGTCATGCCCGGGTGCCGTTTCCCAGGGATTGGCCTCATAGTCATGCTCCGCATGGGGGTCCGCATCCTGCTCCGGCTCCCGCAGGCGGGCGGCCTCACGGGCATAGGCCCGGCTGGCCGTCCGGCGGATGTCCTCTTCCTCCTCCTGTTCCGGCGCGGCATCCGGGCGGTCGGCGAATGCGCCGCCGTCTTCGCTTCGCGGCTCCCGGCGCTTGCCCTCCGCTTCGCTCGCGGCGTGCTCCGGCTCTTCTTCCCGTACTTGGCGGCCCGGCACAATGGCGCCGGGCGGCAGGGGATCATCCTGCCCTGCCGAGCCCGCCGCGGCCCCGTCGCGCGGCGCGGGCGCGTCAAGGGTTTCCAGCACCCCGTCCTCGGGCGAAAAGCGGAAGCGGCAGGCGCATTTGGGACAGGTGGCAATGACAGCGCGCGCGGGCAGGCGGTCGGCGGGCAGTTCTCGGCTGAAGCCGCACTGCGGGCAGGTAATATTCACTACTGGCTCCTCTCGTGCCGCCCGGACTCCAATGGACGGCGGCACATCTCAATAGAGCATTTAACGCTTGGAAATGCTCCAGACGCTTGAAGACCGGAAAGCGCGCTTCCCGGAGGCCGCCACGCGGCCGAATGTACCTTCTCTATTAGCCGCAGGCAGGCGCGCTGGCAAGTCCGCCACGGACGCGCCCGAAGCCGGTCGATCCGGCCATGGCCGCTTTCGGCACGGCAGAGCCAAAAAAATTCCTCGGTCCGCATTTTCGCCTTGACAAGTTTTTGGGAATGCGGGTAAGCAGAACTATAGTCAACTAGTCATATATATGAATTTATCCGACCACGCGTATTCCAATAAGCGCCGCGCACAAGGAAGCCGTATGCAATACCATGAGCCATCCCTCCAATCCCGGCACAATCCCGACAATCACCTGCCCGCCTATGCCAGAATCAGCCAGAGCCTGCGCCGCCAGATAGAAAGCAAAGCCTGGCAGCCGGGCGACCTGATCCCCACGGAAAGCCGGTTATCCAAAGAGTACGGCGTCAGCATCGGCACCGTGCGCAAAGCATTGCAGGAGTTGGTCATTGCCGGTTTTCTCCACCGGGTGCAGGGTAAGGGCACCTATGTGGCGGGCAGCTTCATCCGCAGCAAAGACCACCGTTTTTACCGCACCCACGCCGCCTTCGGCGAGCCTGACCCGGAACGGCGCTTCACTTTTCTGCGCTCTTCCACGGAACCGGGGCAGGACTTCATCTGCCGCTATCTGCAACTGGAGGAAGGCACGCCCCTGCTCAAGCTGGAACGGCTCATTTCCATTGACGACCGGCCCTTTGTGCTGGTGCATTCCTATTTCGAGGCCGCGCGCTTTCCGGAACTGGCGCGCACGGACCCGCGCCGCTTTGAAAGCGAGGCCCTGACCCTGATCATTGAAGAGGATTACGGCACGCCCACCATGTCGGCCAGTGAATTGTGCTGCGCCGCCACCGCCTTGCCGGAAGTGGCCGCTGTGCTGCAACTGCCTGAAAACTCCCCTGTTCTTTTTCTTGAAATGCTTTCCTGCTCCTACAACGAGATACCCTATGAATACCGGCAGAGTTTCTGCGTCCCCGGCAGAAAGCTCTCCCGCTCCTACTGAAATTTCACGCCTGTACTGCCGTAACAGGCGTGGAGGCCGCAGCGCAGAAAATGCGATTTTGCGCTCCCCCCGCCGCCGCTGGCGGCGCGCCACGGCCCAACCCGCAGGGAGGATACAGCATGCAGCCTCAGGACTTGGGAAAACGGCTTTTTATATTTGCCGTTATTGCTGATTCACATCTCAATCAGGATGAATTGGACTGCAATTCGCCCTTCCCGGTCAACAAGCTGGCCAACAGGCGCATGCGCCATGTGGTCCGCGATCTGAACCGGCGGGATGTGGCCTTTGTGGTCCATCTGGGCGACCTGATCCACCCGGTTCCCGCCGTCAAGGAGCTGTATGCCGGGGCGGCCGCGCGTTTTCACGCCCAGGTCAGGGAACTGAACGCCCCCCTCCACCTCACCCCCGGCAACCACGACATCGGCGACAAACCCATGCCCTGGGCCCCGGCGGGCTCCATTACGGAAGACTATATCCGGCTCTGGCGGGAGACTTTCGGCGACGACTATTATTCCTTTGACCACAACGGCATCCATATGGTGGTCATCAACGCGCAGTTGATGAACAGCGGCCTGCCCGCCGAAGCGGAGCAGAAACGCTGGCTGGAGGACGACCTTCTTGCCCACGCCGGACAACGGATTTTCATCTGCACCCATTATCCGCCCTTTCTCTGCGAAACGGACGAGGCCGAGCATTACGACAATATCGCGGAGCCGGAGCGCGGCCGGCTGTTGGAGCTGATGGCCCGTTGCGGCGTGGAAGGCCTGTTCGCCGGGCACGTCCATAATTTCTGGTACCTGAACGAAGGCGCCACCAGGCATTATCTCCTGCCCTCCACTTCCTTTGTGCGCCAGGACTACAGCGAAATGTTCAAGGCCCCGCCCGCCCTGGAGGAAACAGAAGCCGGGCGCAATGACGCGGCCAAGCTGGGCTATTTTCTGGTGCACGTGCACAAGCGCGGGCACCTCTGTGAAATGGTCCGGACCTACGGCGCGTGCGCGGCCCCGGACGACCCGCTGGAAACGCCTCCCATGAGCGTGACTCCGGTCGCGCCCGCCCGCAACCGTTACGCGGCCCTGGGCTTTGATCTGCGCCAGAGCTGGGCCGAAGCCGTGGGCATCCCCCCCAGCGGCGCTCTGGATGAATTCGACAGAAAGCAGGTCCGCAACGACTACCCCCTGCTGGCGCTCTGGGAAATGGGCGTGCGCCATCTGCGCATCCCCCTCCAGGACCTGCGCAACGCCGAGGCCCGGCGGCGCATACGCGGCCTCCTGCCGCTGGGGCAGACCTTCACCCTCTATTCCTACGGCCTGCCCACGCCGCGCGACGCAAAGCTCATTCAGGACAACGCCGCCCTGCTCTCCGGCTGGGAAATCAGCTTCCGTGAGCGGGAACTGGCGCGGCTTGCCGCCGGGCTACGCGAATTGCGACGCGAACTGAAGCTGCCCATCCTGCTCAGCCGGATGTGGGAGCATGAGGACAACCGCGCGCCTGACGGCCGCTATTTTCACGTCATGAACCACGGATTCACTGCGGGAGACGCGGGCAGAATCGCCCGCTTGGGCGCGCTCCGGGGGCTGGAAGGCATCGGGCTGGTATTCCGGGCCATGAGCCACGACGACCTCCCCACCCTCACGGCCTTTGCCCACAAAACCTGTGCCGCGCGCGGTCTGCCCGCCTCCCTGCATCTGCGCCTGACCGGCTTCAATCCGGCCGGGGCAATGCGCGACGACACATGGGCGGCGCAACGCACGGCCGAGGCCCTGTTCTGCGCCGCGGGCACGGGCGTCACGGTTTTTGCCGACGCCCTTACGGATATCGACCGGGGCTATTTCGTCCGCAACGGCGTGCTGGACCAGACCTGCAATCCCCGGCGGGCCGCCAGGGTCATCGGCCATCTGCACGCCGCGCTCAACGAAGGCCGGGGAGACATCGGCCCTGTGGAGGAAATGGAAGCCAAGGGCCGCTGGCTCCGGACCCGCCAAAACGGCGAGAGCATCGCCCTGTGCATGGCCGGTCCCGACGCCGTGGGCGCGCCCCTGTCCATCCCGCCGGAACTCTTCACCTCCACGGCGGCGGTGACGGCGGTGGATCTGGACAGCGGCTTCAAATTCCCGGCCGAAGAACTCCGCCCCGTGGCCGAGGGCCTGTATTTTTTGCGGGGGCGTTAACCCGTTCTCAATGTGCACGGAAGCCATCCCCGGAATGAACCGACAGAATGAACCCGGAGGTGGATCAGAATAAAACCAGCCGTAAAGGAGAACCGTCATGTCGCACCGATTCACACGCATTCTGGCTTTAACCCTGCTGGCTCTCTGTTTCACGGGCACGGCCCATGCCGAATACCCCAAGGGCCCCATTTCCATCATCTGCCCCTTCGGCGCGGGCGGCGCGGGCGATCTGGCAGCCCGCATTCTGGCCAACGCCGTCAAGAACGACTTCGCCAAGCCCGTGGTCGTGGTCAACAAACCCGGCGCGGCCGGTGTGCTGGGCACCACCGTGGCCTTCCGCAGCAAGCCCGACGGGCAGACCCTGCTCATCGGACGCGTTGCCAACGCCGCCATCATCCCGGCGCTGAACAAGACCATCCAGTACAAGTGGGACAGTTTTGTCTTTCTGGGCCTGCTGGACCTCAATCCCCTGGTGGTCGTGGTTCACAAGGATTCGCCCTACAAGACGCTGCGGGACCTGGCCGACGCCGTCAAGGCCAATCCCGGCAAGCTGACCTTCAGCACGGCCGGAGCCCTGAACATTCAGGAAATCGCCTCCTATATGCTGCTGCACGCCGTGGGCCTGGGCAAGGACGGCGCGGTGAGCGTGCCCTTCCAGAGCGACGCGGCGGGCAAGAACGCCATTCTGGGCGGGCATGTGGACTTCGGGGCCATCAACCTGGCGGCGGCCTTTGACCAGCTCGGCGAAGGCGGCAAGCTGCGTGCCCTGGCCGTGACCACGGCCAAGCGCCTGCCCAAGTATCCGGATATTCCCACCGTGCGCGAGGCCGGTTTCCCTGAACTGGAAAACATTCTGGGCTGGAACGCCCTGTACGGCATCAAGGGCATGCCCCAGGAGGCCGTGGACAAGTGGGTACAGGCCCTGCAGGCCGTCAAGACCAACAAGGAGTGGCTGGAACCCACGGAAAACATGGGAGCCATCCCCGATATCCTGTCCCCGGCCGAAACCGAAGCCTTTGTGCGGGCCCAGGTGCGGAAGTTCGAACAACTGGGGCAGGCCCTGGGCCTGGTCATTCGGTAACATAGCTTTCACGGCAGGAAATTTCCGGCCTGACCTCTTCCGACATATTCCGGACGCCGCGCGGGGAGGAGCCCCTCCCCGCCTGCACATTATTTTGAGTTTGAAATGTGTAACATTTCAAACTCTACGCCGCCCGCATGCTGCGGAAAAACGCGGTTTTTCCTTGCAGTTGGGCGCGGGTGTCCGCTCACGCGGTCACTAGAGCAATTCACTTATTTCATACGCGAATTGCTCTTAAGGAGGCCATATGCACGCGACAGTACGGCAAGATCTGATCCTGGGGCTGACGCTCACGGCATTTTTCTGCATGGTCTATTTCGTACTTATCCCTCTGGGCATCGAGGTTCCCCATTCCCATGACCCCGGCCAGCTTTCCCCGGCGGCCTATCCTTCCTGGATCGCCCTGGCGGGACTGGGCGCCTCGCTGCTGCTCACGGCCAACACGATCCTGAAGCATTTACGGCTGCGCCGCGCCGCCGCGCCGCCCGCAAGCCGGGACAACGCCGGGCCCCGGAGTTGGGGCGCATTGATGCACACCCTTCTGGCCTTCGGGCTGCTCTTTCTCTTTTACTTCTTCATTGACGACGTGGGCATGGTGCTGGGCAGTTTTATTCTGTACGCGGCCTTTGCCCGGCTCTGCGGCGAACGCAACTGGCTGCGCCTGCTGCTGACGGACTGCATCCTTACCGCCGCGCTTTACGTCTTTTTCGTCCGCATCGCCGCCGTGCCCGTTCCTTTGGGCATTCTGCAATCCTTCCTCTGAAAACCGGCGCACCCCGCTCCGGCACGGTGTACTGTCACAAAGGTTCCATCGCTCCGCGCTGAATTCAGTATACTCCGCGCCGCAAAACAGTATACGGCACACGACAACCATCAGTGTAAACAGCTTTAGGGACTGCTTCCAAATTGCGGACTTTTGTCTTTCCAGCGAGGAAAACAGGCTTTTTACAAAAAAAATGTATTCCCAATGGCACTCGCTTCAACCGTTGCACCGAAATTGGAAGGCAAAAGAACCGATTCAGCAACAGTCCCCAGGAGACGCCCATGCTTGAAGCACTGCAACAAGGACTGCACCTCATCGCCTCCGTGGAAAACATCCTCGCCCTGTTCGGCGGCATGCTCGGCGGCGTGATCATCGGAGCCCTGCCCGGACTGACCGGGGCCATGGCCGTGACTCTGGCCCTGCCCTTCACCTTTTACATGCCTCCCATCACCTCCCTGATGCTTTTGCTGGGCATCTACAAGGGCTCCATGTACGGAGGCTCCATTTCCGCCATCCTGATCCGCACGCCGGGCACGGCGGCCGCCGCCTGCACCGTGCTGGACGGCTATCCCCTGGCCCGGCAGGGCAAGGCGGGACAGGCCCTGTACATGGCCCTGTACTCCTCCTGCTTCGCGGACATGGTGTCCAATCTGGCCCTGATTTTCTGCACCGGCATGATCGCCGGCTTCGCCCTGCGCTTCGGACCGGCGGAATTCTTTTCCCTGATCTGCTTTTCCCTGACCATTGTGGCCGGGCTGTCCGGCGCGTCCCTGCTCAAGGGGCTCATCTCGGCCTGTTTCGGCCTGCTGCTGGCCAGCGTGGGCATGGACATCGTCTTCGGCACCGGCCGGATGACCTTCAACGACGTGAATCTGATGGCGGGCTTCAGCTTCATTCCCCTGCTCATCGGCCTGTTCGCCATCCCCGAAATCATCAAGGCCACCTCGCCGACCCCGCCGCCCGCCATCCAGGCGGACATGGGGCACAGCCGCCTGACCTGGACGGATTTCAAACGCTGCTTCACCTCCATTTTCCGGGGCAGCCTCATCGGCGTGGTCATGGGGGCCATTCCCGGCATCGGCGGCGCGCCCGCAGCCTATCTCTCCTACAGCGAGGCCCGCCGCTACTCCAAACGCGCGGCCAATTTCGGCAAGGGCGAACTGGAAGGCATCGCCGCCGCCGAGGCCGGAAACAACGGGGTCTGCGGAGCCACCCTGATTCCCCTGCTCTCTCTGGGCGTGCCCGGCGACATCGTCACGGCCGTGATGCTCGGCGCGTTCATGATGCACAACATCACGCCCGGCCCTCTGCTCTTCGAAGAAAATCTGCCCCTGGTGTACGCACTCTACTTCGGCATCATCCTGAGTTCGCTCTTTCTGCTGATCTCCGGCTTTTTCTGCCTGCGCGGCGCCGACAAGATCACCAGAGCGCCCCGGATGGTCCTGTTTCCGGCCATCCTCTGCATCTGCCTGTTCGGCGCGTTCTCCATCAACAACAACGCCTTCGACATCCTGGTACTGCTCTGCATGGGCCTGGTGAGCATGTACATGGGCAGAAACCACATCGCGGAAGCGCCCTTTCTGGTGGCCTTCATCCTCGGCCCGCTCTTTGAGGACAATCTGCGCCGCTCCCTGCTCATTTCCCACGGCGATGTCGGCATTCTCTGGAGCACGCCCATCTGCTGGTTCTTCATCGCCCTGACCGCGCTCTCCCTGTTCATCACCCTGCGCAAGGAATGGCTGGAACGGAAAAAGAGCCCGGACCCCGTCGAACCGCCCAATGAGGAGTAAACGAGGACAAAGCCCGCTTGACAGCTCCGAGGGCCATGGATACATTCTTCTCACTCAAGGGGAGTAACTAGGTTCCCGAAACCTGGACGGCATCAACAGCATGACCTTATTGGTCTGGTGCCGTCGTCGGCCACGCCGATCAGTGAGACCTTGGCAGCAATGCCAGGGTCTTTTTTTTGTTTTCCGGCCCGCGCCCCGGACCGTACATCTTTTGCCCAAGGAGACGCCATGTCACTCCGCGCTCTGCGCCCCTACATTCTGGCGATAGTGCTCACACTGCCGGGCCTGGCCCTGCGTTTCGCGCATCCCGACCTTTCACCGATCTGGGTGGCCGTGCTTTCGGGCATGGCTATTCTGGGGGCTTCCTTCCTGCTGACCTGGGCCTGTGAAGTGGCCCAGCTGGACATTCCCCAGGCCGTAGCCGTGGCCGTGGTGGCCTTTATCGCCGTGCTGCCGGAATACGCGGTGGACATGTACTTCACCTGGATGGCGGGCCAGCACCCGGAAAGCGCCTATTCCCACTACGCCATCGCCAATATGACCGGGGCCAACCGGCTGCTCATCGGCGTGGGCTGGTCGGCCATCGTGCTGATTTTCGCCGGGCGCTACCATTCGGCCGTGGCCCTGCACGACGACAAGCGCACGGACGTGCTTTTTCTGGGCCTGGCGACCCTCTACGCCCTGCTGATCCCGCTCAAGGGCTCGCTGACCTGGGTGGACGGCGTGGTTTTTCTGGCCATTTACGCATGGTACATCTGGATCATCGCCCGCCGTCCCTGTGAGGAGGAGGAACCCGAAGGCCCGGCCGCCGTGCTGGCCCAACTGCCCAAAAAGAAGCGGCTGCGGACCGTGATCGCTATTTTCCTCTTCGCCGCCCTGGTGATTCTCTGCAATGCCGAACCGTTCAGCGAAAGCCTGGTGGCCAGCGGCAAGCTGCTGGGCGTCAATGAATTCCTGCTGGTGCAATGGCTCGCGCCCATCGCCTCGGAAGCGCCGGAATTCATTGTGGCCCTGATGTTCGCCTTCCGGGGCAACGCCGGACTGGCCCTGGGCAGCCTGCTCTCCTCCAAGCTCAATCAGTGGACCCTGCTGGTGGGCATGATCCCCGGCGTGTACGCGGTGTCCTCAGGCGGACTTTCCCCCTCCATAAACCTTGACACCCACCAGTTCCAGGAAATATTACTGACCGCCGGGCAGTCCATCTTCGCGGTGGCCCTGCTGCTGGATCTGCGTCTGCACGTGCGTGAGGCCTTCTGGCTGCTGGTGCTCTTCGCGGCCCAGTTGTTGTCGCCCTTGTATGACGCACAGTTGGAAGCTATGCTGGGCCTGCCGCACGACCCGTTGCGCCTGCATTATTTCTACGCCCAGGTCTATCTGGCCCTGGCCGCGATACTGATGATCAAGAACTGGCGCAAGGTCTGGCAGTTGCGCCTGGGATTCAAAGTTTAAGGAGAGGGGCCCGGCATTTGGCCCCCTCCTTTAGAATATTTTGCGATAATTTCGCGGTGCGGATTTTCACGGAAAATCCGCACAGAGCGCTGAGATATTTTCAATATCAAAACGCTCTCAATATACATGGAGGATGCGCCATGCCGCATGCTTTTTCTCATATCCGGGCCATCCCGCCGACACCGGCGGGATGGCTGCTGATCCTTCTGCTGGCCTGCGCCTGCATCCCAACGGCCTTCTCGCCCGCCTGGGCGGCCGAGGAAACACCGCCTCCGGCTGATTCCGCCGCGCCGGACACCGAGGACAGCGGGCCCGAGCAGGCCGTCTACCCCGATGTGCGCAATGAGCACATCCAGCGCGGCGGCAACGGCAATCCGGCGGTCAGTCTTTATTATCCGGTGCTGCATCAGACCGCCGTGGACGAGGCCATTCGCCGCTGGGCCACGGACGTGGCCGACGCCTATGAAAAAGAGATCAGCAAAGCCGACGGCCCGGACGGAGAAAAGCCGAGCAGCTACGGCATGTGGGATCTCACCGGCCTGTTTGAGCTCACGCGCCCGTCGGAAGGCGTGGTCAGCGTGACCTTCAGGGTCTACAGCTATACCGGCGGCGCGCACGGAAACCTGGAAATCACCTGCCTGAATTATGACCTGCGCACGGGACGGCGTCTGGACTTGGCGGACCTGTTCAAGGATCCGGAAAAGGCCCTGCAACTGATGTCCGCCTGGTCCCAAAAAGAACTCGCCCGCAGCTTGGGCGAAGATACGGACGAGGACATGATCCGGGACGGCGTGGCCCCGGATCTGCGCAATTTCGCCAATCTGACCCTGACGCCGCAGGGACTGCGCATTGAGTTCCAGCCCTATCAGGTCGCGCCTTGGGCCGCCGGGCCGCAACGCGTGGACATGCCTCTGGCGGAACTGGCCGCCGCCGGCCCCGAAGTCCGGATCTGGCCCCAGGCCCCTGTTGTAGAGTAAAGTAACTTTAAAAGCTGCTTTACTCCGGCGACTGCGAAAGCGGACGCCCGCGCCCTCATCCTGCGGCGGGACCGCGTTTCCATCACGCGTCAGCCGTTGCCGCTGGGCGGCTTGCGGATGACGACAGCAACGATAGGATAAGGGCGGCGCAGACTTTGAGAATGTTAATTCTCAAAGTTAATCTGCTCTAAAAGACTGACATGGAGTCCGGCCTGTCAGGTCGGACTCCATCCGGATGAGGTCAGTATCCATGCCTCGCGTATTGTATTGTCTCCTGACGGGACTGCTTCTCTGTCTTCCGGCCGTAACGGCCCTGGCCCTGCCCGGCGCGGATTCGTTAAACGGGCCGCTCCTCGCGGCCTCCCGGACTTCAGTGGACGAAGCGGCGATCGGAGCGACGGACGGTCCGGCCGCCGGAGATTCCTCCGGCAAGGAAGCCGCGGCGGCTGAAATTTCCGGCTCGCGGCGGCCCGGCGTCATCGACCATCTCCTGCAGCGCCCTCTGCCGGACGGCCCGGCGGGACACCCCAGAGCCGCTGAAATCAACATCAACTATCCTTCACTGGGCCGCAGCGACATTGACGCGGACATCCGTCAATGGGTCACGGGCATTGCCGACGCCTTTGAGGAACACCTTGACATCAACGCCTTCGGCCTGCCCAGCACGGAACAAAGCGGCGAGAGCGGCCCGGCTTTTGAGCTCTGGGGCTCCTACAGCGTGTCCTGGCCGTCCGACGCGGCCGTGAGCATCACTTTTGAAATCTGGAATTATACCGGCGGCGCGCACGGCAACCTGGACATCATGACTCTCAATTACAGCCTGATCACAGGCCAGCGCCTGGGCCTGGTAGACCTGTTCGAAACGCCGGAAACAGCCCTCAACCTGATGTCCGCCTGGTCCCGCCAGGAACTGGCCCGCCGCTTCGGCGCGGGCCGCCCGGCCCAGATGCTCAAAGACGGCACTGAGCCCCTGGTGGAGAACTTCTCCAGCCTGACCCTCACGCCCGAAGGCATTTGCATCAACTTCCAGCCCTATCAGGTCGCACCCTGGGCCGCCGGCGTGCAGAAGGTCAACATGCCTCTGGAGGAACTGCTCCAGGCCCGTCCCCTCCTGGCCCTCTGGGGCCGCTGAACACGCCTGCCGTCACCGGAAAATTCTTCCCCGCTTCTTTTTTGTCCCCCTTAAACACAGTTTATTCATAAGGAATGCCATGACCACATTATTGCAGGATATTCTGGCTCACAATCGGGCCGTTACGGAGAAAGAGGGTGAAGCCCGACGCGCGGCGGCCGTGGCTCTGAAAAAGACTCCGCACAGGCGCTGCGCCATCTTTACCTGCATGGACGCCCGCCTGGTGGAAATGGTGGAACCCGCCCTGGGCATCCGACGCGGCGACGCCGTGGTGCTGCGCAACGCCGGCAACATCATCGGCACGCTTGAGGGCACCATGATCATCAGCCTGCTGGTGGCTGTCTTCATGCAAAATATTGAGGAGATCATAGTGGTGGGACACGAGGACTGCGGCTTTACCCACGCCTCCTCGGCGGTGCTGCTGGACAAGATGCGCCAACGCGGCATCGGCGAGGAAGCCGTGGAAACCATGCGCGGCCCTCTGGAAACCTATCTGGATCCGCACACCGATCCGGAACAAAATGTCCGCCGCGTGGTGCGGCTGCTCCGCACCCATCCTGCTTTTCCTCCGGACATCGTGGTGCACGGCCTGTTGATGCAGCCGGCCAGCGGCAGCGTTCGGCTGGTGGTTGACGGCTCGCGCGACTAGCACTTACTGCTTGAAACACTCCACTCCCCACCGCGTTTGCCCGGCGGAGCGATGCCGGGTCAGCCCAGGCTCAGCCCACATTAAAGCGCCTGCCGCAAAGCCGCCTTTTTCCGTACAGCGGCGTTGCAAAAAAAATTGACCTTGCGGTATGTTCACGGCAGCAGGGCAGACGCATCTAAAAAGTCTTTATTCCCCGATAGATCGGGGAACGAACAAAAAAGAGGCGAAGCTACCTTTACTCCGCCGGAGCGAAGCGCAGGCGGATGGCTG